>Ga0209343_10002326_pt1 | contig 24657 bp, 19 predicted proteins | sample RifCSPlowO2_02_FD_184026 | JGI IMG/M metagenome (GOLD analysis project Ga0209343, IMG submission 184026) | Groundwater microbial communities from Rifle, Colorado - Rifle CSP2_plank lowO2_0.2 (SPAdes) (version 2) | ecosystem: Environmental > Aquatic > Deep subsurface > Groundwater | place... | reverse complement strand
TCTCCTCTGATAATTTCAAACCTCTCGGTTTAAGAAAATCTTTGATGGCTGGAATTATATTATTTCCCAGTAATTCCCGGCTTTCCGCAGTGACTATGAAATCATCGGCATATCTGATGAAATTCACTTTCCTGCGGGAAGGACATGATTTTTTAATGACTGCTTCCAGTCCGTCAAGTGTCATGTTCGCCAGGGTTGGTGATAATATTCCGCCCTGCGGAGTGCCTGCATTTGTCGGAAATAGTTTGCTGTCTTGAAAATATCCGCACTTAAGCCATTGTTGCAACATCCGTTTATCCATCGGTATGTTTTCCAATAACCATTTGTGGGATATTTCATCAAAACAGGCTTTAATATCCGCATCAAGTATCCACTGCGGAGAATATGACTTTGCCAGCGAACAGAAACATTGTGCTATAGCATCTCTACAGGCTCTATAATATCTAAACCCATAAGAATTTGCATCAGCCCTTGTTTCTGCTATCGCTTCCAGAGTTAGCAGGTATAATGCCTGCATTGCCCTATCTTTGATTGTCGGTATTCCCAACGGTCTATACTTACCGTTCCTTTTTGGGATTAAGATACGCCTTAATGGATAGGCAACATATCCTTTCCGTTTTAGCGATATTGCTCCCTTCATCTTTCGTGCCGGAGTGTCCCAGATTTTCATATCCACACCCGGTGTTTTTGCTCCTTTGTTGGAGGTAACCCTTTTTACTGCTAATAATTTTGCCGAAAAGGAATGGCTAAGCATCCATTGGAAGACCTTAACCTTGTTCTTTTTCCCTTCCCGCACTGCCTTTGCAATACGCATTTGCAGCCTTTTAACTTCGGCTTCTACTTTATGCCAGTTAACGGCTTTCCAGTAGTTGCCCAAGTTCGTAGTAGCACCAGTGAGTTTCTCAACCCCTGTCATTTGCTTTCTCCGTTATTAAGGTTCTCCAAACTCTCTTGCAATCAGACACCTTTCGGAAGTCTGCCCTCTTTCAAGTCAGGCAATATTTCAACCTGTATCCGTCTCATTACAAAACGGCATTCGCTTTCTCCGAATTCTTTTACCTGCATCCCCATCCGTGTGCCTTGCGGTTTCACATAGCCTTTGCAGGCGAGGATTCAGGTTTACCACGTTTCGCTTAGTTACATAACGGATAATTTAGATTCACCCTATACGCCGACGGAACTGCATTCACGTATGGTGACGTTAGACCACCATAACCTGTCCGTTTACCGTTTGGTTCAAGCCTGTCAGTCTTTTTGGCTTGTTCTCTTGACGACGCTTAAAGATGTTTGCATATGCTAATCGTATTATCCAATCTTAGTCCTTACCCGAATCAGACTTTCAGGAGGATGTCCGTCTCTCGATTTCCACCCCGACCGGTTAAGGTCTTTGATACATTGTCGGAAGGGCTTCATACCCGTATGAATGCACCATACACGCATGCCTTCCTAAGATACCGGTAGTGAAATACCGGGTTTGGTCAATGGCTATGAACCATTGCCAGACAATAACTAAAGCGACTTCGTGTCGCCAATAACGACTGAGATAACCTGCCCGCTAAAAGATCCGTCAAACAATTGCGGCGAGGTAATGCGGGTCAGGATGAGCGACTGGTTATGAGCCTACATTCAACGATTTATTTTTTTAAACCGTATAGTTTTGGTGCTGTAAATCTGGAATAGAAGACCCATCTGTCAATTCAAATATTGATTATAAAATTCTGCAAATCTTTTTTTGTTCGTAGGATTTAACATCCTATTCAAATAAACGTGTTTTCCACTAAGTTTGAATTTTACTTCTTCAGCAAATATTAACTTCTTAAAATCTTCAAGGGATATTTTATACCATGCAATCTCATTAATACCATAACCGCTAAAAACTTTTCTTTGTATATCACCTGAAGTACTCAAAAGTAATTTTTCGCCATTGATTAAGAACATCAAGCTATTACCTTCTTCAATAAAAAACCAATCATTTGCTGCGTAAAGGATATTTAGGTATATATTTCTTGCCTTGCCCTCGTTTATTATTTGAGCATTTAAATAAACTGTGCCACCATCACCTGGAACATAATTCCATTCCATAAAATGCTTGGTGTTACCAGAAAATTCATCAGACTCGGTCTTGACAATGTATTGTTTTAATACGAAAGGCTGACATCCCCAAAATACTAGGCAGATCAAAACCACACAATATCTATGATAATTCATTCGGGTTACCTATTCCCAACAATAAACAATACATAAAAGTGACGGTTCAATTTAACTTGCTCCTAAAAAAGATAATACCAGATAATCAAGGGGTTTTCAATCCACTTTGGAAGGACTCTGCAATTCAGACAGTAGGGGCAAAATTTTACCAGCATCACCTTTCCTCTGTGCTAATTTTCTATAGCGGATGTACTTTAAACTGCTTACGTACGGCCATTTGTTAAAAGTTGCCCGGTTGAGAGGGGGGGGCCTATTCCAGATATATCTCACCTGCGTCATAGTCATAAGCAAATAGCTCTGCATATCTTCCCCAGTCTATTGCTGTCTCAAGCTGATTCCACGCCTCTTCTTCTGTGAAGTAGTTCTCCAGTATCTCAATGAAGAAGTCTTCAGACATCCTGTGTTTTGCAGATGTGGAAAGTACCTGGACTATCTGTTTTATCAACTGGATATTTGAAAGGGCCATCTCCCTGAATATTTCTTTCTTTTTAAGGGCATCAGCTTCTGCAAACACCTTTCCACGTTCTGTGAGTAATATGTCCCCCTGCTTTATCTCTCCAAACTCAAGAAATGCAGCAGCCTCTGTTAATGGAAATATGTCATCTACTTCCATACTCAAATCATCTGCAAGAACAGGTATATCTACATTACCGCCTTTATCATGTATAAGTTCTAATAATCCACTGATTGCACCAATCTTTGCATGAGGTATAAATTGATATCTTTCCCTCTTTAAAAGGAAGGGGACCTCTTTTGCAGGTCTGGTCAGGATTGAATATATCTCATCGATGAGAAATTTAAACTCCTTTGAGTCTTTGTTTCTTACATGAGGCAGACTGATTTGAATATCCGCCCTGATCCTTCCTGGATTGTGTCTCATGATAATTGCCCTGTCAGATAAAAAGACCGCCTCCTCGATGTTATGTGTAATAAGGATAATAGACTTAATGGGCATCTTTTTCTCTAACCATAGGTCTATTACCTCATTCCTGAGATTATCCGCAGTCAAGACATCGAGGGCTGAGAATGGCTCATCCATGAAAAGTATCTCAGGCTCAACTGCTAATGCCCTTGCAAGCCCGACCCTCTGCCTCATCCCCCCTGAAAGCTCTCTTGGATATGCCTCCTCAAACCCATCGAGGCCAACCATGTCAATGACCCTTATTGCCTTTTCTCTTGCAGTATCATTTGGAGTCCCTTTTGCCTTTAAACCAATCTCAACATTTTCAACAACAGTCAGCCAGGGGAAGATCGCAAAACTCTGAAAGACCATTGCAATGTTCGGACTTGTTTTCTCCAAAGGCACACCATGGTAAAGCACTTCGCCTTCAGATGGTTTTGCAAGCCCCGCAAGAATTCTTATAAGCGATGATTTCCCGGCACCTGTGGGCCCGAGGATTGATACAATCTCTCCTTCCCTTATCTGGAAATTAATATCCTCAAGCACACTAAGCTTTCTTCCGCCACTCATGGGATAGGACTTAAATATTTTATTGACCTCAAGGATTACGTTATTATTCATGGATATATGACCTTAACCTGTTACTCCAATCGGTATTTCTCCTGTGCCATAATAAATAATCTCTTCCATAGTAGTCTGTTTATGGCTACCACTGCAATGGCCATTGCAACAGTATTCGCAAGCAGCATCCTGAAATTACCCGATGCTGTGGCAATACTAATTGATGAACCAAGACCAGGTGTTGTCAAGGTCATACCTGCAAAGGTTACATATTCTGAGACAATAGTTGCATTCCAGGCACCACCTGTAGCTGTGATAAAACCTGTAATAAGATATGGGAAAATACCTGGCAGGATCAAGACACGCCATTTTCTGATTCCATGCAATCCATAAACCTTTGATGCCTCTCTGAGCTCCTGCGGTATTGAAGATGCACCGGCAATTACATTAAATAGTATATACCATTGTGTACCGAGCAGCATAAGAAATATAGAACCAATATCGAGTCCTCCTCCGATCCTTATAAGAATAAGTATGATGACCGGGAAAAGGGCAGTGGCAGGTATAGATGCCACTATCTGTATAAGAGGTTGGAGGATCCTTGCAGCGCGAATGTTCATTCCTATCAATACACCTAATGGAATAGTCCAGATAGCTGCAAGGATAATGGCAGCGGTCGTTCTCAATAGAGAGAAACCTGTACTCTTGAGAATTGAGGGCAGGGCATCAATCTTTAAACCTGATAAAAAGAAGGCGGCCTTGACCAGTAACCATATTAAGATAATTATTATAAAAATCTGAACTATAGTTTTAAAGAGGTGCCGTAACCAGGAGGACCCTTTCCATTCTATTTCAAGGAGCCTGTCCATTTTTTCACTAAGCCTTGTTAAATTGTTGAATATCTTTTCTAAAACAGTTGACCTTCTGATAAGATCAAGAACCAGTGATTCCCGCTCTTCCTCTCCTGCTGTGATATCGAATCTGAATTTCTGTGTCCATGCTACCAGAGGTCTCCACATGAAGATATCCAGTACTATTATAATAATTACCATAGTCCCGAGACCATAGAAGACATGAGAAATATCCCCTTTATCTGCTGCAGTATGGATGTATGATCCAAGTCCTGGTAATCTGAAATCTTTGTCTTTCAATATAAACATTTCGCAGGCCATGAGAAAGAACCATCCTCCGGCAACAGACATCATGCTGTTCCAGACAAGGCCGATTGCACTGAAAGGAAGCTCAAGCCTGGCAAATCTCTGGAACCTTGAAAGCCTGTAAATATTTGCAACTTCGCCAAGTTCTTTCGGTAATGTATTAATAGAATTATAATAACTGAATGCAATATTCCAGACCTGACCGGTAAAAATAAGGATTATGGATGATATCTCAAGGCCGATCCTGCTTCCGGGAAAAAGTGCGATCATGAAGAGTGTGACACCAGGTAAGAATGATAATACAGGTATGGACTGGAGTATATCGAGCAGTGGTATCATTATCTGTTCGTTTAACCGGCTCTTGTTTGCAGTATAACCGTACCATATGGCAAAGATAAGGGAGAGTATATATGCCACAATGATCCTGAAGATAGAGTTCAGGGCATAATAGGGGAGATTAGACGGAGAGAGGTCTATCTCTATAGAACCTATATCACCGCTCCATCCGGAGGCAATAAATACAATAAGATACAGGATAGATAGAACAGATAATATGACCCCTATATCTACAATCCTGAAGCCCGGTCCTAATCTTGGTATAGGAAAAGGAATCCTGAACATAACAAGGTATTATAATACATATTTAATCAATTCAAGGGAATAGAAAACATACTTAAATTTTATAAGAACTACAATATATCGTTTCCCACAGTAGTAGTGGATAAGTTGTGGAAAACCTTCTACCCGATGCCTGCCAACTCCCTTTAATCCTGATTTACATAGTAAATGCCCATTTTTTAAGCAGTGGGAAAAACCTTAAATAACAATTAGTTAGGTATCAGATATGGGGATTCAAAAAAAATCACCCAATATATTGGTTATGGAAATAATTTCTCCACAATATCTGAATCAGGTAGATGGAAATGATGAGGGATGCCTTTCATGCCTTCACCTGCCCCCCCCCGAACACCACGCTGTAGGGACAAACCTTTAGGTTTGTCCCTTTCCTGTTGGACAGACCTAAAGGTCTGTCCCTACGTCTTTTACGAGTCCCTACGTCTTTTACGAGTCCATCAAATTTAAAGCGACTAAAATTCACTTTTATTTTTGTAACTATATGTGGTAATATTTTTTAATTATGCGCCTAATGACCCGTAGTTTTGATAATTTCCCTTACAATGCACATGATTACGCTTTCTATGCAATCTCCACAACAAGACCACAGAAGTATCGTAATATCCCTGTTCTCTATATATTTGCACCACCATATGAAGTCCAGATAGAGTTTAATCTTACAAAGGATCTTAAAAGATTTAATGAAAGGATGGCAGCAGCAATAAAACAACGTGCGTCAGCTATAGAAGACTGGGTTAAAGCAAACTCTGAAAAAAAGATTTGTCTTCTTTGTTGGGAAAACATTGATTCCTGTCATAGAAGACTTATTGCGGATTCAATAAGGACGGCTGGAGATAAATCTGGAATTTCTGTCAATATGGATTTAGGGTAAAAATCAATGGTTAATAAAAGGATTGATGATTTAGAAAATATAATAGAGGTGAACAAGGCACTCTTCTCTACCCTTGATACAAAAGAGATTTTATTTTTAATTGTAAAGAAGATCTCGGAGATTATACAGGTGGCCAGGTGTTCAATCATTCTTATTGATAAAGACATGAATATCGGGCAGATCATTGCTACATATGAAGACCCGGCCCTTAATACTCTCACTATTGATCTTAATAAATATCCTGAGATTGTGAAGGCAGTTGAGGATGACAAGATGGTACTGATCCTTGATGCTACTGTTGATCCGATAATGAAGGAGGTCAGGGATAAGATACTCAGCCTCGATATAAAGTCAATCATGGTTATACCAATACAATATTTCAAAGGTCGTATTGGCGCTTTATATCTCAGGACATCGAGGAAGGCAAAAAAATTCGATGAAAAAGAGATAAAGGTCTGTCATATCATATCAAGTATAGCAGCGATTGCACTAAAGAATGCACACCTGTTTAATATCATAAGGGAAGAGAAGTTACTCCTTGAGAAGATGGCAGTAACTGATGACCTGACAAGGCTGTATAATCACAGATACTTTGTGAAAAGACTCAACGAGGAATTTAAGAGGGCTAAAAGATATAAGTCGCAGATATCCTGTGCCATGATCGATGTTGATAATTTTAAAAGGGTCAATGATACGAATGGGCATCAGAAGGGAGATGTAATTCTGGCTGATGTTGCACGGATAATAAAGAATAGTGTAAGAGAGACTGATGTTGTTGCAAGATACGGGGGTGAAGAATTCAGTGTGATACTTCCGCACACGAATAAAGAAGATGCCTCTAACCTTGCTAATAGGATAAGGGATGCAGTAAAGAATTTTAAGTTTGATCTCCTCGGCGAAGGGAGGATAATCACTGTAAGTATAGGGATTTCCACATATCCTGACCCGAGGATTGAAGATACGGATGACCTTGTTCGTATAGCCGATGACGGGTTATATCAGGCAAAGCATTGCGGTAAAGACCTTGTTATAAGTATATAATTTATTCCTTTGCAGCCTCTTCCTTTTTCCCTTCTTCCCCTGATTTATAAACATCAATGATACTTATCACCCTGATGTTTGCAGTCTCGAGGGCCTTCTTTATCTGGGCCATCTTTGCATCTTCTACCTTGATAATGTAATTAATAGTAGCCATTTATCTCCTCCTTATGGATGTGATTGACTTAATTGAGCAATTTAACAACATTGGATAACAAAGTCAATCTCATCCAGAGTGCAATTTAAATCAGGCACTTGCTACTTCTGGCAATATTAGTTTATACTGGATAGGTTATAGATACTTAGTCTCGGGATCCTTGCCGAGATATAAGTATCAGTATCTGGCCATGAAAAAGATTATATCAACGTTATTTAAAATATCAGTCAGTGCAATCCTGTTAATCTATCTGTTCAGGAAAATAGACATAAAAGATGTATTGCAGAACATGCAGGGTATGTATATACCATATATCCTGATAGGTATGGGTCTTTATATTCTGGGACAGGTAGTCTGTGCATATCGCTGGAAATTACTTTCAGAGATTCTTGATTTTCAATACAGGTTAAAGGAGTTTGTAATCTTATATTTTGCAGGGTTGTTCTTTAGTCTTTTTCTTCCTACAGCAGTCGGTGGAGATGTGGGTAAATGTTATTTTCTTGCAAGGCGTGATGGAAAGATACTTCCTGCCATCGTTTCTGTGCTTGCTGACAGAGGGACAGGTTTAGTGGTGATTGTGCTGTTATCAGGTATATCCCTTTATCTTTACGGATGGACCCATATTCCACAACAAATAACATTAGGGATACTGATTGCAAATATCTTACTCATAATTGCACTGATTGCACCTTTCTTCATTGGTAAATATCTTTCCTTGTTAGGAAGGCCTGCTGCACTCTCTTTGACCTTCTGGAAGAATCCATCTTCACTGGTTAAGGCAATAGCCATATCCTTTGTGTTCCACATGATGATAATTATGATTCATATACTGATAGGCCTTTCATTAAATCTAAACATTCCGTGGAGATACTATTTTTTCCTTATTCCGCTCGTTGTAACTATTAGTATGCTCCCGATAAGCCTCGCTGGTCTTGGAATAAGGGAGGGTGCATATGTCTATTTCCTGTCTCTAATTGGTATCCCTCAGACAGAGGCAATGACCTTTGCCTTTGGCTGGCTCTTTATTGTTATGGTATCCAGCCTGTTAGGGGGATTAAGCCTCTTTAGCAGTACAGTAAAAAGAAAAGGCTTAGCTGGTTTAACAGTCAGGCAGGATACCTGACCTCTCAAGCCATGGATCTTTATAGGAGGCAACTACATATTCGATCCGTTTCTTTAAGCGTCCTGCAATCCCGAGTTTATCTTCTAAGATGACCTCCCGTATATGGTCGATTCCAACCCTTTCTATAAAATGACTCGTCCTCTCCATCCATTGTGCATTCTCCCTGTAATATTGGATAAATATATCAGTGATATCTATAACCTCATCTTCTGTTTTTACAACTGCCAGGAGTTCTCCAACCCGCGGCTTTACACCACCATTTCCACCAACATAAATCTCCCAACCTGTATGTATCCCTATCACACCTATATCCTTAGTCCATGTTTCAACACAATTCCTTGGGCAGCCGGATACACCAAGCTTGATTTTGCCCGGGCAGGGTATTCCCTGGTATCTCTGCTCCAATAATATTCCGAGTCCAATTGAATTCTGAAGACCATAACGGCAGAATGAGTTTCCAACGCAGGTCTTGCTTGTCCTAACTGCCTTTGTATAGGCATGTCCTGAAGGCATTCCAAGGTCTTCCCAAACAGAGGATAATTTCTCCCCTGATATACCAAGGAGGTCTATCCTCTGTCCACCTGTAATCTTCAGCATCGGGACATTGTATTTATCAGCTACGTCAGCAATCCTCCTTAGCTGGTCAGATGTTGTTACACCTCCATATATCCGTGGAACAACAGAGAAAGTCCCGTCCTTCTGGATATTAGCGTGGTGCCGGTCGTTTTCCAGCAAGGTATCAACCTCCCTTTCATAATCATCTAAATAAAGCTCTGACAACATATAGTTCAGGCCTGGTTTACAGTTCTGACACCCTGGTCCATTTCCAAGAGTAAGAAGGATATCACTTACAGATCTTAACCTGTGATCAATAACACTCGTTCTAATATCTTCCCATCTCATTGGTATACATTCACAGAATTCCCTCGGCTTGTCCTGTTTTACATATTCTCCACCAAGTACATCCTGCAGTAATTGTTCAATGAGAGGCTTACACCCCTTGCAAGATGTGCATGCCTTTGTCTTTTCAGATATCTCTTTTACACTTGTGAGGTTATATTCTTCGATTGCATTGATAATTGAACCTTTACTAACACCCATGCAACCGCAGATTGTGGCATCATCCGGCATTGATGCAACAGAGGTCATGGCCTGAGGTTGACCTGACATCAGGGTTTTCCTCTGTAAGGATATATCCCCCTGATTCTGGATCAGTCCAAGGTACCTGTTATAACCGTCGATATCTCCGAGAAGGATTGCTCCCACCATACGGCCTCCTGAGATGACGAGTTTTTTATAGACAGAACTTCCCTGGTCACAATAAGTTATCTCCTCACATCCCACATCCCCCTGGTAGCTCCCCATGGATGCGAGAGGTATTCCGGCAACTTTAAGCCTGGTTGCAGTAATAGATCCTTTATAACTTATGTTACAGTTCCCCGAGATTACCTCTGCCGCTACCTTAGCCTGCTCCATAAGCGGGGCAACGATGCCATAAACCTTTCCCCGGTGCTCTGCACATTCCCCGACTGCATATATATCAGGATGGCTGGTCTGTAAATAATCATTTACAACAATACCATTGTTTACTGTAAACCCGGCCTCTTTTGCTAGATGGACATTAGGACGGATACCGGTTGCAATAACAATCATGTCTGCCTCATGGACCCTCCCATTTGAAAAGCGAATACCTCCCACGCGGCCATTATCTATAATAATCTCTTCAGCGCCATAACCGAGAAGTACCCGTATACCGCGCCTGGTAATCTCCCGTTTCAGGATATCTGCCCCTGTGTCATCTAATTGCATCTCCATCAACCGTTCTACCAGATGTGCAATTGTAACGTCTAAACCCTGATTGATAAGTCCACTTGCTGCCTCGATACCAAGAAGACCTCCGCCGATAATCAGGGCCTTTCTGCTGCCATGTGCCCATTGAATCATAGACATGGTATCTTCAAGATTCCGGAAGGTAAAGATACCCGGAGTTAAAATCCCGCTAGTTCGTGTCCCTTTGATAGGGGGGATAAAGGGGCTGCTGCCAGTTGCTATAAGTAATTTATCGAACTGATATCTCTTTCCGTCATCAGTAATCACCTCTTTGTTGTTTACATCAAGACTATTTATAGTGACACCAAGGTGCAAATTAATATTGTTGTTTTTATACCACTCAGGTGGATTAAGAATGATTTCTTCATATTCTTGTTCACACGACAGGACTGAAGAAAGGAGGACCCTGTTGTAGTTTACATGTGGTTCAGAGCCGAAGATTGTGATATCAAAATTATGACCCTTTGACAGAAGGTGCTCAATTGTTGCTATCCCTGACATGCCGTTACCTATTACTATCAACTGTTCTTTTGTTTTCATATGAAAATACCCTTTCAAATCCCCCCTTACCCCCCTTTGAAAAAGGGGGATATAGGGGGATTATTTTAATATATATTTCAAAACCCTTGCCATATTTATTAATTATGCATAACTTGTTGATTTTAATGGGTTATATATAAAACCTATTATTTAACACAAGGGGATAGGTTGAATAATTATGAACAAAAGCGTAATATTTACGACAATCTTGTGGCAATTTTCTTTCTTACAATAAATTTTCGCAACTCTTCCATGCCCAAGAGCAGAATAGAAAAGGGTATAAAGAAAAACCACATGGTTATTGGAATGGGGGAAGTTCCAACTATAGCATTGCCCGGGGATGTATATATAATTAGTATCAGAATAATTATTTCTAATGTTATACCCCAGATTATTAATTTATTATTCCTGATAGGCAATGAAAATGCAGAGAGGAATCTTGACCTGCAGACAAGGACATTTGCAATCTGGGTTACTATTATACCTGTGAGACATACAGTGGTTGCCTTTAAGTACAGAGGATCAAAGGGGGAGAGAGTTTCACCCCATTTCCACCCATTGATGTTAAGGAAATAAAAAAAACCTGTCATTGATGCCAGCGCCTCAAGGGGTCCTAAAAACAGATAGGCCCTTGCAAGCAGGGGGAAAGAGAGGAGTCGATCCCTTATAGACCTCGGTGGCCTTCTCAGGATATCAGGTTCCGGGGGCTCTGCACCCAATGCCAAAGCCGGAAGCATATCAGTCCCGAGGTCCACAGCAAGGATCTGTACAATAGTAAGAGGAAGCGGTATGCCGAGGATTACAAAGGCTATATAAGGGATTATCTCAGGGATATTACTGCTCAAAATGTAAGTTGTGAACTTCTTAATGTTTTCAAAAACTGTTCGTCCCTCTTCAATAGCTCTCACAATCGTTGCAAAATTGTCGTCCATGAGGATTATGTCTGATGCCTCTTTTGCCACATCAGTCCCGGTAATCCCCATTGCAACCCCTATATCTGCCTTTTTCAGGGCAGGGGCGTCATTAACACCATCTCCTGTTACGGCGACTACTTCGCCGAGATCTTTCAATGCTGATACAATTGTCATCTTGTCTTCAGGAGTAACACGGGCAAATGCAATCTCCTTTTCCTGAAGTATCTGCAATAGCTCTTTGTGTATCATCCCCTTTAAATCTGAACCTTTTATAATTACCGGGTTAGAAAAAAGCCTGATCTCATTACCAACTGCCCTTGCAGTCTCCGGATTGTCTCCTGTTACCATGATTATCTTTATACCAGCTTCCTTGCACTTCTTTATGGCATCAGGTACTTCAGGTCTCGGGGGGTCCTCCATTCCTACAAATCCAGCAAATATCAGGCCCCCTGGACTTTCCCATTCAGTAGATCTCACATCACTGGACTCACACTCCCTGTAGGCAATTGCGAGGACCCTGAGTGTACCTGCTGTCATCTCTGCTAAAACATCCTCTGATCTTTTTCTCATTACACTATCAAAGTCTGAAACTCCTCTTTCTAACAATATCTTTGAACATAGGGCTAAAACCTCTTCAGGGGCGCCTTTGACATATATGATATTTTTATTGGCTTTTCTATGCAGGGTTGCCATCCATTTCCTGAATGGATCAAAGGGGTGTTCTGCAAGCCGCGGCTCGGATGATTGCAAGCCATCTATATCTAAGAATTCTTTTGCAAATTCCATAAGTGCCTTTTCAGTAGGATCACCAGTGATAAGATTATCTCTCATATGTGCATCATTACACAGGGCACTCACCCTGATTATCATTTCAATGGATGGATAAGTAAACCCTTCCCTTTCAGGTACCTCTTTTAATAAACCGTCAGCATATATTTTTACTACCCTCATCCTATTCTGGGTCAGGGTACCGGTCTTATCCGTACAAATTACAGTAACAGAGCCTAATGTCTCTACAGAGGTGAGCCGGCGTACAAGGGCATTTTTCTTTACCATCCGCTGGCTTCCCATTGCAAGGGATAAGGTCACAGTTGGGAGGAGCCCTTCAGGTACATTTGCAACCACAATGCCAAGGGCAAATATAAAGTTTTCCCAGAACCCCCTGCCAATAAAGACACCTGTTGAGAAGAATATGATTCCGAGGAATACGGCAATTATTGTTATAGTCCTTGTTACGCGGATGGTCTCAAGTTCAAGAGGGCTTATGCCTCTTTTGACCTCTGAAGTAAGTCTTGCTATCTTACCAAATTCAGTACTCATGCCTGTAGCAAAAACCACACCTTTACCCCTGCCCATTACAACTGAGGTGCCGGCAAATATCAGGTTTATACTTTCTATCAGTTCAATTTGCCCCCCACCTGTAACCAAAGATGAGGCGTCCCTCTTTACAGGCTTTGACTCTCCTGAAAAAGAAGAGTTATCCACTTTCATCCCTGAAGATTCTATAAGCCTTATATCAGCAGGTATCCTGTCTCCTTCTTTTAATAATACAAGGTCTCCCGGGACAATGTTATTTGCACCGGTCTCTTTTTCTTTACCTCCCCTTATAACAGTGACCATGTATGGGAGGAGCTTTTTTAGTTCTTCAAATGCCTTCTCTGCCCTGTATTCCTGGTAAAAGGCAAAACCACCGTTTATAAAGATTACGCCCATTATTGCAAAACCGAGAATTGAGAACCCTTCACCAGGTTTAAATACCTCCCCGATAAATGCTATGATGGCTGCCACCCAAAGGAGGAGGGCAAAGAGATTTGTGAGATGTTTCGCAAAGGAATGGAACGTAGAGGGGCGGGGTGATTCCCTGATTTCATTGGGGCCAAAGGTTTTAAGCCTTTCAGATGCCTCCCTGTCATCCAATCCGGAAGTACCTGTATGAAGGGCCTTATAAACCTGTTCAGGTGTTAATGATTGGATTGACAACTGGTTATTATCCTGATTTTGTCAGGCAAGATGCCTGACCTGTTAAGTCTCTGATTAATAATTCTTCGTTTATTTAAAGTGGATTAACATCACATCGCACGGGGTATCACGCAATATCTCTTCAACAGGGTTTCCTGATACCACCCTTTTAATGATATTCCTCATTGTAGTCCCTAAGATTATGAGGTCGTACCTGTGATGTGATGCCTCTGATATAATCTCTTCTCTTGCACTCTTCCCGATAATAATTTTTTCTGTAATATTTATTCTGCGTCTTTTTAGTTCATCAACAAATGATTTTATCTTTTTCTCACCTGACAATATCAGCCGGTCCTTATCTGGTTTATCAAGCCTTTTTGTATGAAAGCTGCTGAGCTCATTAACATTAAACACTGTAATTTCAGAACCAAATTTACGGGTGAAAGATTCTATAATGTCAGCTCGTTCCATGTCTTTGTATCCATCACCAATTACCGGTACAAGTATCTTTCTGGGTTTGATTGAACGGCCGGGGTGTGTGATCTTGAAACCGATAACAGAACATGGGAGTTTCGACATGAGGGTACTTGTAATGGACCTTGCAAAAAGACGGCTTTCCCTGTGGGGTCTCCTTGTAGATGACATGACAAGGTCTATACTGTTTTCTTCAACAAATTTATTGATTGCCCCAACCACATCCCCTGCTAATAAAACACCCTCTGCATCTAAATTTGCCTCCCGGGCCTCTTCCAGTATCTTTTCAACAGAAAGGCTGGCATCCTCCTCTTCTTTTTTACCCATCTTTTTTGCAAGGACTGTGATAACAAAGAGCCTTGAGCCCCATGCCTCTGCAAAGATAAAAGAGTATCTTGCAGCAATATTGCCATGGAATGAACCGTCAACTGTAACAATGATTTTTTTAAACTTGTGGTTATTATTGGCCCTGTTTTTCAGCATAACTATAAGTTTATCAACATCTTTTATCGAATTCTATAAATTTTTATAGACTGTATGAAAAGATATAAGCTATAATTTATATACTATGACACCTATTGAAGAATTTAAAAAGGCATATCTTATAACAGAGCAGGATATTGAAAACCTTGTGTCCGTTAAATATCTTGCAGAAAAGAACCTGGAAGACTTTATTGCAAAGTTCTATGATTATCTGCTCAGGTTTAAAGACACCTCAAAATATTTACCTGATGAGAAAACAGTTACAAAGCATAAGGATAAGGTTAAGGCATGGTTTTTAAGACTCTTCGAAGGTAATTATAACGATGAATATCTTCTGACCCTGAACAAGGTTGGTGAGACACATGTAAAGATCGGGCTTCCATGCCATTATGTAAATTCATCGATGAGTTTTGCCAGAAGGTATACGCATAAACTATTTACTGACGAGTTTGGCTGCAGTAAACACAGGGATACTATTGTTAGTTCCATAGATAAGATACTCGACCTCAATCTCGATGTACTGACTATATCATACAGGGAAGAAGAGATGAGGACATTTGTATTACCCCCAAAAGTAGAATACAGTTTAATTAAATTTGCCCAGAAGTTTGCCTTCAGTATGGACCTCTTCCTTTTGTTAGTACTCATGCTCTCATCCCTTTTTGTTCTTGGATTTGTCGGCTATGAGGTTTATTCGATTGCAACAGGAGAAATAAGCGTAGAAACAGGGATACTTAAGATACTTGGTACCCTGTTGATTATATGGGCTATAGGGGAACTTCTGAGTGCAGAGATTAATCATCTGAAAGGCGGCAAATTTGCAATAACTGCGTTTCTCACGCTGGCTATTGCTGCAGTTATAAGGAAGATTCTTATTGCCACTCTATCAACAGAAAAGGTGGCGGATATCCTTACATTAGGTGGAATTGTCCTTGCACTCGGCGTTGTATACTGGCTGATAGGGCATAGTGATAAGAGTTAATATACTTATTTATCTGTCTATTTATCTGTCTATTTATCTATTTGGGCCCTCTGAAGTTTTCCTGAGAAGTCCCTGTATATAACCTTCCATTTTGTGTAGGTATCAAGGGCACCGCCACGTCCACCTGCCTCCTTTGGTCCAATACCGGTGTATTTTGTACCTCCAAAAGGGAGTTGAATCTCTGCACCTATAGTTGAGGCATTAATATAAACAATGCCTGTATCTAACGCCTGTTCTGCAATTGCACTTTTATTAACATCCTGAGTATATATGGCGGATGAGAGGCCGTAGCGGGTCCCGTTTACAATGTTAATCGCGTCATCGAGGTTCCTTGCCTTGATTACACTAACTACAGGTCCGAATATCTCCTCCTGTGAAATCCGCATCTTTTGATCAACATCAATAAAAATTGTTGGTTCAATAAAAAATCCTTTTGCACATTCACCATCGGTATAAGGTTTTCCACCGTGGATAAGTTTTGCCCCTTCTTTTTTCCCTATCTCAATATAATCCAGAACCTTTTTAAACTGTGATTGGTTAACTACAGGCCCCATATCAGTGGTCTTCCTGAGTCCATCACCGATACGAAGACGTGATGCGGCTTCCTGGAATATTTTGATAAATTTCTTGTATGCTGCCTTATGAACCACGAGCCGGCTTGCTGCCGTGCAGCGTTGTCCAGAGGTTCCAAACCCTCCCCAGATTGCACCATGGACTGCCAACTCCAGATTTGCATCTTCCATTACTATTATGGCATTCTTGCCACCCATTTCTGCTGAGATGGGGCGATGGAGGAAACCGCATAATCCCTCTAAATACTCACCGGTTGGGCATGACCCTGTAAATGAAACTGCATCAATATTAGGGTGTGTTACAAGGTATTCTCCCACTTCCTGACCAGAGCCATGAACAAGATTCAGCACACCTTTTGGTATACCGGCTGCCTCGAATATCTCAACAAACCTTGTTGCACAGACTGCAGTCTCGCTTGATGGTTTAAAGACGACTGTATTACCTGCTATGAGGGCAGGGCAGATCTTCCATGCTGGAATAGCTATCGGGAAATTCCACGGCGTGACAAGTGCAAAAACCCCAATAGGGACCCTTATGGATTTGGCATCTTTATTGGGTAATTCTGAAGGCGCTGTCTCCCCTGAAAGTCTTCTCCCTTCTCCACCCATGTAGTAGGCCATGTCAATCGCCTCCTGAACATCTCCAAGCCCTTCAGGCAGCGCCTTTCCCATCTCCCTTGTTACAAGCTGTCCCAGTGTCTTCTTCTCTTTAATAAGAAGTTCTGCAGCACGGAATAGTATCTCTCCGCGACGGGGCGCAGGGAGGAGAGACCAACCCTTGAATGCTTCTTTTGCTGCCTCAACAGCACGATCAACATCTTTGTGTGATGATTTTGTTATTACACCGATAATATTATCTCTCCTTGCAGGATTGATACTCTTGAATGTTCCTTTTCCATTTCCGGAAACCCACTTACCGTTTATATAATTTTTTATATTATCAGCCATAGAGTATCCTCCTAATATCATATCTTTTATCAATTATTATCCAGAATGTAAACTAAATACTTCTATATTCCGAATCAGAGGAATACCGCAGGAGAGAGGAAATAGGATTTTTCTTGATTTTTCCCTTGGTTTTAATTAGAGTTTTAAATTAAGGGAGGTGCAAAAATGACAGCAGAAATAGACAGGAAAAGACCACTTCATGTTGATAAAGAACACGTAAGGGTGATTATATTTACTCACCACTACAAAATCATAGGGGACATGTATATTATTAAGAGTGGACGGCTTACTGATTTCCTAAATAAAACTATGGCAGGGATAGAAACGGACATGTTCCTTCCTGTCACTAATGCTGAGTGTTTTTCTATGACTGATGGTCAGTTAAAATACATATCAGAATTTATGGTAGTAAATAAGGACCATATACATCTTATCTTTCCATATAAAGGTAATAAATAATATAGATATGATCATAGGCATACCCAGGGAGATAAAAGATAATGAATTCAGGGCTGCAATTGTCCCATCAGGCGTTAGGATTCTGACAGGTAAAGGACATACTGTCCTGATACAAACTAATGCAGGTATTGGCAGCGGGATTTCTGATGATGAATATCAGACTGCAGGAGGAGAATTAGTATCATCTGAAGAAGAAATCTTTTCAAGGTCAGACCTTATTGTAAAGGTTAAAGAACCCTTACCACGGGAATATCCATTAATTCGCAGGGAGCAGGTATTATTCACATTCCTCCACCTTGCATCAGATAGAAGGTTAACCGATGCGCTTATCAATAGTGGAGTTGTGGCAATAGCCTATGAGGCTGTACAGCTTGATAATGGGGCATTACCTATTCTGATCCCGATGAGTGAGATTGCAGGCCGGATGGCATCTATTGTGGCTGCATATTATCTTCAGGAGTCACAAGGGGGCGCAGGTGTCCTGATATCCGGTGTGCCAGGTGTTGCACCAGGTAAGGTTACAATCCTTGGTGCAGGTACTGTAGGTCAGAATGCAGCAAGGATTGCAATTGGACTTGGTGCACAGGTTGTAATGCTCGATAGAGATTCTAAAAGACTTAAATATATTGATGACGTTTTTAATGGCAGAGTAATAACCCTCGCATCAAATGAACATAATATAGAAGAAGAGGTCTTATCATCTGATATTGTTATAGGCGCTGTCCTGGTACCGGGTGCAAGGGCACCATATCTCATTAAGAAGGAATTAATTTCAAAAATGAAAAAGGGGGCAGTAATAGTTGATGTCTCTATTGACCAGGGTGGTTGTATTGAGACGTCAAAGCCTACTACCCATTCCTGTCCTGTATATTCAGTTGATGGTGTAATACATTACTGTGTAGTAAATATGCCGGGTGCATTTCCCCGAACATCCACCTTTGCCCTCTGTAATTCAACAATTCCATACATAATTAAACTTGCTGATCTTGGTTGGAAGAAGGCTGTAGAAGAGGATCCCGCATTAGGGAGAGGTGTAACTATTCTTGGCGGAAGAGTTACCTGCCACGCAGTTGCAGATACATTTGGACTCAAGTATAATCGATTGACAATATAACAGCACTATTTTATGATAACCCAATACGGGGCGTAGCGCAGCCTGGCAGCGCACATCGTTCGGGACGATGGTGTCGGAGGTTCAAATCCTCTCGCCCCGACTCAAATAAAAAATAAAGGAAAGTTCATGGGAAGGAAGAGGCAAAAGAAGCTAAAGGATACTCCTCTGGTCATTGAAGGAGAAGTAAAAGAAAATAAAGAGGAAAAAGAAGAAGAGGAGGAGGAAGAAGAAGAGAAAGAAGATGTTGATCTTGAGGATAAAGAATTTCCTGATATCAGGGACATTTCAAATGATGTTGTTGATACTGAAGTAGAAGAGGAGAGTGAAGAAACTGAAAAAGAGACAGAGGAAGAGGAAGAAGAAACAAAATATACACCTGAATTGGATGTGATACGGTCTTACCTGCATGAGATAAGTCATGCCTCTCTGCTTACATTCGAAGAAGAAAAGCAACTATCTGAAAGGATCTCCCATGGAGATGATAAGGCCCGTCAGAGGATGATAGAGGCCAACCTGAGACTTGTTGTTAATATAGGGAAGAGATATCTGAACAGGGGGCTTCCGTTGGCGGACATTATTGAAGAAGGTAATATAGGGCTTATGAAGGCTGTTGAGAGGTTTGATTATAAAAAAGGGTTCAGGTTCAGTACTTATGCATCATGGTGGATAAGGCAGTCAATAGAGCGGGCAATCATAAACCAGACAAAGACTATCAGGCTTCCGGTACATGTAGCTGAACATATTAATAAATACCTGTCTACAGTTGAAATATTAATCCAGGAGCTTGGACGTGAACCGCAGACTAAAGAGATTGCAAAGAGGATGAAGGTTACAAATGAGGATATTGAAGGATTAAAACAGCTTATCAGGAAAACCTATTCCCTTGAGAGTCCTGTTGGAGACAGAGAAGAGAGTTATCTGAGAGATATTATTGCTGACAGTACAATAAACTCTCCGGCCAAGATTGCTGAAGGGATAAGCATGCGGGAAGAGATTGACAGGTGGCTGGCAGAGCTAAAAAATAAGGAGAGAGAGGTCATTTGTCTCAGATTTGGATTAGAGGGACAGGAACCTAAGACGCTCGAGGAGATAGGGCAGAGGTTCGGTCTTACGAGAGAGAGGATAAGGCAGATAGAGGCAGCTTCCCTTGCAAAGCTGCGAAGTATAATAGCCAAAAAAGAGATAAAAAGAGAAGAAGTTCTTTAAGACAAATGGAGGAGTTATCCAAATGGACCTGAAAACAAAGATTAGAGAGATTCCTGATTTCCCAAAAGAGGGGATACTGTTTTATGATGTTACAACCCTTTTAAAAGATGCTGAGACATTTAAACGTGTTATTAATAAAATCAGCGGATTCTATGAAGGTGAAGGGATACAGAAAGTGGTTGCAATGGAATCAAGGGGATTTATTATTGGTGCGCCGGTAGCATACAGCCTCGGTGCAGGATTTGTTCCGGTAAGGAAGCCTGGTAAGCTGCCGAGCGATGTGTATGAGGCCAGGTATGAATTGGAATACGGGAGTGATGCCCTTGCTATACATCAGGATGCAATTGCACCTGGTGAAAAGGTTCTGATAGTAGATGATCTTATTGCCACAGGTGGGACAGTTGCTGCAACTGTACAACTTGTGAGAAAGCTTGGTGGTGTGATCCACGGCATAGCATTCCTGATAGAATTGGCAGGTCTTCGCGGAAGGAATAAACTGGATGGATATAATGTGATTTCGCTTGTGTCATATTAATAATGATAGAATCGTAAAAAGTCCAAATTCCCCTCCCCTTGTGGGAGGGGATTAAGGGGAGGGAGATTTTCTATTTTTTATGAGTCCATCAATAATGCCTGTATTAATAAAAGCAATTATCCTCTCTTTCTTTATTTTCCTCATCAACAATCAGGTTAACGCTGCCAATCTCTCTATTGAATTAGGAAAGAACAGCACAGGAGTAGCTGTTGGCAGGGATTTTGGTTTCGGGTACGGATTGGTCGGGCTTTCTGCAAAATTTATTACTGATGGCCCGTGGAGTTATGTACCTACAGAAGAAAGTCTAAAAAATTCATGTAATGATTTTCATGTTGCCGAACCTGTTGATCCTGATGAATCCGATCAAGATGAATCCAAAGCTGCAAGAGATTGTAATGAAAACGGGGTTTTTGATGATGGGGATGAATGGGAGGTATTTGGAAAACTGGGTTTCAGGATTCCTGTTTTTTCAAGATTCTTTGTAAACACGGGTCTTGGGATCTCAAAGAAAAAAACCTCAGAACTATTTACATTCTGTGATGATATAAAATTAGCCTGTAAATGGGAAGGAGGAGAGAAAGTTTGTGAGACCAAACCAGAAAATGATTGTTATGAGAAGGCAGGAGAATTCGTTACATGGGGTCATGTTGAAGAGAACTATTACCTGAACTTTATAGGTGGTATTTCAGTTGAGATTACACGCCGTATGCTTCTGAATATTGATTACCACACCCGACAGGGCCTCCTTAGTGGTATTATGTGGCGTTTTTAAAGCATTTTTTTATTCCATACCTTGACCTTATTATTACCCCTGTGTTATTCTGCCACAATGAAATTCCAGTCTATTTCTCCTGAAGGATTAAAGACTTACTCATTAAGGGACAGAAAGAGTAAGGTCAGTATAAAAGACTTTTCACGACCTGTTGTTGCCGGCGGAACGTTAAATGACTTTATCAATACACTTCCGGAGATCCTTGCTGTAAAAGACCTTAAGGACATAACCCGCACTATAATCAAGGCATATAAAACTAAAAAACTGATCGCCGCCGGGATGGGCGCCCATGTAATAAAGGTCGGTCTAAGTCCTGTTATCATCGATTTAATCCAGAGAGGTGTAATTCAGGCCATTGCACTGAATGGTGCAGGTATTGTCCATGACTTTGAAATTGCCCTTGCAGGTAAGACATCAGAGGAGGTTGATGAGGAATTGGGTAAGGGGACATTCGGTATGGCAGACGAGACAGGGAGACTTTTGAATGATGCCATAAGAAAAGGGGTAAAAAAGGGCTGGGGTTTAGGAAGGTCAGTGGGTGAGATGATAAATAGTTCAAAATTTCCATATAAAGATATCAGTCTGCTTGCTGCTTCAGTGAGGCAGGGTATTCCGGTAACAGTTCATGTTGCCCTGGGTGCAGACATCCTGCATATGCATCCCCGTATGGATGGTGGTGCAACAGGTGAGTGCAGTTACAGGGATTTTAAGTTATTTGCAGGCGTTGTATCAAGATTAGAAGGGGGGGTTTATTTAAATATAGGTTCTGCTGTAATATTACCGGAGGTTTTTTTAAAGGCATTAACAATGGTCAGGAACCTTGGTTACAAGGTCAGGAATTTTACGACAGTTAATATGGATTTTATTCAGCACTATCGTCCTTTAACAAATGTAGTAAGGAGGCCTACGAAAGACGGTACTGGCAGGGGATATACCCTGACAGGCCATCATGAGATTATGGTCCCCCTGCTTGCAGCAGCAATAATTGAAGGATTACTGTAATTCAGACAGTAGACCATAGACATCAGACATTAGACTTAAAAAGGAAAATAAATGGATAGAGATTACAAAAAAAATAAAAGCTGGAGCTTGGGAACGAGAGAAAAAGTCTGATGTCTAAAGTCTGAAGTCCAGTGTCTGAATTTCAGGAAGGATTATCTAAACCTTGACGCAGATAGCCTTGATAGGATAAGATTTTTTTAGAATGAGCAACCAATATCGATATGTTTAAGAAAGTACTGATAGCAAACAGGGGTGAGATTGCCTTAAGGGTAATAAGGGCATGTAAGGAATTAAATATTCCTACGGTTGCCATACACTCTGAGGTAGATGCAACAACCCTCTATGTAAAAAAGGCTGATGAATCATGCCTCGTAGGTCCTGGTCCTGTAGCAGGGTATTTGAATCTTTACCGGATTGTTGACCTTGCCAAACAGAAGGGGGCAGATGCAATCCATCCGGGTTATGGATTTTTAGCTGAAAACCATGAATTTGCAGAGGCATGTATTGAAAATGGGATTACATTCATAGGCCCTACCCCAAAGGCCATAAAAGAGATGGGGGATAAGATATTAGCAAGACAGATGATGAAGAGGGCAGGTGTCCGGGTTGTCCCCGGTGTGGAACAAGAGATTAACTCAATTAATGAGGCAGAGAATATTGCAAGGGAGATTGGTTATCCTGTAATGCTCAAGGCATCAGCCGGAGGCGGCGGGAGGGGGCTTCGTCTGTGCCGTTCACAGGATGATTTACATAAAAATTTTGATATGGCGCGCTCCGAGTCCCTTAAGGCCTTTGGCAAAGATGATGTCTATCTTGAAAAATACATAGAAGCGCCGAGACATATCGAGTTTCAGATACTTGCAGATAATTATGGTAATATGGTTCACCTCGGGGAGAGAGACTGTTCAATCCAACGGAGACACCAGAAGTTAATTGAGGTTGCACCTTCACCTTTTATGGACACTGACATGAGAAAAAAGATGGGTGAAGATGCTGTCAGGGCTGCAAAGACCGTTGGTTATACAAATGCAGGGACTGTGGAATTCCTTGTTGATAAAAACAAGAACTACTATTTCCTTGAGATGAATACAAGGATACAGGTAGAACATACCATAACCGAGGAGATAACCGGGATTGATATAGTAAAAGAGATGATTAAGATAGCTGCAGGGGAAAAACTTTCTGTCACTCAGGATAATATTGAGATCAGCGGTTCTGCAATTGAATGCAGGATTAATGCTGAAGACCCAAGGAATAATTTCCTTCCTACCACAGGCAGGATTACAGCCTACTATTCACCAGGTGGATTTGGCGTTAGGATCGACGGGAACGTATACCGTGGTTATGTTGTACCTTCATATTATGATTCCATGCTGGCAAAAATGACTGTATGGGGCCGCACATGGGAGGAGGCAGTAGCCAGGACTGCGAGGAGTCTTGATGAGTTTGTTATACGGGGCGTTAAGACCACTATACCCTTTTACAGGATGATACTCAGAGATGAGAGCTTTAAAAAGGGTGAGTTTGATACCCACTATATTGAGAATAGTATTAACGGTCTGGTGTATGAGGATGAGCAGGAGAAGATAGATCTTGTATTTACTATTGCTGCTGCAATAAGTGCGCATTCTCATAGTTAAAGGGGAGGAGGCCTTCTGAAGACAAAAAAACGTAAGATATTTATTACAGATACGACCCTGAGGGATGCGCATCAGTCTTTATTGGCTACTCGCCTTAAGACAGCGGATATGCTCCCAATAGCAAAGAAGATCGATGAGGTAGGGTACTGGTCTGTAGAGATGTGGGGAGGCGCAACATTTGATTCGAGCATGAGGTATCTTAAGGAGGACCCCTGGGAGAGGATACGGCTTCTTAAAGAGCAAATGCCCAGGACCCCTTTTCAGATGCTCCTTCGCGGGCAGAATCTTGTGGGATACAGGCACTATTCAGATGATATTGTAGAAAAGTTTGTTGAACGTGCAATAGCGAATGGGATACAGGTATTAAGGATTTTTGATGCGCTAAATGACTTCAGGAATATCAAGACCGCTGTTAAGGCGACATTGAAGAATGGGGGAAAGGTAGAGGGGACTATATGTTATACAATAAGCCCTGTCCATAACAATGATATCTTTGTGGATATGGGGAAAAAATTAGAGGATATGGGGTGTGACACGCTGTGTATTAAAGATATGGCAGGCCTTCTCTCTCCATA
>Ga0209343_10002325_pt1 | contig 24661 bp, 16 predicted proteins | sample RifCSPlowO2_02_FD_184026 | JGI IMG/M metagenome (GOLD analysis project Ga0209343, IMG submission 184026) | Groundwater microbial communities from Rifle, Colorado - Rifle CSP2_plank lowO2_0.2 (SPAdes) (version 2) | ecosystem: Environmental > Aquatic > Deep subsurface > Groundwater | place... | reverse complement strand
CATAAGTTGTATGATAGACTCTCCGGCTCTGCCCAGGAGGTGATAGATGGACTTAGCAGCGAAAGTCTTGATACCCTTGCGACAGAGTGGGAGGAGCCGAAGGATCTCCTTGACCTTATAGATGAGGCTCCAATTATAAGACTATTAAATTCCCTCCTCTTTCAGGCTGTTAAGGAGAGGGCAAGTGATATTCATATTGAGCCGTATGAAAAAGTAGTTGAGGTTAGATTCAGGGTTGACGGCGTTTTATTTCCTGTTCTGTCACCTCCTAAGGCAATTCAGGATGCGATAATCTCAAGGGTAAAGGTTATGGCAGGACTTGATATAGCAGAGAAGCGATTGCCGCAGGATGGCAGGATAAGACTGCTCATAGCTGGAAAGGATGTTGATGTCAGGGTATCGGTTATCCCGACATCCTTTGGAGAGAGGGTTGTATTAAGACTCCTTGACCGAAAGGGAGGGGTTATAGAATTTGAAAAGTTAGGGCTTAGTCCCCAGCAGGGCAATATAATGGATTCTCTTTTATCAAGAAATAGCGGGATTATTCTTGTTACTGGACCAACCGGCTCTGGAAAGACAACGACACTTTACTCAGCCTTAAACCGTATAAATTCCACTACAAGAAATATTATAACTGTAGAAGACCCAGTTGAATATCAGTTAAAAGGGATAGGACAGCTCAATGTAAATCCAAAAATTGGTCTGACCTTTGCCCATGGACTCCGTTCTATCTTAAGACAGGACCCTGATATTATTATGGTTGGAGAAATCAGGGATACGGAGACAGCAGAGATTTCAATCCATGCCTCATTGACAGGACATCTTGTCATTTCAACACTTCATACGAATGATGCCCCTACTGCCATTACACGGCTTGTAGATATGGGGATAGAGAGATTTCTTGTTGCATCATCCCTATCTGCTGTAATAGCACAAAGGCTTGTTCGCATCTTGTGTCAATACTGCAAGGAAGAATATACCCCACAATCAGATGAGATGTCTGTCTTTAAACAATATAATGTCCGAAGATTATGGAAGCCTATCGGGTGCGAAAGATGCTTTAAGAGTGGTTATCATGGCAGGACAGGGATATTTGAGTTTCTTATTATAGACCATGATATGCATTCACTTATTTTAAAGAGTCCTGATTCATCCACTCTGAAGGGATATGCCCTATCTAAAGGGATGAAGACCCTTAAGGATGACGGACTTGATAAGGCAGCTGCAGGGATTACGAGCTTTGAGGAGATTATAAGAGTAACACAGATAAATTAAGGAAATTAGAAATCAGTTAAGGATGCAGATTTACGCAGAAAAAAAGATTTTAAAATTATCCTGTAAATCTGCGTTTATCTGCGTCCTATTAAGTCTTTATTTTTATGGTGACATTCCGATATAAAGCATATAATGGAAGAGGGATTGAGGTAGATGGTAATCTCAGTGCCGAGGGCATCAAGGATGCTATTCAAAGACTTAAGAAGGACGGACTTTATCCGAGGGAGGTATCTGAGATAGGAATTAACGGGTATATTCGTAAAAGTGTATCCATACAAGACATTGCCCTGACAACGAGACAGTTAGCGACCCTGTTGACAGCAGGCTCAACCCTTTCCGATGCACTCACTGTTTTGGTGGATGGTGAAAGAAACATAAAGCTAAAGTCAATCCTTACCAGTATCAAGAATAAAGTAACCGAAGGTACCTCTCTTTCAAGTGCCATTGGCAATTACCCAGGGGTCTTTTCAGGAATCTACAGGGGGATGGTTGCAACAGGGGAGGAGAGCGGCTCTCTTGATAAAGTCCTGCTTCGGCTTTCAGACTATCTTGAAACGAGGGCAAAGATTCTAAGGGATATTCGCTCTGCCCTTGTCTATCCGCTTTTCATGACTTTAGTTGGTATCTGTGTTCTGTCATTTCTTTTTATATTTGTTATACCGAAGATAACAAGGATTTTTGAGGATACAAAGAGTGCAATGCCGTGGGTTACCCTCATTCTTATTTGGACTACAAATTTTATCAGATACTACTGGTTTATCTTGCTCATTAGTATAATTGGTGTCGTTTGGGGTTCAAGATTTTATATCAGGACGCTAACCGGGAAAGTGCTGATAGACAGATTAATCCTAAAAATACCATGGCTTGGAAGGCTTGTTGGTCACTTCTATATCACTAATCTGACACGGACACTCGGTAGTTTATTAAAAGAGGGGATGCCACTGTTAAAGGGGTTAGAGATGACAAGGGGAGTTTTAAACAATGCAGTTTTTAGTAAAGTGATAGATGATGCAATTCAGGATGTTATAGGTGGTTCCTCTCTTTCTATAAGCATTAAGAATGCCGAAAGTATACCTCCAATAGTTGCCCATATGATTACCGTTGGAGAAAAGAGCGGGAATCTTGATGAGGTGCTTCTGAAAATTTCTAAAAACTATGAGCAGGAGTTTGAGGCGGATGTGAAAAGCGGATTAAGCCTTTTAGAGCCTATCTTAATTCTTATTATGGGTGTTATTGTTGGTTTTATAGTGCTTGCCATTCTTATCCCGATATTTCAATTGAACACAGGCATAATGTAATTTATAATGTTTGCTATGGATTTATCAAAATATCTATTACTATTTCTATGCTCCTTTACAGGCTCATTAATCTTAACACCTGCTGTAAAGGTTTTAGCTGCAAGATTTGGAAAGGTGTCAGAGGTGAGGGAGGATAGGTGGCATAAAAAGCCCACACCACTTTTGGGAGGGGTTGCTATATGGGCTTCATGGCTCATTACCACCACCTTTTTTATTCCAAATTTTAATTACAAGTTGCCAATTTTATTGAGTGCCACTGCAATCTTTGCCCTTGGCTTGATTGATGATATTGTAAAACTGAATCCACAGATAAAACTTGTAGGGCAGATTATTATTGCCTCGTTTCTTACATTATCAGGTATTATTATAGAAATTATACCCTATCCTGTGATAAGCATTCCCTTTACAATTCTCTGGCTTGTGGCGATAACAAACTCCTTTAATCTGCTGGATAATATGGATGGTCTATCGGCAGGTATTGCTGTTATTGCAGCCACCTCATTGGGAATATTCTTAATCCAATCAGGTAACCATAGTGCTGCCCTTTTGGCTTTTATATTGGCTGGGGCATCTCTTGGTTTTCTTATTTATAATTTTAATCCTGCAAAGATATTTATGGGTGACTGCGGAAGCATGTTTCTTGGATTTCTCCTTTCATCTATAGCAATAATTGGAACATGGAGAGAGGCATCAAATCTTATAGCTACAATGGTAATCCCCCTTCTGGTTCTAGGTATCCCGATATTTGATACAACATTTGTAACCCTGACAAGAAAGCTTAGGGGGAGAGCCATATCTCAAGGGGGGAAAGACCATATATCTCACAGGCTCGTAGCCTTGGGTTTGAGCGAAAGGCAGGTAGTATTGTCTCTTTATGGATTCTCAATTCTCTTTGCCCTTCTTGCATTATATTTCAGCATAAATCCATTTATAATAATGGTAATTTCTGTTCTATCGGCAATCGGGCTGTATCTATTAGGGATTTTTCTTGGTGATGAAAGGGTATATTCAAAATCTAATAGGGAAATTGAGGTAATAATTGCAAAGAGGCAGTATCGTAAATCTGGAATCGCTTTAAGCAGGAGAAGAATCGCTGAGATTATTATGGATTTGATACTGATTTCTGTAGCATATTTCTCTGCATATCTTATCAGATTTGAAGGGCACCTGCTACATCCTAATCTGACATTTTTTGTAAATACGCTTCCATGGGTTGTAATTGTAAAGGTTACAACACTTTATTACTTTGGTGCCTATCAAAGTATATGGAGATATGTTGGTATAAGGGACATGATGGCAATCGTAAAGGGTGCAACACTGAGTACTCTTATTATTATGGTTGGTATAGTGATGACAGTTAGATTTCAGGAATATTCCAGGGCGGTTTTTATAGTTGATTGGTTGTTGACTGTAGTAATGATAGGAGGAAGCAGGCTCGCATTAAGGTCATTAAAGGAGTATCTTATAGATTACAGAAAGGGTGATGGCAAAAGAATAGTAATTATAGGCGCCGGAGATGCAGGAGAATTGATATTGAGGGAGATAAGAAATAACCATGATATTAATTTTAATGTAGTGGGTTTTATAGACGATGACCCAGCAAAACAGAGATACAGGATTCATGGAGTATCTGTAGTGGGGAATACGGAGAATTTAGCCGAAATAAAGAATAAATATGTGGTTGAGAGTGCAATTATTGCCATACCTTCTGCATCAAAGGAGACAATGGATAGAATTATAAACAAATGTAAAAATGCAAGCCTTAATATAAGAACCATCCCCACGATGAAGAGTGTTATGGAAGGGATGGTCGTGATACCTGAGGTTTCTTAAAATCCCGATGTCTAAAAAAGAATATCTAATCCTGCCGTTATTATTTATCATTTCTTTCTCTTACTTAATCTTTTTTTGCAAATATGGCTTCAATATTGCAGATGAGGGTGTTCCACTCAGCGGTGCATTGAGAATCATGCATGGGGAAGTTCCATTAAAAGATTTTCAGGGGTATATGCCAGGTGTATATTATTTTTACTATGCTATTTTAAAGGTATTTGGGATGGATATTTTGACTGTCAGATATGTCATAAGTTTTTTTACAGCGATTATGATAATCATGTTCTATCTGGCATCAAGAAAGATAATGTCTACTCCATTTTCCTTATTTGGCACCTTTGCCATATTAATGGTACCAGGGCCATACTATGTGAGATTTTTAAGTTTTTTTATAATAATAAATATAGTAGTTTTTTATACTTATATTAATACAAAACCTCGATCAGTTTTTTATATGGGAATTGTAGGGGGTGTCACATTCTTATTTAGACAGGATTTAGGCTTATCAGTATTTTTTCTTGCAATAGCCATATTTTTTATTGAAAAATATCTTAAGGATGACGGTAATTATGGAGAGACTATCGTTGAAATTAAAAAATATGCTTTTGGCTATTTTCTGATAATACTTCTACCTTTGACATATTACTTATATGAGAATAAGCTATTCTATATTTTAAATGCTAATTATAATGCCTTCTTTGGTGGTTATCAGAACATATCTCTATCGTTTCCTGCTATATTGTCAAAGAGATGGGATGAATTGTTTTTGTTTTATATTCCAATATCAATATATTTGGTGGCATTTATTCATATAATAAATCGTATAAAAAATAACAATAAAAAGGAGATATATAAGCTATATATATTGTTAATTGGAACTTTAGCATTCAATCAGGCTGTATGGCGAACCCATCCTGAAAACATAGTAAAGGTTATTTCACCTGCGATTATACTTTATTTTTACTTCTTTGAATTGCTTTATTATAAGTTAAAGACAGAAGCGGTATTAAGATGGATAGTGGTGATAATATTCTCTTTAATTCCTTTATCCTATGTTTATGTGATGAATAAGAACTATGGAACATATATTGCCAGTATGGATTTTTCAGTATCGAAATATATGTTGATGGATATTCAAAGGGCGAAGGTTTATGCCTTGCCGCATGAGGCATCCGAATATAAAGAGATAGTTTCATATATCAATAATAATACAAAAACGGATGATAAAATTTTCATCGTTCCTTTTACAGGTATTCCTTTATATTTTCTATCTGACAAAATAAACCCTACCTGGTTTGAATGGATTTTACCTCCCGAAACCAAGATATATCCAGATGTAGAAGATAAAGTCATTGAGTCGTTAAGCAGAGATAAAACCAAATTAATCATATATGTAGATTTTCCCCTTGACGGTTTAGAGAATAGAAGATTTAGAAATTATGCCCCTAAGTTGTATAAATGGATGATGGAAAATTATTATTTGGCAGAAATGATAGGGGAGTATCAGATATTAAAATTAAAGTATAATTATCTGATAAAAGAAGCTCCTAAGTCAACATGATAGGCCAAATAAAAGAATTATACAATTTCAGAGAGTTGCTGAAAAACCTCGTAATTAAAGAGTTAAAACTTAGATATAAACGCTCCGCTCTTGGTTTTCTATGGACGATGCTTAATCCCCTCATGATGATGATTATATTAACTATTGTTTTTTCCCATATTATGAGATTTGATATGAAGAACTTTGCTATATTTCTATTATGCGGTTTATTGCCATGGAATTATTTTTCCCACTCCCTCAGCATGTCAACTATGAGTCTTATATCTAATGCCAATCTTATAAATAAGGTATATATTCCAAAGGCAATTTTCCCATTATCTATTATTTTCTCAAATATGGTTAATATGATTCTTTCTTTAATTCCTCTTTTTGTATTAATGATATTTATGGGCATTGAGATTCAACCATCTGTTATGTTAATCCCGATTCTACTTTTGAATCTTATACTATTTACAGCAGGTATATCCCTGTTTTTATCATGCCTTAATGTCTTCTTCAGGGATTTTACACATATGATAGAAATTATTGTCACGGCGTGGTTTTACCTGACTCCTATTATATATCCTACGGATATGATTCCGGCAAAATATGAAATGCTATTTAAACTCAACCCACTGGTATATATTATTGGGGGTTTCAGAGAGGTTATATTTTATGGAAGAATTCCAGATTTCCTCTTTATAATAATTTCAGTATTAGCATCCCTGTTTTCCTTTGCTATCGGTTATTTGTATTTTTACAAGAATGAAAAACAGATTATTTATTATATTTAGCCATGTCAGATAATTTAGCCGTTTCCATTAATAATATCTCTGTAAAATATAAACTCTTTCATGAGAGGGCACTTACCTTAAAGGAAACTGTCATCAATCTTCTGAGAGGTAAAAAGGATAAGTTTGAATATCTCTGGGCATTAAAGGAAATCAGTATGGCAATTAGAAAAGGAGAAACTGTAGGAATTATAGGTCAAAATGGGTCGGGTAAGAGCACGCTGCTAAAGGTAATTGCAAAGATTTTGCAACCGTCAGAAGGTAAAATTCAGTACAATGGAAAACTTTCTGCCATGATAGAATTGGGTTCGGGTTTTAATCCTGAGTTGACCGGCGAGGAAAATATTTACTTAAATGGGGCAATTTTAGGGCTTTCAAAAAGGGATATTCGTCAAAGATTCAAAGAGATTATTGAGTTTGCAGAACTGGAAAAATTTATTGATATTCCTATTAAAAATTATTCATCCGGAATGTATATGAGATTGGGATTTGCCCTTTCTACTGCTGTAAATCCTGATATATTGATTATTGATGAAATCCTTGCAGTTGGAGATGAATCATTTCAAAAAAAGTGTTTCAAAAAACTTGATGAATTTAAAGAAAGAGGAAAGACAATTATAATTGTTTCTCACGATTTAAATTCTATAGAAAGTATATGCGGCAGAGCTTTTTTAATAAAGGAGGGTAGATTGGCTGCTGATGGTCCTCCCACTGAAATAATCAACTTATACCGACAATCCATTTCTCCATTACTTCCTGCTCTATCTGAAATAGTCCAGGAAACTAAAAGCGAAGGCGATACATCTAATCGTTTAGGAAGTGGTGAGGTTAGAATAAAAGAGGTCAGGTTTTATAATAGTTCTGGAGTGGAAACGGATTTATTTAATACAGGCGATAATTTAGTGGTGAGAATAAAATATCTCGCTTCGAAAAGAATAGATAAACCTGTTTTCGGTGTAGCTATACACTCTGAAAATGGAATCCATATTAATGGCCCGAACACTAAATTTAGCGGATTTGATATTGATTTTATTGAAGGAGATGGGGTATTGGAATATATCATTAAATCACTTCCTCTAATGAAGGGGAATTATTATTTAACGACTGCGATTTTTGATTATACCTGTACTCACCCATACGACTATTGGGAGAAGTGCTGTCAATTTAATGTATCAAATGTTAATATAAAAGAAAGATATGGCATTTTTTATATTCCATCTGAATGGAAAAGAATTTGATGAATAACGATGAATTGTTAAATATACCCTTTGACCAATATCAACGGTATCGTGTCTTAAAAGATATTGTAGAGATTATCAAGATAAAGCCTGGCAAATCCACTTTAAAGATTCTTGATGTTGGAGGGCATTCAACAACTATGGAAGGAAAACCATGGCTTCCTGTTAAGGAGTTCCTGCCAGAAGACAGAACATCAGTTGTAGATATACCTGCCTGTGATATACCAGCCTACATCAGAGGGAGTGGGGAAAAACTCCCCTTTAAAAAAGATTCTTTTGACATCGTTACCTGCCAGGATGTCCTTGAACACATACCCGCCGAAAAAAGAGAGGGATTCATTCAAAATCTTATTGAGGCTGGAAGAGATTATATCATTATCGGCTGTCCTTTTTATAGTGAAAATACTGCCCTTGCTGAAAAGATATTTTTTGAATATATTAAAAATAAAATAGGCGGAGAACATTTCCATCTAAAAGAACATATTACAAATGGTTTGCCGAAGCGTGAGGATATTGAGCAGATTTTTAATAACAAAAAAATCTGTCATTCTATAATCCCCAGCGGTTATATATACAACTGGCTACTGATGCATCTAATAAAGGTATATATATCTTCAATACCTGACTCACTTAAGCTTCACGGCATGATTGACAGATTCTATAATATGAATTTCTATGAAAGTGATCAGAGGGAACCTTCCTATAGGTATGTAATTATTATTTCTAAAAAGGGGAACAAGAATGTCTTGAAGGATATATCAAAACAATTTGAAAGAATAAGAGAAAAATATAAATATTTTTCACTTGGAAAGGCAGATTTTTCCCTATTACAGCTTTTATTGAGTCTTGAGGGTCTTGAAAATAAGAATACCGCTAAAGAGATTAACGAGTTAAATAAGGCAATTAACGAGAAAGAGAATCATATTAAAAATTTAGAGAGTCATATCCAGAATTTAAACAAGGCAGTTTATGAGAAAGAGAATCATATTAAAAATTTAGAGAGTCATATCCAGAATTTAAACAAGGCAGTTTATGAGAAAGATACACATATAAATAATCTTGAGCGAATGTTAAGGGATATCAAAGGGTCGAGATTATGGAAGCCGTTTAATACGGTTAGAAAGCTGGAAAAAGGGACTAAGATACTTATTAAAGAGGGCCCAGGCTCTCTAATAAACAGGATTAAAAATAGGAACCGGCAGATATATCCGCCGGGTCATTACGATACATGGATCTTGAAAAATGAGCCTACAAAAATGGAGATTGAAAGACAAAAACAGATATCAAAAGAATTTAGCTACACACCCAAAATAAGCATAATTGTCCCGGTGTATAATACCGATGGGAAGATACTTGCCGAGATGATGGAATCAGTAATAAAGCAAACTTACGATAACTGGGAGTTGTGTATAGCGGATGATGCCTCGACTATGCCGCATGTAAGGGAAGTGCTTAAAAGTTATATGGGCAAAGATAGCCGTATTAAGGTAGTTTTCCGCAAAACAAATGGTCACATCTCAGCCTCATCTAATAGTGCTTTGGAACTTGCAACGGGTGAGTTTGTGTCACTAATGGATCATGATGATATGATTCCTCCTAACGCCCTCTACGAATTCATAAGAGTTCTTAATCAAAATCCAGATATTGACATGGTCTATTCCGATGAAGACAAAATTGACATGGATAAACGACGCTATGAGCCATTCTTTAAGCCCGATTGGTCTCCGGATTATCTGGAATCAGCTATGTATACGGCACATCTTGCAATCTACCGAAAAACGATTGTTGATAAAAATGGTGGTTTTAGAACTGAATGCGATGGTGCCCAAGATTATGATTTTGTTCTGAGATTTACCGAGCAGACCCAAAAGATTGCACACATTGATAAAATTCTTTATCACTGGCGTGCAGTTCCTGGCTCAACTGCAGCCTCTATGGATCAAAAGAATTATGTTGTAGAGGCGGGTATACGGGCATTAGAAGGACGTTTAAACCGCACAGGGCGACATGGAACTGTTAAAATGAGCAAATATGCAGGATGCTTTGATATGGCGATTAAGCTGCCAGATAATCCTCTCGTCTCAATAGTTATTCCCACTGCCGGCAAAACAATTAGGCTTAATAATAATCAGGTAAATCTGATTGTCAATTGTGTTAATTCCATTAAAAATATATCTACATACAGGAATTACGAAATCATTATTGTTGACAACGGTAACTTGTCCGATTCAACCCTTAAAGATTTAAAGAATGCAAACTGCAAATTAGTTACCTTTGCCGACGGTGTTTTTAACATCTCAAAAAAAATAAATCTTGGTACAGGTGTTGCCTCCGGCAAGTATTTAATTTTACTCAACGATGATATACATGTTATTACCCCTGAATGGATTGAGAGACTCCTTGAGCAAATGGTTAAACCTGGTGTCGGAGTAGTTGGTGCAAAGCTGCTTTATTCCAATAATATAACCCAGCATATGGGCGTTGCACACTGTAAAGGTCTCCCTGACCATGTAAGGAAGCGTTTTTCAAGAGATGATCCGGGTTATTTTTTCAGCTCGGTGGCGGTTCGCAACTATTTGGGAGTCACAGGGGCATGTATGCTGACATCTGCCTCTCTTTTCAAAGAGGTCGGTGGCTTTACCGAAGAGTATAAGATTAATTACAGTGATATTGACTATTGTCTAAAGCTTCGCGAGTCGGGTTTTCGTACTGTATGGACCCCTCATGCCGAGCTTTATCACTTTGAATCTATGTGCCGCGAGGCGATAGTGGCAAAAGACGAGATTCAACTATATTTAGAGAGGTGGGGGCATATTACACGAGGGGACCCTTTTTATAATGAGACATATTTTGATTCAGCCCCCCCCAATTTTTTTATGCGAATATAAACCAAATAGAATTCAGAGAGCAGGAGTCAGAATAAAATCAGTTTTTATTCTGAATTTTGAATTCTAATTACTTTAAGTTATATGAAGACAGTAATTTTAGCAGGTGGATTGGGAACACGCATCAGCGAAGAAACCTCGGTAAGACCGAAGCCTATGGTGGAAATCGGAGGAAAACCACTCCTATGGCATATAATGAAAATTTATTCTCATTATGGTTACCATGATTTTATTATCTGCCTCGGCTTTAAGGGATATATGATAAAAGAGTATTTTTCCAACTATTTCCTGCACACGAGCGATGTTACCTTTGATATGCAAAATAATAATATGAAGGTCCACGAGCAGTATGCCGAACCATGGAAGGTTACCTTGGTTGATACAGGCATAGAAACAATGACCGGTGGCAGGTTAAAACGAGTTGAGCGGTACATAGGTAATGAGACCTTTATGATGACCTATGGTGATGGAGTGAGCGATGTCAATATTACAAAGCTCGTTGAGTATCACAAAAACAGCGATAAATTGGCTACAGTGACAGCTACCCAGCCGTCCGGCCGGTTTGGTGCCTTGAACATTGATACTTCAAATATTGTGAACTCGTTTCAGGAAAAACCTGCCGGGGACGGCTCATGGATCAATGGTGGGTTCTTCGTCCTTGAACCACCCATATTTGATCTGATTAGGGGTGATACTACGATTTTTGAAAAAGAACCGATGGAGAGATTGGCACATGAACGGCAGTTGGCTGCATATAAGCATCGCGGTTTCTGGCAGCCAATGGATACACTTCGGGACAAGGTACATCTTGAGGAATTATGGAGTGGTGGCATGGCACCTTGGAAGGCGTGGAAATAAGAATAGCGGGATATTATGGTAGACCCGAATTTTTGGAAAAATAGACGAGTTTTCATTACTGGACATACCGGATTTAAAGGCTCATGGCTGAGTATGTGGCTGTATATGCTTGGGTCAAGGGTAACAGGCTATTCCCTATATCCGCCCACTGACCCGAATCTATTTGAACTTTGCAATATAAAAGGGCTTCTAAAAACGATAATTGCCGATGTGCGGGATATTGATACCTTACGGAAGGAGATGTCCGATGCCTCTCCTGAGATTATTATCCATATGGCAGCACAACCATTGGTAAGGGATTCTTATAAAATCCCGGTAGAGACTTATGGCATAAATGTCATGGGGACAGTAAATCTCTTTGAAGCAGTGAGAAATTGTAAAACTGTGAAAGCTGTTATTAATGTAACTACCGATAAGTGTTATGAAAATAAGGAATGGGTCTGGGGTTATAGGGAAAATGAGCCACTAGGGGGTTACGACCCTTATTCCAGCAGTAAGGCATGTTCAGAGCTTGTGACATCAGCATACAGAAACTCTTTTTTTAACCCTCATGAATACCGTCTTCATGGTATAGGTGTAGCCTCAGTTAGGGCTGGTAATGTAATAGGAGGAGGGGACTGGGCTGATGGCAGACTCATGCCAGATTGTATAAAGGCAATTTTAAAGGGAGAAAGGATTATTATCAGAAATCCCTCTTCCATAAGGCCATGGCAGTATGTGCTTGACCCATTGAGAGGCTATCTTATACTGGCACAGAAACTTTACGAAGATGGTTCAAGATTCTCTCAAGGATGGAATTTTGGTCCTGATGATTACGATACAAAACCTGTGGAATGGCTGGCCAATAAAATCTGCACAGGATGGGGTGAAGGGGCAGCTTATGAAACAGATAAGGGAAACCATCCCCATGAGGCACATTATCTGAAGTTAGACTGCTCAAAGTCGAAGGCTGAACTCGGCTGGTATCCCAAATATACATTGGAACAGGCAATTAAAAGTATTATTGAATGGACACTGGCGTATAAAAATAATCAAGATATGAAAAGGGTATGCCTGAAACAGATAGAAGAATATTCTGCTTTTGAGGGCAGGGCATGAATTGCAGATTCTGCAGTAAAAAAGATATATTCAAGTTTCTTGATCTCGGCACAATGGCACTGGCAAATAGTTTTCTTATGGAAAAAGATCTGAAATCGGTAGAAGAGCCTAAGTATCCCCTTGATGTCTTCTTCTGCGACCAATGCGGTCTTGTTCAGATAGAATATGTAATGCCACCTGATGCCCTGTTTAAACATTACATTTATTTCTCTGCTACATCGGACATGGTGCATAGACATGGCAGGTATCTTGCCGATAGTTTTAAGAAACGTTTCAGCCTTAATAAAAATTCGAGGGTTGTCGAGATAGCAAGCAATGACGGCACAGTCCTGCAATATTTCAAAAAAACAGGTGTGAATATACTCGGCATTGAACCTGCTGCCAACATTGCAAGAGTGGCAGCGGAGTCAGGCATTGAAACCTTTAATGATTTTTTCAGCGAGGCAACTTCCCGGGTAATCATAGACAAGTATGGAGCTGCTGATATCATACTCGCCCGTCATGTCTTTGCCCATGTGCCGGAAATACACGATTTTGTCAAAGGGTTAAAAAATTTACTTACTGAAAATGGAGCAGTTGCCATTGAAGCACCCTATCTGATAGATTTTGTAGAAAAGAATGAATTTGATACGGTTTATCATGAACACTATTCTTATTTGTCTGTCCGTGCTATATCCTACCTTTTTAATCTCTATGATATGGAGGTCTTTGAAGTGGAGCGGGTGGCTATCCACGGCGGCTCAATCATCTATTTTATCGGGCATAAAGGAGTGCATAAGGTAACAGCCAATGTGACAGAGTTGATAAAAACAGAGATTGAAAAGGGTCTCGACAAAAAGGAGACATATATAACATTTGCAAAGCGGACAGAAGCAATTAAGGACAGCTTGATTGGATTATTGAAAAGCCTTAAAGCATCAGGGAAAAGGATTGCCGCTTACGGTGCACCTGCAAAAGGGAATACACTCTTAAATTACTGCGGCATTACTCCTGCCATAGTTGAATATACTGTTGATAAAAGTCCTTACAAACAGAATCTTTATACCCCGGGAGTTCATTTGATGGTATATAATCCAGAAAAACTTATGCAGGATATGCCGGATTATGTTCTGTTGTTGGCATGGAATTTTGCAGATGAGATTTTTGAACAACAGAAGGCTTATCGAGAAAAGGGTGGAAAATTTATCATACCGATACCTGTGGTGAAAATACTATGATTTTCGGTGAAACGGCACTGAAAGGTGCATACATAATTGATAGCGAGATGAAAGAGGATGAACGGGGCTTTTTTGCCCGCAGCTTTTGTATGAAGGAATTTGAAAGACACGGATTAAATCCTCGTGTAGCCCAATGCAATATCTCTTTCAATAGAAAGAAGGGGACGCTTCGAGGAATGCATTATCAAATTGCCCCCCATGAAGAGGCTAAGCTCGTTCGATGCACGAGAGGAAGTATCTACGATGTTATTATAGACCTGCGCCATCATTCAGCGACCTTCAAACAATGGCTTGCTGTAGAATTAACAGCTACCAACTTTAGAATGCTTTATATACCAAAAGGTTTTGCCCATGGATTTCAGACGCTTGAAGATAATACGGAAGTATTTTATCAGATGTCTGAGTTCTATTACCCTGAATATGCCAGAGGTATAAGGTGGGACGACCGGGCATTCGGCATAAAATGGCCTCTGATGAAACCGATAATGTCTGAAAAAGACAAGTCTTATCCCCTTTTTGGTAAAACCCCGGCATGAAAATCCTCTTGATTGGTAAAACCGGACAGCTCGGCAGTGACATTCTAAGGCTGGGAGGATCCATTCACAATATATATGCACCTGAAAGAAATATTCTCGATATTGGAATTTCCGGCAGGATTGAAAAGGTATTATCATCATACACTCCTGATGTCGTAATAAATACTGCAGCCTACCATAATGTGCCGCTATGTGAGACGGAATATGCTATGGCTTTTAAGGTTAACTGTATAGCGGTAAAGAATCTAGCAGAGGCGTGTAGGGACATAGGAGCCGTATTTGTAACCTTCAGCACTGATTATGTCTTCGACGGGGGAAAAAAAAGACCATATCTTGAGAGCGATAAGCCATCACCCCTGCAAATATATGGTATTTCCAAGCTGGCGGGGGAGTTTGCCTCTCTGTCTGCATGGATAGAAAAGACAGTGATAATCAGGACATGCGGCCTTTATGGTTTGTCGGGGGCTCAGTCTAAAGGTGGTAACTTTGTAGATAAGCGTATTATGGATGCACAAGGGCATAATTCTATTGAAATAGGTTGTGACCAGATTGTAAGCCCGACTTATACCAATGACCTCGCTAAAGCCCTTTTTCAGATGATAGCACACGCTGATATTAAGCCCGGTATTTATCATATGGTTAACGAGGGTGAGTGTAGCTGGTATGAATTTACCAATGCCATTTATAAAATAATGGGGCTCAAGATAAAAGTTATGCCTGTGGACAGAAAAGGGCTGTCAGGTAAGATGAGAAGGCCTTTATATTCAGCCCTATCAAATACCAGGGCAGCGGCTATGGGGATTACCTTGCCCACCTGGCGGAATGCACTTGAAAGATATTTGATGGAGAAGTATTTATCGAGGCAGCAGCGTTAATGCAAGATGCTTAATATAAGTCTATTTTTGCAAGACATCCGCTTGAGGAAGATACCTCTCTGTGCCATCTTAACCAGCCTTTTGATAAGCTTCTCTACGATAGGGCATCTCCTTAGAAAATCCAGCACAGCCCTGACTAAATTTACAGACAGGGCGATTGGACCTGCTATTCTAAACGGCATAGACCCCACACTCCGCTCTGCATTATATTTTAAGCTCATTTTTATTTTTCTTTGTGTATTCTTTGCGGGAATTCTATTATTTTGTTTTTTGAATACGGCCGTAAAAAAAAATAGTTATGCAAATTTCTTATATAAAAAAATAGAATTACAGATACTGTTGCTTTTATTTTTGCTTAACCTTACTGTTCTGGTAGATGTTTTATACGGTTTAAGTAAACAGGTTATTTATGGGGACATATTAAAAATATTATATTTCCTTATCACACCATTAGTTATCATCATGTTGCTTAAAATTACACTCTTTTATAAATTTAGCTATAAAGTTATAGCCCTCTCCATTTTTCTGCTTGGTGCAATTGCTATTGTTTTATTTATCAAAACTCCTGCCCTTAAAGTCCCTTTAAGGTCTTTGAGAGTTGAAGTTAAAACTCCACAGCATGATGATACATATCAGATATTTTATGACGGCGGTAGTGGTTATAATGAGAATGATTCCGTAAAGGTTGCCGTTGGTGGAAGAGAGAATGAATTTGAAGAGATAAGATTTGGGCTCCCCGAGAAAATAAAAGGCATAAAAATCGAGCATGGCAAAAGGGAAGGTATGATGATTATAAAATCAATCAGCCTGACCACGATGCTTAACAAATTTACATGGCTGCCAGAAGATATAGTACGAAATTTTTATCCGTTGTCCGAGGAGGACATTAAAAATGATTTACTATATACTCAATCCTCAATCATTCTTGATATAGAGAAGAATACCTCATACTCTCTGCTAAACAAATTATATACTATAACCATTTATATCGTGACAGGAATATTATTGTTGCCCCTCTTCTTTAGTGAGGAGCTTTTTGAGGGCATGAAAACAAAACTACAATCGGTTGTTGAAAGGGTTAAACTAAAAAAATTTAAATTAAGAGAGAGCCATATCAATCCCCTCTATATCAAGATAGAAAAAACGATTCTTTTACTGCTCTCCTATTTTACTATTGTAACAATTATACTTTATCTCTATAACAAGCAGAATGTATATTGGGATTTACTAAATATTTTGTGTTTTTTTATTGCCTTAACGCTCTCCATCATATTTATCAAGACCGTCTCTTTCCATAAAAATAAGCTGACCTTAGTTAAACTGCTCCTTAACTACAATATTATAACTCTGGGCTTATTTTTCCCTGTAGTAATATTTTTCAGTTATTGGGTTATCTTTAATGGAGATTTCACCTTTCACCATGTTTATTTTATCTGGTATTTAATTTTATTTATTCTTTTTTTTATTGGCTATTATCTGCTTGCTAAATCCCTGCACTTTAAAAAATACACGATTAATGAATCATTACTATTTTCTTTTATTCCATTTATTTTAATTCCCATTTCAATACCGATCTCAAATGAATTACAGTTTGCCCTTTCTGGTATATGGAATATTTCGCCAAGGTTACTATCCAGTTCTATCATCTTGTTATTATTCATATCTTCTCTTACATTATTTTTTATATTCTTAAACAGAGGATTAAGCATAAAATCCTCAAAACTCATTGGGAATATCTATTTTCCAGTTTTCGTAGCAACAACTTATCTTTTTAAATCTCATATCAATTTCGTTGGCTTCGGAGAGACATTTGATCTTCTGCATGTCGGTCAAGAGATTTTTCCGGTCCAGCAACTTCTTATATTTAATAAAATCCCGTATGTAGATTTTTGGCCCGGCCGTGGACTAACCGACATATTATTTCAGTTATTTTATTCTGCTGTCAACGGCTATAGAGGGCTTGAAGTGATTATAGGACGGGAGATTTATCTTTTAACCGGTATAATACTGACATATATAATCATCAATAAATTAACAGGTCCTCTCTTTTCTTTATTAACCGTAACGATACTACCATTAATTGTTATGGGAATTGGGGGGCGCTATGAGTATGTAATATACTTTGTCTCAATTTTTATTCCGACCTTATGCTTAAGCTGGACATTGAGCAAACCGGGCTTTTTCAGGTTTGGCATCTTCTGGGTAAGTGTTCTTTTTATTGCTCTTTGGATGCCCTCTCTATCTAAAGGGGTTATCTTTGCAGCTATCTTTGTTTTATCGGGGTATCATTTGCTCAACAAAGAAACAAGTTGGAGGAAGTCTTTTTTTTCTTTTATCTTAATAAACGGCTTCGCCATCTTGATTTATACACTATTGGTAGTATTAAAAAACAAGTCTCTTTTGGATAATCTTATTCTGATAAAGAGCATGGCGACAACGAATGGCCTTATCGGGAGCTATTCTTCGTTTTTTGGGGAGTTTTCATTTCTGGTTGTTTTCCAATACTTCATCCTTCCGGCAATAGGTCTCATTTATATCATAATGTTTATAATTAAGATATTCAAACAGCAAAGACTTCAAAAATCACATTATATGCTTGTATTCCTATCCGTTTTTTCATTGGTATATTTCCAGCGAGGCTTTGAAAGACACTGCCTGCTGGAAGAATATAACCCTTATCTCTTTGTCTTCCTGGGATTCTCTTTGCCTTTATTAAGCCGATTAAAGAAATCCCATTCTCAATCGATTTTTCTCCTTAGTTTTTTATTATATTTCTATTTCTTTCCCGATTTCAGCACTATAATAAAAAACGGAAGATTATTTGAATTTAAAGAATGGAAGAACAAAGAAAGCAGGGTGGTAGCAATTAATAATAAATATAAGGATCTATCTCAGTTTTTGAGCAGGCATTTAACGGATGACCAGACATTCTTTGAATTTATGAACGCCCCCCTATTGTATCCTCTAACCGAAAGAGAGTTCCCCCTTTTATATCACTCTGCGCAGATATATTTTTCCGAGCCGCCGCAGATTGTATATATCAAAAACTTGAAGGCTCTTTACGAGGATAATAAAATCCCCTTTGTTATTTTTAATGATGATACATGGTGGGGAAGGGCGATAGACGGCATACCGCCGGAGTTCAGCGCCTATCGTATTGCCGAGTTTATATACAGATATTACAAACCGCTTACCTATATCAATACCTCTCAAATATGGATTGCAAATAATTTCCACTTTCACTCCGACTCTGACAGGGAAAAAGGGGAAAATGGCGAAGATGGGGGGGCGAATGAAAGGATATATGCCCGCTTAAATCTCAAAGATGAAATTAAATTACACGATGCGAAAAGAATAGATAAAGAAAAGGTCATTATTGATTGTGGCGAGTATGACCCCTATTTACACGATTTCATCGCCCTTGACAACCTGGGGCAGCTTGATATCGGGAAAAATTTGTTTCTGAAATTAAATTATAAGTCGTCTATCAACGGCAATTTGGTTGTGGGATTTATGTTTAATAACACACCGCAGGATAGGGCATCGGTTAGCATAGCTCAATTGGAAAAAACAAAGGCAGGGGAATTTAAGAAAGTTCTGATTCCAACCAAGATATCCGACCAAAATAAAAGAACCTTGACGGATATCCGTTTTGACCCGCCGAACAATTCAATATTTGAAGTATCCGGTGTTGAAATTGTAGAAAAACCAGAAGGAAGCATAAGTCCCTTGCACTATATACAACAGGATTTTAATCTCATGAAATTACCCTATGTGTGGGGGACTTATGACCTGAAAAAGGCATCAACTAAAACTATTATATTATCTACAATTGCCGGTTCAGGAGGAATTATTGATCCGAACAATCCCTTGGAATTGAATTTTAATCCTGACATTGATAAATCCTCTGGAAATTACTTGCATTTTAGATTAAAATCCAAATCTAAAGCAGATATTACTATCTCGTATGGCAAATTAATAAATTCAATTAAATTTGAAACAGTTCCGTCAGACAAATTTGAAGACTATCTGATACGAATAAGCTCACAATGGGAGTGGATGAGCGAGCCGGTAAATTCGCTGATAATTAAATCTTCAGCTCCTGTAGAGATTGAAAAGATACTGATAAGAAAGGGAGACTGACAAAGCAAGAATTGCAATGGAAATCAATAACATATTTTTTCACACAGCATGTCCAATTTGTAGCAGTAACCGTATTCATTATTCTTTCATTAAAAACAGACAATCCATTTATAACTGTGAAGACTGTGGTTTTATGTTTCTAAACCCCCAGCCATCCGATGAGGCTCTAAAAGAAATTTATAAGAACGATTACTTTCCAAAAGACAAATGCGGTAAAGATGGGGAATCTATATCCGCAATGAAAAAATATACAGCAAGATTATATCTTGGACAATTGGTTGACTACTATGGACAAACCGCTGGTAAACTCCTTGAGATTGGCTGCGGTAATGGAGATTTTATCGCACTGGCAAAGGAAACAGGATTTGAAGTTAAAAGGGTGGAAGTCTCTGAACATGCAGCAAAAATAGCCAATACTAAACTTGGGGTAGTTTGCGGTGACCTGGAGTCCATAGATTTACTGTCAGGATACTTTGATATATGTGTCCTCTTTGATGTAATAGAACATTTTCGTAATCCGATTAATCTCTTGCTTAAAATTCATAATATGCTTAAACCCGAAGGTGTTCTTTTTATTGTTACATCATCCTTAGATAGCTGGCCTGCGCGGTTGATGAAAAATAATTGGACAGGGTTTAAAACCGAACATCTTCACTATTTTGATACACAGACAATACAAAACGCCTTGTCTAAAACGGGGTTCAAGGATGTTTATGTATCTCCAAATTATAAATGCCTGACTATAGACTATATAAGAAAACATTTTCAAAAATATAGTGTCCCATTTTTTACCAGACTGGTCTCAGCCTCAACTTTTCTACTTCCTGAAAATTTAAAGAGAAGGCACTTTAATGTTGTTGCAAGTGGAATAAATGTCCTGTCACGCAAATCACCGCTGAAAGCCATACCGCTTGTTTCCATCATTGTTCCGGTTTATAATGAAAAGGCTACTTTTCCGGAGCTTATGAAGTCATTACTTGTCAAGGAACTTCCTGGACTGGCAAAGGAAATCGTAATCGTAGAGAGTAATTCAACTGATGGCACACGGGAGGAGGTTATGCAATATAAAGATAGGCATGGAGTTAAAGTTGTATTTGAGGATAGACCGATGGGAAAGGGGCATGCTGTTCGAACAGGATTGCAGCATGCAACCGGTGATTTTGTTATGATTCAGGACGGAGACCTTGAATATGACCTGAATGATTACGATGAACTGCTTGAGCCTCTCATCAAGCATCAGAAGGCATTTATTCTTGGCTCCAGGCATTCAAAGGGATGGAAGATGAGGCATTTTGCCGACGAGCCTCTAATGTCTTTTGTTATGAATTCAGGGCATATTTTTTTTGCCACCCTTTTAAACCTTTTCTGCTGGCAGAATTTGAAAGACCCCTTTACAATGTATAAGGTTTTTCGCAGGGATTGCTTATATGGTTTGACATTAAAGGCAAACAGGTTTGATTTTGACTGGGAGCTTGTAATTAAATTGTTGCGTAAAGGGTATCGCCCTCTGGAGATTCCAGTAAATTATAACTCCCGCTCATTTAAGCAGGGTAAGAAGGTTTCTTTTATCAAGGATCCGCTGCTGTGGATATGGGCACTATTCAGGTTCAGATTTGAGCCATTATATCAGAAGAAAATATTTAATCAGCCACAGACAAACACAGACTAAAAAAAACAAATAAAAAGATTAAGGAGAAATGGAGAAATAGGGGGAAAGGGGGAAATACTTTTAAAATAATTTCTCTTTCTTCTTTTCTCCATGTTCCCCCTTTCTCCTTATTGTTTTTAAAATATTTTAGTCTGTGAAAGTCTGTGGCAAAAAATTTATCAGATATGAAATACTTCGTAACAGGGTGTGCGGGTTTTATCGGAAGTAATCTTGTTGACCGATTATTGCAGGATGGACACTCTGTTGTAGGTTATGATAATCTCTCTACTGGTTTTGAGGAGTTTTTAATAGAGGCAAAGAAATCGCAAAGGTTTTTCCTGACTAAAGGCGATCTCCTCGGTAAGAAATCCTTGACAGAGGCTATGAAGGGCTGTGATTTTGTCTTTCACCTTGCCGCAAATGCAGATGTCCGCTTCGGCACTGAACACCCGCTTAAAGACCTTGAGCAGAATACTATTGCAACCTTTAATGTCCTTGAGGCAATGAGAGAAAATGAAATAAAAAAGATAGCCTTTTCTTCAACAGGCTCTATTTACGGCGAGCCTGATATTTTCCCCACACCTGAACATGCCCCATTTCCCATCCAGACTTCTTTATACGGTGCATCCAAACTTGCTGGAGAGGGATTAATTTCGGCTTACTGTGAAGGCTTCGGCTTTCAATCGTGGATATTCAGGTTTGTCTCCATACTGGGTGAGCGATATACACACGGTCATGTCTTCGATTTTTACAAGAAGCTCCTCGATAATCCCGATGAATTATATGTTCTTGGCAACGGACACCAGAAAAAATCGTATCTCTATATAGAGGACTGTATTGATGCAATGTTTCTGGCGATTGAAAAGTCTCACGAAAAGGTAAATATCTTGAATCTTGGCACAAACGAATATTGTGAGGTCAATAATTCCATTTCATGGATTACCACTCATCTTGGACTGAAGCCTGTGATTAAATATGCAGGTGGAGAAAGAGGATGGATTGGGGATAGTCCCTTTATTTTTCTTGATTGCTCAACGATAAATAAATTAGGCTGGCAGCCGAAGATGACAATTAAAGAGGCGATTATAAAAACCCTCGAATTCTTACGGAATAATAAGTGGGTATTGAATAAAAGATGAAAATCTGTGTCTTTGGTTTATGGCATTTAGGGTCTGTTACTGCCGCTTGTTTGCCAAATAAAGGTTTTAAGGTTATCGGATTGGATTTTGATGATAAGGCAGTTCGAGCCTTAAATGACGGCATCGCTCCGGTATATGAACCTGATCTTGATAATTTGATTCGCAATAATATTCAAAGAGGGACATTGAGCTTTACAACCGACCCTCTTGTTGCTTTAAAGGATGTAGATGTTGTTTGGGTTACTTACGATACGCCGGTAGATGATGATGATAAAGCCGACACAGCGTATGTAGAGACAAAAATATTATCCATTATGGAGTTGGTAAGAGACGGCACAGTAATAATTATTTCATCACAGGTGCCGGTTGGATTTACCCGTAGGATAAAAAACGCTTATGCAGAATGCTATCCTGACCGAAAATTTATTTTTGCTTATTCTCCTGAGAACTTGCGATTGGGAAAGGCTATTCGGATATTTGAAAACCCGGATAGAATAGTAATAGGTATTGGAAATTTAGAGGACATTGAAATAATAAAGCCCATATTTTTAACTATTAGCTCTCGTCTTGAGTGGATGGGCATCGAATCAGCAGAAATGACAAAACATGCAATTAATTCATTTCTTGCGACCTCGGTTGTTTTTGCAAATGAGCTTGCCGTATTGTGTGAATCTGTTGGTGCTAATGCGAAAGAAGTGGAGAGGGGATTAAAGACCGATGAGAGGATCGGCTCAAAGGCATATCTCAAGCCAGGGGCGGCATTTGCCGGCGGAACGCTGTCCAGAGATATCAATTTTCTCATTAAAGCAGAAGAACAATATAAACAAATAAATTTTCTATGGAAGGCTGTAAAGGAGGGCAATAATTATCATAAGGATTGGGTAAAAAGAAAGTGCAAAAACTTCTTTAAAGATTTAAACGGCAAGAAAATTGCTGTCCTTGGCTTGACATACAAACCTGGAACAAATGTCATCCGAAGGTCATGGGCAATTGAGTTATGTCTGTGGCTGAGCGAACAGCAAGCCGTTATACAGGCATTTGACCCTTACATTCAAGAGCTGCCTGATGTTCCAATAAAAAATATAAAACTGAAACAGTCTATTAAAGATGCATTAGACGGCGTCGATTGTATAATCGTAGCTACAGAGCATCCTGATTTCCATGAAATAGGTGAAGAATTAATAGCTTCTTTACCTTGTAAAATAGTAATAGATGCCAATGGGTTTCTGGAAAAACTATTTAGCAGAAACAAAAATATGCAGTATGCTGCGGTAGGAAGGACATTACATGAAACTATCAGGTCGTAATGCCATTATCACAGGCGCCAATCAAGGACTTGGCTTTGCCATTGCGGAAGCATTCGTGAGAGAGGGAGCTTCATTAGTGATTTGTGCAAGGGATGAGATAAAATTGCATAGCGCTAATGAAAAATTAGTATCAATAGCCAAACAGGACCAAAAAAATATTTTCTTAAAGGCGGATGTTTCATTGGAGGATGATGTAAAGCGTTTGATTAACATAAGTATGGAGAAGTTGGGGCGAATTGATATACTTGTAAATAACGCCGGCATATATGGACCAAAAGGGGAGATAGAGAATATCGGCAGTAAAGAATGGACCATGACTTTTGAAATAAATTTATTCGGTATTTTCTATGCCTGTAAATATATAATTCCACACATGAAAAAGAACAACTATGGAAAAATTATAAATCTTTCCGGTGGAGGTGCAACTGCACCGCTGCCAAGGATCAGCGCATACGCTGCCTCCAAAGCAGCGGTCGTGCGTCTGACCGAGACCCTTGCTGAAGAGTATCGTGAGTTTAACATAGATATTAATGCAATAGCACCCGGTGCTTTGAACACCCGTCTATTGGATGAGATTTTAGAAGCCGGCTCCGAAACGGTAGGAAATAGTTTCTACAAAAAAGCATTAAATCAGAAGGAATCCGGTGGAACCTCTCCGGATAAAGGGGCTTCTTTATGTGTATACCTGGCATCTTCTGAAAGTGACGGGATTACCGGCAAACTGATTAGTGCTGTATGGGATCCATGGAATGATTTTGAAAAGCATAAAGGTGAGTTAAAAGAAAGTGATATTTATACACTAAGAAGGATAGTTCCGGAAGATCGTGGCAGGCATTGGAGCCAATCATGAGAATTGCAATTATTGGCTGTGGAATAATCGGAGAAAAAAGGGCTAAGGCGTTGAGTGGGCATCAACTGGTAATAGTCGCAGATAAAAATATCGAAAGGGCGCGGTATATCGGAAGTCTGAGTAAAGAGAC
>Ga0209343_10002323_pt1 | contig 24680 bp, 18 predicted proteins | sample RifCSPlowO2_02_FD_184026 | JGI IMG/M metagenome (GOLD analysis project Ga0209343, IMG submission 184026) | Groundwater microbial communities from Rifle, Colorado - Rifle CSP2_plank lowO2_0.2 (SPAdes) (version 2) | ecosystem: Environmental > Aquatic > Deep subsurface > Groundwater | place... | reverse complement strand
GAGCGTTTCGTCGTCCGGCCTCTACGACCTGACGCTCACCACCCACGAGCAGCAGAAATTCCACTACGCCTCGCGCCGCGTCTATCAGTTCCAGTTGAAGGAATCCTTGCCGCCGGACCGCTACGACACGTTGTGGCGATTTGTGAACGGGAAGAAGGGAGTGGATCTGTTCGGGGCCTCTGAGACTCCATCGCGTGGAAGGTGATCTTTCCTTACAAGCCCATCTCTCGCTCGAACTCCGCCAGATAGCAGCGATCCAGACTAAACCTTTTATTCCAGCTATTCCAACCTAGCTTCGAAGGTTGAGCCTAGCCCTCGTCATTCGTCGTTTAGATATAGCAACAAACCGATTACTACCACTATAAGCGTTATCCATTCGGTTCCGAGTCGAGCCGTGTCCAGGCTTACGCCCTCCTTGCTTGCTAAGACTGCTTCTAGGATGGAGTCGTGCGTAAAACCAACCTTTTTGATCTTTTCGGCGTCGGCAATTGGAGGGACAAAAATCAATCCATAGCCCAGTGAGACTTGGACCGGAGCATAATTCTCCTCAAGAGACCCACTCAGAATCCATGGTGGGTAAATACCGATGACCAGTGCAGCAAGGGTTCCTGCAAGAAGAACAGCCTTTTGCCTTTTGTTGAAACGCACTCGGCCTCCACTTCTCGGCAAACGTTACGACTTAAGGAGATTGCAGGCCGCCCAAAGGGCCAGCGCAAGACTTAAAAACCCCAGTGAGCATGAAATCACCGCAAGCCAAGTGGCCATTCGGACGATTGCATCGGGATGGTGCCACCCAGCGCGAATTGCTGCCCATAGCCACCAACACGTGGGCTTGACATCAAGGTCAACAGATATCTGTGTTTTCTCGATGCCGAGCTTGCGGCGATACCATTCGCTTATCACCAAGGGTTCTTCGGAGCCCATAGTTGGTAGGCCCTGCGTCTGAAGACGATTGTCGTAGATTTTTCTGAAGTTGTCATCTATTAAGCGTTATTCGCAAAAAACTTTCTTGTGAGTTTTCCTATTACGAATCCGAATGATCTGCCGCTCCCAGTGGGGTTGGGACAGCCAGACCCAACCGTTATTCGCTTCTTCATGGAGCGTAGCAAAAATGGTGTATTCCATTGGGTTCCCTCCTTGAAGACTGCGTGCGCAGCTAATCTGCTCGTGGCGTTTTTGCTGCTCGGTCGCTGCGCTCGGGATGGCAGCAGTGAGGCGCTCCCGTGGCTACTTATTTGTGTTAATGGCTGCTTGGCTGCTCTAAATCCGAAGCCGCAATACAAAATCGCCACGCCGGGCAATTACCGGGCCGCCGAGCAAGATGATTTTCCGAGGGCCAGAAGAGTCCTTTTGGGCCGAGCTGGCAATTAAAGCATCCCAAGGCTTTGCAGGTCCGCCTCGGTCCAGCGTGCTCCTCTTAGCACATTTCGGAGAGTGCCCAGCGGGAGTGTATCGCCGGAGTGGTGGTAATGGATGACGACGCGTCTTCCGTCCGGGTGACGGTACACTCTGCCGGAACCCTTGCTTCGGCGAAATGTAAAACCGTCGCGTTCCAATGCTGCAATCAACTCTCGGACAGGAGCATTCCGGAGGAGGTGACTCGGATCGGGGGAATCCATGAAGTCAACGACTGATTGTCACTACGGGAGCTTCTACTACGCTTACTCCTTCCTTGGCTAGATCCTCTCCCGCTTCCACCATGTCTTCCAGGTAGGCTTCCGCTGCATCTTTGATTGCTTGCAGGGCCTCTGCCTTGTTGTGGCCCCACGCCGTGCAGCCCGGCAAAGCCTCTATCCAGGCACTCCATCTCCCGTCCTCTTCCTGTTCAAGCACGACGGGAAAGATGTAGGTCTTCATTACATTCGTCCTGGAGCTTCAACAAAACTCTCCAGACCCAAGCGATCACCGGGTCCTCGCCAGAATGATCCGTTTCACATCTGACCGTTGCAGTGCGGCTTGAGGTGAATTAACCCCGCCGGAACTTGGCTTCGGCGGGGCCACTCGGGCTGTTACTCCCGCGACCGGAGCCGCAACCTTGGCCGCTGGGGGCGAAGCCGCCCCGCGATCGGCTGCCATCACCGGAGTCTCCCGGAGGCTGGGGAAAACGCGAGCGCCAGTGAAGGTGGCGCCGCGCGGCACCAGGTGGAGGTCCACCCGGCGGTACTCGGCTCCGCGGGCCCCCGTGCCGGTTCGGACATTCAGGCGAGCCGCGGCAATCCCCTTGTCCCGCGTGAGGTAGGTCTGAACGTTGTTGGCTCGGTTCTGGGCAAGGCGTGCCGCATTGGCTTCGTTGTTCTCGGCGAAACCGACGATGGTGAGTGTGGCGTCGGCCTCGCTTTGAAGGCGCAGCGCCGCGTTGTCAAGCTTGGCTTTGCAAACGTTGTCCACCCGCGCGGAATTCCGCCGGAACAAGCACTCATCGAGCTTGGAGACTTGCGGCGGGGGCGGCGGGGGCGGCGGCGCGTCCACGGCAAACTGAGCCGCAGCCTCGGCGCTCAGGTTCCGGTCGTCGGTCACGCGAACGCTCACGGTGTAGTTACCCGGCTGCAAGCCCGTGGTGTCTATCCGAACGTTGGCGCCCGTGCCCTGCACCTGGCCTCGCGGCGTTACCGTCCATTGATACGTCAGCGGGCGGTTGTCCGGGCTGTTCGCCGTCGCGATAGCATTCACAATCTCGCCGACCTGAACCCGAGGCCGATCTACCCGGAGGCTCACCGTCGGAGGCCGTGCCGGAGGTGGCGGCGGAGGCGGAGGCTGGCGCACGGTGACCCGTGTGCTGCAATCGGCCGACACGCCGCTCGCTTCGGAAGCCCGCACGGTAGCCGTATAGGTTCCCGCAGCCAGATTATCCGTGCGGAGAGTGACGGCAGGCCCGCTCCCTTCGATGGTCCCGCCGGTCGTGCTCCACGTATAGGTGAGCGCCGCGCCGGTCGAGGACACGCCCTGGGCGGAGAGGCGAACAGTCTGCCCGGCCAGAACCTCCGCCGGATCCGCGGTGCAGGTCAGGCTCGGGGGCGTCGGAAGAACTTCCACGGGCGGCGGGCCGTAGTTGTACCCCAGCAGGACCACGAACCCGTTCTTGTCGCTCCCGCCCTGGTTGACATTTCGGCGGTAGCCAGCGCTCAGATGCATATTGCGGTTCAAGAAAGCTCGGAATCCCAACGCGATATCCACCGGATCTTCGGCGCCGAAGGATGTATTCGGCGTCCGGGCGCCGACAAACAGATCGGCGGTGCCTTCGGCCACAAACTGCACCCGAGTGGCTAGAGGCGCCACCAAGCCCATGCGGATCGGCACGACATCGGAGAGAAGAACGATCCGTCCGTTGTCGGGGCTTTGGAGGCGGCGGAAGCCGACATTCCAAAACAAACGGGCGGCATTCCGAATACTCTTGCTTACCAGCACATCGGAACCAAATTGCCAATCGCCGGTCTGTGTGGGCCGGAACAGGAGATACTTGGCGGATCGGTGGGTCGGGATGGTGGCATACGTATAGACACCCAAGGCCACCGGGTCGCCTTTGGATTCCGCGAAAATATTAATTTTCAGCCCGAGCGTGACCGGGCCTACGCCGTTGCCCTGGATGCCGCTGACAAAGGGGAACTCATTGTAATATCCTGCCGCGCCCGTCAAAGCGCCCGTGCGAGTGGCCGGAGAACGCAACTGCGGAAGGAGCGTGCTGCCCGCCGCCAGTTCACCGAGTGTTGGAGCAGCGCCGGGAGCATGATTGCCAAAAAAGCCGAGGGACTGCTGGCCGAGACTCAGGTGCTCGAAATGGCGCATCAAGATGCGGCGGTTGATGTCGAAGTTGGCCCCCACTTCGAGCCAACTATTCAGACCCACGGCCCCACCCACGCCCACCGTGCTGATGGTCAAGGCTCCCGGATCCCGGGCAATGCGGTCATACCAGACCGAAAAAGCTACGTTGCCCGGAGCCAGCGTCTGGGGGCTTACGACGTTCCACAGGCCGGTGTTGCCATGAAGGCTGGCCGTCGGCCCGAGGAAACGCTGTTCCGGCTGTTGTGCCTGTCCGTGCGCTCCCACGACACCCAGCAGAAATCCGCAAAGTAAAAAGATCGGCATCCGGCTCTTGAACATGAAACCCTCCTGGCACTGGAATCGCACGGAGCTTCCCCAATTGGCTCCTGCGCACTGCCTGGTGACGGCAGGCTACCAGCATACCAAACGAGGCGCTGATTCCAAACAACTTTCCCAGGATTAAGATAAATTACTTTTTAGAAAAAATCATCGGCAAATACAACTTGGCAGTCACTTGAAAGATAAGGCTCAGAAGCCCCAGTTAAGGTAACTCGAAGGCGGAGCCGCCCGTCACCGTTGTTTCAGTTGACGCAGGCTTTCCGTGTAAGGGGGCCTGGCCACGCCGCGCTCGGTAATGATAGCCGACACGTAGGAGTTCGGCGTAACGTCAAAGGCAGGATTGCTGACGGCAATGCCCGCCGGCGCGATCGGAACGCCCTGAATTTCAGTGACTTCTGCCGCCGGCCGCTCCTCGATGGGGATGGAGTCCCCGGAGGGAATGTTCAGGTCCACGGTCGAGAGCGGAGCAGCCACGTAGAAAGGAACGCCGTTCTCCTTGGCCAGGACTGCCACCGTATAGGTGCCGATCTTGTTGGCAACGTCCCCATTGGCGGCGATCCGGTCTGCGCCGACGACAACGCAGCCAATGCGCCCGGAGTGGAGAAAGTGGCCCGCCATGTTGTCGGTGATGAGCGTCGTAGGGATGCGGTCTCGTTGGAGTTCCCAAGCAGTCAGCCGCGCGCCTTGCAGGAACGGCCGGGTCTCGAGCGCCAGCACATCCACATTCTTCCCTTCGCGGATTGCTGAGCGGATCACCCCGAGCGCGGTCCCGTATCCGGCGGTAGCCAGCGCCCCGGCGTTGCAGATGGTCATCACGGTTTTTCCGGCGGGCACCAGAGCAACTCCGTAATCCCCCAAGGCGCGGTTGGCGGCGATGTCCTCTTCCTTGATCTTCTGGGCTTCTTCTACCAGCCGTGCCCGAATTGCGGAGAGGTCCGCGCGCCGCTCCATCAGGTCATCAAACAACAGGCGCATGCGGCCAATCGCCCAGAACAGGTTGACGCCGGTGGGCCGGGTCGCCGCCAGCGTGTCGCAAATCCCGCGGAACTCCGCTTTCAGGGTATCCAAGCTGGCTGCCGGGGACTGCCGCACACCCAGCGCGATTCCCATTGCGGCCGCCACGCCGATGGCGGGGGCGCCCCGAATTATCATGCCGCGAATCGCCTCGGCCACCTCCTGATATGTGCGGCAGAGGTGATACTCCTCGCGTCGGGGGAGCTTTCGCTGGTCGAGCAATACCACCCCTTCGGGAGTCCACTCGATGGTTCTCACTACGGTGTCATTGGTTACAGGCAATCCACCCTCGCAGCTTCGATGAGCGCGTCTCCCCATTTTGCAGAACGGGCACCCGCTATCCGCTCAACGTGCGGAAGCGGTCTGTCGAAAAGTATAGCGAAACAAAGAGCGCCGTATTATACGCCAGGTGCATCAGAAACGAAGGGACCAGCGAGCCGGTCTTACCCCGGAAGTAGGACAGAGTCAACCCGACCCCAAAAATCGCCGCAATCTCCTGCCAGCCGCCCCACAACTGCGAAGCGTGGATCGAGGCGAACAGGAGCGCCGTCAGCACGACCGCCGCCACGAAACCCCAAAGCCGCTCAAATACCGGATAGAAGAATCCGCGAAACACCAGCTCTTCGACAAACGGCGCCACGCAAATCCCAAAAAGCGTCAGCAGATAGCCCGCCGCCGGGCTGGTAAACAAGCGTTCGATCGGCAGCTCGTTCTCGGTCGGAGAGAGGTAGAAGAGCAGTTGCGCCAGCACGGCCAGCCCCGCTCCTCCCACCAGATAAGCTGCCCACGGATGCGGCCCGCGCGTCCATTTGATGGCCTGCCAGAACTGCCGCCCATACTTGAACGTGATCGTCAGGTAGATGAAGACGAGCCAAAGCCCTTCCCATCCGGTCTGCATCGAAACCACAAACGGCGTGCGGGTGAAGGCCTGCTCGACGGTGAGCTCCCATCCCAGGCTGTAGCGCAGGGCGAGAAAGACTCCGACCACTGCCAGGTTCGCCAGGGGAAACGCAATCACGGCAGCGAAGAGGACAAAGAACCCCAGATCGGCGAGGGTCCAAGGCGGGTCCAGAGGTTCCGGCGGGCTGACCGGGGCAAGCCCTCCGGGTTCCTCCCCCCATAGCGAGAGTTGGGACGCGCCCTCGGTTCCCCCAGAATTCTCGGAGGACGAGATTAGCTCGGTGTTTTCGGTTGTTCCCGGCTCGAATTCATTCATGCTCGATCATTCATGCTCGACCAGGGCCGCCGCCAGTAACGGTAACAGGATTTCGTGGTGCCCGGTGAGGGCGTAGCCCTGGCCGCTCTCGAGCGTCGGACGGCGTACCACGTTTTCGGTCGGCCGATAGTGCTGCACGAAGTCCAGGTTGACGGTCGTAAAATTCTGGAGCGGGTGTCCCAGGTTGCGCGCCGCCGAGACGGCTTTCAAGAAGACCTCCGGCAGGACGACCGCCGAGCCGACGTTCAGATACACGCCGCCGCCTTCGAGGTTGCGCACCAATCCGCCGAAGAGCAGGAAGTCCCGATGCGATGCGCCGCCGATGGCGCGCCCGTCGGCCAGAGGGTGGTTGTGCGGCGTATCGGTCCCGATCGCCACGTGAACCGTCACGGGAATCCGCCGCCGGTAGGCTTGCAGGAGCAGGCTGGCATTCGGGAAGGCCACGCTCGTTTTCGTTGAGCTGGAGGACTCCTCGAATTTCCGGAGCAGGAATTCCCCCAAGGCTTCGCCGATGCCGATCTCGCGCGCGTCGCCGTCGGTGATGGCCTGATTCATCCACGCGCCGGTTTCCTCGGCCATGCCGAACTTGCCTCCGGGCAGCGCCGCGTCCACCTCCTCGGACGTGGCCCCAACCAGCGCCACCTCGAAGTCGTGGATCGCGGTCGAGCCGTTCATGGCGATGCCGCTCACGAACCCGCGCTCCATGAGGTCAATCAGCGTCGGCCCCAGACCCACCTTGACGACGTGGCCGCCCAGCCCCCACAGAATCGGCTTCTCGATCTCCCAAGCGCGCCAGACGGCCTCGACCACCTCGCGGAAACTCACCCCCGCCAGAATCCGCGGCATGGACTCGACCAGCCCCGTCACCCCTTCGCCTTTCTGGTAGGGCCGCGCAAACTGGCTCACCGTTACCTTTGCCGGGCGCTCCGCCAGCGGGATCGTCTTCAACCCCGTCCGGTCCAGCGGTTTTTCCTTATAGACGCTCATGCGTTTTTACCGGGCTGCACCCCGAGTGCTGTCATCCTGAGCGCAGCGAAGGATCTGCTTTCCCGCGATTCGTTGACAACCCCTCCCGGTTTCACAATTCCTCCCACTCGCCCTTGTCAATTCCTGCTTGCCGGAGAATGCGACTGACCAGAGAGATTCCGATTTCTTTCCGGTGAGGATTGGGAATTGCGAGGCGGGAATTACCTCTGACCATGAATGGATGCTTCCCGCCGGAATACGGACCCTCAAATCCAAGTCGTTTTCAAATAGAAAATCAGGTCCTCACGGCCAATGGGACCAAGACGAGGCATTACACGGTCTCTTTAATCGTCAACTCAATCCCATCCACGACCGGCAGCGGGTGGTTGCGCGAGATTCCCAGCAGCAACCACTCTTCCAGAACCTCCTCCAACTCCTCCCGGCAAGCTTCCAGTTTGTCCGCGTTGGCATAGACCCCTTCAAATCCGGGGATTTCTCCATAGTAGGTTCCGTCGTCCGGCAGAATTTCGTATCGCGCTTGCCGCATCGCTGCTTGAATGTAGTTCCTCAGCATGGCTGACCCCTCACAACTCCATTATCTACCCGGAAAGGCACGAATCTATCCACACTTCTGACTCCTCGCCCTGACTTCTACCCTGCCGCTCGCTGACGGTCGCCGTTCGACTGTCGCTCACGGCCCTGAGCGTAAGCCGAAGGGCGGCTCCGATTCGCTCGTCACTCGTCACTTCTCACTCCTCACTGCTTTATTCATACACTTCCCGCCGGTGACAGACGCGGTAGAAAAGGAGCAGCCGGCCCTCGATATCGAAGCGGATGCGATAATCGCCCACTCGAAACCGCCACCGGCCCGGCCCGCTCCTGCCGGTCCCGTGATGCCAAGAGCTGCCGCCCAGGGCGCTCTGGCCATTCTAAGATAACCGGCCGAGGACAGCCTGTGGTGTTCAATACGGCCCCAAGAATCGCTCTCCGTTGAAGTGGATCAAATGGGTCGGCGTCTCCGCGACCCACACTTCGGTTTCCCAAGCGATTTCGCCCAGGTACTTGATCATATCCCGGCGCGTCAGGAAGGCTGTGACGAAAACAAGTCCAATCCTGGACTCTCGGAAAAGCTCCTTGAGCTCATTGTGTCGCTTCGGATTCACGGGGCCGTGGCTTGTGACTGCCTCGATGAGTACCAGCCAGTCTTTCTCTACATGGTGAATCACCACATCCGGCATCTTGCCGTGTTCGTCCACTTCGACACCGAGATCTGCAAGCGCTTCCTTGTCGAAATATGCGAACTTATCGGCAGTGTCCCCGACATAGATCACCTTCCCTCCCGGCGTGAACCGAGGACAGAACTCCGGAATAATTTTCTCAATCAACACGTTCTGTCCACCGGGTGAGAGTGCAACGACATGACCCTCTTTTATCTGAAGAGGTATTTTCTGCATCTCACGGTGTTGGGCGTAGCGGGTTGCCAGCGTTTCCGAGGCTGAAAGGTAGCCCTTGAGAGCAGTGATCCATCCGTCAGTGGCGTAGGTGCGCAACACCTGGAGGGAACTAGGCTCGATCTGGTAAACCGTCTGGCCGCTGTTGGTTGGTCGTGACGGGTTGTCAGGGTTTTCAAGGATCAGTCCTGCTTGTCTGAATTGGTGAACGGTTTGGCGTCGGACCGTCTCGCGGGAGTTTGGAGCGTAACGCTTACCATAATGCTCCGCAAAGAAGTCCAGCATCTGGGTAATTCCCCGAAGCGGATTGTTTGCATCAGACCAGTAGTCTCTGGGTTTGAGGTCAAGCAAAGCAAGCAATGTGAGGGCAGAGCGCTCGTTGTGTTGTTGACGGGGGAACCCTAACACTTTGAGAATCTCCAGCGCCTGTTCGATCTTCTTTTTTGCCTCGACTGGGTTTGGGATGTTTAGGTTTTTTGGCATAAGTTCGTCATGTATCAGACGGTCAATCTCGTCTTGGTGCGGAAGGGAGTCGCCTATCCTCGAACCGAGACGTTCCAACTCTTCTCTCGGCGGATAGCGTAGCATTCGGAGGTCGGCGGCATTGACCTGGGTGTGACCATTGAAATTCCGGAAGTATAAGTCCACGAGAGTTGAATTGAGAAAAACCGCCAGACCGGAAGCCAGCTTTCCCGGAAGACCTTCTCCATCCTTGTGGTAGTAGTTAAGGTGATTCTCAAAAGCAAGAAGGTCTGCTTGCAATTTCTTCGGGTCAAAAATTGCAGCAACAATCCTCCGGCGCTCCTCTTTAGCGGAAAAACGTTTTACGAGAACATAAGTCCCCGAAGGGACAAGGGAATCAATCGTAGCGGGAGCGATAAGAACCGCGTTCGGTTTCTTTGCGTGATGCTTCGGCCAAGAAACGAATCCATTCGACAGGTGGTGTGGATAGATAAGAGGCGCGGTGTTGTCGGAGGGGTTGGCGCGTAGGTACTTGGCAGCCCGAAAGTCAACGACACGACCAGTTGAGACACTTATGCCGAGTTCTTCGAGAGAAGTTGCAAAGTGAGCCATCTGCTCAGCAATCTGCTGACCAATGTCGTCCGGGACGATGTGAATGAAGGAATCGGGGTCGAGGGGAGAGACGACTTGAGAGTATGGAACGTCCCTTAAGGTGGGCAGTTCGTCACCAGGACCTGTGCTAGAGGCAATCGTAACGGCACCGTCCTTGGCCCCCCCACGGATCGCATGAAAGATAACGTTTTCCTGAAGCACATCGTCGTCCTTGAAGGCCCGCTTGCGAGATTCGAAAACATGGATTCGCTTGAGAGCCATCAGAGACAAGAACATCTCCCGGAAGGGACGGAAGTACGGGCCATTGCAGAAACTCCTTGGTGTGATTGCAACCAATTCGCCGCTTGGCCGCAAAAGCCGTGAAACCAAAGCAAGGAACGCTGCGTACAGGTTACTGGTCTCGATATCAACAAGCCTGAGTGCTAGTCTAATTTCGGATTCGGAGTTGATTTTCCGGTAGGGTGGATTGAGAATGGCACAATCATAGCCCTCTGCCGACTGCCTAAAAAGAGGAGCGCGGAGTTGGTCAACGGCCATCTTGACAAAATCCTCTTGCACGAGTTCGGACGTGAAGCTGATGCCGATCTCTTCGCAACGGCGGCGGCACATTTCAAGGGTAGATGCTAGGTATTCAGAAAGGATTGGGTCTATCTCAAACGCCGTAACCGAGACCTTCCGAGGGCGATTCTCTCGGCTGCAGACCCAGCTAATCCAGGCGGCTGTCAAGGAACCGACGCCAGCTCCGGCATCGAGTAGCCGGACGGTTTCGCGCGGACTTTGGAACATGCCTGCCATAATGCGTGCAACCGGTGCAGGGGTGAGGAACTGTCCCATTTCGGCCCGCCTGCGCTTGTCAAGCTTCCGGGAGGCGTCTTGCCGGTAAAAATCCACATGTTCAAGAATATCCCGTTCAGGGGGCACACTCCACGCTGGTTCCCTGATGGTAACGGGGATGGCAACCTTGGTCGGCATGGCAAACGATTATACCGCCTCCGGACAAACTCTAATGCTTCTCCATCACCAGCGCGCGGAACGCCTTGTCCATGCCACCCACGCCGAGCAGCGCAAGGATTTCGTAATGGCCCAGAAAGGTTCCTGGTTTCAGCATCGTTTACTTCCTCATTGCCCACAGGGGCACGGAGACACAGAAGAAGAATTCAGAAGCCAGAAGAAAAGCATTCGCAGTCCCATTCTGACTCCTGACTTCCGACTTCCTTCTTTCCTCGGTGTCTCTGTGGCATCTTACTGCTTGCGGCGCTGGAAGAGCCGCACCAACGCCTGCCCCGTGAACGACCTTGCCACTTTGACAACCTGTTCGGGAGTGCCCTGGGCGACGATTTCGCCGCCCGCCTCGCCGCCTCCCGGCCCGAGGTCAATCACCCAATCCGCCGTTTTGATCACGTCCAAATTATGCTCGATGATGATGACGGTGTTGCCCAGGCCCGTCAAGCGGTTGAGGACGTCGAGGAGCTTGCGCACGTCGTCGAAATGCAGGCCCGTGGTCGGCTCATCGAGAATGTACATGGTGCGCCCGGTCTGGCGGCGGCTCAGCTCGCGCGCCAGCTTGATCCGCTGCGCCTCCCCGCCCGAAAGCGTCGTCGAGGACTGCCCGAGATGGATGTACCCCAGGCCCACGTCGGCCAGCGTCCGGAGCTTCTGGATAATCTGCGGGATGTTTTCCAGGACCGGCAGAGCGTCCGACACGGTGCTCTCGAGGATGTCGGCGATCGAGTGACCCTTGTACTTGACGGCGAGCGTCTCGGAATTGTAGCGGCGACCGCGACAGATGTCACAGGTGACAAAGACATCGGGGAGGAAGTTCATCTCGATGCGGCGCTGGCCGTCGCCCTGGCAGGCCTCGCAGCGCCCGCCGCGCACGTTGAAGCTGAAACGCCCCGGCTTATACCCGCGCTCGCGCGAATCGGGCAGCAGCGCAAACAGCTCGCGGATGGGCGTGAAGACGCCCGTGTAGGTGGCCGGGTTCGAGCGCGGCGTGCGTCCGATGGGCGTCTGGTCAATGCAGATCACCTTGTCTATCCAGTCCGCCCCTTCGATGCGCTTGTGCGTGCCCGGCTCTTCCTTGGCCTTGTAAAGCTTCCGGGCCAGGGCGTGGTAGAGGATGTCGTTCACGAGCGTGGACTTGCCCGAGCCGGAGACGCCCGTGATGACCGTCAGAAGCCCGAGCGGGAACGAAACATCAATGCTCTTCAGGTTATTGGCGCGCGCTTCGCGGATGGTCAGGAACTTCCCGTTCGGACTGCGGCGCGCCGCCGGGAGCGGGATGGCCAATTTCCCGGCGATGTACTGGCCGGTCAGCGAGGCCTCGGTGGCGGCGATTTCCTCGGGCTTGCCGACAGCGACCACGTAGCCGCCGTGCCGTCCCGCGCCCGGCCCGAGGTCCACCACGTAATCGGCGCGCCGGATGGTCTCCTCGTCGTGCTCGACCACCAGGACGGTGTTGCCGAGGTCGCGCAAATTTTCCAGAGTCTCGAGCAGCCGCGTGTTGTCGCGGTGATGCAGGCCGATGGAAGGTTCGTCGAGCACGTAGAGCACGCCGCGCAGCTTGGAGCCGATCTGCGCCGCCAGGCGAATCCGCTGGCCTTCGCCGCCCGAGAGCGTCGGGGCGGCGCGGTCGAGGCTCAAGTAGCCCAGGCCCACGGCGCGCAGGAATTCGAGGCGCTCCCGAATCTCGCTCACGATCCGCCCGGCGAGTTTTTCTTCGCGGTCATTGAGGCGCAATTTCCTGGCGATCTCGACGGCGCGGTCCACCGGCGCCGCCGTCAGGTCGGCAATCGAATAACGATCCACGCGCACCGCAAGGCTCTCCGGCCGCAGCCGGCGGCCTCCGCAGGCGGCGCACGGCGCTGCCGACATGTATTGGGCCAGCCACTCGTGGTAGCTCTCCGAAGGCGTGTGCTCGTACTCTTGCCGGAACAGCGGGATGATCCCCGGAAAGTGACTCTCTCTCTTCTTGTCATTCCGAGCGGAGCGAGGGACCTGCTTTCCCCCACCGGGATGTCCATTTCCGTGCGTTCCATAGAGAACCAGGTTCTGCGCCTTTTTGGGCAAATCGCAAAACGGAGTCCGCAGATCAAACTCATTCGCCGCGGCCACTTCCTGGAGCGACCGCGCCCAATAGTCGGAGCCAAGCGGCAAGGCCAGGCCGCCGTCGAGCAGCGGCTTCGACCAGTCCCCGATCAGCTTAGTGGGATCCAAATCCCATTTGCTGCCGAGGCCCTCGCACACCTCGCAGGCCCCGTACTTGCTGTTGAAGGAAAATGAGCGCGGCTCGAAGGCCGGGAGGCTCGCTCCGCAATCCGGGCAGGCCAGCTTTTCTGAAAACAGATGTTCCTCGCCGCCCACGACCGCAACCAGCACCAGCCCGTTCGCCAGTTTGATCGCTGTGGCGATGGAGCCTTCCACGCGCTTTTCAATGCCCGGCCGTACCAGCAGCCGGTCCACCAAGACCTCGATGGTGTGGTTCCTGCGCCGGTCGAGGCGGATCGGCTCATCCAGATTGTGCAGCACGCCGTCAATGCGCGCGCGCAGAAAACCTTCGCGGGCCAGCTTCTCGAGTTCCTTCTTGAATTCCCCCTTGCGGCCGCGCACCAGCGGCGCCAGGATCATGACGCGGTCGCTGCCCTGTAGCGCCATCACTCGCTCGACGATCTGCTGCGCCGACTGGCGCGAGATCGGCTTGCGGCAGTTCGGACAGTAGGGGACGCCGATGGTCGCGTAGAGCAGCCGCAGGTAGTCGTAAATTTCCGTGATGGTTCCCACGGTCGAGCGCGGGCTGTGCGACGCCGTTTTCTGTTCAATGGAAATGGCCGGGCTTAAGCCCTCGACCGTATCCACGTCCGGGCGCTCCATCTGGTCGAGGAACTGCCGCGCGTAGGCCGAGAGCGTCTCGACGTAGCGGCGCTGGCCTTCGGCGTAGATGGTGTCGAAGGCGAGTGACGATTTCCCCGAGCCGCTCAAGCCCGTAATCACCGTGAAGGTGTTGCGGGGAATCTCGACGGTAATGTTTTTGAGGTTGTGCTGGCGCGCGCCGCGCACCGTGATTTTCTCAATCGCCATCCCAGGATCACTCTCCGGGGCTTAGGTCAAACTACCCCAGAGTAGAATAGCGCGCTGCTGAGGAAGGGGTCAAATAAGCGGTGAAAGTGGGAAATATCTCAAGTCGTATAACCACTTTTCTATCGAAATACCGCTGGTTCTAAAGTAGGCTGAGGGGAGTCCAACGCGGCAGATGCGGCTGGCAACGTCCGTGCAGGGGTTCCGGGTATCGTTCAGCGTCGGCAGCAAACAGTACATCGCCGTCTCCACCGGACTCGGCGGCGGGAGCCCGCGAAACGGGCCTCAAACCATATCACCCGATATCCACCACCCGCTGAACGGCAATGCCTTGTACGTCTTCACGCTGCCGGATCGGCAGTAGCGGCATGGCGCGCCGAAACCGCCCGCCTATGGAGGACGATAACGACGCTGAGGACAAGGAGAACATAGGAGCACAGGGAGCACTACATGATGAGCTAACCAATAATGATATCAGTCAATTTAAGGCGTAAAATAGCCCCTTTAATTCATGGCTTTGCCACTATTGGTTCCTTCCTCCCTTTTAGCCCCCTCTTTCTTGAAAAATCATTGAGCATCCCATAGCGAATCTAAGTCCTTGACATACAGCATATTACTCGGTAGCATTAAATTTGATGATGCTTCATTCCCCTCTGCTAGCGGCAAACCGCTCGAAAACTTTCACAGCGTTTGATATACACCAGTTCGCTATTTTTAGCTTAACATACAGGTGGAGGACAAGATGCCCCCGAGCACGAAAGTAAGCGTCATGCCTAAGACCATGACCAAGGCAGCGAGCCGAAGACTCGAAATGCTGGATAGCCTCTGGCCGGACGCGCGAGCCGAACTTTGGCACAGAAGTAAAGAGGACGGTTATTCAACCATACCGCGAACTCTGCCGCTAATCCTAAGCCTGATCGATAACCTGGGAGGCGGGAAGGATGCATCGCGGGTTTACATCGATCTGTGGTGTCGGCAGATGGACGACTCCTTCGTGGAGGTAACGGACGAAGAGACTTTTGCTTACTCCAGTGGATACAGCACCACCGGAAGAAACGTGCGCAGTTGGCGCGAGCGCATGGATATCTTGCAAAACCTCGGTTTCGTTAGCATCAAGCCTAACGGCAGCCGGAAGTATGGATACATTTTGTTGTCCCATCCTCACAAAGTAATAAAGAGACTTCGAGAGCAAGGTCAGATTCCTGAGAATTGGTGGGGGGCTTTCACGAAGCGCGCGACGGAAGTTGGAGCATCCATCTTTTAATGGGTTTCTTCGCGCTCACGGAACACCACAATGAATGAGCACGGCAATTGGAGCTTGGGTCGATAGGTCGGCAGGGCCGGACGGCTTGGGAGATCGGGAGATCCTACATGGCAAAGAAAACGGATGAGGATTTGAAGCAGGTGATGGCCGAAGAGAGAAGCCGTGGGAGACGTCAACCGCTAAAAGCAGAGAATCTAGAGATTTCCCGTCAAATCCGCAAAGTAATACGGATGCTTGAGAACAAGGAATGTAGCAGAGAGAACTACATCACCGTTCTTCGTGGCGACCTCGGGCTGAAAGACGGATCGGCGAAGTTTCGGGAATGCGTGAAGCTGTGGGACGCTCGGCGCGGCAGATTTTAGAAAGCCTCCGTTCGGCGGAATGGAGTCTGGCTTTTTGCTCCTCTAGCGGCATGGTAGAAAGATGGTCAGCTATCAGAGCCGTGAAACGCTCTTCAAATTCCTTCTTGCTAATTCTCTTTTTCCCCTTCGCCACAGCCACCCCCCTGCATTGCATCGCAATGCATTACAACCCAATATTACCATACTCAACTTTGCTGTTCCAATCCTGCCATTGCCAGGATCAACTCCCCGCTCGTCAAAAAAACCTGAACAACCCGGCTTCGTGTGCCGATAAAACGGTCGTGAGGCAGGGAGCGCAGTCGGGTTGCGTCCGGCTGGCCCACGTGTTTGTTGCGGCATTGTTGCGGCAAGGGAGGGTACACCAATATGCAACCAGGTGTCATTTCCGAGCGGGCGTCCGAACGTGCGTCCGAGCGAGGGCCCGAACGACGGCCTGAACGGCGGTCCGAACGGCGGCGGAGCGTGCGCTACATCGTGGAAGGGGATGTGATCTTCCACACCGGCTCGCCGGAATCCTCCGGCACGCTGGTCAACATCGGCCGGTACGGAATGCTGGTGCGCACGAACGTGCTCGTCCCGGAAGGAACCATACTGCGCGTTGGGTTTACGGTGGATGAATATCCCGCAGAGCTTCAGGGACGGAGCCAGGTCGTCCGGACCAGTGCGGACCTGCTCGCCATCCAGTTTTTGGGCGAAGTGCGCGGGATGCCCCAACTGCTCTTGTGGCTGGAGCGCGAGAACGTTCCCTGGGCCGGTCAGGACACTCCCGAGGGGTGCAGCTTGCTCCAGTCGCCGCAGGCTTCCGAAGCAGGTCCCGCATCTTCGGCATTGCAGGAGGAGCGCGAGGAACTGGAAGCGATTCTTCCGCTCCTGGACGCCATGGGGTAAACCGGAGAGGATTTAATCAGAGCCGTGAGCGCAAGCGAGCGGGAAACTGTTCCCTAATTCCCACTCACCGTCCCGAAGGGACCCAGCGTTTCAACTCCTCAAACCAGTTCAGCACCACGTTGATCTGCGTGGCAGCTTCCTGCTTGCCGATCAGCGCGAGGATTTCGTAGGGACCCAGGAACATGCCCGGTTGCAGCACCATTCGCATCCCTCCGCAGCCATTCGGTCCGCGCGGTTGCGCCCAGTATACTCCAACCGGGTGAAAGGAATCATGGACCGTGTCCCCTGGCGATTCAACCTTGACTCCACAGCGTGGCTGGCGTAGTCTTTCGTACGAAGGGTGTGGTAGATCGGAAGTTCCAGATTAAGACAAGAATAGGTTGCGGTGGAGACGGGAAATTCTTGGTGGGAAGAGGGAGGTTTCCAATGCAGAGAAAAGGATACGCAGGTCGAATCTCACTGCGCGGGGCAGGGAGAATTCTGGTTGCTGTGTTGCTGGCGCATTTGGCGGTAACGAGCTCCTGGGGACAGTTGACTGGCGGGACGATTTCGGGCACTGCCTCGGATTCCTCCGGGGCGGTGGTCCCGGGCGCGACCGTCACCGTCCGGAACCTCGAGACGGGAATAGACCGCACCATTACGACCGACGCCGCGGGACGTTATTCGGCGCAGCAGTTGGTCTCCGGCGGCTACGAATTGGAGGTTACGGCCGCCGGCTTCCAGACCACGGTCCGCCGGGGGATCACCTTAACGGTCGGCCAGGAAGCGATCGTGAATTTTTCGCTCCAAGTGGGAACGACCACCGAACGAATTGAAGTCGTGGGAGAGGCCCCGCTGGTGGAGACCACGACCTCGACGGTCTCCGGTCTGGTGGACGAAAAGACGGTGCGGGAACTGCCCCTGAATGGCCGCAGCTTCACCGACCTGATGGACTTGCAGCCCAACGTCAAGAACATCGCCGGGGCGGCCCCCGGGAGGGGGTCAGCGGGTCAGCGGTTTTTTGGTATTGCCGCCAAATTCAGCGTGGCCGGGGCGCACCCGTCGCAGAACAACTACATTATGGACGGCTTGATTATTAACGACACGGTGGTGGCAACGCCCGGCAGCGCCGCCGGAGGCTTGCTGGGGACCGACGCCATCCGGGAGTTTCGCTTGCTGACCTCCAATTACAGCGCCGAGTACGGCCAGGTCGCGGGAGGAATCATGACTGCGGTCACCCGCTCGGGCACCAATACGCTCCACGGGTCCGCCTTTGAGTTCTTCCGCAACAGCGCCTTGGACGCGCGCGAATTCTTCGACGCGAAGGTTCCGCCATTCAAGAGGAACCAGTTCGGGGGCACCCTGGGAGGCCGCATCAAACGGGACCGCACCTTCTTCTTCGGCAATTACGAAGGGCTGCGGCAACGGCTCGGCAGCACCATCTTCATGCGCGTGCCGACCCTGGAGGCGCGCCGGGGAATTTTGCCCAGCGGGCCGTGCGCAACCGGCTGTACGGTAGGGCCGACAGCCCAGAGAGTTTTGAACTTGTATCCTCTTCCCACCCCGGGTGGAAGAAATTACGGCGACGGCACGGCGGACTTCAGGTCAGCGCCCTCCAATCCGACCACCGAAAACTACTTCGCGATCCGGCTCGATCATACCTTGAACGAGCAACACTTCATGTTTGGCCGCTACACATTCTCCGACGCCAATTCCAGCCTCTTGGCCAATGACGAGCTGACGAGGGACTCCCGGGATACCCGGTACCAGCACCTGATGCTGAGTTTCACTTCTCTGCTGAGCCCTACCCTGCTGAATAACTTTCGCGTCGGCGTCGGCCGGTCGGTGTCTTTACAGGACAGCACGGATGCCGGGAAGGCCGATCTTTCGCCGTTGGTGGGCGTTCCGGGTAGAGGTCCAGGATATGTGACGGTCTCCCCGGCCGGCGCGATTGGGCCCTGGATCGGCAACCCCAATTTTTTATGGTGGACCTCCTACCAGTACGCCGATGACATTTCCTACACGCGGGGAAATCACTCGTTGAAGTTGGGAGCTTCCCTGCAACGGAACCATGACAACCAGGATGGGCGCTTTTCTTACGGGGGGAACTGGACGTTCTCTTCGCTGCAAGATTTTTACGCCGAAAGACCTCTCAATGTAATCGGTGCAGGTCCAACCTCGGATGCGAACCGGGGCTGGCGCTCCTGGATCATCGGGACCTACCTCCAGGACGATTGGAAGGTGCTTCCCAACCTGACGTTGAACTTGGGAGTTCGCTTCGAGTGGGCCACGGTGCCCACGGAGGTCAACGGCAGAATCGCCCAGCTCCGGGATCTCTTCCGCGATCCGGCGACCGTGGTGGGCAGCCCGTTTTGGGAGCAAATCTCCGCCTTTGCCCATGCCGCCCCCCGCTTTGGCTTCGCCTGGGACCCGTTTAATAATGGCAAGACCGCCGTGCGGGGAGGCCTGGGGATTTTTCAGCAGGCCATCCGCAATACCGACTTTATTCTGCCCGGAGACCGGATGCCCCCGATCTGGGATGGCATTTTGGCCACCAGCCTCCCGGGCCAGCCACTGAGCTACCCCTTGGTGTTTCCCAACATCCCGGCCGGCCGCGTGGCGCCCTCCAGCGGGCCTCAGCTCCGGCTGGACGCGATTGATTTCAACCTGGCCCAGCCTTACAACATCAATTACAGTTTCAGCATTCAGCAGGAGGTTTTGCCCAACACGATGCTGCATGTGGGTTATGTAGGCTCCCGCGGAGTGAACCTGCTGGGCGTGAACGCGGAGGCCAACGCGCGACAGGATATCGCGGGTCCCGATGGGAGAAGATACATCCCCTTGGAGGCATCGCGCCGCAACCCCAACTTCGGAGTGATCCGGTGGGCCACCGCCGAAAACGATTCCTATTACAACTCCTTGCAGGTCTCCGCGGAGAAGCGGTTCAGCCAGGGGTTCCAGATCAGCAGCTCTTACACTTGGTCAAAGTCCATTGATACGAACTCGAACCGCATCCACGGGGGGAACTTCGACGGGGAGGGCAGCTCGGGCACGGACTGGCCGTTCAATACCAAGGCCACCCGGGGCCTCTCCGCTTGGGACCTGCGACACTACTGGTCCCTGCATTATGCCTACGACCTGCCCTTCGGACCGGGAAAAGCCCTGGGCGGAAGTCTGACCGGGGCGGCGGGCAAGCTGCTGGGGGGTTGGAGCCTCAGTGGAGTGGTCACGGCGAGTACGGGAGCTCCCTTTATGGTGGCCCTCGGCGGCGATTTTCCCGGGTCCCTGCCCATGGGCCTGGGCGCTCACAAGCCCGACCGGGTCCGCAACTCTGACATTGCGGAGAGAGGGACGCCGCAGTACACGAACCAGTACTTCGATCCCACCGCCTTCGTGTTGCCCCCGCTGACTCCTCAGTGCGTTGCGACGCCCACGGCCACGGGCTGCCCGCGTCGCGTGTTTGGAAACGGGGGGAGAAACACCCTGACGGGACCCGGATTGGCGACCTGGAACTTCAATGTGTCGAAAACGACCTCGTTGACCGAACGAGTCGGCCTGCAATTCCGGGCGGAATTCTTCAACCTGTTCAACCGGGCGAACTTCCGGCTCCCCAGAAGCGCGGTCTTTCTGCCGCAGACGGGGAACCCCAACCCTCCCCGGAACGCGGCGGCGGGGCTGATCACCTCCACTTCCACGACCGGGCGGCAGATTCAGTTCGGCCTGAAGTTGGTTTTTTGAACCAGGGATTTGGATTTTAATAATTCAGTCCTCGGACAGGCCGCTGGAAAGGGGGGGTATGCGGGATGAACCGACGGCGAGGAAGAAACCTGGCAGGGGGCAGCGTCGGGGGTTTGCTGGTTTCCTCTCTGCTGTGGATTCTACCGGGGATTCAGCCGGGCATTCTGTCGGCTCGGGCACAACAGGAGCAGTTTCCCGAAGGTCCGGGGAAGGAAATTTTTCTGCGGGTCTGTACCCAATGCCACGAAATAGATTCGGTCGCAAGCCTTCGCCATACCAAGGACGGCTGGCGAGACCTCGTCTACACGATGCAGGGAAACGGAGCCAACGCCACCGACGACGAGTGCAATGCGATTGTTGATTACCTCGCGAGAAACTTCGGCAAGGAAGAGCCGCGGGTCAACGTCAACAAGGCCGGAGCCGCCGAACTGGAGACCGGTCTGTCGCTCACCGCGGAGGAAGCGAAAGCCATCGTGGCGTACCGCGTTCAGAAGGGCGAATTTAAGGAGTGGAACGATCTTCTGAAGGTCGCCGGCGTGGATGCGAAGAAACTCGAAGCTGCCAAGACCCGGATCGAGTTTCAATAGCCCGGATGATTCATGAAGGAAGGCCCATTTTTCTCTAGCCCAGGCGTTCACGCCTGGGTCCGGGGGGCAACTGATCTTCCGCAGCCCCCTTCAGGGGGCTTCCCGAAGGCGGCTGGAGCTTCACCCAGGGCGGAAGCCGAGACGAGGGAAGGCCGTTAAAACGGCCTGTAGAATAAATTTCGCCAATGACCCCGGCCTGAAAGCTGGGGCTAGAGAAAAGAGGAACGGCCGCAGAAGCAGCCTGGGAGCGCCGAGACCGGCGCGTTGTGCCAAACGTTCATGAATAATCCGGGCAAGATGCAGTAACCGGGCTTAGAGGAGTGCCATGAAGAACAGTTTGTCCGTTGCAGGGCTGGGAATTTTCGTCCTTACCGTCTGGGTTTACGGGGCGCAAGCACAAGCGCCGGGGCAACCGCCGGCGGCGCGATTGGGGTCGCAGTACGGCTACGGAGTGCTCCAGCAGCAGTGCATGGCCTGTCATGGAAAGGCGAGTATGCCGCAGTTGCCCACCATCGCGGCGCTTCGGGAAAAGGAATATCCTCCGGAACGGGTTTATGAAATCCTGACGACCACGGCGGCCCACAAAGAATTGAGGCTGAACGACGATCAACTGCGACATACCGCTGAAGCGACCAGTGGCCGGCTCCTGGGCACCAACGCGGACGGGGACGCCAGGCAGATGCCGAACCAGTGCCCGTCCAATCCTCCTCTGGCCGACCCGGCCGCTGGACCGGCTTGGAATGGCTGGGGCAACGACGCAGCCAACACCCGCTTCCAACCGGCAAGAGCCGCCAGCATTGCGGCGGATCAGGCACCGCGCTTGAAGCTCAAATGGGCGTTTGGTTTTCCGCATGGGACCTCCGCATCGGCGCAGCCGACCATCGTCTCCGGCCGCGTTTTTGTCGGCTCCAATGCCGGGTGGGTCTATTCGTTGGACGCGGCCACCGGGTGTGTGTATTGGTCCTACAAGCCAAAGGCCATGATGCGCAACGCGATCAGTTTCGGGCCGGTGAAGGGGCACGGGACAACCCGGTATGCGGTGTATTTCGGAGACCAGAGGGGATTTACCTACGGCGTGGACGCCCAGACCGGCAAGGAGCTGTGGGTTGCCCGCGCCGATGATCACTTTACGTCCGTAGTGACGGGAGCACCGACGCTGTACGAGGGCCGGCTGTTCGTTCCCATCTCACACTGGGAGTCCATGAATGCCAAGGCACCGGAATACCCGTGCTGCACGCATCGTGGCAGCGTGATCGCGCTCGACGCGAACACGGGCCGCCAATTGTGGAAGTTTTTTACCAATCCGGAAGCGCCGAAGCCGACCAAGAAGAACTCGATGGGAACCCAGCAATACGGGCCCGCGGGCGTCTCGGTCTGGAATGCCCCGACCGTGGACCCCCGGCGCAACGCCATCTATTTCGGAACCGGCGAGGCCTCCGTCGGGCCGGCGCCCGAAACCAGCGACGCGGTCGTGGCCGTGGATATGACCTCCGGAAAGCTTCTCTGGACTTATCAGACGGAATCGAACGACGTGTACCTGGTCAACTGTCCCCCGGCCAATAAGCCGGAGAACTGCCCGGAACTGGGAGGGCCGGACTGGGATATCGGGAATTCGCCCATCTTGAGAACGCTTCGGAACGGGAAGCGAATCCTGGTGGCGGCAACGAAAAGCGGGAATGTTTTCGCGGTGGACCCCGACCAGAAGGGTGCGCTGCTGTGGACGGTGAACGTTGTGCCGGGACCCGCGGGCTTCCTGTGGGGCGGCGCTTCGGACGAGCAGAATGTGTACTACGGGCTTACCACCGGTGGAGTGGCCGCCATTCAACTCGCGACCGGAGAACGCGTCTGGTTCAATCCCTTGCCGCCACCGCCTGGCCGCGGCCGGGGCGGGAATCCAGCCGCCGTCACGGCCACACCAGGCGTGGTCTTCTCGGGTTCCGTAACCGGGATGCTGTACGCGCTCTCGACTTCGGACGGCCGCATTTTGTGGGAATTTGATACGAATAAAGACTTCCCCACCGTCAATCAAGTCGCTGCGAGGGGCAATATGATGTCCTCGGCCGGCCCAACCATCGCGGGCGGAATGCTCTTTGTCGGGTCCGGTTACAGCTTTACGTCGGGGAACGGCAGCGGCAACGTGCTCCTGGCCTTCGCTCCTGAATAGGATCGGGTAAATTCCGCCAGGGAGGCTATAATGGAATTTTGGTGTAACGGGGCAAATATGGAGTCTACACGTGTACAGAGCGATCATACATGGATTCACTGCTTCGGCTGTGATTCTGACCGCCCTGCTTTGCTTGCCGGGGACAGATCTGTCGGCCCAACTGCGGCAGAGCAGCGCCGCGGTACGGGGCGAGGTGCGGGATCAGGCCGGGGCTCCCCTTCCAGAAACGACCATCGTTGCCAAGAGCCTTCCGACAGGCCAGGGGCGCACAGTCCACAGCGACTCGCAGGGACAGTTTGAGATCCTGGAATTGACCCCGGGGACTTACGAGTTCCGGGCGGCCCGGGAAGGGTATGTAAGCCAGGCCCGCGAAGGATTCGAACTGCAAGCAGCACAGACAGGGACGCTCGACTTCGTGCTGGCGCGCGCGACCGCCCCGTCGGGACAGAACGGGCAGGGCACGGACGGCGAAGCGGCCAAGACCCCTGTCGCTCCGGCCGTCAACCGGATCAGCGAGAGCCAACTGGTGGGCCTTCCTCTGAACGGCCGCAGCTACAGCCAACTGGCGACCTTGCAGGCGGGGATCAGCGATCCTTCGGCCGCTACCGGTTCCAGGGGAATCGGCGGCGGCGGGCTGACCGTGGCCGGAGGGCGTTCCACCTCCAACAACATCTTGCTCGACGGCACCAACATCCTGGATTATGACAACCGGGTTCCGCGCAGCGCCGCAGGAGTGCAACTGGGTTCGGATGCGGTATTGCAGGTCCAGGTCCTCAGCAGCAACTACGGGGCCGAGTATGGCCGCAACAGCGGCGGCGTCCTGAACTCCATTACTCGCTCCGGGACCCCGGAGTGGCATGGCACGCTCTTCGAGTTCTTTCGCAACAGCAAGCTCGATGCGAAAAACTATTTTGACCTGCCGGAGGAGCCGATTCCCGCCTTCAAGCGCAACCAGTTCGGCTTCACGCTGACGGGGCCGGTGGTGAAGGAAAGAACCTTTGTGATGGGCAGCTTCGAAGGGCTGCGCGACCGGCTGACCGAAACCGATGTGAGCTACTTTCCCGACGAGCTGGCGCGCCGGGGGTTTCCGGACCAGAACGGGAATCCGACCGTGCTCCTGGAACCGAAGGTGATCCCCTACCTGGAGCTGATTCCGTTACCCAACATGCCGCCGATCGGAAGAAAAGGAATCGGCGAGCGCCGCTCTCCCCAATTCCTGCCCACCAACGAAAGCTTTTTCACCATGCGGCTGGATCACCAGCTTTCCGAGCGGGATAGTTTTTTCACGCGCTACACGTTTGACGACGCCACCAGCTCTAGCTCCCAAGACACGTTTCTGTTCGCGTCGCTGGCCCACAGCCGGCAGCAGTACCTGACCCTGGTCGCAAGCCATATTTTCAGCACCCGTGTTTTGAACGCCTTCCGCCTGGGGTTCACGCGGCAAGCCGTGGAACGGGACAGCACTTCTACCTTGGAGATTCCGCGCCGGTTATTCTTTGTTCCCGACGCTCCCCACATGGGGCAAATCCTGATTCCCGGGATGAGTGTTTTCGGCCCGACTACTTCCGAGCCGATGGGCACATTCATGAGCACCTTTCAATTTGCGGATGACCTGATCGTGCAGCGGGGAGCCCACGCGTTGAAGATGGGTTTCGACATGCATCGCTACCGCTGGAACGGGTACTCCTATTGGACCATGGCAGGCACGTGGTCCTTCAACAGCCTGGAGAGCTTTCTGCGGGGAGGGCCGGAGGGCACCAGCTTGAATGCGGTATTGCCGGGCTGGGACAACATCACTTCTCGCC
>Ga0209343_10002322_pt1 | contig 24695 bp, 24 predicted proteins | sample RifCSPlowO2_02_FD_184026 | JGI IMG/M metagenome (GOLD analysis project Ga0209343, IMG submission 184026) | Groundwater microbial communities from Rifle, Colorado - Rifle CSP2_plank lowO2_0.2 (SPAdes) (version 2) | ecosystem: Environmental > Aquatic > Deep subsurface > Groundwater | place... | reverse complement strand
CATTCAAGGCACAGTTGAAAGACAAGACAAGTGTTACTGTTACTGGAACGTCATTAACTGTTTCAGGCATAACAGTTGCTTAAAAGGTTAACAACCTTTTTTCTTTTTTATTTTAATTCTTTATATTTTAGAAAGTTTTTTATTGTTTTTATGATTGAAATTTAGAATATGAAAAAGAAAAAATTTTCCAAGAGTAAAATCACTACTGAATCGATTAGTGAGGTAAAAACCAGTTTATTTAATAAGAGAAATATAGCTTTGTTTGTTGTTGGTGGAATTGTTTTAATTATGATACTTTCTGTATTTTCTGTTGGTCTGGGCAACGATAATGGAATAAATAGTGATAGTTTGGAATACAATGGCTATGAACTAATTAACAAAGAGGGAATTTGGTTGGTTAAAGTGAATGGAGTTGACTATAGTTTTGAGTACAGTCCTAATGAATTGGAGGCTATAAAAACTGTAGATTTGAGCAATGTACTTTCTTTAAGGAAAGTTTATCTTGTTTTCAACCCAGAAGAATTTTCTGAGAATAGTCTGGAATTAGCAAGACTTAGGCAGGTTTTTTATTCTAAAAATATCCCATCTTCTTTAGCTTGCATTAAAGAAAAAGGCTGTGGAGATCTGCCAATAATTGATTGTAGTTCTAGTGATTCTGTTTACTTAAGAAATGGCAATAAAAGTGAGATTTATAAGGAAGGTGGTTGTTTTGTGCTTGAGGCTATACTTGGCGAAGAACCAATAATAATAAATAGGTTTATTTATGGTCTACTTGATATTATGTGATTTTATAGGTGGTAGAACTTGACTAAGAAAATAAATAAAAAACGTAAGAAAGTAGAAAAAAAGACTTTATGGGTAGCTTTGGTTATATTTGTTGTTCTTATCTTAATTATACTTGTGGGCTATTTTGTTAGGGTTTATCTTAGTAATGGTTATTATAATTACGAAGGAAAAAATGGAGAGTACAAGATTTGGAAATCTAAGGTTGGAAGTGTTATTTTTTATCATGTTAGCGTTTTTCAAGAAGATCAAGAGTATATTTATTCTTTTAGAAATCATCCAAAAGATTTAGAGGAAATTTATTTAGAGCCTGGTTTGATTTCTGAATTAAATAGGCCAAAAGGAATTAGGAAGCTGTACGTTACTCAGGACGTGGAATTGGCAAATATGACTGATGCGGATTCCGTATTGGGAATTGCTGCTTTTGAGCAGATGCTTACTGGTAATTTTGGCATTTACAATTTGGACATTTCTAATGTTTATAATACTAGTTTTGAGAATAAAACTTTACCAATAACTTGCGCAAATGTTACTAATAATATTGCAGTTGTTTATATTAAAGTTGGTGATGAGACCAAGGTTTATTCTCAATATGGCTGTATTATAATTGAAGGGAGAGGAGGAAATGGCATTATAAAAGCTGGTGAGAAATTTGCTTATAATTTGTTAGGTGTTTTCTAAATTATTTTATTATCGGTAGATAGGAAAATAAATTGATTTAAGAGATAGAATAGTTATATTAATAAAATTCTATCTTTAGTTCTCATTGATTTTTAAGAAAATTTTAGAGAAAACTGGAGTTTCAGTTGTGGTTTTGTAAAAATAACTAGAAAACAAGAATATTCCAAGAAAAACAGAGAGATTCTTAATGCTAAAGCCAAATTAAGAAGGCAGAATAATCCAGAAGCAGAGAGCTCAAAAATAAAAATTATAGGGTTAAGAATAGAGATATGATGAGAAAACCTATGGAATGATCCAACATTACAGAATAAAACAGAAGGCTCTCGCACTACAATGCCTTGAAAACAAGGACTTTAAGCCTTCTAACAAAGAGATTTTCCATTCAGTTCCCACTTTGCAATTTCCTATCTACTGTTATTATCGGTAGATTTTTAAGTAATTTATTCTTGTTTTATTTTTAAGCCGCGATCGCATAACTCGGCAGTGCGCCGGTCTTGAATCAAATTTTTAAGTAAAAAGTTTGAATACAAACCAAGTACAAAGTAAACCGGTGTCCGAAAGGACTTGCAGGTTCAAATCCTGCTCGCGGCGTTTTTCCTTAGCTAGATAATTAGAATAAGTTCTATAATTTATGCAGGTATTTATTTTTCATGGGTTAAAATATGAATTGAAATAGCTGCAAGAATTATTCCTGCTATAAATGAAGACCATAATAGAAAATCTTCATTTGGATGAATAAGGTATTTATCCATCAATAACCAGAGGCTTCTAAAAAACAATACAGATGCGAGAATAAGAACCAGTTCCCAAATAACATGTTTATATTTTTGCATAAATAATATGAATTGATACACTTATTTATATGTTTCTTTTAATGTGTTTTACTATATGGAAAATTAATAGTGGTTTTAGCTTGATTCTAGTTTTTTAATAAGATTTAAATAATAAAAAGAGGCTTATAGTGTTATGCTTTTCAAATTTGGGAATATATTGGGGTGGTATACTTTTCTTGCTTTAATTCCTTTGATAATAATATATTTAATAAAACCAAGACCAACTAAACTTAAGATACCTTCTTTGATGTTTTTTATGAAGAATGTTAATACAAGCACAGCACAATCTTTGTTTAGACATTTTCAGAATGATTTATTGTTTTTTATCCAGTTACTGATATTTTTATTATTGGCTTTTAGCATAGTAGAGCCAGTTCTTGTATTAAATAGAGATGTTGTTTCTAGCAATATTGTTTTCGTACTTGATGTAAGCGCAAGCTCTAAAGTTATAGAATCAAATAATATGACAAGATTTGAGATAGCTAAGGACAAAATAAAAGATTTAGCTACGTCTAAGAACTCTTTGATTTTGTTAAAATCCTATCCAGTAGTTGCGCTTCAGAGTGTTGGTAGATCTTCTCTTTTAAGATATTTAGATAGGTTGCAGCCTACAGATGACACTACAGATATAGCTTCTGCTATAAGCTTAGGAGGAGAAATTCTTGGTAGTTCCAAGGGAAGAATAGTTGTTGTAAGCGATTTAATTGTAAGCAAAGGCATTAGTGCTGACGTTGCAAAAAATGTATTAGAGAGCAGAGGCATTCATGTAGATTTTTTAGACACAAAGACAGATTTAAGAAGTAATGTGGGAATTGTTGATATGATTATTAGGGGTGAGGATGTTAATCTGTACCTTAAGAACTATAATAATATTGCTAAGGATATCTCCTTTAAAGTAAATAAAGAAGTGAGTGAAATTCATATAGGACCTTTAAGTGTTGAGCCTTTTGTTTTTACTTTAAACGATAATTTAACAATTGCTAAGATTATTGAACAAGATGATTTTTTAACAGATAATGAAGTTGTAATTACCAGACCTTATTTAGATAAAATAAAAGTCTTATTTATCAGCAATAAGCCTTCTAAATTTTTGAAAGCGGCATTTACTTCTATAGATGATGTTGTTGTCAGTTTTGCTGAGCCGCCTATAATTCCTGATGATGAATACGATGTTTATATTCTTGATGGCGTTGATAAAAATAAACTTGTTGTTGATAATTTTGGATCTGTGATGAGAAAAGTAAGAGACAGAGGAAAGGCAGCTGTAGTTGTTGCTCAGCCTGATTCAGATAAGATGAATTATGAAGGATTATTACCAGTTAGATTTAATGGATTTGTTAGTGGTGGCTTGGTAGACGTCCAGCAAATTAATAGATTTACAAAAGACATTGATTTTGGGATTATAAAAAATATTTTTAATGTAGATTCTGCTGATGGAACTAACTTAGTTTCTGTTAATGGTACAGGGTTAGTTTCCTTGTTCAAGGTTGGAGGAGGCAGCGTTGTTTATTATGGTATTTTAGACAGTGAAAGTGACTTTAAATTAACTCCAGGCTATCCTGTTTTTTGGAATAATTTGATTTATTTCTTGGTAGGCAGGGAAGACCTGAATAATGTCAATTTAAAAAGCGGCACCGTATTTGGTTTTCTTAATGAAACTGTTGTTCTTGATAAACAGGGTTTGCATAATTTAAATGGTAAACCTATTGCAATTAATTTATTAAATGAAAAAGAATCTGATATTAGTTTTGTTGATGTTTCCAGCGATATAAAAACTGCGAGTGCAAAGTTGGATAAGATCAAGAGTGATGTAGATTATGATTTAGCTGTTTATTTAAGTAGTCTGATTTTATTGTTGATATTATTTGAATTATTTTATATTAAATTTAGAGGTGAGATATGATAGATTTATTTGGATTTTTATTTAAGTATTTTGAGAGGCCTTATGTTTTTTTGCTTGTTATTCCTATAACTTTTATTTGGATTTATTTGTTAAGAAAGAACTTTGTTAAATTGTACTTAGGCGAAGAGCATGAAAAGAAAAGGAAAAAATTAAAGATATTTATTTTTATTTCTAGAGCAGTAATTGTATTATTGCTTTTGGTTGCATTTGCTTCTCCTTATATTGAGACTACAAAAGTAGTCAAAGGCGATCCTAAAGTTACGATTTTAGTAGATAATTCTACTTCTATAGAATTATTTGATTTTAGTTTCATTAATAGTTTCAGGACTGAACTTGAGAAAAAAATTCCTGTTGAATTTTCTTTTATAGCTAGCGGTGAAGAATCTAGACTTGGAGATGGAATTATATCAAATATTAAAAAAGACAGTAATATTTTATTGATAAGTGACGGCAATAATAATGCTGGGATAGAATTAGGAGATGTTGTTGTGCAGGCAAACAGCTTGAATGCCAGCATAAGTGCACTAAGGATTTTTTCAGACAAGTATGATTCTTCTGTTGTAGTTTATGGGAGTGATAAAACTACTGCAGGCTCTGAGAATACTTTTACTGTGGTTGTTAAGCAGACAGAGAAAAGAAAACCAAGACTGATTGTGCACGTTGATGCGACAGTAGTTTTGGATCAATTAGTTGACAGGGAAGAAATAACTTTTAAAAATAGCTTTGATGAGGGATATCATGAAATAACTGCTAAATTAGAAGTTGATGACTATTTTAAGCAGAATAATATTTTTTATAAAACAGTCAAAGTTGTTCCGAAGCCGAAAGTTCTTTTGCTTAGCAAGAATGAAGAACTAGTTCAGTTATTTGAACCATTGTACAATCTTGATAAAGTTGAAAACTTAGGTGTTGATTTAAAACCTTATACTGCTGTTTTTATAGATGATATTCATGCAGATGAACTTAACCCTTACTATGACAAATTATCTAGTTTTGTTTCTGAAGGCAGTGGCTTATTTGTATTAGGAGGAAGGAATTCTTATGACTCAGGAAATTATAATGGCTCTAAGTTTGAACAATTATTGCCTGCTTTTGTTGCCAAATCTGGGAAGAAGAGAGGAGATATAAATATTATTTTACTTATTGATGTTTCTGGCAGCACTGGAATTGGATTTGGGGGCTATAAAAAAGTTGACGTTGAAAAAGCTTTAGCTATAAGTATGCTAAGCAATCTTAGTCTTGTTCATCGTGTCGGTGTTGTTGCATTTAGCGGCTTTGCTTACAAACTTGCTGAACTTAAAGCTTTATTAGAACAGGGAAATGATTTGTATGATAAGATAGGCAGATTGCAATTTGGGGGCGGAACAGACATAGAGGTTGGCATGAAGGCAGCAATAGATCTTCTTCATGGCGCAGGCGGCAGTAAAAATATAATTATTTTGTCTGATGGAAATACGCAGGGCAAAGAAAAGGCATTAAACGCTGTAAAGTATGCTGCAAGCCAGGGAATAAATACTTATACTGTTGGTGTTGGAGGAGACACTGATAGAGCATTTATGCAAGTTTTAGCTGATGAAGGAAATGGAATTTATTTTGAGCCAGATACTTCCCAAAAAATAAAATTATTGTTTGGTGAAACTGAAGTAAGCGAGAGCAAAAGAGTTTTTGCTGTTGTTTCTATTGATAAAAATCATTTTATTACGAAAGGCTTGGATTTAAGTGCCAATGTATATGGATTTAATCAAGTAGTTCCTAAAACTACAGCTAAAATATTGGTTACAACTGATTTAGGAGAGTCATTAGTTCTTTCTTGGAGATATGGTCTTGGTAGAGTTGCTTCTTTGGCTACAGACTACAAGGTTTATGGCTTTGAATTATTAAACAAGAAAAATTCTCTTTTGTTGACACGCATAGGAAACTGGGTAATAGGTGATCCTGAAAGAAAAAATAGCAGATTTATTGACGTTAGTGATGGCGAAATAGGAAAACCTATTGAGATTATAGTCAAGTCTGATGTGCAGCCCAGCTCTAAAGAAGTAGCTTTGTATAAATTTGATGAAAATCTTTATAGAGGCAAGGTTTCTATTAATAAGTTAGGATTTAGCAAAGTTATGGATGCAGTATTTGCTGTTAATTATAAGTCTGAATATATAGATATAGGAACAAACCAGAACCTAAATAATTTAGTTTATTCAACTGGCGGCATGGTTTTTGACCCTGGCAATATTGGAGGCATTGTTGATTTTATAAAACAGAGGTCAAGAAGAGAAATACTTGTAAACAAAAGTTACTCATGGATATTTTTATTAAGCACTTTATTATTGTATTTAGTAGAGGTATGCATAAGAAGATTAGTAGTACACAAGGTGATATAATCAAGAGGTAATATTATGTATTTTATAAAAGATAAATTAACAGTTAAAGTATTTTTATTAGTAGTTCTGCTGTTAGTATGTATGGTTTCGCTTTTAGTAGTATTTAGCAGAAATTTTGAAGAAATAAATACAAAATACCAGCAGAAGGTTGCAGAACTTAACTCTACATTTGAAAACCTGACAGGCACTCAAAAGCAGTTAAATAAGACTATTACTGATCTTGAATTAAAAAATATAAAAGAAGCAGATTTAAGAGACAAATATAAGACTTTGAAAAATGAGAGAGATTCTTTAGATGCACAGGTTAACAAACTTAATGCAGATGTTGCACAACGTGATAAAAAAATTAATTCATTAACACTTAAAGTTGATTCTCTGGAAGAGGAGATAGAAGACTTAGAGAGTAAAATAACAAAATTGGATAAGAGGATAAACTGTTTTAAGAATGGCGGCACCAATTGTTAGTAAAGTTTTGGAAGATCTGGAAACAAATGTTACTTTATTAGACGTAGGCAGCACTCTTGTGAACAGTCTTATTGTTTTTGTTTTTGTTTTTTTGTTTGCTGTTATATTTGATTTTAGCATTTATTATGCTTTGCTTCCTTCATTGTTATTTTTGGGATTTAGTATTTTCAGAGTGATTTATAAGAATAAATATGCAGTTGTTGAGAATAAGGTTCCTGAGCTTAATGAAAGACTTAGAACTGTAGCTGATAATGTCAATAGAACTAATCCTATTTTAGATTCTTTGAAGGAAGATGTTCTTAAGGACATTAATAAAGTCAGAATGGCTTATTTTATAGATTATAGTGGTATAACTATAAGGATGCTGTTATTAACAATATTATCAATATTAGTTATAATTGCATCTTTTTTAAATGTCAGTTTTGATTTCAATCTTGGAAATGTAATTCCTTTTAGAAGTACTGACATCAGACTTGCTGGCCAAGATGTTGTGGATTTGAATTTGAGTTATGTTGAGGGTAACTTAGATGATATACTTGGAAATAGGTCTATAGCTAAACTAGGAGTTAAAGAATTAAGTTTAATAATAAGGCCTTTAGAAAGTGATGCTGACTTAAATAATATAAAGCAAGTTAGCAAGGAAGATTTTAATGCCCCTATATTTCCAAAAGAGATATATACAAGTTATGATGTAGCTTATAATGATAGAATTGCAAAGGAGAACCAAAAGCTAGTTAAAAATTATTTTGAGCAAATAAGCAGGTGATTAATATGGTTAGTATGGATGAGCTACAAAAAAGGTTTAAAGTTGCTTTTTCTGAAATTGATAAAGTTATGGTAGGGCAGCAAGATGTAATGGAACAGGCAATGGCTGCTTTACTTTGTAATGGCCATGTGTTTGTTGAAGGCTACCCTGGTTTAGCAAAGACTACTTTTGTCAAGACTTTGTCAAATATAATGGATTTAACATTTAGCAGAATCCAAGGCACTCCTGATTTATTACCTAGCGATATAACCGGAACTTACGTTATTGACGACAGCAAAGGAAAAAGAGAGTTGAAATTTCAACCTGGGCCTATTTTTGCAAACGTTGTTTTAGTAGACGAAGTTAACAGGGCAACTCCTAAGTGCTTATCTGGTGATACAAGTGTTGCTCTTGGTGACGGTAGAATATTAACTATGGAAAATATATTTAAACAATACAATGGTAAAGCACACATTCCTGTAGGAAGGGATGAAGAATTTATTGTTCCTAAGGAGAATTTTTTAGTTCCTTCATTTAATCCTAAAAATTGTAAAATTGAATTGAAACCTGTTAAGTATTTGTATAAACAGAAGACAGATGCTCCATTATATGAAGTAGAACTAAAATCTGGAAGAAAAATAAAGACTTCACCAGTACATCCATTTTTTTCATTTAATGATACAAAGATAAGTACTGTAAAGGCTGATTCATTAAAAATAGGCATGAATGTTCTTGTCCCAAGATATTTGCCTTATAGTAAAGGAAGCAATAAAATAAGGTATTCTAAGGAAAACTTTGAAGAAAGTGATAAAGTTAAAGTTGAAATAGAGAGGAGGAGGAAGTTATTTAATAAAGTTGTTAAATTAAAAAGCAAGTACACCCTGACACAAATAATAAAATTTCTTAATGTAGATAATTATGATAAAAATTTAATTATCTCTTTATTTAGGCGGAAACCCACATATCTTAATTTTAAAATTCAAAAGGATTCTTTTTTTATTAATGCAAAACAATTTGGTCAAGTAAAACACTTAAAATTTCCAAGAGTTGTAACTATAGAATTAGCACATTTCTTTGGATTATTGATTTCTGAAGGTTATCATAATGGTAGAGAGTTATCTATAGATATGAAAGATCATAAATTAATTGATTATTTCCAAAAATTATTATTAAAATTGTTTGGTTATAATAAAAATATCTATCAATCTAAGAATGGTAAAAAAATAATAGTAATTAATTCTAAAACTTTGAATAAGATACTTACAGTAATGGGTTATAATATAGAAGCCCTTTCAGGGACTAAAATTATACCGGAATTTATATTAAAAGCTAATAATAATGTAATTAAAGAATTCTTGCGAATGTATTATGAAGGAGATGGTTGTGTCAAAGATGAGTCAATTAATGTAACAAGTAAAAGTTTAGATGTTATAAATAAAATTTCTTATATGTTATTAAGATTTGGTATAGTAAGTAGAATAAAAAAAGAAAGTAGAAAAGTAAATGGTAATTTAGAACATTATTATGTTTTAGCCATATATGGTTCCTTTGTTAATGAATTCGCTAATAAAATAGGGTTTTTTGGAAAAACTAAGTCTGATAATTTAATTAAACTTACTAATAGAATAACTAATAAATTTAATGACGGTCTCCCCGGTATGCATAGTCTATTAAGGAAAATTCGAAAAGAATTTCATATAACTCATTCTAATTTTTATAATATTACAGGTATGCATGCACATAATTTAGAAAATCCAAAAAATCGAGCTAAACATAGCAGGGCTATTTTGATTGATATTTTTTCTAAATTAAATGCGAAAGGTTATGATTTAGAAAAATATGATTTGTCTTTTTTATATGGAGATTTTTATGTGGATTTTGTTCAAAATATTGATATAATACAGCCAAAGGAAGATTATTATTTATATGATTTTACGATAGAAAATAATCATTCTTTTGTTGCCGGTACTGGTGGAATAATTGCTCATAATACGCATTCTGCAATTTTAGAAGCTATGCAGGAGAAGCAAGTTACTGTTGGTAGTTCTACTTATAAATTGGAAGAGCCTTTTTTTGTTTTAGCTACTGGTAACCCAATTGAACAAGAGGGCGTCTTTAAATTGAGTGAAGCACAAATTGATAGATTTTTATTTAAAATAAATATTGGTTATCCTAAATTGGATGACGAGCTGAAAATTGTAGATAGATTTACTGAATTAACTTTTGAAGATATAAAAGTAAGGAAAATATTTAATGCTGCTGAGATTATTAATTTACAGAAATTAGTTAGGCAAGTGCCTATTGCTAATGATATAAAAAAGTATGCTGTTGAGTTGGTAACTTCTACAAGAAATAAGAAAGACTTAATTGAATATGGTGCGAGCCCAAGAGCAAGCATATCTTTAATTATGGCTGGAAAGGCAAGAGCTTTAATGAATGGAAGGAAGTATGTAAGTAAAGAAGATATACAAACAATGGCTTATCCTGTTTTAAGGCACAGAATAATACTGAGTTTTGAAGCTGAAAGGCAGAACATGAGTGAAGATGATGTGATTAAATCTTTATTGAAGAAATGAATTTATATTCTTTTTAAATCAGATATAAAACATTATTTTGAAACTGTAGATCATGAGATACTTATTTCTATTCTTAAAAAAAAGATAAATGACAGCCGTGTTTTAGAGCTTATAAGAAAAATACTTGAAAATCACAGTACGCTCGACACGTGGGGGGGGGCGCGGCACAATTGGCATGCCTTTAGGGAATTTAACTTCCCAGTTCTTTGCCAATGTTTATCTCAATGAACTAGACCAGTTTGTCAAGCATAAGTTAAAAATAAAATATTACGTAAGGTATGTTGATGACTTTGTAATTCTTCATGAGAATAAGAAACTCTTAAGATTATATAAAAAATTAATAAACAATTTTTTAAATGATAAACTAAAGATTAAACTGCATCCTGATAAATCCAAAATAATTAAATTAGACAACGGGATAAATTTTCTAGGATTTAGAATTTATTATTACCATAAACTACTAAGAAAGAAGAAGGTTCAGAGGTTTGAAAAAATGTTTATTAAATTGAAACAAGAATACATTAATGGTTTATTTAAAAGAGAAAAAATAGTTGAAATATTTGAGGGCTGGATTACCTATGTCTCCCATGCAGATACTTACAAATACAGAAGACACATAACAAGGCTGTTTAATAGTTATTTTCCTTTTGACAAGAATAATGAAATTGAGAATATAAAGAAGCATGAGAATTTTGTAAAAAAATTAGAAGAAAGTTATCATCAATTTACTTCACAGAAGACTTTGCAATTATTAAAGAAAGGACTAAGTGTTAAGCAGATTACAGAGCAAAGAAATGTCAAGGAAAATACTGTTTGGGATCATATTTCTAAATTGATCGAATACGGACAGTTGAATGTCTGGAAAGTTTTGCCTAAAGCAAAAATATTGAAAATCTTAGCTAAAATTTACAGCCACAATGACACACTTAAAGAAATAAAAATAAGATTAAACGATAATTCTTAACCTATAATGAAATAAACTGCATTCTTGCGAGCATTAAACATCAGAATAAAAAGAAAAATATAATTTATCATATAAAAGAATACAAAAAAGTCCATTGCTTCAGAAAATGTTACTTTCATCCCAAGCAAAGAGAAATATGTTCAAATAAATTAAATAATTTTATTTCCAAAAATCACAATCTGGAATTAACTAAAAAAGAATTTCTTGAATTATTTAATAATCACATGAATATTTGTATCCTTCCTGAAAAAGAAAAATTAGGATTTATTTCTTATAAACACTTTGTTAATAAAATTAAGAAAAAATAAATTGACAACTTTTATTAAGTAATATTAATCTCTTATTTTAATGGCTATAAGAACTGATTTTCTTAAACAGCTTGACAGATTTGATTTAGTAATAAATAAGAAAATAACTTCTAGTTTTGTCGGCGAAAGAAGATCTGAATCTGCAGGTTCAGGCTTGATATTTAAAGATCATTCTCCTTATGTGTTTGGCGATGATTTTAAACATATAGACTGGAAGGTGTATGCAAAGACTGACAAGTTGTTTGTTAAGAGATATGAAGAAGATAGAAATTTAACAGTTCATATTGTAATTGATTTTAGTGGCAGCATGGATTTTGGCAGCAAAGTTAAGAAATTTGAATATGCTTCCATGATAGGACTGGGCTTTGCCCATATAGCTTTGAGAAATAATGAAAAGTTTGTTTTAACAACTTTTGATGATAAGTTAGATTTCTTCAGACCTAAAAGAGGAGTTGGGCAAATAGCTGCTATGTTAAATTATCTTAATAGCAAAAAAGCCACTGGAGTTAGCAGTTTTGAGAAGTCTTTACTTAAGTACAGGCAGCTGATAAGTTCTCGTGCTCTAGTTGTAATTATATCTGATTTTTTTTATGATGCAGAGCAGATTAGGAATATTTTACATAGATATAAGAAAAATAGGATAATGTTAATTCAAGTTCTTGATCATCTGGAAAGAAGTTTAGATATAGAAGGTGATTTTGATTTAATAGATTTAGAATCTGATGCTAGGCTACATACTTTTATAGATCCTTATTTGAGGAAAAAATATTTTCAGCAGCTTGAAATGCACCAAGGCAAAATACTTAATGAGTGCAAGAAGGTAAAGGCAGGTTTTTATGTTGTTGGCACAGATGAAAACATATTTGACGTATTTTACAGAATACTTTACTGATTTTGAGTGTTACTCTGTAGTAATAAATAAATTGAAAGCATTATAAATACCAACTTTTATATATTGGTGTTAAGATTTTATTAAGATGATAAATAGAATACCAGTTACTGTAGATGAAGTTAAAGGCGACAGTTTTGGCAGTGAGGATCTTCCTGCTGCCCAGGCTGAAGTTAGTGAATACTATTCTGGCGGCGATAGGTTTGTTGCTCCTCTGCCTTTATTATTAAGAAGATATCCCCATGTTAAATATCTTATTGCTAATAGTGAGGAGATTGTTGGGGTTGATCGATACGGCAAATATACAAGTAGGGGAGAAACAGTTGTTTTGACAGGCCATGGTGGGAGACAGGGTTGGGGTGTTTTGACTCCTGAAGTTACTAGAAGGGCTTTAGATTTATGTAAGGGTGACACTAATAAAGAAAGGGAGATAGGACTAAATAAAACAGGCGCTGTTATACTTGATGATTTATTGGTTATAGTGTTGTAGATGTTTTACTTAATGAAAGTACATTGCCAAATGGGGTGAAAGTTCCTGTTTTAGGTTATGAGAAATTTTTAAGAGAAGGTGCTCCTAGTAATTTTCAAAATTATTACGTTGTTAGGACATTAAATCTTGCAAGAAGGACAGAAAGTGGCTATGGCCCTATAAGAATGTTAGTTTATGAAAATGGAAAAGTTAGTGATTCACAAGTTATAGCCTATGCTGGCGGAATAATTCCTGCACAGGAACTTGTAAGAAAAATGTATGATCATGCAGATTCTAGAAAAAAGACTAGAGTAAAAAACAGGTTTGGAAGCGAAGACTTTAATCCAGAACAACCACAAGGCTATTTGTTATATCTTAACGGGGACAGTGAATGTCTTGATGGCAGCTATAGTCTACGATATAGTGGTCAGTTTGTTGGAGTTAATATTCCTGCACTTCCTGCTAATGTTGGTTTATCTGATAATGGAAGGGTTGCAGTGATTGAGTGTAATAGATATGTTCGTTCTGATGAACGATAAGATTATTAACTTATTTTCATAACATTGTTTAAGTTTTCTTTTAACGCAAATGTTAATTTGTCTTTGCTTTCTGCATATATTGTAAATAAAGGTTCATTTACATTTATCTTTGTATTTAATTTCTTATGCAGATATACTCCTGCTCCTTTATTATTTGGAGCGCCTGCACTTTTTGCTAATTTTGTTATAAGCTTATTGCTAATATAACTTATTTTTCCTGAAGTTCTAGATCTGAAAGTATATGGATATATTCCTAATTTAATATTTTCTGGTTGTATATTTGGATTGCCACCTTGTTCTTTTATTATTTCCTGCATTTTCTTATATGCCTTGCCAGATTCAAGTATTTCCAATGCTTTTTTGTATCCGTTTTTGTATCCAACCATCTCGAAAATTAGTCCTGCCATGTAAACTGCTTTTTTCTTCAGATCTTCAGGACCATTTCGATTTTGTAGGATTAATAATATATCTTTTGCTTCCAAAGCGGGTCCAACGCCATTGCCTATTGGTTGAGAACCATCTGTAATTATTACTTTTATCTTCATGTTTAGTTTTTTACCGAGCGTTATAAATTTTTTTGCAAGATCTTTTGCTCTTTTCTTGCTTTCTATTTTAGCTTCTCGTCCAATCGGTATATCTATTAGAATATGAGATGAATCAACTGCAGATTTCTTTGCCAGTATACTTGCCAATAAAAACCCTTCAGGATCCAGGCTTAATGGTTTTTCCAGTTGTATTAATTTATCATCAGCTGAAGCCAGATCCAGAGTGCCGCCCCAAACCATGCATGCATTTGTTTTTTTAACAATTTCCATAATTTTTTCCTTTGAATGTGAAACCGGAGCTAAGACTTCCATAGTATCAGAAGTTCCAGAAGGAGACGTTATTGATCTTGTAGATGTTTTAGGTATTGTTAAACCTGCTGCGGCAACTATAGATACTATTATTGGCGTTGTTCTATTTCCAGCTAATCCACCAATACTGTGTTTATCCACTATCGGCTTTTTGTTGAATTTTAATCTTCCACTATTTTTTACAATTGCTTCTGTTAAGTAAGCTGATTCATCCAAGCTCATTTTATTTATATAACATGCTGCAACAAAATAAGTTGCTTCAATCTCTGTTAATTTATTTGCTAAGAGGTCTTTTATTATCTTGTCAATTTCTATTTTACTTAATTCTTTTTTATCTAATTTTTTCTTTATGTACTGGAGTGACTCTGGTTTGGATTCTAGAGAAACTTCAACTTCATCATCTTCTTTTATATTAAGCTCTTCTGCAACGTCCAGAAACAAGCCAATTTCTCCAGGACTAACTTCTTTTTTTCCATAAGCAATGTCTATTGCGACTACTTTTCTTTTTTCTTTTTTCTTTATTTTTATTCTATCTAATGCAGAAAGATTTAGCAGCTGTACATCTATTTTGTTTAATATTGCTATTAATGGTCCCTTCGTTGCTATTTGTAGTATTTTAGGTTTAAATTTCATTTTCAACTTCTGGATAGTATTCTCTTATTATTACAAGTATTGAAGACAATAGTATTGGGCCTATAACTAGACCTATAAAACCAAATAATTTTATTCCTCCAAATGTTCCTACTAAAATAATTACAGGATGCAATTTTGAACGATCACCTATTATATGAGGCTTTACAAATGTTTCTATTACAAATAAAATTATACCTAATATAATTAATACTATTGCACTTTTTGTGTTGTTTCTTAGTATTTCAATTATTGCGTATGGTATCCATATGACTGTTGGACCTAAGAACGGGATGAATGCAAGGAAACCTATTATTATTGCAAGTAACAATGCTGCATTTGTGCCTATTATCTTGAACGCTATTAATGAGAGAATGAATTCTATTATTGCTGTCACAAACATACCATACACTATTGCATGAGTTGTATTACCTAGGTGGCTTATCAATTCATCTTTCTTCTTGACAGGTAGAAGAAGTTTTGTTTTATTTACGAATTTCTTGCCTAGAAGAAGGAATGCAAATGTTGTGTACACTGTTATTAATAAGTCAAATAGTTTAGATGGTATTTTTGATATAAAATCTGCTGCTTGTTGCTTGGAATATGTTATTAGTTTATCAAGAGTTGTATTTATTATTTCAGTTAATGTGCTTTCTTTTATACTTTCTGAAAGTTTTTTTGTTGTTTCATCTATGAGTCCTTCCCTGTAAATATTTAGTGATTCTTTGACTAGGGAATTTGCGATATATATAGTTGGTAGAAGTGTTACTACTATGACTAATATTGTTGTTATTGCTGCGCTTATTATCTCGCTTCTGCTTAATTTCGTTAATTTTTTGTGCACAGGAAAGAATAAGTAAGCAAGAACAAAACTTGTTAATATTGCTGCTATAAATGGCTTTATTATTAAATAAGCTAGATAAGCTATTATCAGAAGAATTGCTACTATTAGATACTTCTTTACCTCTTGCTTTTCCATAGTTTAATTAACTGTGTATAATTTATAAATCTTTTTGATTCTGTTTTTTATATGTGTGGAATAATTGGTTTTTTTGGATTAGAGAATGCTACTGAATTAGTTGTTAAAGGTTTAAATTTAATTAGTTATAGGGGACAGGACGGTTATGGCTTATTTGATGGAAAAGATGTTTTTTACTCAGATAAAATCGATTTTGTATTAAATAATTCTGATTTTTCTTTGGGCCATTGTCTTCATGCTGTTGTTGATAAGATTAAACAGCCTTTTATTGGAAATGGTGTTTTTGTTGTAAACTGCGAGATATATAATTGGGTTGATTTGTGTGAGAAATATGAGGTAAATGCAAAAAATGATGCTGAATTATTTTTCTTGTTGCTGGAGAAGTTTGGCGTAGAAAGAACATTAGAATTAGTTGATGGAGATTATGCAGGGGCTTATTTTTTTGATTCTAAGTTGTTTATATTTAGGGATTTAGTTGGAGTTAAACCTGTTTGGTACAGCTTGGAGAAAGGTTTTGGATTTTCTTCTGAGAGAAAAGTTTTGAGAGGCTTAAATTATAGTGATGTTTTTGAGTTAAATCCTAGAGAGCTACTGATTTATGATATTAAAGATAAGAATGTGCAATTTATCAACAGGGAGTTTGCTATTTTTAATAAAAATATTAGTGATGATTATAAGATTCTAAAAAATAAACTTACAGGACATCTAATTAATTCCATATCAAAGAGAGTTCCTGATGTTAAATTTGGTTTGCTTTTTTCTGGAGGAATAGATTCTGCTGTTATAGCTTTGATTTTAAAGAAACTTGGTTTGGATTTTACTTGTTATTTTTCTTATGTTTCATGTTTGGGAGAATCTAAGGATTTAGAATATGCAAAAGAAATTAGTAGATTTTTAGATTTAGATCTGGAAATTGTTGAAGTTGGTTTAGAAGACGTTGAGAGAGAATTATCTTTTGTTTGTAAGTTAGTGGAGTCAAATAACGTTACTAAGATATCTGTAGCTTTGCCTTTTTATTTTGCATGCAAGAAAGCAAGAGAAGATGGTATTAAAGTGATATTTTCTGGTTTGGGAAGCGAGGAATTATTTGCTGGCTATGAGAGGCATTTGAGAAGTACTAATATAAATAAAGAATGTTATTATGGGCTGCTGAATATTTATGAGAGGGATTTGTACAGGGATGATGTTGTAACTATGTATAATGGTATTGAATTAAGAGTACCTTTTTTGGATTTAGAATTAATTGATTTTGCTTTAGGTATAGATGGGAAATATAAAATTAATGACAATAGCAGCAAAATTATATTAAGAGATATTGCAAATGATATGGGTTTGCCTAATAAGTTTGCTTTCAGGAAAAAAATAGCTGCACAATATGGAAGTAATTTTTTAAAGGCGATTGACAAGCTTTCTAGTAAGTTTAATACAAAGTCTGATTACTTAGCTAGTTTTTTTAATGAAGGTAATGTAAAACTTGCTGCTTTATTTAGTTCTGGTAAAGACAGCTGTTATGCTATGTATATTATGAAGAAGCAAAATTATGACATTAAGTGCTTGGTAACTATTAAGAGTAAGAATAAAGATTCTTATATGTATCATACGCCAAATGTTGATATGGTTGAGTTGCAAGCAGAGGCATTAAATATCCCTCTGATAATGCATAACAGTTCTGGAAATAAGGAAGAAGAGCTTTTAGATTTGGAAAATGCAATTATTAGAGCTAAAAGAGGGTATTCTATTGAGGGAATAGTTTTAGGTGCTTTATTTTCCAATTATCAAAGAGAAAGAGTACAAAGCATTGCAACTAAATTAGGTTTGAAGGTTTTTACACCTTTGTGGCATAAAGACCAGCTTACTTTACTTAATGAGATAATATCAAATGACTTTGAAGTTATTTTGGTTCACGTTGCTGCAGATGGTTTAAATGAATCTTTTTTAGGAAGAAAATTAGATGCTGATTTAATTGCTGAATTACAGGAAATAAATAAAAAAAATCATCTTAATGTTGCTTTTGAGGGCGGTGAAGCTGAGTCTTTAGTATTAGACTGTCCTATGTTTAAGAAGAGACTGAAAATCCTAGATGCTGTTAAATTAATGCAGTCTGAGAATTGCGGAACATATGAAATAAAGAAAGCTGAATTGGTTGATAAAATTTTAGACTAGAGAAAAAAATGCTTTCTGACCTATAAATAGTATTACTATTACAGTTGGTATCCAATGAGTTATTCCAAATGCAGCGAATATAATGTAAAAACCACACAGCATATCAATAAAGTTCGGAAATAAACTTCCTATCAATATAAATACAAGGCCTTTTAACATTAGATAAATGGCCATTGCCAGAACTAATTTTTGCGGTAATAGGCTTACTCCCAGTAATGATATTATTGTTAATATATCTGCAAGTGCTAAAATTTTTATTATCATAATGGTATAATTTTGAATTTATTTATATTTATTGTTTTTTATAATCTTGGATATGCTTTTTCTAAGAAAGTTACCAAATCTTTAATATTGTCTAAATGTACAGAATTTAATCTTCCTGGTGCTGATTCTTTTATTTTGTTTATATTATTGTAGGCATCTGGTATTTCCTTTTCCAATCTTATTACATGCCTTTCTTGAGGTTCATTTCTTAGCAAACCTTCCATAGCACCAATAATATTTTTTATATTATGATTAAATAACTGTTCTTTTGGAATATTAGTTATACTTAATCCATCTTTTTCTAATCTTTTCTCTATTTCATTACTTAGATTTCTTAATTCTTTTATTTTATCTAATACTTCATAACTCTTTTGCATCTTATATTTAGTTGTTTTTTGTTTATTTAAATATCTTTGGTTTTTGTTTTCAGAGAATCTGCAATTAGTCTTGATACATCTATTTTAGAATGCATATTTTCTATAGTATTTGTTGTGATAATCATACTGGTATTTTTCTTTATTTTGTTGTAGGTTACTTTGTCTGCGAATATTCCATGTATTGCAATGACATTTATTGTTTTAGGATCTTGTTTTTTTATGTAGTTTATTGTTTCTAGAACTGTTTTTCCTGTTGACAAAATATCATCAATTATTACAATGTCTTTATTTTTTATTCCTACAGGTGATTTTATAGTTATTTTGACTTTTCTTGGAGATAATCTTCTTTTTTTTAGTATTGCTGCTTGAGCTTTTATTTCTAGTGCTATTTCTTTAGCCCATTGATAGCTTTCTTCATCAGGGCCTATAATAACAGGATTTTTGAAGTTTTTTAAAATAAATTCTTCTATTAGTTTGTTGCTAATAAGTTTTTTTGTTTGCGTATGAAAAACTTCTTTTAATGATTTGAATCTATGTAAGTGTGGATCTATTGTTATTATTTCATCAAATACGTCAAAGAGTTTTCCAATTATCTTGCTTGAAATAGCTTCTCCAGGAGTAAATCTTTTGTCTTGTCTTATATATGCTAGATATGGTGCAACTAATTTTAATTTTTTTGCACCTAAGTCTTTTGCTGTATAAGCTGCTAATAAAACTTCTAATATTGCCTCGTTTGCTGGGTAAAATGATTGTACTAATACGACTTCTTTATTTTTTGGATTTGTTTCAAATTTAACATAAAGTTCTCCATCTGGAAAGTGCTTGGCAGTTAAATCTGAGTGAGCAACATTCAAATTATTTGCAATTTTCCTAGTGAGCTGTTTTGAATTTGAGCATCCTATAATTAACATTTTATCCTTATTCATATTTTATTTCGAATATTATTAATAGTGTTGCTTCTCCTGATTTATATACTTGTACTGGTTTAAATATTTGGTATTTTTGCAGATTATTTATGTAATTTGGGTTTCCTGTGAATGCAGACAATACTAAAAATTTAGGTTTTTCTTTTTTTATTAGAGACATCAGCTCTTCTTCTTTTTCTGGTAGGTTTACTATTTTTCTTTCTGAGTAATACAACGTCATTGGTGAACTGCTTGTCAATAATCTATCCCCTGGGTTTGAGTTTTCTTTTATCCATAAACTTGCTTGCTTAAGCTGTAAGAATGAATCTTTTTTTCCATTTATTGCATTATCTGCTTTTTTTATTTGGGTAAATGATATTAATAGTAATAGAATTATAATTATTGCAAAAACTATTCTTTTGTCTGTAATTTTTATTAAATATTCTTTTAATTTGTATATTCCTAGTGCTGTTATAATAAATAAAGGTATGAATGTTGGCATAATATATCTATCCTCGAAATGCCCAACTATTTTTATTATTATTAAGAATGATAAAACTAACCAAAGAAATAGGAATAATAATTTTTTTGTCTCTTGATCTGGGGTTTTAATTACCAAATCTATTCCAATTATTAATTTATAGAATACAATTATTACACTAAATATAAAAATTATTAAAAGCAAAGCATCTAAATAGGCTGGAAGATATTTTATGAATGTTAAAATATTTTCTGGATAATTTGCAGTCAATACATCTCCAGTACTTATTCCTTTTTTTATGAATTCTATTGTGTTATTATATAGAATTTTATTTAGAATAAATGTTGGCAGGAATGTTATAAAAGCTATTAATCCAAAAATATAAAACCTTTTTTCTTTAAACAGGTTTAATTTTTCTGTTATCAATAGGAATACTAAATATATAATGAATAAAGCTATTGTCTGATTGTATAGAAATACTCCTAATGCACCAAAAAATGCTGATAGGTAAAAACTTTTATTTTCTTTTTTTTTTATATATCCCTTAGTAAAAAAATAAACAGACAATACCCAGAAAGTTGGAGCTATACTATCTAATAAAATTCTTGATGTATAAAATATATGCAAATAAAATACAGATAAAAATAACGTGCTTATAATTCCTGTTTCTTTATTGAATAATTCTTTTGCTGTTAGATAAACGAATAATAAACCTATTGATGATATTATAACTTCTATTATTCTGTAAATTATTTCATATCCTAGATTTATTTTCATTAAAAATGCAAAGAATAAGGGCAGTAATAATGGTCTTGAAGCAAAAAGATTCATAAATAAGTCTCCAGTTGCAAAATATTTTGCCATTAATAGGTATTCAGCTTCATCCCACCATAAAGGCTGGTTTTTGGTAATTATTAAATAATACAATCTTATTATAATGCCTAGAAATAAAACTGCAAGAAAAATTAAATTATGCTTATCTTTTATCCACTCTTTTATTTTATCAATTTTCATTATTTAGTGGTTTCTATTCTTTCCCATGCATCTGTATATCTCTTTTTTAATAATCTATCTTCTAATTTAACAAGTACCCATATATAAAACCTTGTAAAAAATAATAAAGAAGTCCACAATAATTCTTTTATTGTTTTAGGATATTTTAATGCAGGAATTGTTCCTTTTATTATTTCATTTCTAAGAGATTTAACTTTTGGAAAAAATGGGGAATATTGTTCTAGAGTTTCATGTGCCTTTGCTGTTCTTTTTCTTTGTTTTATAAAATCTCCAATTGTTGTTGGATTTTTTACGTAAACTAATGCTTTTTCAGCATATCTAACTTTATAACCTTTCTTCATTGTTAGGTAAGGAATTATTGTATCTTCTGCTACATTTAGTGGGATATTTTTTGTTATATTATTTCTGAATGCAAATAAGTAGCCTGAACATTCTAAAAACTGATCTTTTTCATTGAGCTCTTTTCTTATTTTGTGTGCACCCGCGTCATACAGCAAATGGGCCCAGAAGCCGAGCATTGTTTTTTTTGAGTTTGTTGGCACCGGCCTTCCTGTAACACAAGCTACTAATGGATCTTTGAATTTATTTGTTATTTCATTTATTGCATTATCACTTATATATACGTCTCCGTCTGTGAATATCCAAATATCCCCTTTTAATATTTTGAAGATTAGGTTTAATGCAAAACTTTTGCCTTTTCCAGGGTCTTTAAAATATTTTATTCTTTTATTTTTCTTTGAGAATTCTTTTACTACTTGCTCTGTTTCTTTGTCAGGTGCCACAATTATCAATTCATATTTTTCCTTTATTTTATTTTTAATAATTGATTCTATGGCTTTTTTTACTGATTTAGGTTCTTTAAATGAGGTTATTACTATTGATATCATGAAATTAATTAAATTAAATAATTTTTAAGGCTTTTTATTCTATTCCTATGTTTTTTATATCTTCTTTTAATTGTGTTAAGTTTTTGAAATGTATTGTTTTTATTCCTAATTCTTTTGCATGGATTAAATTGCTTTCTTTATCATCTACAAATATAATATTCTCTGCTTCTGCATTTAATTTTTTTATTACGTATTTATATATTTTAGATTCATTAAATTTTTCCATACCAATATATGATGACACAAAGATTTCATCAAAGTATTCTTTAAGTTTAAATTTTTCTATTCTAAAATCTGCTGCTTCTTTTATTTCATTTGTCAAAGCAAATATTTTATATTTACTTTTAAGTTCTTTGATAAATTGTAAAACATCTTCATAGTTATTTTTTCTTGTGAAATTTATCGCTTCTTCAATTTTTGGTTCTTTTTTTTGTTCTGTGAATAGATTTTTAAAATAACTTTTTTCATCTAGTTTTCCAGTATTTATTTCTTTAACATTTTTTATATGATAATTTTCCATTTCTTCAAAGTTTAAGTTGAATTCTTTAGAAAATTTTTCTCTTTGTTCTTTACTCCAGTGATTACTTAAACAAACTCCGCCTAAGTCAAATAATAGTATCTTCATATTATTCTTAAATCCTCAATAACTTTTTCTGGTGAGTCTTTTAAATTTAGACTATATTCTTTTGTAGGTATATTTAATTCTCCATAAATTCCCCTAATTAATGCATGAACTCTAAACTGATGAAAATGATTTGTGGTCCTTATACCATTATCTGCGATTTCAAATCTACCGTATTGTGGTATAATCACTAAATCATAATTTCTTACATGGCTTTTTACTGTTTCTTCAAATCTTTGACTTTCTTCATGAGCTGCTCCAGCCATAGTCCATATTAACCAATAGGCGTAATAATCTACTACACTTTTATCTGATAAAAAATTTGGTGTTTCTAATTCAGATTTGATTTTTTTTCCTAATGCCCTTAGACGTACTTGTCTTGCTTGTATGTCTGATAATTGTTTTGGACTACTTAGTCCTAATAATCTTAATTCATGGTCAATATAGTCATGAATTATAGTATAATTTGGTAAATGGCTACTAATATGTTTTATTAGTGTAGTTTTGCCAGTTCCTCCTCCACCTGAAAATGCTACTTTCATCTTTGTGTTGTATTTTATGTCCTTAATTAATATGGCAAAACCTTTTTAACCTTTTTGATAATTTTGAAAACAATGCCTGTTAAAATTATTATTAGTGATGTTGATGGTTGTTTAGTTAAGGAAGATAAAACTAAGCCTCCACTTTTAGAAGACTTAGATCCTCACATTAAGGACTTACAAGCGATAAGGGATTTTTTGTTAAATCATCCAGATGTAATATTTTCTATTTGTACTACTAGGTCTTTTTCTTCCGGCATTAGAATAGCTGAAATTGCTGGGATTAATGGTTTTTCTGCTTTTGAAAATGGTAATGTAATATATAATCCATTGACTGGAGAGTCTTACTTGTTAATTCAAAAGGAAAAATCATTGGCATACCTTCAACCCATACTAGATAAATTGAGACAATGGTATGGTACTATAGATGAAAATGTTCTTGCAGATGATTTAGGAATAAGTCAGGATAATCTTAGAAGGCTATCAGATAGGAAGACTTTGTTGACTTTTGAGATTTTACCATTTGATTCTCCACCTGTTTCAGGACATGATTTATGGCGAGCCATAGAAAAGAGGTTTTTAACTTCAGAAATAAGCGACATATTAGCTTCTGGAAATGTAAAAGTTGTACCTTCAGCTTCGGCTCTTGATATAAGTTTGAAAGTAGACAAGGGTTACGCTACAAGACACATTTTAGGGTTGTATGATTTGTCAAAAGAAAATGCTTTAGGCATAGGGGATAGTTATCATAGCGACACAGCTCTTTTAGCTGAAACTAATTATCAAGGTGTACCTTCAAATGCGAATCAAAAATTAAAAGAGGCAGTTCATGATACATCAAATGGCTTTATAGCTGATAAGCCATATGGAAGAGGAATATTAGATATACTGCATCGTTTTCTGTAAATTCTTTATTTTATAATTTTACATGGTAGATAAACTCCACCCTTACTTTCTACAACGTTAATTATGCTTTGTTTTTTTTCTTTATTACAAAATAATACTATGCAACCTCCAGATCCTGCACCACAAACTGAACCACCATAAGCACCCATATTTAATGCACTGCAGTAAACATCTTCTGTAAGTTTATTAATGAACTTTGGACTTACTTTTTTCTTTAGTTCATGATCTTTAACTAGTAATTTACCAAGTTTTTCTAGGTCTCCATGTTGTAATGTATCTCTTATATCTAAAATATTTTCTCTTTTTTCGAGACGAAGATTCGTAACCTCTTCTTCATTTTTTGTTAATATAACTCCTGATATTTTATTCTTCACAACTTTATTATATACATAGTTAAGTCATACTCCAATACTAATATTTTGATATACTTTGTTTATGAAATTATTCTTGACTTCATCTGGTGTAACAAACAAAACATTGGAAAAATCTTTACTAAATCTACTAAATAAACCATTTAGCAAATGTAGTTTAACCTTTATTCCAA
>Ga0209343_10002320_pt1 | contig 24697 bp, 23 predicted proteins | sample RifCSPlowO2_02_FD_184026 | JGI IMG/M metagenome (GOLD analysis project Ga0209343, IMG submission 184026) | Groundwater microbial communities from Rifle, Colorado - Rifle CSP2_plank lowO2_0.2 (SPAdes) (version 2) | ecosystem: Environmental > Aquatic > Deep subsurface > Groundwater | place... | reverse complement strand
CAAGCTGATGCTGCGCGCCGGATACATCCGAAAACTGGCCAGCGGCCTGTACACCTGGATGCCACTCGGCCTGCGCGTGCTGCGCAAGGTGGAAAACGTGGTGCGCGAGGAAATGGATAAAAGCGGCGGCATCGAGTTGCTGATGCCCGCCGTGCAGCCAGCCGAACTGTGGCATGAAACCGGGCGCTGGGAAGTGTTCGGCCCGCAGATGCTGAAGATCAGGGATCGGCACGACAACGATTTCTGTTTCGGTCCGACCCACGAGGAAGTCATCACCGACATCGCGCGCCGCGAGATTCGCAGCTACCGCCAGTTGCCGATCAATTTCTACCAGATCCAGACCAAATTTCGCGACGAAGTGCGCCCGCGTTTCGGCGTGATGCGCGCGCGCGAATTCGTGATGAAGGATGCCTATTCGTTCCACCCCGACTATGCGAGCCTGGAGCACACCTACCAGATCATGCACGATACCTACAGCCGCATTTTTACCCGCCTCGGTCTGCAATTCCGCGCCGTCACGGCGGATACCGGCGCGATCGGCGGCAGCGGTTCGCACGAGTTTCACGTGCTGGCGGATTCCGGTGAAGATGCGCTGGCTTACTGCCCCGCTTCCGATTACGCCGCGAATGTGGAAATGGCGGAAGCCGTTGCACCCGCTGCGCCGCGCGCGCCAGACACACAGGAAATGCAAAAAACCATCACCCCCGGACAGAAAACCATCGAGGAAGTCGCCGCGTTCTTCGACACCTCGGCGCAAAGCATCTTGAAAGCCATCGCGGTAATGACGCACGAAAATGAATTCGTGCTGCTGCTGTTGCGCGGCGACCACACTCTGAACGAGATCAAGGCGAGCAAAGTGCTGGGCGGGTTCCGTTTTGCCAGCGACGACGAGATCCACAGCAACATGAGCTGCCGCGCCGGATATATCGGACCGGTCGGCAGCAAGGTACGCATGCTGGCTGACCGCGCCGCCGCCGCACTGAGCGATTTCATCTGTGGCGCAAACGACGACGGCTTCCATTACACCGGCGTGAATTTCGGACGCGACGTGCATCTGGACGAAGCGAACGTACATGACATCCGCAACGTCGTCGCGGGCGACGCATCTCCAGACGGAAAGGGCGTGCTGGAAATCTGTCGGGGCATCGAGGTCGGGCATATTTTCCAGTTGCGCAAAAAATATGCCGAAGCGCTCAACGCCACCTTCCTGGACGCGCAAGGCAAGGCGCAAATCATGGAAATGGGCTGCTACGGCATCGGTGTTTCGAGGATCGTGGCCGCCGCCATCGAGCAAAATTACGACGAGCGCGGCATCATTCTGCCGACGGGAATGGCGCCGTTCCAAGTCGCCCTCGTGCCGATCGGCATGGGTAAAAGCGCGACGGTGCGCAAGGAGGTGGAACAACTCTATACCGGGCTTGTCGAAGCAGGCATTGAGGTATTGCTGGATGACCGAGACGAACGCCCCGGCGTGATGTTCGCCGACATGGAACTGATCGGCATACCGCACCGCGTCGTCATCGGCGAGCGCGGCCTGAAAGAAGGCAACGCCGAATATCAGGGGCGGCGCGATGCGCAGGCGCAATCCGTCCCGTTGCAAAACATACTGGAGTTTGTAAAGTCGAAATTATGCGATTAACCACCAGCCAATCATTGCGCCGCCTCGCCTTGCCGCTGTGCATAGCGGGCGCATTATTCTCCGTTGACGCATTCGCAGGTGCGCAACAGGAGGAGGCGCTTTCCGCCAGTGTCCGTGCGGTATTGCAACGCAGCGTGTCCGATCAGGCCTCTCCCAAGCTGGTGTTCAACACGCGTGATGAAGCGAATATGTGGCTGGATGAAATGTCGAGGCGCCTCCAGAAACGCATCCCTGATACCGAATACCGCGTCGACTTTCTGGGCTCGGTGCACTATGAAGCAAACCGTGCCGGGCTTGATCCGCAAATGGTGCTGGGCCTGATCGAAGTGGAGAGCGGTTTCAAAAAGTATGCCGTCTCCAAAGCAGGCGCTCGGGGTTACATGCAAGTGATGCCGTTCTGGACAAAGGAAATCGGCGCCACCGGACACAACCTGTTTCACCTGCGAACCAACCTGCGCTACGGTTGCACCATCCTGCGCCATTATCTGGACATGGAAAACGGAGATCTGTTTCGCGCGCTGGGCCGCTACAACGGCAGCCTGGGTCGTCCGGAATACCCGAATCTGGTGCTTGCTGCATGGCGAAACAACTGGGCATTACCGGCTTACGCCATCAGCAAAGACGATACCGGCGGGGCGCCCCGGCTATAGGCATCCGCCTTTTGACTATCTGCGCAGGCCGCATCAGTCAAATTTCTTTTCCTTGATGTAGGTCTCGATGTTTTCGCGCGTCACTTCCCCATCCTGATAGCTCACTTTCTTGCCGTTTGGCGCATAGAGATAACTGGTCGGCAGCACACTCAGCTTGCCGATTTGCCCCACGATTTTGCGGTTACCCATTACGACGGGATAACTGATACCGTGCGCCTCGGCAAAACTGGCTACTTTGCTGCTGGATCCGGAGTCTATGGCAATACCGATCACAACCAGGTCGCTGCCCTTGTGCGCGTCGTGCAGACTGCTCAATTCCGGGATTTCGTTCAAGCATGGCGAGCACCAGGTTGCCCAGAAATTCACCAATACCCACTTCCCGCGATAATCTTCCAGACGGTGCGTCTTGCCTTGCAAATCTTCCAGCGAAAAATCTGTAGCGTAAGTTGAAAATGACAAGGCCAGCAATAACAAGCCTCGCATCAGGTTCTTGCATATTTCCATATTTCTAATGTCCGTGTTTTCCCGGGGTATTCCCGGCCGATTCTTCTTTGTCTATGCCATGCTCTGCGGCATGGGTCAAATAAAGCGCCAATGCGATCAGCGCAATGCTTCCGCCCAGATAAACCAGGTCGAGCGGCGTGGACATTTTCATGTTGAGCGCTTCTTCAAACAGCGTGACAATCATGATCATCAAAATCACTTTGGCTAACCGGGATTTAAGGTCATCCAGGTTGCTGATCACCAGTATCTTGCTGGAAGCCTTGCTGCCATGAGCCTGGTCGATATCGCTGATGAATAACTCATACAGTCCAAGCGAAAATATCAGCATCACCGTTGCCAGCAAATACCCGTCCACCACCTCCACGATATGCGACACCGTGCTGTCATGTAGCGCCTTGCGCGCCTCCGCAGTCAAACCCGAATCCGCATAGTGCAATGCATGTCCAAACAAGTTCACCACATCCACGGTAGCCATGTAGAAAATTGCGAACCCCGCCAACAAGCTGCCTATGACAGCAGACAAAATGACGAAACGGCTGTTCCACAACGCGCCTTCAAATAATTTCTCAAGGAAATTCATGTCATACCCCCGGTAAAAAAGTCGCGCATTAAAGCGCAAATAGCCATCCCGATCAAACATTCAAGAAAAAGTAAAAAATAACGAATAACTGCCCGATTCGTCATACTTCTCAACATCCTGATGATCTGTTTTTTGGAATGAGCCAAAGCTTGATTTTACCCGATTGGGCATGCACACAAACCGGCGATTGAAGCCAATATCCAAGCAATACGAATGATTCTCAAAACCCGCAAGAGCATATCGAAACTCGGCTGCCATATGCTGACAAATACTGACAACTCATCATTCACTTATCGGGCTGCATGTCAACATCGAAAATAGAAACAATATTGCCTCTATTCACCGCAATGAAATCGACGATCCAGCGCAATGATAGAATCAAGCGGGAAAGTTACTACTCCTTCCTGCCTTGCACACAATTGACGACAAAACATCAACAAAGAGTCGCAATAAACTGATTATTAATAATTAGATTCAGGGAGCTATTGAAATGACGCAAGAAATCAGCACCGAAGTATTGCTGGAAAAATACGCGGAACCCGGTGAAACCTCCATTGAAGATGTGCGCCGCCGCGTGGCACGCGGCTTGGCGCAAGCCGAAAAGCCGGAACAGCGCGAAAAATGGGAGGAGGCGTTCTTCCTGGCGCAGGAAAATGGCCTGGTGCCTGCCGGGCGCATCAATTCGGCGGCCGGATTAAAAATACAGGCGACCCTGATCAATTGCTTCGTGCAACCGGTGGGAGATGCGATCTCCGGCATCAGTAACGGCAAGCCGGGTATTTACGACGCGTTGCAACAGGCCGCAGAAACCATGCGGCGCGGCGGCGGCGTCGGTTATGACTTCTCGACCATCCGCCCCGAGGGCGCGATGGTCAAAGGCACCAATTCCCGCGCCAGCGGGCCGATCTCCTACATGCGCGTATTCGATCGCTCCTGCGAAACCGTCGAATCGGCCGGCGCGCGGCGCGGTGCGCAGATGGGCGTGCTGCGCTGCGATCACCCAGACATCGAAAAATTCATCCACGCCAAAGACAAGGGTGACCTGCGCAACTTCAACATTTCCGTCGGCGTCACGGATGCCCTGATGCACGCCGTGGAAAATAACGAAGACTTCGAACTGGTACATGTTGCCGAACCGTCTGCCTTGCTCAAGGAACAGGGAGCTACACAACGCGCCGACGGCACATGGATATACCGAAAAGTGCCTGCCTCCGAACTGTGGAAGCAGATCATGGAAAGCACTTACGACCATGCCGAACCGGGTGTATTGTTCATCGACCTGATGAACCGCGACAACAACCTCGGCTATATCGAAGTGATCGAGGCGACCAATCCCTGCGCGGAGCAACCCTTGCCGGCTTATGGCTGCTGCTGCCTGAGTTCGATCAACCTGACCCGCATGGTAGACAACGCATTCACTCCCCAGGCAACCTTCAATCATGAACAGTTCAAACAACTGGTGCATGTCGGCGTGCGCATGCTGGACAACGTGCTGGATGTCACCTCCTGGCCGCTGCCCGAACAACATCAGGAAGCGCAGAACAAGCGGCGCATCGGGCTGGGCTATACCGGGCTGGGCGATGCGCTGGTGATGCTGGGCCTGCCCTACAACACCGAAAAAGCGCGGGCGTTCGCCGCCGAACTGACACGCGTGATGCGCGATGAAGCCTACCTCGCCTCGGTGGATCTGGCCATCGAGCGCGGCGCCTTTCCGTTGCTGGATACCGAACAGTACCTCGCCGCACCGCGCTTCGCTTCGCGGCTGCCGGAGAAAATCAAGGCCAAGATACGCAAGCATGGTCTCCGCAACAGCCACCTGTTGTCGATCGCGCCTACCGGCACCATTTCGCTGGCGTTCGCCGATAACGCTTCGAACGGCATCGAACCGCCGTTCTCCTGGTTCTATACGCGCAAGAAGCGCATGATGGACGGCACCACCAAGGATTACCAGGTGGAAGACCATGCGTGGCGCATGTACCGGAAAATGGGCGGCGATGTGGACAGCCTGCCGCCCGCCTTTGTGACCGCGCTGGAAATTTCGGCCATCGACCATATGAAGATGGTGGCCGCCGTCGCGCCGTTCATCGACACGGCAATCAGCAAGACAGTCAACGTGCCGGCCGACTATCCCTACGAAAATTTCAAGGAACTCTACACGGAAGCCTGGAAAGCCGGATTGAAAGGTCTGGCGACCTACCGCCCCAACAGTGTTCTGGGTTCCGTGCTGTCCGTCACACCGGCAAAGACGGAAGAACAGCCGCAAGACCTGCTGTTCGACCAGGATCGGCGCATCGTGCTGGAAGCCGCACCGAAACCGTCTCTCGCCTCGTTGCGCTGGCCGGGGCGCCCACAATTACCGGGCGGCAGCGACGGCTGGGTTTCGCAGGTGGTGGAACATCCGCTCGGCAGCTTCGTCGTCTTCGTTTCCCATACCGTGAATGGCAAAAACCACCCGTTCGAAGTCTGGGTGAACGGCGGAGAGCAGCCGCGCGGACTCGGTGCGCTGGCGAAATCACTGTCGATGGACATGCGTGCGCGCGACCCGGTGTGGTTGCGCATGAAGCTGGAAATGCTGATGAAGACCGCCGGGGACGATACCTTCGACATGCCGATGCCGCCTGACGGCGAAGCAAGGCGCATGCCCAGCCTGGTGGCGGCGTTTGCGTACTTGCTGAAATACCGCATCGAACAATTGGGCGCACTGGAAGTGGGCGAAGGCATCACCACGCCGATGATGGACGCGCTGTTTGCCAAGAAGGAACCCAAGACCGGCACCGACGGCACGATGAGCTGGACGGTGGACATTGCCAACGCCGGCACCGGGGACGATTTCGTACTGGGCTTGAAGGAGCTGGTGCTACCGGACGGGCAGCGCCGCCCCTACTCGATGTGGCTGTCCGGCGTTTATCCGCGCGCCCTCGACGGCCTGTGCAAGGTGTTGAGCCTCGACATGCGCGTCATCGATCCGGCCTGGATCGGCATGAAACTGCGCAAGCTGCTCAACTTCGGTGAACCGCTGGGCGACTTCATGGCGCGCGTGCCGGGTGGGGAAAAGATGGAAAGCTATCCTTCGACGGTTTCCTATGTCGCGAAGCTGATCATTCACCGCTACGCGATGCTCGGCATCCTCGATGAGCACGGCTATCCGGTGCAGCAAATGGGCGTGCTGGAAGTTCCCACGTCGCAAAACAAATCGTCCGGGATAAAACCGATGACCGGCAAGGTTTGCAAGGAATGCGGCAACGCCACGCTGATCAAGAAAGACGGCTGCGAGTTTTGCACCAGTTGCGGGACGATAGGGGCATGCGGCTAATGTGTTATTGGGGAGCCTGCCACTGGCAGGAATGACACGATGGCCGATATTGACAACGATCCGCTCGGTGTGTTTGGCGCCTCGATCGATGCAGAACCGATTGAGGCGTTCCCGCCGGAATATGGCAGTGAACACCGCAGGGAAACCCGCTACAGGGTCACGTGGAAAGTTGACGTCATCGTCGAAGGCCAGGACTTGCATGACGGGAGACTCAACGATATTTCCCTGCATGGCGCGTCAATCCTGCTTGGACGCAATCTTAAACCCGACATTCAAGCAACGCTACGCATTTACATACCCTCAATAACCGGCCCTTATCCTCCAACAGTACTTACAGTTCAAGGTATGACGCGCTACACCGTGCACGATTCGGATGATCTACTCTTCAGGGTTGGCATCGCTTTTACTGAATTTGAAATGGTATCAGATCGCGGCTACCTGAATGAGCGCCTGACGGGACATCATCTGGAAATTACCTGACGGCGAAATAAAAATGTGGCACACCCATCCCGTGCCACAACCAACCGGATTCATTAAAAAATATCCATGCATATCGACATTGAAAAAACCATAAAGGAGCTGGTCGCCAAAGGCATCAAGCTTCCGCCTCAGCCAAAAGTGCTGATTGAGCTGCAAAAAAAACTTGCCTCCAAAAACTGTAGCATAAAAGATTTGGCCCGCATCGTCTCCAGCGACCCTGGTATCACCGCCATGCTGTTCAAGACAGTACGGTCGCCGGTGTTCAGCGGCGGCAGAAAGTTCAATTCGGTTGAGGATGCGCTGATGGTGATCGGTATCAAGCAAATCTACAATCTGGTGCAGGCCGTTGTGCTTTCCTCCAGCATTTCCAGCGCCACGCGCAAATCTTTTGATATTTTCTGGACGCGCTCGCAGGAAGTGGCTCAAATTGCGGCGCTAATCGCCGCTGACCGTGTCTCGGTTTGCAATATCTTTCCGGATCAGGCCTACATGGCCGGAATCTTCCATGAGTGTGGCGTGCCGGTGCTGATGCAGCGCTTTCCGGATTACTGTGCCAAGCTGAAGCTGGACACCGCCACCTGCTGGCCCAGGCTATCCGAGGAGGATGCGCTTTTCAATGTGGATCATTGCAGCATCGGCTATCTGGTGGCACGCCACTGGAAGCTGCCGGATTTCATTTGCCAGGCGATCCTGTACCACCATGAGATGCCACACGAAGAGACTGGTGCAGTACGAACCTTGGTGGCAACCTTGCAACTGGCAACCCATTTCTACCACCGCATTACCCGCGTCAAAGACCCTGCTTGGACGAAGCTGCGCGAGGAAGTGCTGGCCGAACTCGGCGTTCATCCGGATGCCGAGCAGGAATTCTACGAAGACATCAGCGCGAAATTTCTGGCGTGAACGATATTGGCAGCAGGCTTCTTACAGCCGCTTGATTTTCAGCCGTCCGCGTTGATTTTGGCAATCAGCTCCTGGAGTATTTCCCCCGCTTTTTCCTTGTCCACCTGGCAAGTACCGGCATTCGCGTGACCGCCACCGCCGTATTGCAGCATCAATTCGCCGATATTGGTCTTTGAAGTGCGGTTGGCGATGGATTTGCCGACGGCGAACACCGTATTCTGGTGTTTCACTCCCCACAGCACATGGATAGAAATGTTGGTTTCCGGGAATAGCGCATAGATCATGAAGCGGTTGCCTGCGTAGATGGTTTCCTCGTTGCGCAGATCGAGTACCACCAGGTTTTTATGTACCGTCGAGCAGGATTTTAGTTGCGACTTGAATTTTTCCTCGTGCTCGAAATACAAATCGGCCCGTTCCTTCACATCGGGCAACTGCATGATTTGCTCGATGCTGTGCTTCCGGCAATAATCGATCAACTCCATCATCAAATCGTAATTTGAAATCCGGAAATCGCGGAATCGCCCCAAGCCGGTACGCGAGTCCATCAAGTAATTGAGCAGCACCCAACCTGTGGGATGAAGAATCTCCTCTCGTGAAAATTGTGCAGAATCGGCTTTGTCCACAGCAGCCATCATGTCGTCCCATTCGCGCGGAAACACCTTGTATCCGCCAAAGTGAACGAATACCACGCGCGCGGCGGAAGGCGCATCGGCATGGATAATGTGATTGGCGCGCTCGCCGGTGTTGCGTATGATTTCGGAAGAATGGTGGTCAAGCACCAGATGGGCGCCGGCGACATACGGCAGGTTGGTGGTAATGTCGCGCGGGCCGATCTCAATCTTGCCGTCCTGCATATCCTTGGGATGGACGAACTTGATCTCATCAATCATATCGAGGTGCTTGAGCAACACGGCACAAACCAGGCCATCGAAATCGCTACGCGTAACCAGACGAAACTTTTTGTTTTCCATGATGCGCTCCTTTGATATTCAAACAATATTAGCCGGAAAAATTATACTGCGATTCCCTGCACCCCAAAAATTTGAGTAACCGTAGGGTGGGCTCTGCCCACCATGTCGGGCAGAGCCCGATCTACATTTAGTTCAGGTATCCGGTTTAGGAAGCCAAATTTTATGCCGGCAAACCCCGTTTCAGCAACTCCTCGAATTCCTCCGCCGGTATTGGCCTGGAATACAGATACCCTTGCGCATAGTCGCACCCGGCAGCAACCAGCATATCACGCTGACGTTCCGTTTCCACTCCCTCGGCGATCACTTTTATGCCGAGCTTGTGCGCCATCACGATGATCGCCTCGCACAACACCAGGTCGTTGTGGTCTGTTTCCAGATGGCGCACGAACGACTGGTCGATTTTCAGGTAGTCGATATCGAATTTCTTGAGGTAGGACAGCGACGAATAGCCGGTGCCGAAATCGTCGATGGAAACCTGGATGTCGGAGTTGCGCAGCGTGAGCAACGCGCCGTTGATCGATTTGTTCGAATCCAGCAATAACCCCTCGGTAATCTCGATGACCAGGCCTTGCCCGGGCAGGTCGATATCCCGCAAGTGCGCCAGCCATACCGCGTGTTCGTCGCCATCCTTGTAAAATTGTATCGGCGACTTGTTCACGCTGATCTGAAGCACGGGGTTGCACAGCGTTCTCCAGCGCTTGGTCCAGCGCATCGATTCATAGAACACCCAGTCGCCGATTTCCAGGATAAGCCCGGTTTCCTCGGCCAGCGGAATGAATTGGGCGGGGCTGACCATCCCGCGTTCGGGATGCTGCCAGCGGATCAACGCTTCCGCCTTGTCGATACGGCCGGTAGCCAGCTCGACGATGGGCTGGAAATAAACCATGAACTGGCCGGCAGCCAGCGCGCCGCGCAAGTCGTTGATCAGATGCAGCCGGGTCTGTGCGGCCTCTTGCAGGGCGTGAGTAAAATAACTGTGGCGGTTTCGCCCTTGTTCCTTGGCGACATACATTGCCTGGTCGGCATTCTTGAACAGCTCTTCTATGGTATCTGCGTCATTCGGATACAACGTGATGCCGATGCTGGCCGACACGTAAGCCACCTCCTCTTTCAACTGGAAAGAAGCGGCGAGTTTCTCAACGATGGACAGGGCGATCCGCTCAACGCTGGTGACATCTTCAACCTCTACCAGCAGCACGGTGAACTCGTCGCCTCCAAGCCGCGCCACGATATCGGTCGCGCGCACGCAATCGGTGATGCGGCGTGATGCTTCGGTCAGCAGGATGTCGCCTATATCATGGCCCAGGGTATCGTTGATTTCCTTGAAGTGGTCCAGGTCGATGAACATCAGCGCAATCGGGAGGCCGCTACGGTTGGATTTCCTGATTTCCTGCTCCATGCGTTCTCGGAACATGCGGCGGTTTGGCAAACCGGTCAAGGTATCGAAGTTGGCCTGTTTCCAGATCATTTCCTCGGTTTTTTTCTTGTCGGTAATATCCTCCTTGACGGCGACAAAATTGATGATCACACCATGCTCGTCCGTGACGGGAGAAATCGATACCTGCTCAAAGTACAGTTCGCCATTCTTTTTCCTGTTGCATATCTCACCATGCCACTCATTGCCGGCCAATATGGTTTTCCAGAGCCTCTCGTAAAAATCCGCACCCTGCTTGCCCGACTTGAGTATGCGCGGATTCTGGCCAATGGATTCCTCAAAGGAATAACCGGTGACTACGGTGAATTTTTTGTTCACATACTCGATTGTGCCTTTCGTGTCGGTGATGACCACGGTGGCCGGGCTGTTTTCCACGGCGCGGGAAAGCATGAACAGTTTTTGCTGGGCCAGAACGCGCCCTGTGATATCCTGAACAATGGCTATGCCATACATGAACTTCCCGTTTTCGTCCCTCATGGCGGAAACGGTCAGATCCCCGTGCAATATGCTGCCATTCTTGCGGATAAATTTCTTCTGCATATTGAAGTGTTCAATTTCACCCGCAAGCAGCTTATTTGCCCACATCGAGTTCATCTCAATATCGTCCGGGTGGGTTATTTTCTTGAAATCGTGCGCCAGCAATTCATTTTCTGAATAGCCGGTCATTTCACTGAATGCCCGATTGATCTTCAGGTACTTGTAATCCGGGCCGATCAGGTTCATGCCCACCTTGGAATAATCGAAAATATAGCGGAACCGTTTCTCGCTTGCGCGCAACGCCTGCTCTGCCTGCTGGCGCTCGACCAGCTCCTGTTTTATCACCTGCGAGGCTTGCATGGCGCGTGTTCGAGAAAATATCAGCAACCAGACGAACAGCGTAATAAACAGGCTTGCGCCGATGCCGATGGCGGCAACGGTGCGGGGTTTTTCCTTGTCGAGTCGCGCATCGAATTCGGGCAGGGAATGGACGCCGATCGTCCAGGTATGCCCGGCGATACTGGTACGCTTGAAGCTTCTGAAACGGGGATTTTGGTGCTGGACGAGGGGGTTGGCGTCGTACATCACCGTCTTGTCCGACACCTCCTCACCATCGTAGATTTCAATGTCGATTTCGCCGGTGCGCTCGCCGAGAATACCGGTCATTAAGTCGCCCACGCGGAACACCGAACATATCCAGCCGATGATGTTGGCTTGGCGCTCGGCAACGGTGTCGTGCGGCGCATCGTGCCGGTACACGGGCAAGAACATCACGAAACCTGCCTGCCTGTCCTTGTCGGTTTCGAACACCAGCCGGATCTTGCCGGAGATGGCGATGTTGCCGGAATCGCGCGCCTGTTCCATGGCGAGGTGGCGCAGCCCGATGCCGGAATCGCCGGGGCGCGGAGACTCGAGATCGGAGAGCATATCGAAACCAAACGCCTGCCGGTTGCGCTCGTCGTCCGGCTCGGCATAAACAACGGGGGCGTAAATATCGCTTGGGGCATCAGGCCAAATGGCGTATGCGGGCAAGCCTTCCTTGCGGATGGCGGCGATATGCCGGTTCTTTTCCGTCCTCGGCACAATCGGCACAAAGCGGACGCTCTGGATGCCGGGGTAACTCTCCTTCAACCGCAGCCTGGCGATGTAGTTACGGAATTCTTCACGCCTGACAATATCTGCATGGGAAAACAATCCGTCCACCCCGCGCATCACCTGCTCGTAGGTCTTCATGCGCTTGTCGATATCGTCGGCGATTTCGCGCACCTGGTAATCGAATCTGGTTTGCAGCACCTGCGCGGCGGCGTGCTGCGTATCTTTCCACGCCAGATAGGTGATAAACAGGGATATGGCAAGAATCAGCCAGGGCAATAAATGCGCGCGATACCAACCCGCCATATGCGCCGGGCTTGGCCAGTCGTCAAGTTTCGACCGGTTGGTGGATAACGATATGCTGGGGGGCATCACATTTATACGTTAGTAGTTTCTGAAATGCTGCCTTCTGAATATTAACTACGTTGTTAAGTGTAGCATGCCCTTAAAAAACTACAGTTTTCTCCTGAATGCAATCGCTGATGCCCATATGCCCAGCGCGAGGTAGCACAGCAGCGACCACTCCGGGATACCGAGAGCAAGGAAAGTCCAGCCTTTTTCCGCGCACTCGCCGGAGCCATGCATCAGTTGCTTCAATACATCGGTCATCGGCATGACTTCGAGCATGTAGTCCAGCCCCGGCCCACACGCGGGAACCTGATCTTTAGGGAGATTTTGCAGCCAGATATGGCGTGCCGCAACACCTATGCCGGATAGCGAGAGCAGCCCGGCCAATACGGCATACACGCGTTCTCCCGCGCGCTTCGGGCCATGCAGTGTAGCCATCACAAACACCGCCATGATGGCGATAAAGATCACTCGTTGCACCATGCACAGCGGGCAAGGATCCTGGTGCTTGACGTATTGCAAGAACAAGCCAAAGCCCATCAGGCTGCCGGAAAAGAGTGCGCCGCACAGGTACAGCCAGCGGTTGGAAATATTGTGCCAAAGCTTAAGCATGGGTTATTCCATTTCCTCTATCCACGCCGCCTGTATCGCTTCGAGAACCTTTTCGCCGCCGTGTTTCGGGTCGTCGTGAAAATCTTTCAGCGCCAGCACCCAATTGTGCAGGTCGGTGAAGCGCAGGCTCTTTGGATCAACCTCGGGATGCGCTTCAGCCAGCTCGATGGCGATCAGCCTGACATCAGTCCATTTCATTTCAACCCTCCGGCTCCAGATAAAATCAATAACTCATAGGGTGCATTCCATGCACCATTAGCACTGGTGCATGGAATGCACCCATGGTTATTGTTGTTTTGAAAAACAAATGGAATTACTCCTTCGCCAGATTGACAGTGTACTTCGGAATCTCCACCACCAGATCCTTATCCGCGACAATCGCCTGGCAGGACAAGCGGGAATTGGGTTCCACTCCCCACGCCTTGTCGAGCATATCTTCTTCCATCTCGTCCGCCGGTTCAAGGGAATCGAATCCCGCGCGCAGTATGACATGACAAGTGGAGCATGCACATACCTGGGCGCAGGCATGCTCGATCTCCACATCGTGCTGCAACAGCGCATCGCAAATCGAAATACCAGTCTCGACATCGAACTGTGCGCCCTCGGGGCACAGTTCCTCGTGCGGCAGCACAACGATCTGCGGCATTATTTCGTCTCCAGTTCGGAAATATTCTTGCCTGCCAGAACACTCGATACGCTTTTGTCCATGCGCTTCTGCGCGAAACCAACGGTAGCATCGTTCAATGCTGAGACAGCGCGTTTGATGGCCAGATGATCGGCAACGTGCAGTGTATCGCGCAACGCGCTCATTTGTGTTTCGATTTGCGCGCGTTCGGGCTGACTGAGCAAATCACCATCCTGCTCCAGCGCATGCTGCACCGCCTCGATCAATTGCTCCGCCTCGGTCTGATGTTCGCGCAACGCACGTGCCTGCATGTCGTCCTGCGCGTGCTGGGTGGAATCCTGCAGCATGCGCGTGATCTCTGCATCGGATAACCCATAGGAAGGCTTGACCGTAATCGCCGCCTCGATGCCGCTGCTCATTTCGCGTGCCGACACGTTCAGCAAGCCGTCGGCATCCACCTGAAAGGTCACACGGATGCGCGCCGCACCCGCCACCATCGCCGGGATGCCGCGCAATTCGAATTTCGCCAGCGAGCGGCAATCGCTCACCAGTTCGCGCTCACCCTGCACCACATGGATGCTCATTGCGGTCTGCCCGTCCTTGTAAGTAGTGAATTCCTGCGCGCGCGCGGTGGGGATGGTGCTGTTGCGCGGAATGATTTTTTCCGCGAGACCGCCCATTGTTTCGATGCCCAGGCTGAGCGGAATCACGTCGAGAAGCAGCCAGTCGTCGGCGCTGCGGTTGCCCGCCAGCAAATTGGCCTGAATCGCCGCGCCCAGCGCCACGACCTTGTCGGGATCGAGGTTGGTCAGCGGCGTTTGCCCGAAAAATTCCCCTACGGCGTGCTGCACTTGTGGCATGCGCGTCGCACCCCCGACCATCACCATACCCTTGATGTCCTCGATGCCCAGCTTCGCGTCGCGCAACGCGCGACGCATCGGCTGCAAAGTGCGCTGCACCAGATTCTGCGACATCGCCTGGAACTCACTGCGCGTCAGTATGCTGTCGATCAGTTCGCCTGTAGACAGCACTGCGGTGATACGCGCCTCGGCATGCTCGGTGAGCTGTTCCTTGGCGGCGCGCGCATGGGTCAGCAGAAGGCGCGTATCTTGCGGGCCAAGCGCAGAGAGGCGATTTCTTTCCAGCAGCCAGCAATGGATGCGCTGGTCGAAATCGTCGCCGCCCAAGGCAGAATCCCCGTTGGCCGCAAGCACCTCGAACACGCCGCGCGACAGGCGCAGGATGGAAATATCGAAGGTGCCGCCGCCCAGGTCGTACACCGCATACACGCCCTCGGCGGCATTATCCAGCCCGTAAGCAATCGCGGCGGCGGTCGGTTCGTTGAGTAACCGCAATACGTTCAATCCAGCCAAGCGTGCCGCGTCCTTGGTGGCCTGGCGCTGCGCATCGTCAAAATAAGCCGGTACGGTGATGACCGCGCCGACCAGTTCGCCGCCCAATGCGGCCTCGGCGCGGCTGCGCAGCACCTTGAGAATTTCCGCCGATACCTCGACCGGGCTTTTCGCTCCGGCGATGGTGCGCAGTTGCAGCATGCCGCCGGAATCCGCAAAGCGGTATGGCAGGCGGCTGACCTCGCCGACATCCTTGAGGCCGCGCCCCATGAAACGCTTCACCGAAACGATGGTGTTGGCGGCATCCTCGCTCTGCATGGCCTGCGCCACCTCGCCCACCGCGACGCTGCCCTCCGCCAAGTAACGCACCACCGAAGGCAACATGGCGCGACCGTTCTCGTCGTTGAGCACCACGCTGATGCCGTTGCGCACCGTGGCTACCAGCGAGTTTGTCGTGCCAAGGTCGATACCCACCGCCAGTCGGTGCTGGTGCGGCAGGGTGCTTAAACCGGGTTCGGAGATTTGTAGTAAAGCCATTTTTGTAGGGTGGGCACGTTTTTGTGCCCACTCGGGAAAATTGTTAAAAAGTTATGCAGCGTGGGCACAGAACCGTGCCCACCCTACGAATCAAACATCTATCGCGTCGTATGCGGCGTGAATTTCTTCCGCGATCCGCTCCATGAAACGCAACTTGCGCACCGCTTCTGCGGCCGCAGCATAATTCTTTTCAGTATCGATTTTAACCGCAAGCCGCGCTTCAAGTTCGCGCGTCTCATGTTGTAACCGCGCCTCGAGTTTCTCCAATGCCGAAACATCGCGCTCCTGCTGCGCTTCGCTGACTGCCTCGCGCCACTCCATCTGCGACGTCAAAAAATCCAGCGGCATCACGTTGTTGTTTTCTTCCTGGATATCGACCCCGTACAGCGACAGCAGATAGCGCGCGCGCAGCAGCGGGCTGCGCAGCGTCTGGTAAGCCTCGTTCGCAAGCGTGGCGCGCTGCATGGCCAAACGCTGTTCGGCATCGGGCAAGTGTGCGGATTTATCGGGGTGAACCAGCGCCTGCAAGGCGCGGTACTGCTGTTCAAGCTGCGCCGTATCTATCCGGTAGGACTGCGCAAGGCCGAACAGTTGGAAATGATTTTGCTGGAAGTCGAAGCTGGCGAGCTGCATCAAGGGCGCCCTTAAACGCCAAAACTCTCGCCGCAGCCACACTGGTTCTTGACATTAGGATTATTGAACCTGAACCCCTCGTTCAAACCCTCGCGCGTGTAGTCCAGCTCCATACCGTCAATGTATGGCAGGCTTTTCGGGTCGACCAGCAACGTGACCCCATGACTGGCGAACTGTATATCGTCGCTGGCCGCTTCATCGGCGAACTCCAGTTTGTAGGCCATGCCGGAGCAGCCACTGGTGCGCACACCGATGCGCAAACCGACACCCTTGCCACGCTTGGCGATAAAGTTCTGCACATGCCTAGCCGCATTTTCTGTCAGCGTGATCGCCATATCCTACCCCTTGCAGATTTCGCCGCAGGCCGGCGTTTCCACCACCGCGCCGTGTTTGCTCTTGTAATCCGCCACCGCCGCCTTGATAGCGTCTTCCGCCAGGATCGAGCAGTGTATCTTCACCGGCGGCAACGCCAGCTCTTCGGCGATTTGCGTGTTCTTGATCTGCAATGCCTGATCGACTGTTTTGCCCTTGACCCATTCGGTGACCAGCGAGCTGGACGCGATCGCCGAACCGCAACCGTAAGTCTTGAACTTGGCATCTTCGATCACGCCGTCCTTGCCTACCTTGATCTGCAATTTCATCACGTCGCCGCACGCCGGCGCGCCGACCATGCCGGTACCCACTTCCGCCGCATCCTTGTCCATGGAGCCGACGTTGCGCGGATGTTCGTAGTGATCCAGTACTTTTTCGCTGTAAGCCATTCAATTCTCCTTAAGCTGGTAGCTCGTAGCCTGTAGCGGGTAGCAAAACCGGGTTAGCTACAAGCTACCCGCTACGAGCTACTCGCTCTAATGTGCCGCCCACTGCACCGAATTCAAGTCCACGCCGTCCTTGTACATTTCCCACAGCGGCGACAATTCGCGCAGTTTGCCAATTTTGTTCTTCAGCAGTTCGACGACGTAATCGACTTCCTCGGCCGTGGTGAAACGCCCGATGCTGAAGCGGATCGAGCTGTGTGCCAATTCATCGCTGCGCCCCAATGCGCGCAGTACATAGGACGGCTCCAGGCTCGCCGAAGTACAGGCCGAGCCGCTGGACACCGCAACATCCTTGACCGCCATCATCAGCGATTCGCCTTCGACAAAATTGAAACTCAAATTAAGGTTATGCGGCACGCGATGCTCCATGTCACCGTTGATATGAACCTCCTCCATCGCCATCAGGCCCTTCAGCAGGCGGTCGCGCAACATGCGGATACGCTCGTTCTCCTGCGCCATTTCTTCTTTGGCGATGCGGAACGCTTCGCCCATGCCGACGATCTGGTGCGTCGGCAACGTGCCGGAACGCATGCCGCGCTCGTGCCCGCCGCCGTGCATCTGCGCCTCGATGCGCACGCGCGGCTTGCGCCGCACATACAGCGCGCCGATGCCTTTCGGGCCGTAGGTCTTGTGTGCGGAAAACGACATCATGTCGACTTTCAGCTGCGGCAAGTCGATCACCACCTTGCCGGTCGCTTGCGCCGCATCTACATGAAACAGGATGCCCTTATCGCGGCATATTTCGCCGATGGAGGCGATATCCTGAATCACGCCGATCTCGTTGTTCACCAGCATGATGGACACCAGCACGGTGTCCGGGCGCAACGCTGCCTTGAACTTATCCAGATCGAGCAGACCGTTTGGCTCGGGGTCGAGGAAGGTCGCGCTGAAGCCCTCGCGCTCCAGTTCGCGCACCGTATCCAGCACCGCCTTGTGCTCGATGTGCATGGTGATAATGTGCTTGCCCTTGCCCTGGTAGAAATGTGCCGCACCTTTGATGGCGAGGTTGTTCGATTCGGTCGCACCCGAGGTCCAGACGATTTCCTTGGGATCGGCATTCACCAGCGCGGCGACCTGCTCGCGCGCCAGTTCAACCGCCGCATCGGCTTCCCAGCCGAAAGCATGGGAGCGGCTCGCCGGATTGCCGAATTTCTCGGTGAGATAGGGGATCATTTTCTCCGCCACGCGCGGGTCGACCGGTGTGGTTGCGGAATAATCCATGTAAATGGGGAGTTTCATATTATCCGTTGCGCCTTTTTCGATTGAGCCAAAATCACTGTGTATCGGTCATCTTTTTTCTCATCGCAATATGCGCAGTTCCAAAGTTCACCTTGGATTGGGTTTGGCTATCCACCAACTGCTGTAGCGTGACAGAAGCCAGATACTCGAAAATCTTTTCATTGAGCCCCATCCACAAATCATGGGTAAGGCATTGCCGGTCATCATGGCAGTTGCCCTTCCCGCCGCAACTGGTCGCATCCAGCGGTTCATCCACCGCCAAGATGATCTCGGCTATCGTGATTTTTTCCGCAGGCCTGGCAAGGTAATAGCCGCCGCCCGGACCGCGCACACTTTCCACGATCTTGCTGCGGCGCAATTTGCCGAACAATTGCTCCAGATAAGAGAGTGAAATCTTCTGCCGCTCGCTGATCGCCGCCATGGTCACCGGATTTTGTCCTCCGCACATCGTCAGGTCAGCCATCGCCGTCACGGCAAAACGCCCTTTTGTAGTTAATCGCATACCATTCTCCAATCGTTGGTTGTGTTCAGGTCACCCCATAAATAACCTCAAGGCCTCCCAAACTTCGATATGCAAATAATAAAATACCCTAATTATTTAGTCAACTATTTTATTCAGGTGATTAGGGTCAAATTTATCGGCAGTGGCGCGCTCTTCCTCCACACGCACACCCATTTTTTCAAGCTGCTGCAAAATAAAATCAATGCGTTGATCCACCGTTACGCTATGTCCGATCAGGCCGTGCAGCGCCTTGTTCACCGGATCGTTCTGGTCGTTGCCGATGCCATAGGCATTGAAACCGCCAGCATTTTTCTTCTCTTCATCGAGGATGCGTGCCGGGATGCCTGCAGCCGTCGCTCCCGCCGGGACATCTTTTACCACCACCGCATTTGAGCCGATCTTTGCGCTGTCGCCGACGGTGATCGGGCCGAGTATTTTCGCGCCCGCGCCCACCACTACGCCGTTGCCCAAGGTGGGATGCCGCTTGCCCTCCTTCCATGAAGTGCCGCCCAGCGTGACGCCGTGATAAAGCGTGACATCGTCGCCGATCTCGGCGGTCTCACCGATCACTACCCCCATGCCGTGGTCGATAAAGAAGCGCCGCCCGATGGTAGCGCCCGGATGGATCTCGATACCGGTCAACCAGCGCGCAAAATGCGACAAAAAGCGCGCCAGCCATTTCAAGTTGGCGTGCCACAAGGCGTTCGCCATGCGGTGCATGATGCGCGCATGCAAACCCGGATAGCAGGTCAGCACCTCGAAAGTGGTGCGCGCCGCCGGATCGCGGTCGAAGACGCTGGCGATATCTTCCCTAATGTTCTTGAACATCCTGATGCTCTTCCAGATAGCGTTTTTTAAGCCGTGCATTGTACCCGGTTGTCACGCTCAATATGCCACGCAGGATGTTGATTTCCTCCTGCTCCAGCCGTGCGCGCGAATACAAGCGGCGCAGGCGCTGCATCAGCCGCGCCGGGTTCTGTGTGGTAAAAAAACCGATTTCGAGCAGGGTCTTTTCCAGATGCGCAAAAAACCCCTCCACCTGCTCATGCGGCGCAGGCCGGGTTTCCGGCGCGACCGGTATATCGCCTTGTGCCACCACATTCAACTCATAACCCATCACCTGCACCGCAGCCGCCAGATTAAGCGACGAAAAATCCGGATTGGCGGGAATATTCACCAGTACCTGCGCCTTGCCCATTTCCTCGTTGGTCAGGCCGGACATCTCGGTGCCGAACAGCAACGCCACCGGTTGCGATGCCTGTTGCAACAACAGCGGCATCGCCTCGCGCGGCGTTTTTACCTCGATTGAAATATCGCGCAGCCGCGCCGTCATCGCCACCGTGAACACCACACCCTGCAAGGCCTCATCGACGGAACCACATACCACCGCATCGCGCAGCAAGTCGTCTGCCCCAGCGGCCATCGCATCGGCCTGCGGGTCGGGAAAATACCGGGGATTGACCAGATACAGATGGTGCAGGCCCATCGCCTTCATCGCGCGCGCCGCCGCGCCGATATTGCCCGGGTGCGTGGTGTGGCTGAGCACCACACGGATATTGTCGAAACTATTTAGTTTATTCAAAGTGCAATACCAACTAAAATGCGCAATCTGGATTTTCAGACCGTTCATTAAACTCAAGGCAACCCATGCATCCCATGCTCAACATCGCGGTGAAGGCCGCGCGTCGCGCCGGAAACCTGATTCACCGTTCCGCCGACAAGATCGACCACCTCACCATCACCAAAAAATCCCATGCGGATTTCGTCAGCGAAGTGGATCGCGCCGCCGAGCAGACCATCATCCAGACCTTGCTGGAGGCCTATCCTGACCATGCGATTTTAGCAGAAGAGAGTGGTGGCCAAGGCGAATCGGAGTTCCTGTGGATCATCGATCCGCTGGACGGCACGACCAATTTCCTGCACGGCCTTCCGCAATATTCCGTCTCCATCGCGTTGCAGCACAAAGGCGTCATCACCCAAGCGGTGGTGTACGACCCGGTCAAAAACGAATTGTTCACCGCCACGCGCGGGCGCGGCGCGTTCCTCAACGACAAGCGCCTGCGTGTCACCAAACGCCTGCATCTGGCCGACAGCCTGATCGGCACCGGCTTCCCCTATACCAAATTCGAGCACATGGATGCCTACATCAGCATCTTCAAAGAGCTGATACAGAAGACCGCCGGGCTGCGCCGCCCCGGCTCTGCCGCAATCGATCTCGCATGGGTCGCAGCGGGGCGTTATGACGGGTTCTTCGAAATCGGGCTCAAGCCGTGGGACATGGCCGCAGGCTGCCTGCTGATCACCGAAGCGGGCGGCATGGTCAGCGATATGCAAGGCGATGACACCTATCTCAAGACCGGATACATCTGCGCGGGCAACCCCAACATCCACCCGCTGCTGCTGCAAACAATGGCGCCGCATCTAACTGCCGCGCTGAGTGGGCGTCCTGCGAAACCTGTAAAATAAACATTCATATTTTTTGGATGCATACGATCATGAACGACCCAAAACTCGACCTCCTCATCAAGGAAAAAATGCAAAAGTACGTTCCCTATCGCCCAGTCCAGATAATGCATGGCGGCGTGATCGTACTTGCCTCCATCGCGATCGGCATATTCACACTGCCTTCGGAACAGGATGCGGCACGCAATGGGCTGGGGGCTTGGCTTGGCGTATATCTCGCTATCGGCGGCCTGATACTCTATGTCGTATGGACATACCTTCGCATCGACAAGGCCAGAAAAGAAGCCCATGCAGAATTCCTCGTTGCTTCCTCCAAAAAAACAATAGAAACAAAAATGCCGTAGGGTGCGTTTTACGCGCCATTGCCAACCGGCACATGGAATGCGCCCCGCGAAATTATTATTGATCGTAACTCAAGTTTGAATTAGACAACGTGGGTGAAAAAATCAAAGAGTCAGCTCACACCCCGATGATGCAGCATTAGCCGAAGCAACCAGCAGTAACGCAATGATTCAAAATTAAATTTTTGAACGGCTGTCTAAAATCCGTATTGTCATTGTGTACCCTTGCAACCCGCGCCAATGCTGGGGCATGTTTGGGATTTTAGACAGCATTTGACCCTACCCCACTTCGCGCCCCAATTTCTTTTTTAGCGTAGAATCTGATCTGTCGAAATGCCGTGGAGGGCACGTTATGAACAACACCGTTACATTGCCGCAAACGCTCATCAAGCGGCTGGAAAAAATCACAGCAGGATCGCGGCGCACCCCTGATGCGATCGTTAAGCAGGCGGTCAAGAACCAGCTCGATTACGAAGAGTGGTTTGCCAAGCAAGTCGAAGCCGGGGTGGCTGACGAAAAGGCCGGGCGCGTGTACGGCAAAGCAGAATTCTGGGCGCGGCTTGACAAGGCGAGACATGAGCGCAAAAAAGCAGCTTGAACTAACCGCACGTGCCTTTCGCAACATAGCGGCGGCAGAAGAATACATCGCCAAGGAAAACCCGGCTGCTGCCCAAAAAGTTGTTGAAGCCATCTACAGCACAGCGGAAAAGCTGGAATCTTTCCCAGATATGGGCAAGCCGGGAAGGGTGCCAGGCACCAGAGAACTGCCGCTGGCAAAATACCCCTACACCATCGTTTACCGGATCAAGTCTCACCGGGTAGTCGTTTACGCCGTTTTGCACCAGTCAATGCAATACCCATCATAACCCGCTTGCAAGGACTGCTGGCAATACAGGTGGCAAGCACCCGGAACAGCAGTAAGCTTCAAACCTTCTGGAAATTCCCAAATATTTTTGCCTGAGTCACGCCGTTGGACGGTGTCTCGTTGAGGAGAATGAAATTTGAGAACGAAAATCTAGCAATTCAAAACCCCGTTTGAGGTATTCTTCGAAGGGATGGTGCTCTGCACCAAGCCACAATTGGTTGTTACGCTTCAAATTGAATCCGCAAATGAATATTTGCTACCAAATTATAATCAGATGGGCGCAAGTCTAATGGCTAGACCACCAAAAAACCTGTGTTACGCAACGGATCATGGACGTATGTTCCATGGCAAAGCAGAAGATGTGTTAAGTAGTAGGATACGCATTCAAGAAATTGCCGAGGCAGCTAGTGTTCTTATTGGCCGCCCCATCAATTCTCAATCTATCCGTGGATGTCTTTCATCCATGGGTGCCGAATGGAGCGAGAAGACGGGGCGATGGACTCTCGCAGATACAACGGATGAGAATGGCGATGAAGAATATGCGACAGTAGTAAAAGAAATGTTATCGAAAAACATTTGAAAAAATTGCACTTCAAATTTGAATCTGCGAGATGGAACGTCAATAATCAAGAAAACTTTCAATAAAAATGGTGACAAGAGAGTATCCAAATGACTGAAGTAGCCGCGAAAAACTCTCCCATGATACAGCAGTACATGGGCATCAAGGCAGAGCATCCCGACATGCTGTTGTTCTACCGCATGGGAGATTTTTACGAGCTGTTTTTTGCGGATGCAGAGCGCGCCGCCAAATTGCTGGATATCACCCTGACCCAGCGCGGCACTTCAAATGGCCAGCCGATCAAGATGGCGGGTGTACCGTATCATGCCGCCGAGCAATATCTGGCGCGGCTGGTCAAGCTCGGCGAATCGGTGGCGATCTGCGAACAGATCGGCGACCCCGCCACCAGCAAAGGCCCGGTGGAACGCAAGGTGGTGCGCATCGTCACTCCCGGCACCGTCACCGATTCCGCCTTGCTGGAAGAGAAGCGCGACTGCCTGCTGCTGGCATTGCATCAGCGTAGCGGCAAACTGGGCATGGCATGGCTAAATCTCGCCTCGGGCCAATTCTTCGTGTGCGAAACCTCCGCCGAAAACCTGCCCGCCGAACTCGAACGCCTGCAACCCTCCGAGATTCTGCACGCCGAAAACGCTAACCTGCAAGCCAGTATCCACGCGGCTTTCAAGACACTCCCCGATTGGCATTTTGACCTTGAAACGGCGCGCCGCGCACTGTGCCAGCAATTCGCCACACTCGATCTGGCCGGGTTCGGCTGCGACGATTTCACTGTGGGACTGGAAGCGGCCGGGGCACTGCTCGGTTACGCCAAGCTCACCCAAGGCCAAGCCATCAGCCACATCCGCAGCATGCAGGTATACAGCGCCGACCGCTACGTGCGCATGGATGCCGCCACGCGGCGCAACCTAGAGATCACCCAAACCCTGCGCGGCGAACCCGCCCCCACCCTGCTCTCCCTGCTCGACACCTGTGCCACCAACATGGGCAGCCGCCTGCTGGCGCACTGGCTGCATCATCCGCTGCGCGACCGGAATACGCTGCGCGCGAGGCTGAATGCGGTAGATAAGCTGCTATCACCCCCTCTCCCCAACCCTCTCCCACGAGGGGAGAGGGAGCTTTACCGGGGTGTGCATGAACAACTCAAACCCTGCGTTGATGTAGAACGTATCACCGCGCGCATCGCCCTGCGCAGCGCGCGACCACGCGATCTATCCGGCCTGCGCGATACCCTACAGCAACTCCCGGCATTACACACCGCCCTGCCCCCTCTCCCCTCGCGGGAGATAACCAGCGACTTGGCTGTCGTTGTTGGACAGCCTAGTCGAATGGCTAGTGGTTCCATCAGGGTTGGGGAGAGGGGGGAATCACCCACCTTGCTATCAACACTCGCCGACGCGCTGCAAACCGACCCGCAACTCGTCACCATCCTGCAACGCTCGCTGAAACCAGAACCGTCCTCGGTGCTGCGCGAAGGCGGCGTGATCGCCGACGGCTTCGACGCCGAACTCGACGAGCTGCGCGGCATCCAGACCAACTGCGGCGATTTTCTGCTCGCGCTGGAAGCGCGCGAACGGGCGCGCAGCGGCATTGCCACGCTGAAGGTGGAATACAACCGCGTGCATGGTTTCTACATCGAAGTGACGCACGCGCAGAGCGCCAACGTGCCGGACGATTACCGCCGCCGCCAGACGCTGAAGAACGCCGAGCGCTACATCACGCCGGAACTGAAGACCTTTGAGGA
>Ga0209343_10002319_pt1 | contig 24700 bp, 22 predicted proteins | sample RifCSPlowO2_02_FD_184026 | JGI IMG/M metagenome (GOLD analysis project Ga0209343, IMG submission 184026) | Groundwater microbial communities from Rifle, Colorado - Rifle CSP2_plank lowO2_0.2 (SPAdes) (version 2) | ecosystem: Environmental > Aquatic > Deep subsurface > Groundwater | place... | reverse complement strand
AGAGGATTGGAAAATCGAGCAGCCAATTTTGGAAATGCCCTTATCATTATTTTTGCTTATGGCATGATAAGTCATTTATTTTCAAGGGGGGTTGATAATAAAACCGACAAGGGCAAATTATCCTCTTGAATAGGGTAATTTTTGTATATTTTATTTTCATGGGTTAGAGGCATTTATAAGCAACGCCAAAAAGCCGCATAATATAGACCTTTCAGCCAGTAGATTTAGACAAAAGTATTTATAAGCAATTATTATGAACAGCAAACAACAATGGGAAAAAGAATATGACGCTGAAGGGGTAATGGACTGCCCTCATTGTGGCGCGGATAGGCCAGACCATCACTGTGGAAATTGTTATGCGGATATAGACAAAGAGACCTGCTGGAAGTTGGGCGGTTTTTGCAGTGAAAAATGCCTCAAATATATTAGGGAAGAGTTGCCTCGGCAAAGAAAAGAAAAAATTGACGCCGGGATTAAATGCAAATGCGATGAGCCCACATGCGCGAAGTGTTTAAGCGTGAATTGTGAGGATAAAAATTGTCCCACTCATGCCTCAGAAAATAAGCGAGCTTGGCGCAAGCGATGGGAATTTACAAACAAGAAGCCCTTTCCGCATCCGGAAAATTATTGATTACATTCGGTTAATAAAAATGAAAAAGTTGACTAAAACTTTAGTAAATAAAAGCAAAGACTCATTCCTTTTGGCATTGGAGTTGTTTAATAAACCGACTATTGGATATAGGGCGGAGTCTTTTAGTATTTTGTTTTCTAACGCATGGGAACTTTTACTAAAAGCCTATTTGTATGAAGCCAGTGGCGGTAAAAAGCAAAGCATATTTCGTAAGAAAATAAAGAATCGAAAAAGAGAATCTATAACAATTGATGAGTGTCTTAGAAAAATATTTGCTAAATCTAATGATCCAGTACGAAAGAACATAGAATATATATCGGAAATTAGGAATGAAGCCGCCCATCTTATTATTGCAGAATTAGACCCATATTTTTCTAGGGTTTTTCAAAGAGGCGTTTTAAATTATATAGAGCTATTGGATAAATGGTTTGCCATTAAATTGGCAGAAACATTTAAGCCGGGTCTCATTAGCCTGATATCAGATGCGGGCGCGGTTAAAAGTATATCAACGCTAAAAAAGAGCTTTAGCAAAGAGGACTTTCAGTATATTAATGATTGGGTAAAAAAATTTAAGGCACTCGAACGAATTGGCGAGAAAGCAACAATTCCAATTACTTATTCTATAGCTATAGTAAATAATCCAAATAAAGCAGATGTTGTTTTATCCTCCGGCGGAAAAGGAGTGAGGGCAGTTATTTTAGAAAAATATAGAGATATTGACCAAACACATCCATTTAGACGAAAGGATGCCATAGAAGAAATTATCGGCAGGTTGAAGGCCGGTCAAAATTTTACAACCCATGATTTTGAAGCCTATTGCTTTGTCAACGGAATAAAAAAATCGTCTAAAAATGAGCACTATTGGAAACCAAAATATGGATCGGGACAGTATTCTGGGAAATTAGTAGATTCGGTGGTTACATTTTTCAATTCAAATCCTGGAGCGAGGAATAATTTACGCCAGCAGTATTCAGAGCACTTAAAGCGTAAAAGAAAATAATTTTATGACTTACCCAACAAAAAAATTAGGAGAAGTTATCGACATAAATTTTGGTGAAAGAATCACTAGGACAAATAACTCTGGCACTAAATATCCAGTTTATGGCGGAGGCGGAGAAAGTTTCAGAACAGATGCGTTCAACAGAGAAAATGAGTATGTGGTTTCTCGTTTTGCGATAGCAGAAAATTGCGTTCGATTTGTAGAAGGCAAATTTTGGTTAATGGATTCCGGCGGAACTTTTTCTATAAAAAATGATTATTCGGATAAATTAGATAAAATTTTTGTTGGCAATGTTTTACTGATGCGGCAAAAAGAAATCTATAACTGTGCACGAGGCGGCGCACAGAAGAATATTGGTATAGATTTTTTTAAAAAAATCAAAATCCCTCTCCCGCCTCTCAAAATTCAAAAACAAATCGTTGAGCGGTTGGATAAGATTGTTACGGCGCAGAAATTGAATGACGACCTCATCCAAAAAACCGACGAGCTTTTCCAGTCGCTTTTGCATAAAGAACTCAACCCGGCCGGCAAAAATTGGGAGGAGGATAAATTTATAAATTGCATTGAGAAAAATCCACCGAAAATTAAAGGCATTCCAAGAGAAAAATATCAAAACATAGGAAAGTTTCCGATAATTGACCAAAGTGATAAATTTATCGTTGGCTATACAGACAATGAGGAAAAAGTTTATAAAATTGATTCTCCTGTAATTATTTTTGGCGATCACACGCGAATTTTTAAGTATGTAGATTTTAACTTTGCGATCGGAGCCGATGGAACTCAAATTATTATTCCTAACCCCAAAAAATTTATCCAGAAGTTTTTCTATTTTTTGATGTTAAATCTAAAAATTAATAATTTAGGATATAGCAGACACTTCAAATTATTGAAAACTAAAAAACTTATTATCCCGCCTCTCAAAACCCAAAAACAAATTGTCGCAAAACTTTCCGCGGTTCAGGATTATAAAACTCAACTCCTCGCCCAAAAATCAAAACTCAAAGAACTTTTTGATTCGGCACTTCATAAATCTATGCAAAACTAATATGGAGATAGAAAATAAAGAACAAATTTTACAAAGGCGGAAGGAAATAGAAAAAGAGCTTTTGGAGATGCTGAAGGAAACCAAGAGCGATTTTGGGCTGGATGACATTAAGGAGATATCAACTAACTTTACAACTGGCGTTTCAGATATAAGACACTTTTGTCATAGTTCTGAAAAGTGGTAGTATTCTATCGGAATAGTGAGAATCGGTATTTATCGGTGAAAGCCGGTAACAGGATTGTGCAATGAGTCCGCCATCCGCCTTTGTGCGGTGGATTTGCCGGAAACGGCAGAAGGTGCGGTTACGATGGCAGTAAAGTTGCTGTTGTTGCACACAAGACTTATTAATGGGACAGTACGAAATATTAACAAATAGCGGAAAATATTATGAAGTTGTGGAAATATTTTTGTGTACAAAATTAACACCGATGACACTGTCGGTATTTCTGTTTCTGCAAGAAAAGAAAAACTCAATTTTTCGTCCGCAGAAAAAACTTTTGAAATTGGGAAAATTTGGGCTCGCCGGACTGCCCCTTTAGTTTTTTTGTGATATATTAAGGCTGTTATGGATGAAAAGGAAATCCTGAAATTTTGGAAGGAAAATAAAATTTTTGAAAAATCTTTGGCCAAAGATTCGCCCCAAGGCGAATTTGTTTTTTATGACGGACCGCCGTTTGCCACCGGCTTGCCTCACTACGGCAGTTTGCTTTCTTCCATCGCCAAGGATGTTTTTTGCCGTTATAAAACGATGCGCGGCTATCATGTCCGCCGCCGATGGGGGTGGGATTGCCACGGCCTGCCCATAGAAAATATGATTGAAAAAAGACTGGGGCTCAAGAGTAAAAAAGACATTGAGGCGATGGGGGTGGAAAAATTCAACGAAACTTGCCGTTCGGCGGTTTTAGAAACCGCCGACGCTTGGAAGGAATACATAGAAAGAGTCGGACGGTGGGTAGAATTTGATAACGCCTATATGACCATGGATAATTCGTTTATGGAAAGCGTTTGGTGGGCGCTCAAACAGTTGTGGGACAAGGAGCTTATATATGAAGGGCGAAAAGTTTTGATGTATTGCCCGAGATGCGAAACGCCTTTGGCCAAAGCGGAAGTGGCGATGGACAATAGTTATAAAACAGTGACGGAAGAGGCGGTAACGGTGAAATTTAAAGTTAAAAATCCAAAAAAAGACAGCTTGCCGGAAAATACTTATTTTTTGGCTTGGACGACTACGCCTTGGACGCTGCCGAGCAACATTGCCTTGGCGATAAAGGAAGAAATTGATTACTGTTTGATTGAACAGGATAAAGAAAATTATATTTTAGCCAAAGAAAGATTGGCGGTTTTAAAAGAAGGATATAAAGTTTTGCAAGAATTTAAAGGGAAAAAACTTGTCGGCCTCCAATACGAACCGCTTTACGAAATTCCGGCGGTAAAAAATTCCAATAAAAAATCTTATTATATCGTTTCGGCCGATTTTGTGACCACGGAAGACGGCACAGGTATTGTCCACATTGCTCCGATGCACGGGGAAGACGATTACAGTGTCGGCGTAAAATACGACTTGCCGATAGTTCCGCTTTTGGATCAAAGCGGGCATTATAACAACAATGCTCCGGAAATAGTCAGAGGGTCTTATCTCAAAAAAGGGGAGAGACACATCAAAGAAGATTTGGAAAAAAGAGGATTGATTTTTGCCAAACAACCGCATACTCACTCCTATCCGCATTGCCATCGTTGCGAAACTCCTCTTTATTACAGCGCGCTTTCTTCGTGGTTTATCAACATCCAAAAAGTTAAAAACAGATTGATTCAGCTGAATGAAAAAATAAATTGGCAGCCGGAGCATCTCAAGCGCGGGCGATTTTTGAATATCGTGGAAGGAGCGCCAGATTGGAATATTTCCCGCAACAGATACTGGGCTTCGCCGTTGCCGATTTGGAAATGCCAAAAGTGCCAAAAAACGGAAATCATAGGTTCTGTTGAAGACTTGAAAAAGCGCACGAAAAAATCCGGCAATAAATATTTCGTGATGAGACACGGTTGGGCGGAAAGCAATGAGAAAAATATCAGTAGCTCTAAATTGGAAAACAGTCACAATTATCCATTAACGGAAAAAGGAGAAAAACAAGTTAGAATATCTGCCGAAAAATTGGCAGGGCAAAAAATAGATTTGATACTACATTCCCCGTTTGAAAGAACCAAAGAAACAGCTTTTATCGTGGCGGAAGAAATAGGATTGGCTAAAGAAAATATAATCAGCGATAAAAGATTGATGGAGGTTGACGCCGGTATTTTTGAAGGGAAAAATGTCGCCGACTATCACGCTCATTTTTCTTCAGCATTGGAGAAATTTAACAATCCGCCTCCGGAAGGGGAATGTCTTAACGATCTTAAAAAAAGAACGGGAGAGTTTTTATATGAAACAGAAAAAAAATATTCCGGCAAAAATATTTTAATCGTAAGCCATGAGTATCCGGTTTGGATGCTTTATTCCTCCGCTTTGGGGTTAAACGAAAAAGAAGCGATAAAAGCAAGAGAAGAAAAAGATGACTTTATTAACACAGGCGAATTTATGGAATTGCCGTTTGTTCCATTGCCTCATGATAAAAATTTTACTCTTGACCTGCATAGGCCGTATATAGATGAAGTGGAGCTTGTTTGCCCGGATTGCGGAGGAGAGATGAAAAGAACGCCGGAAGTTCTGGATGGGTGGTTTGAGTCGGGCGCGATGCCGTTCGCCGAATACCATTATCCGTTTGAAAATAAAGAACAGTTTGAAAAAAGATTTCCGGGAGATTTTGTCGCCGAATATGTCGCCCAGACTAGAACTTGGTTTTACTATATGCACGCCATCGCCGGCATGCTTTTCGGCGGTGTCAGTTTTAAGAACGTGGTTTCCACGGGCACTATTTTGGCGGAAGATGGAAGCAAAATATCCAAGTCCAAGGGCAATTACACCGACCCGATGCTCAATATGAACAAGTTCGGAGCGGACGCTTTGCGTTATTACTTGATGGCCAGTCCTGTGATGCAATCGGAAGATGTTTGCTTTTCGGATTCAGAACTGAAAGAAATTCATAGCAAGATTATAAACATTCTTTGGAATACTTTTAAATTTTTTGATTTATACAAGGCGGAATATGACGGAAAAACAAAGGTCAAAGAAAGCGAAAATGTTTTGGATAGGTGGATTTTGAGTTTGCTTGATAATTTGATTGTTGAAGTGTCGGACGGGTTGGATGGATATAATACAGTGAAAGCGGGAAGACCGATCAAAGATTTCATCAACGATTTTTCCACTTGGTATGTGAGAAGATCAAGAGAAAGGGTAAAAGGCGATGATGAAAAAGATAAACAATCCGCTTTGGCGACAATGAGAGAAATTTTAAACGAACTGGCCAAGCTAATCGCGCCGATTATGCCGTTTATGGCGGAGGCGATTTATAAAGGCGTTGGGTCGGGCGAAAAAGAGAGTGTGCATTTGGAAGAATGGGTAAAAAAAGTGGAAAGTGGAAAGTGGAAAGTGGAAAGTTTAATGGAAGAAATGGAAGAGGTGAGAAAAATTGTTTCTTTGGGGTTAGAGGCGAGGGCAAAAGCGGGAATAAAGGTAAGACAGCCGCTCGCTTCGCTCAAAATAAAATCCAAAATCTCAAATCTAAAATCTGAAGAGATACAATTACTCGGACTTATTAAAGACGAACTCAATATCAAAGAAATTATTTTTGATGAGAAAATTTTAGGCGAGGTTGAATTGGACACGAAAATATCGCCGGTGCTGAAAGAAGAAGGGGAGTTGAGAGAGCTTGTCAGGGGTTTGCAAGACTTGAGAAAAAAATCCGGCTTGAATCCCGGCCAGAAAATTGTTTTGCTTGTTCAGGCAGAAGGCCATGCCAGAGAATTTATGGAAAAATTCGCCGAGGAAATCAAAAAATCAGCCGGACTGGAAAAATTGGAATTCAGCGCCGTCATGGAAGGCGGCAAAGAAATTTCAACCGACGGCTTTCTGATAAAAGCGAAAATAGAAGCATAGTTTATCGCATTATGGCGCATCAAATTTATTTGACGGACGGGATAATTCTCAAGAAAAGAGATTTTGGCGAAGCGGACAGATTATTTTGGATTTATACCGAAAAATTCGGGATGATAATGGCATCCGCCAAGGGTGTCCGGTTGGAAAAATCAAAACTTCGTGGCAACTTGGATGTTTTTACTTTCGGCGATTTCGCCGTCATTTCTTCCAAAGATTTTTGGCGGCTGGTGGACGCGCGGGAAACAATTTCGCCGAAATTGAATCACGATTCGGCTGAACAGCCCCGCCTCATCGGGAGGCGAGTAAAAGTTTTTGCCAATGTGACCAACCTTATGACAAGAATGATAAAAGGAGAAGAGAGAAATGAAGAGCTTTGGACGCGACTTAAAAATTTGTTCTTGGGATTGTTTCCCGCCCATCGTGGTAATAAAAATACAACGATGAAAGATTTGAAAGATTTGGAAATAAAATCAATAGCGGCCATTTTAAAAACCCTTGGCTATATGCAAGAAATTCCGGCCTCTGGCAAAGTTTTAATATCGGCCATAAATAGAGCCATAAAAGAAAGTATGCTATGATGAAGTAAGTTTTTATGGAATCAAACAATCTTGAAAATCTGAAAAAAAAGCTGTATCAAAAGGGCCGAAAATTTTCCGATCGCCTGAAAAGGGAAACTCTGCGCCAAGAAGAAAATCAATCCAGTCCGTATTGGCAAAAAGAAGACATGGAAAAAATTGATATGGGCGGTTTTGCCGTTCCCCAAAACAGCGTTTTCAAAGGGCTGAAAATTTTTGTTTATTTGCTTATTGTTTTTGTCGTTCTGGCCGGCGGGGCGGCGGCTTATATTATGTATTCAGGAGGCAATATAGTTTCTTCTTCCAATGTTTCTATTGATGCCAATGGACCGATTTATGTGGATGGCGGCCAGCCGGTCAGATTTAATTTCACGATTAGAAACCAAAATAGCGTTTCTTTAGAAGCGGCCGATTTGATTTTTGATTTTCCGCCTAACACTTTTTCGGCTGAAGGCGCTTCTTTGTCTCGCCTTCGCCTAGCCCTTGGGGATTTGAAGTCGGGAGCGGCGGTAAACAAATTCTTGGACATTGTTTTTTTTGGTCTTGAAAACGAGGAGAAGAAAATAATCGCCAATTTGGAGTACAGATTCGCCAAGTCCAACGCCATTTTCGTCAAAAGCAAAGATTATTCCGTCAAAATTTCCAAAGCGCCTCTGGGTTTATCTTTGGTCGCGCCGAAGAATGTTGTTTCCGGCCAAAAAATTTCCATTAAAATAGCCGCCATTTCCAATTCCGAATCCGCGGCCAAAAATTTAAAATTAGAAATGAAATATCCGTCCGGCTTCAGGTTTAACGGCGCCGAGCCGGGTCCGAGCAGTGGCAATAACGTTTGGACATTGGGCGATATCGGCCCTTCGCAAAAAAGAAACATAATTGTGGAAGGAACGATTGAGGGGGAAAATTCCGAAGAGAGGACTTTCACGGCGACCGTCGGAACAATGGATAATGACGGAAAACTTAAACCGTTTGGAACAGCTTCGGAAAAAGTGACCATAAAAAAATCTCCGCTTAGTTTGTCCGTTTTCATCAACGGGAAAAATGATTCCGTCAACACGGCTTATGCCGGAGAAATGATAAGAGTCGGTTTGAGTTGGGTGAACAATCTTTCTTCAAGCATAAAGAATGTCCAAATTGAATTGGAAATAAAAGGCGAGGCCTATGACCCAAGATCTGTTTCCGTGACCGATGGAGCCTATAGAAGTTATGATAACAAGGCGGTGTGGAATTCCGCCACTTTGGAAGACCTCGCTTCCATCACTCCGGGGGTTTCCGGAAAAACCCAGCTGGGATTTTCCATAAAAAACCCGTTGCCGATTTACAAGCAGGGAGACAAAGATTTTTCCGTCACCGTAGAGGCGAAAATATTTGGCTCGGGAACATCCGATGAATTTGAAAATAAGCGAATAGAAGACAGTTCAAAAGAAGAAATAAAAATAGGCTCAAAGTTTCAAGTCGCCGGAAAAACCTTGTATTATTCCGGACCGTTCAAAAATTCCGGCGAAGTTCCGCCCAAAGTCGGCAAAGAAACAACTTACACGATTGTCTGGTCTTTAGCCAACAACACCAATGATTTGTCGGAGGCTAAAATAACCGCTTCTTTGCCGCCTTATGTAAGCAAAAAAAACCCGGTAAATCCGGAAGCTTCTGATTTGCAATTTGACGAGAAAAGCGCGACGCTTATTTGGAATGTCGGGGATGTTTCAGCCGGAACGGGCATAATAATGCCGGCCAAAGAAGTGTCTTTCCAAATTTCTTTTTCTCCCAATCTTACGCAAGTGGGAGAAACGCCGGTTTTGGTAAATAAAGCCCTTGTGGAAGCGCGCGACACGTTCACCGATGAAAATATTTCCGTCGAGATTCCGGCCTTGACCACAAAATTAAGCGGCGACTCGCAAGCCAAAGGCGGCGATGATAAAGTAGGGGAATAAAAAACAATGCAAGAATCAAACAAATTGGAAAAAATAATATCGTTGTGCAAAAGAAGAGGGTTTGTGTTCCCCGGCTCGGAGATTTACGGGGGGTTCGCGGGGACATACGATTGGGGCCCGTTGGGAACAGAGCTTCGGAGGAATGTGGTCAATGAGTGGACGGAAGCTATGCAGTCGCATGACAATATGGCCATGTTGGACTCCAGTATTTTCACCGCCGCAAAAGTGTGGGAAGCGAGCGGGCATATATCTGGATTTTCCGATCCGATGGTTGTTTGCAATCATTGTCATACGAAATTTCGAGCTGATCATTTGCTTGACGCGATGGGAGTTGTGGCGGATGAAAAAATGACTGAAAAACAAATCAATGCGATATTTGATGAACATAGGGCGAAACTGCACTGCCCTGTTTGCGGCAAGAAAGATTTTGGGAAAGTGGTCGCCAAAAGTTTACTGGCGACATCAACGCTTGGAAGATTTGAAGACGAAGATGAAGAAGTCTATCTGCGCGGGGAAACAGCGCAAGGAATTTTTATAAATTATAAAAACGTGTTGGCTTCCGGAATGTATTCCATTCCATTCGGCATATATCAAGTAGGCAAGGCTTTCCGCAACGAAATCAGCCCGAGGCAATTTTTGTTCCGCAAACGCGAATTTGAACAGATGGAAATGCAGTACTTTGTGTCACCAAAAGAAGCCCCCGAGGTATATGAAGAATGGAGAAAAGAGCGCATGGCTTATTACAACCGACTTGGAGTAAAAAAAGAAAAACTTCGTTGGAAACAGCACGAGAATCTTGTTTTTTACGCTAAAGACGCATGGGATATCCAATATGAATATCCATTCGGCTGGAATGAATTGGAGGGAGTTCATTATCGCGGCGATTATGATTTGAGCCAGCATCAAAAATTCTCCGGCGTTGATATGACTTACTATGACGAAAAAACTAAAGAACGGTATGTTCCCCATGTTGTTGAAACATCAGTCGGAGTTGATCGTACTGTTTTAATGCTTTTGGCGGATGCGTATGATGAGGACGAGATGAACGGAGAGACGAGGTTTGTGTTGAGATTTAAACCAAGCATCGCGCCGGTTAAAGTCGCCGTTTTTCCTTTACTAAAAAATAAACCGGAATTGGTGAACAAGGCTAGAGAAGTTTTTACTGACTTGAAAAAAGAAATCCGCCCGATAATGTTTGACGACAACGGCAACATCGGCAAACGCTATCGCCGCCAAGACGAAATCGGCACGCCGTTTTGCGTGACGATAGACTTTGACACCTTGGAAAACGACACCGTTACCGTCCGCGACAGAGATATGGGCAAGCAGGAGAGGGTAAAGATAAGTGAGCTGATAGATATTCTAAAAAACAGTCTAAAATAATTAATGCTTTCGTCTTTTTGCCTAAAATTTGTCGGCGTGCTATTGTTAGGCCGTATGGATATGGAAAAAATAAAACCAAAAATCGCGAAATTAGCCGATAAATACAGACTTTCTTTAGTGTTGCTTTTTGGTTCGCAGGTTACTGGGAAAGTGCACGCTAAAAGCGATGTGGATATCGCTTATTTGTCTGAAAAACCGCTTGGCTTGACGGAAGAAAGCGCGATTTCTGTGGCGCTTATGCAAATTTTTAAAACAAATTTTGTTGATATGGTTTCTTTAAGAAACGCTCCGCCGCTTCTTCAAAAAGAAATCGCGGACAGCGCTATTGTTGCGCACGAATCAAGAAAATCGTTATTTAACGAATTTGTGATAAATGCAATTAAAAAATATTTTGAAACTAAACCCCTTTTTAATTTGAGGTCGGAATATTTGGATTATAAAATTAACCAATACAAAAAAGAATTAAAATATGTTTGACAAAGAATTGGTTGAAAAAAAGATAAATCAAGTTATTGAGTATTTGGCGGAGCTTGAACCGATAGTGACTAAAATGTCTGCAGAGTACTTTTATAACATTGGCGGATAACAATCTGCTGTCTAAAGATTTCGCCGTTAAAATTGCTCCTGTTGTGGGTTTAAGAAACAGAATAGTTCACAAATATGACAGTTTGGACAAAAACACTTTCATAGAAAAACTAAAAAATAATTTTAACGACTTCAAAGAGTATCTCGTGCTCGTAAAAAAATTGATTTAAATGATAAATTTTGAGAAAAAAGTTTTGGATAATTTCCTCGACATCCGATGTCGAGGGGTGTCGTCTTCTCTTTCTTTTTAACTTTTGTTTTTTATCTTCAAGTTTCTTTATCGGTAATCATTTCTAAAATATTGAGCCCTTTTTTTGTAGGAATACTTGCGTAATCTGCATGACACCACCTTAACTCTGTAACATCGGGATGTTTCACCATAATTGGAATAACAGGGTGTTCTCTATTTAAATAATTCTTCCTCCCTGTTAAATATTCTATTGATGAATATTCTTCTGAAGAATATTCATTTTCTACATAAAATTTTGCTTTTTCAAGATAATTTTGAAATGCTTTATTTTTTAAACCAAATCCGAATATAACTGCATTTGTAATTTTATATGGAACGGATAAGTACCAAAAATCACCTCTTTTAGAAACACTGAGACCACCATATGCGGTTCTGTAATAAACATTTTTTTTAGTTAAATTTAACATATCTGGATTTTTATCTTGAAAAAATTCATTTTTTATTTTTCCGGAACGAATATCAACCTGTTGTATTTCAATCCGTTCCAACAGTTTAATTTTCTGCAATAATATTCTGTCTGTAGTAAATTTTTTTAAAGATTCTGACTTTGAAAATTGACCATATACCCCACAAAATACATGGTTTGCTGTTTTTGTTGGAAAATCTCCATCTGTAAATGTTGATAAAAAATTATTAATAACTTCATTGTCAACAGCTAAAGAATCATAAATCTTTTGCTCTTTTGGGGTGCGTTCTTCTTTATTTTTTATTTTTAAAATTTTATCTGACGACAATTTTCCTTTTGATAAAACTCGTGTTAATTCATCCCATTGTATAAATTTTCGTATATATCCTTTAACACCCCCTGTATCCTCTATGATATTTTTTGAAAATAAAACTTGTTTTTCAAAAAAAGAAATTCTTTCTAATTCTGGAATCTCTATTATTTTCTCTTTCCAGTCTTTTTTTATTTTGTTGTTCTCAATCACTTTCTCTGTTTCAATATTTTCTTTTTTATTAAATTCCTCAAATTTTTCCATAGGTTGATTATACATACCCTCGACATTCAATGTCGAGGGTATGTATGGTGAGTTGATTTATGTAAAGGGCGGTGATATTGTTCTTTAAATGATAAATTTTGAGAAAAAAGTTTTGGATAACGGGTTAAGGGTGGTTTTGGCCCCGATGAACAATACGGAAGCGGTAACGCTTTTGGTTCTAGTCGGTGTTGGCTCAAGATACGAGACGAAAAAAATCAACGGCATCTCTCATTTTCTGGAGCATATGTTTTTCAAGGGTACCAAGAGTCGGCCGGAGCCCGGACAAGTTGTTGGAGAATTGGACAAAATAGGAGCCGACCACAACGCTTTTACCACCAAGGAAGCGACCGGATTTTGGGTTAAAACCTCCGCCAATGATTTTGATGTCGCTCTGGATGTTATTTCCGACATTCTGTCGGAGCCGTTATTCAAAGAAGAAGAACTGGAAAAAGAAAGGAATGTTATTTTCCAGGAAATAAACATGCGTGAAGACAATCCGCGTTTGAAAGCTCAAGAAAATTTGGAAAATATCGTTTTTGGCGACCAGCCCGTCGGCTGGAATATCGCCGGAAGCAAAAAAACGGTGGCGTCAATAAAAAGAGAAGACATTATAAACTACGAGGCGGAAAATTATCTTTCCGAAAATATGACGGTCGTGGCGGCGGGAAACTTTGACAAAGAAAAAGTTTTCGCCAAGATAAGCCGAGATTTCAACTTTGTCAAAAAAGGGAAAAACAAAAGTTTCATCAAAGCCAAAATATTTCAGAAAGAAACGCAGGTTAAAATTTCCAGCAAAGAAACCGACCAAACTCACTTGGCTCTGGCCGTAAGGGCTTACGATATGTATGACGAGAAAAGATACGCCCTAGATCTGCTTTCCATCTTGCTCGGAGGCAATTCTTCTTCCCGTTTGTATTCGGAAATAAGAGAAAAACTCGGTTTGGCCTACTATGTTTATTCTTGGAGCGACCAGCTTAGAGACTGCGGTTATCTGGGGATGGCCGCCGGCGTGCCGCATAACAAACTTGACGCGGTGGTTGAAAATATCGTCGGTATTTGTTCCAAGATAAAAAAGGGCGACATATCCTCCAGCGATTTGGATTCCGCCAAAAGTTATTTGAGAGGGCAGACCGCTTTAAGGTTTGAAGCCTCCGACGAGATAGCTCACTTTGTGGCCGGACAGGAATTGTTCTATAATGAAGTTAAACAGCCGGCGGACATTTTGAGGAAGATAGAAGCGGTGAAAAAAGATTATATTTTAAAAATCGCCAAAGAATTGTTTAGGCCGGAAAAGTTAAGCCTGTCGGTCATAGGAAGACATATTGGCGGCGAAAAAACAAACAAGCTTTATAAAAAAATATTGGCCGATATTTAAAACTAAAAATGGACGACAAAAAATTTTCAATAACGATTACGACCGGGACGGTTATTAAAATAATAGCCGTGCTTATCATGGTCGCTTTTCTGTATTTTATCAGAGACATAATGATGTCCGTGTTGTTTTCTTTGGTTATCGCGTCCGGAGTGGACCCGGCCGCCACTTGGTTTCAAAAAAGAAGAATTCCAAGAATTTTGGCTGTTATCATTGTTTATCTTATCACTTTATCTTTTTTCGGGGGGATGTTTTATCTCATCATACCCAACACTTTCCAAGAGCTGACTTCTTTTGCCGACAACCTTCCTTCTTATTTGGAAAAGCCGTTTGAAATCGGAACAGTGGATAAAGTTTTCGGCAATTTGCCGTCTTTTGCCAGAGACGCTTTTGGCACTTTTTTGAGCGGCATATCTGATTATATAAGCAGTTTTTCCGCCGGTTTCTTCGGCATAGTTTCCGCCGCGTTTGGAGGAGTGATGTCCTTCCTTCTTATAATCGTTCTGTCTTTTTATTTGTCAGTTCAGGAAAACGGCGTAGAGAATTTCTTGAAGATAATAATTCCGGCCAAGCGCGAGAATTATGCCATAGGTTTATGGCAAAGATGGAAAAAGAAAATCGGACTGTGGCTTCAGGGCCAGATACTGTTAGGTTTTATTGTCGGCGTTTTGGTTTATATCGGACTTACTTTGATGCAAGTTGAATATGCTCTGACTTTCGCTTTATTGGCGGCGATTTTTGAACTTATACCGATATTCGGGCCGATTTTATCGTCCATTCCGCCGGTAATGGTCGCTCTGGTTCAAAGCCCATTTTTAGCTTTGGAGGTGGGTATTTTGTATGTAATTATCCAGCAATTTGAAAATCATTTAATTTATCCGCTGGTGGTGAGGAAAATCGTTGGCGTGCCGGCCATTATGGTTATTTTAGCTTTAGTTATCGGTCTTAAAGTCGGAGGGTTTTTCGGAGCGCTTTTGGCTGTCCCGTTAGCCGTGGTGGCGATAGAAATTCTTGACGATTTGAATTACCGCAAAAAACAAGCGGTCAAGGAAACATAAAATAAAAACTCGTCCAATTTTGTTTGTGCAACACTCGGTGTTGCACTGAGGGTAAAATTATTTGTCGTCCTTATACATCTTTCTCGCTCTGATTATTTCTTTCTTGGCGGACTCGGCGTTTTCCCAGCCGAGAATTTCCACTTTCTTGCCTTGCAACTCTTTGTAGGTTTGAAAGAAATGGGCGATTTCTTTCAGGTGATGGGTGTGGAATTTTTCTATGTCGGAAAGGTCTTTGATGCTGTCAAAGCGGGGATTGTCGGCCTGGACGCCGAGAACTTTGTTGTCTTGTTCGCCGTCGTCAATCATGTTGAGCAGGCCTATCGGCCTTACTCTGACGACGCAACCCGGAAACAGCGGGTCGCTTCCCAAGATCATCACGTCGGCCGGGTCGCCGTCTTCGGCTTTTGTTTCGGGGATGAATCCGTAGTCGGCCGGATAATGCATCGGGGAATACAAAACACGGTCAAGAGAGACCATTCCCGTTTGCTTGTCTATCTCGTATTTGTTTTGGCTGTCTTTGGGAATCTCCACCACGGCGTTAAATATCTCCGGCGACTTGTCTCCAATTTTTACATTTAACAATGACATTTTTTTATTCTTTTTTTGTTTCTGTCACTTCTCCTTCTTCATTGGCTTGAGCCACGACTTCTCCGGCTTTGGATTTGATGTCTATTTTCCAGCCGGTTATTTTGGCCGCCAAGCGGACATTTTGGCCCATCTTGCCGATAGCCAGCGAAAGCTGGTCTTCGTCCACGGTAACTTCCGCCTCTCTTGTTTTCTCATTGACCTTGACTGAAATTATTTTGGCCGGAGAAAGGGCGTTGCCGATAAGTTCTTCCGGATTGTTCGACCATTCTATAATATCTATTTTTTCCCCGCCCAGCTCGGAAATAATTGTGCTTATCCTGACGCCTTTTTGTCCGACGCACGAGCCGACTGGGTCAATCCCTTCCTGCTTGGAAACGACGGCTATCTTTGACCGGGAGCCGGCTTCTCGGGCGATGTTTTTTATCTCCACCGCTCCGTTGGAAATTTCCGGAATTTCTATTTCAAACAACTTGGCGATGAATTTCGGATGGGAACGGGAAAGAAATAAATTTATTCCGCGATGAGTTTCTTCCACCAAGAAAAGCAAAGCGCGAGTCCTTTCTCCTATCCTGTACCTCTCTCCTCTTATCTGTTCTTCTCGAGGGAGTATGGCGGTGGCTCTGCCCAAATCCACGAACACATTGCCGCCTTCCATCCTTTGGACGATTCCGCTTATTATTTCTCCTTGGCGTTTTTTGAATTCGCCGTAGATGGATTCTTTTTCCGCTTCTCTTATTCTCTGGATTATGACCTGTTTGGCGGTTTGCGCCGCTACCATGCCGAAATTTTCTTTTGTTTCTAAAGGAAAAGTTATTTCGTCTCCGGCTTTGGCGTTCTTTTTTATTTTTCGGGCTTCTTCCAGCATTATGTGATGTTCGGGATTGAAGCGGATTTTTTTTACCTCGCCCTCCTTAACTTCCTCTTCTTCGTTTTCGTCATCAAGGTCTTCTTCCGTTTTAAGCATTGATTCGTCCACCACATACTTGGCTTGGGCAAAGGACATCGCGCCGCTTTCAGGGTTGAATTTGGCGTGAACTATCTGGCTTTTTTTGCCAAAATCTTTTTTGTAGGCGGCCGACAAGGCGTCCTCAATCGTCTTTATTATTTTGTCTTCGGATACGCCCTTTTCCGTTTCCAATTGCTGTAAGGCGGCCTGCAGAGCTTTTAGGTCCATATATTTTGATTATTTTAATAAATTGCCCGCTTCTTTGACGAAAACGGGTATGATTAAGTAATATACGCTTTTTTGTTTTCTGTCAAGCTCTGCCCGTGCGATATAATCGGACATGTGTTGCGTATTATAACTCAATATGCTAGGAATGTTAAAAGAAAAACAGTTTATTATCTAGCAGTTTAACAATTTATGAAAGGAAAGAAAATGAAGAATATATATAAGCCTTACGACGAAAGACACGCAGATTTTCAGTATCAAGGATTATTGCAGAACATTCTAGAAAGTGGGATTAGAGCAAAAAGCCAGCAGGGTATTGATGCCTTAACCGTACTTGGACCAGAACCTTTGCGCTTTCATCTAAACAATGGTTTCCCCATGATAACCGAAAGAGATGTAAAAAGTTTTTGGAAACAGGCTGTTGGAGAAATTTGCGCCTTTGTAAATGGAGCGCGAACCCAAGCCGAACTGGAAAAATTTGGATGCAAATGGTGGAAATCATGGGTTACCAAAGAAAAATGCGAAAAAAGAGGTTTAAAGGAAGGAGATCTTGGCCCAGGTTCTTATGGCGCCGCTTTCCATGATTTTCCTACGATTCAAGGAAAATCTTTTAACCAATTTGCTCATATCATAGAGCAGATAAAGGAACTGCCGCATTTAAGAACTCACTTTATATCGCCATGGATTCCCCAATACACAGGAAGGGGAAAAGGCAAGAATCAAAAAGTGGTGGTGGCTCCTTGCCACGGGTGGATTCATATCCGCATCATTGATAATAAGTTGTCCTTGGTGATGTTTCAGAGATCGGCTGATGTGCCAGTAGGCGTTCCGGCCAATATGATTCAATATGCGGCTCTTACTCTGATGATAGCTCACGTTACAGGATATGAACCACACCAATTTATTCACATGATGTCTGACGCGCATATTTATGTGGATCAAATTCTGCAGGTGAAGCAGATAATATCTCGCAATTCAAAACCTTTCCCGACGGTAAACATAGATCTAACCACAGATAACCTTTTTGATTTTAGGCCGGAACATTTTGCTTTATCAGATTATAACCCCCATCCGGCCATTAAAGATATTCCAGTGGCTGTGTAAAAATTAAAATAAAAGGAGGAAAGGAGGAATGATGTGGCAAAAAAAACAGTGTCGATAATAGTTGCTATTGCTGAAAATGGGATTATCGGGCACAAAGGGGGAATGCCTTGGAATTTACCGTGCGATATTAAAATGTTTGCCAATATAACCAAAGGACATCCTGTGATAATGGGGCGTAAGACCTATGAATCAATAATCAGGAAACTTGGTCACCCCCTTGCTGGTCGGATGAATATTGTGCTTACAAGACAAAAGAATTATTCTGTAAAAGGTGTAGGTGTAGTTGCAAATTCTTTAACAGAAGCTTTACGTTTAGCAGAAACGCAAGAAAGCTCCAATGAAATTTTTATCATAGGAGGAGAAAAAGTTTATAAAGATTTTTTGCCTTACACTGAGAAAATGTATCTGACCAAGATACAGGCTTCATTTTACGGTGATTCATTTTTTCCTATTTTCAACGAAAAAGAATGGGAAGTTATCCAAGGAGAAACACAATGCGATAAAGGGATATATTTCACATTTTTTGTGTATAAGAAAAGGCTGCTAGAAATTTCCTAGCAGCCTTTTGTAATCAATAAGCCGTATGTTAAAATATTTTTATGAGTAAATCACATCTTAATCTTTCGAATGCCCGCAACAAAAAACAAAAAAGCAGAATGGAAAAAATTAACAAAGACGGTGTTTGTCCGTTTTGTCCTGAAAATATTCTTAAATATCACAAAAAGCCCATTATTAAAAATGGAAGATGGTGGGCTTTAACTGAAAACGATTTTCCTTACAAAGGAAGCTCTTTTCATCTTTTGGCTATTTATAAAAAACATATCAACAATATTTCAGAAATATCTTCAGGAGCTAGTAAAGAATTAATGGATTTATTCAATAAAGTTATTCTAGAAAATAAAATTAAAGGGGCTTCTTTTTTTATTCGTTTCGGCGACACCGATTATACCGGGGGCACCGTAGAACACCTGCATGCTCATCTGCTAAGCGGAGGCAAAAAACAAAAAAACAAAAAAAGCGTTAAAGTAAAATTGGGGTATTTTAAATAAAAAAATCCTTCCGTTTAGTTGTTAACGGAAGGATTTATGCGGACTATTTCCACATTAAATTTTTTTAATATTTCTTCGCCATCCAGAACACCGTATCCTTTGGAAAAGTAACACCTTTTGAAACCGGCTCTGGCTATAATCTTGGCGCAAGGAGGACATGGAAAATCGCTCGTATATATCTCGGCGCCCTCTAAGGAGATTCCTCTTTTAGCCGACTCTGCTACCAGCATAGCCTCTGCGTGTTCGGAGGTGGACAACTCTATATTGATCCCCTTTTTAAATATGCTTCTTGGGTCGCCTAAAGAATATGGCAGTTGGGGATGTAACATATGAGTATTGCAAGCCGTTAAAATGGGTATTTTGTTTTTAACAACAACAGCCCCGACTTGCCTCCACCAATCCCAGCTTTTTCCGCTAATTCTTATAGCTTTTCCCATTACTTTTCTATTGAAGCTCGATATGGTTATTGGGTGAGAAGCTGGTATTTTATTTTTTTTCTCAACATTGTCGTTGTGCCACCTCAGAAACACAGATTTGAAACAAATGCGACTTTTTTTGAAATATTTCTCTGCGATTAACCTGGAAATATCTTCGTCTGGCATTATTACTTCCAAATTGTCTTTCCCTAGTCTTTCTATCGCTCTTAAGTCCAAAGTTTTAACATTTTTTAATATACCTAGCGATTTGACAATAACCATCATGACTTCTGGTTTAATCGCCCGAATGCAGTCTTTTCGTGAAATATAATCAAGTTCAGAAAACTGCGAAATAATGTCATTTCCAACCAAAAAAAGACATTCGGAATTAGTACTCGTTTCATTAAGAAATTTCTCATAACCTTTATGGAATACGGGTATGTAGGCAATCACGATTCTCATTTTCCCCCCTTTCCAGCTAATTCCAATTGTTCTTCAACAAACTTTTTTATCTTACTGGCTAAGCTGCTTACTCCCTCTGTGAATAAAAGTCGTACCTTGGCAGTAGTGCTTGTTATTGATTGGGGCTCTATAATTTCCACTTTACCACAGAAATTTTTCATATAATCAATATCACCATCTTCGTGTCCTGTTGTCTCAGAGAGAACCAATATGTGTGGCCTGACCATTTTGAGAAGATGCAATTTCGGGTCGCTGTGATTTTTTATTGTTATTACATCCACATGTCTTAAATGACACAACATAGCGATTCTTTCGTCTTGAGGAACAACTGGCCGGCTTGGTCCTTTCCTAATTTTTACTTTTTCATCACTATCCACTCCGACAATCAAAATATCCCCCATTGTTTTGGCTTTTTCCAGGTAATTAAAGTGCCCTATGTGCGGCAAATCAAATGTTCCTGATGTCAAAACAATTTTTAATCCCATTTCTTTCCAATAAGTCACAAGTTGGCCCAATTTTTCGTGCGATTGAATGTATCTATCGTTCAAACTGACATTATTTCCAAAAATCCCGGCATTTATCATTTTCCTCTCCTCCTAAAAAGTTTTTGTTAAGATTCTAAATTCTACAGACATTCTTAACACAAAAGAGTTTTCTAATCAAGGAAAAGATGTTAATATGATTTTATGCGTTACATCGTCGGTTTGGGAAATCCGAGAGAGGAATACGAAATGACCCGCCATAATGCGGGGCGGATGGCTGTTTTGGCGTTTGTGAAAAAAGAGGGAATAGACCCGCCGGAGTTTGATAAAAAATTGAAAGCCTTGGTCGCAAAAGGAGAAGTCGGCGGCGAGAAGATACAGATAATTTTGCCGGAGACTTTTATGAACAAGTCCGGTGACAGCTTGAATCCGCTCGCCCTTTCGGTCAAGAAAGCGGAAAACCTAGTCGTCGTCCACGACGACATTGACCTGCCGTTGGGCAAGGTAAAAATTTCTTTCGGCAAAAATTCGGGCGGGCACAAAGGAGTGGAGTCGGTGATAAAAGCCGTCAAGACGATAAATTTTACTAGGATGAGAATTGGCATATCTTCAACCAACGCCAAAGGCGTCGTTAAAAAACCGTCCGGCGACAAGTTTTTGGATTACATTGTCGGCAAATTCAAACCGGTGGAGATGGCGGAGATGAAAAAAGTTGCCAAAAAATCGGCCGAAGCTTTAAGAGTTATCGTGTCCGACGGAACGGAAAAAGCGATGGGGGAGTTTAATTAATTAATTAATTTATTTTGTTTTTTGGTTTTTATATGCTAATGTTTAAATATGTTAAGCGAATTTATTTTTAAAAAATTAAGAGAAGCTCAATACAAGATTTTGAAAGATGGGAGTTATTTTGGCGAGATTATTGGTTTGCGGGGCGTGTGGGCAAACGCGAACAATCTAGAAGATTGCAGAAAAGAATTGCAAGAAGTTTTGGAAGATTGGCTCCTGCTCAAAGTCAGAGAACGAGAAAATGTTCCCGGTTTTAGGTTAAAAATCGGCAAGCGCGAGTTGGTTAATCATGCCTAAAAACACTTCTCTAATCCGATGGAACAGAAAAAGCGATAAAAAAAGTGGGGTTTAATGGTTAATCCATGCATGGTCATTTTGCGCAGAATTTCACCAACTGATTTGACAATTACACACTTGAATGCTTAAATTTATACATATTTTGTATTTGTTCTTTTAAAATCAAAAAAAGCTCAAGGAATTGAATTTTATTTTTTTAAAGTAAATAAAGAAAGGGGTATAAAGAATGGAAATAGACTTGAATAAACTTACAGAACACAAGGACTTAATTGGTTGTGTAGTTAAGGAACATGGGATTGATAAAGAAGGAAAATTATCCGGCTTTAAAATTGAGAATGGTTTTTTAAGTATTTACGATACCAATGGATACATTGGCGGAGTAAACGTTGAATATGGTCGGGCTTACTTGGGTGGTGATGACAACTTATACATAATTGGGGCATATTGCCCAACATTCGTAGTGTATACAAAAGAAAAACAATAATTCAAACATTATTTTAATGATACACTTGCGGGGTAGTAGTAATACTATCCCGCTCTTTTTATTAGTAAAATTACCCCTCCAAGTAGACTAGCGTTAATTTGTGCTCTTTGGGTTCAAAGTTGGTGATTTGGAAGTTGTAAGAGCGGCCCATTTCCAGCTTTTGCTTCATTTCGGCTTCCGTTTTGAATCCGGAAATATGGACCAAGCCGGACACGCCTTCTTCTATGCTGGCCAAGACGCCGTGCCGGTTGAACTTTATGACCACGCCTTTGACGATATCGCCTTTGTGATATTTGTCTTTGGCCTCCTGCCACGGGTCAAGCTTGAGGGCTTTCAACGACAAAGAAACTTTCCCGTCAACGATATTGATGATTTGAGCTTTGACTTTTTCTCCCACTTTGAAATGATTGGCCGGCTTTTCTATCAGCGACCAGTCCAACTCGGAGATATGCGCCAAGCCTTCCAAATTGTCGTCTATTTTTATGAAAATCCCGAAGTCCACCATGCCGGTAACATCTCCCTCCACGATGTCTCCGATTTTGTATTTGGAAATCATATCCTTGATCTCCTCCATATCGCTGTTTTTTTCCGAGAAAATCAGTTTGTTTTCTTTTTGGTCGCTGGCGATTATCGTTACTTTCAGTTTTTCTCCTTTCAGCTTTTTCAGCTCTTCTTCAATCTTGTCTTTGTTGCCGTCTTGAACGCGGGGGTAGTGGCTGGATTTCAATTGAGATGTCGGCAAAAATCCTTGCACGCCGTTCCATTCCATCACCAAACCGCCTTTGTTGGCGTCTATGACGGACAAAACCAAAGGAGTCTTCGTTTTCTGCAAGTCTTCCGCTTCTTTCCAAACCATTTTTTGCTTGGCTTCCTTCAAAGACAAGGAAAAATAACCCCGTTCGTTTTCCAATTCAGCTATTTTGACGGTGATTTTGTCGCCCGGAACCAATGCCCTGATTATGTCTTTGGCGCGATTGTATTCTCGGCCGTAAATGATGCCTGTGCCAACAGGCGACATATCAACGAAAAGAACGGAACGTTCCTGTCCTAAAACAATCCCTTCTATCAAGTCGTCCGCTTTGGGGATGGGGAGAGGGGCCATTTTCATCAGAATATCCATAATTCCCAGATGAACGGCGGGCAATATTGTTTTTTCTTTTTGCGCTGTGACTGTTGTCATAATTTACAAGTATATTTAAAAACTATTTTTTTGCAAGAAATTCTGGTTTTGCTATAATATAAGCAGATAATCGGCTTGTTGTTGATACCGACAAGGAAGGTAAAATCTTGGGGATGGAAATTTTAGGAGCGTCCGCGCAAATTCCCAGAAGCCAATTAAAAGAAATCAAAATCGGATCGCCCATTTTTTGTTCAACATTGAATGTCTGACAGGTTTGTAGAATAATGAACTAAAAAAACTATGGCTATTATTATTTCACAAGACGGCAAAAACGCGCAAAAAATAGATAAATCTGACTTTGAAAAAGAAGGGTATTTGCAAAACTATATCCACGAAAACCCAGAATCAATTCCCGTTTATGAAATAGAAGAAGATAAAAAACTTTTTGTTGTAGCAAGAGAATTTCCGACCGAATCCGGGCCGATTGACGCTTTGGCTATAGATAAAGACGGTGATATTTATGTTGTTGAAACTAAATTATACAAAAACCCTGATAAAAGGACGGTGGTTGCTCAAGCCCTTGATTACGGTGCTTCTCTTTGGCGACATAGCGACTACAACGAATTTATAAATAAGATTAACAACGAAATTAATAATAAATTTCAAATTAGTTTTGAGGAAAAAACTAAAGATTTTTTTAATATTGACGAGGAACAAGTTAATGTAATCCTCGAAGCAATAAAAAGAAATCTCCAAAAAGGCAATATTAAATTTGTAATTTTAATGGACGCAATAGAAGACAGGCTAAAAGATTTAATTGTTTATATCAACCAAAACAGTCAATTTGATATTTATGCTGTCCAAATGGAATATTATAAATTTGAAAAGTACGAAATAATGATTCCAAAATTATTTGGTGTTGAAGTAAAAAAAGATATTTCGGTTAATTCTTCTTCAAACAGGCAAAAATGGACGGAGTCAATGCTTTTGGAAGATGCCAAAAAGAATTATTCTGGGGATGAGATTAAGGCATTTGAAAAAATTTATAATTTTTCAAAGCAATATGCTGATGAAGTAAGATTTGGAACTGGTTCACATGGTTCATTTAGCCCGATATTCAATAAAATATCAAACAAATCCTTATTTACATTAGGGACTAATGATAGACTGAGTTTTAATTTTGAATGGATTGAAAATAAAGAGTTTGTGAAAAAATACAAAGAAGCTTTAACAAGTATTGGTTTTACTATTCCTGATGATTATATGGGAATACGACCAAGTGTGCGTTCCGACGAATGGTCACCAAGAAAAGATGATTTTATTAAGATGATGGAAAACTTAATATCCAAATAATCTAATATGGAAAATGAAAATAAAAAATTGAATATTGAAATACCAGAGTCAATGTTTAGAATTGTGTCAATTTTGTTAGCACGAAATTTCGTGATGGTGAAAAAACCACTTGGACATTGAATGTCCAAGTGGTTTTTTATATTTCACCAAAACTGCGCGACGCTTAGTTTTGCCCGTGTGTTTTTGGTAAATGTTCCCCTTATTTCTGCTATCGCCTAATTAAGGGGAACATTTTGTTTTAAGTTGAATTTCTTGTATAAGCTCACATACATATCTTTGCCATGAAATTTTAAATTTGCTATGATATAGGCAAATGGTAATCACTTATTACGGAGCCGCGTGTTTCAAGGTTCAGTCGGGGGAAACCGTCCTGGCTTTTAATCCGCCGTCCAAAGAATCGGAATACAAATCGCCGCGGTTCGCTTCCGATATAGTTTTGGTCAGCTCCAATCACAAGGACTACAACGGCTGGGAAAGTTTACTCGGCAAAACGGAAGGCGCGAAACCGTTTGTCGCGGAAGGCCAGGGCGAATATGAGGTTTCCGGCATTT
>Ga0209343_10002316_pt1 | contig 24752 bp, 21 predicted proteins | sample RifCSPlowO2_02_FD_184026 | JGI IMG/M metagenome (GOLD analysis project Ga0209343, IMG submission 184026) | Groundwater microbial communities from Rifle, Colorado - Rifle CSP2_plank lowO2_0.2 (SPAdes) (version 2) | ecosystem: Environmental > Aquatic > Deep subsurface > Groundwater | place... | reverse complement strand
TAAAGGTTTATTAAGCGACAGGGGAAGCGTCACAGTAGAGGCAAGGACAAATACGCTTATTATTAAAGATATTCCTGCCAATATAAAAAAGGCGGTTGACTTGATAACGCAGCTTGATACGCAGACGCCGCAGGTCCTGATAGAGGCAAGGATCGTGGAGGCGCAGAGCAACTTTGCAAGGGACCTTGGCGTGCAGTGGGGTGCTGCTACCAGTACGACAAGCAAAGATAAGTTTAATACAGCTTTTGGCAGCACATCTACTACAGCTACATCTCCGCCTGTTACACTTCTTAGTTCAGGGGGGGCATTTGCTACGCAGCAGAATTATGCTGTAAGCCTTCCTGCATCAGGTTCTGCCGGGCCATTGGGCGCAATGGGCTTTTCATTCGGTAAATTGGTGGGAGATGCATTTCTTTTAGACCTCCGCATATCAGCCGGTGAGAAAAATGGTTTGACAAAGACAATATCAAGACCGAGGATTACCACACTGGATAATAAAGAGGCCAAGATATCCCAGGGCGATTCCGTGCCGTTTGAAACCACCTCTTCTTCCGGCACGCAAACTTCTTTTATTGATGCGACCCTGGAACTTACTGTTACCCCGCATATAACCCCGGACGGCAGCGTCAGTATGAAAATCAAGGCAAGCAGGAACTCAATAGGCTCTTTCAGATCTGCTGCCGGTACGCCAAGTATTAGCAAAAAAGAGGCATCTACAGAGATAATTGTAAAAAGCGGGGAGACAGCGGTAATCGGCGGCATTGTGGTATCTGACGAGAGCAATGCGTCAAGCGGCATACCATGGCTTAAGGAGATCCCGATACTCGGCTGGCTTTTTAAAAACAAATCAACAGCAGATTCACAGACAGAGCTTCTGATATTTATTACACCGAATATTGTAAAGGGCCAAATTGAGCCATCAAGTTAAATTTATGGACGCTGTGCTGTGCAAATACAAATGCACCCTCAGGGGTGCATTTTTTTTAGAGTATGGAGCAAGCCAACCGTGTTGGCGTAAAAACGGCAACACGGTTGCCTCTGTCCAAAGGAGCTTATATGCTCAGATATCTAACAGCAGGTGAATCACACGGTAAATGTCTTACGGGCATCATGGAAGGTGTCCCTGCAAATTTATCCATTACTGAGGGTGATATAAATAAAGAACTGGCCCGCAGGCAGACAGGCTACGGCCGCGGCGGCAGAATGACAATTGAAAGGGATGAAGTCGAGATTACATCAGGGGTGCGGTTTGGCAGGACTCTTGGTTCGCCTATTACGATAGTGATTCAGAACATGGATTGGGAAAACTGGCGGGAGGTGATGAGTTCGGAGTTTGGAGTTGGGAGTTCGGAGTTAAAAACTATTACAAAACCAAGACCCGGACATGCGGATTTAGCAGGCGCATTGAAATATGACCACCATGATATTCGCAATGTCCTTGAGCGCTCCAGCGCGCGTGAGACAGCGGTACGGGTGGCTGTGGGCGCGGTTTGTAAGAGGTTTCTTGATGAGATTGGGATAAGGGTGATTAGCTGGGTGAATGAAATAGGCGGAGTTTCCATAGACACGAGACACAAGACACAAGACACAAGACTTAAGTCTGGAGTCTTGAGTCTTGTGTCTGTATTTTCATTAGCAGAATCATCCGATGTCCGTTGTCCTGATAAAAAGATTTCAGAAAAGATGAGGCGGGCTATAGATAAAGCAAGAAAGAACGGCGATAGCCTCGGCGGGATATTTGAGGTTGCTGTAACCGGAGTTCCGCCTGGGTTAGGTAGTCATGTTCAGTGGGATAGAAAACTTGATGGTAATCTTGCTAAAGCCCTTATGAGTATACAGGCCATTAAAGGAGTTGAGGTGGGTATGGGGTTTGGCGTTGCTGCAAACTTAGGGTCGAAAGTGCATGATGAAATTTTTTACAGAAGTCAGAAGTCAGAAGTCAGAAGTCAGAAGAAAAACTTCTGGCCGGTGATACCGAGGTTTTATAGAAAGACAAATAATGCCGGAGGCATTGAAGGCGGCATGAGTAATGGCGAACCAATCCTGTTAAGGGCTGCGATGAAACCGATACCGACGCTTTATAAGCCGTTAAGGTCAGTGGATATAAATACCAAGAGGTCTTTTCAGGCAAGTGTGGAAAGGTCAGATATATGCGCTGTGCCTGCTGCCTCTGTGATCGGCGAGTCTGTGGTTGCCCTTGAGATAGCCAATGCCTTTTTAGAAAAATTTGGCGGTGATTCTCTTGATGAGATAAAGAGAAATTATAGAGGGTATTTGGACTATTTGAGAAGATTTTAGAAAAGGAAAAGAGAAAACAGGAAATAGGATAGAGAGAAACTCTTTCCTTATTCCTCTTTCCTGTAGTTATATGAAGAACATCATCCTTACAGGTTTTATGGGGACAGGCAAGTCTTCTGTCGGGAAGCGGCTTGCGCATGAATTGAATGTTAGATTTGTAGATACAGATGAGCTGATAGAGAAAAGGGGCGGGATGGGCATAAATGAGATATTTGCGCAATTCGGCGAAGAACATTTCAGACAGCTTGAATCAGCAGTGATAGAAGAACTCCCCTTATCTGCGGGTATGGTAATCAGCACTGGGGGCGGGGCCATTGTTAACCAGTCTAACCTCGAAATGTTAAAGAGAAAGGGAATTATAATATGCCTGACTGCCTCGGTTGATGCCATACTCTCAAGGATAGGCAATGGTGATGAAAGACCACTGCTTGCTAAAGGTGACAGTAGAGAGGTTGTATCTGGTCTCTTGAAATTAAGGGAGCCTTTTTATAAGAAGGCGGATTTCATTATTGATACAACGGCAAAGGGTATAAAAGAAGTGGTGAACGAAATTCTAAAGATAGTAGGCAGTAAGCAGTAGGCAGTATTTCTAATTTCTAATTCCTAATTATGGAACAAATTACTGTAAATTTGAAGGAGCGGAGTTACCCGATTTATATCGGGCGAAATAATCTTGATATGACCGGAGAATTAATAAAGGCAAAAGGTCTTAAGGGTAAAGCAGCATGCATCACAAACCCGTTTGTCGGAAGGCTTTATGCTGACAGGGTGCTTTCCAGCCTGGGCAGGGCTGGCTTTGAGGCCTACAGGATAGATATCCCTGATGGTGAAGAGTATAAAAACCTTGAATGGGTATCGTATCTGTATGACAAGCTCATTGAATATAAAATGGAGAGGTTGTCTCCCATTGTTGGCATCGGCGGCGGAGTCATAGGCGACATCGCAGGTTTTGTGGCTGCAACATACCTCAGAGGTGTTCCGTATATCCAGATACCAACAACACTTCTGGCGCAGGTTGACAGTTCTATAGGCGGCAAGACTGGTGTGAATCATGCAAACGGCAAGAATCTAATAGGCGCATTTTACCAGCCTAAAATGGTAATCATAGATGCGGATGCCCTCAAGACGCTTGAATTGAGGGATATTAAGGCAGGCTTGGCTGAAGTTGTTAAGTATGGTATTATCAGGGACAGTAATTTTTTTTCATTCCTGGAACAAAATTATGGAGGCATGGTTGCCCTGGGGGAGAGCCTGCTGTATGCCATTAAAATGTCATGCATGATAAAGGCCAGTGTAGTAGAGGAAGATGAGAGAGAGGCCGGTTTAAGGGCAATACTCAACTTTGGACACACATTCGGGCATGCTATAGAGGCTGTAACAGGTTATAAGGAACTGAGGCACGGAGAGGCGGTTGCCATCGGGATGGTTGCAGCCACAAGATTATCTTTAAAACTTGGTTTGTGCAGTAAAGATGTCTGCAGGAGGGTGGAGGGATTGATATCAAATATCGGTCTCCCGGTGCAGATGTCGGATATATCACCGCCAATTATGCGAAGGCCTTCCTGTGATGAATTATTAAAGACCATGGACATAGACAAGAAGGTGATTGGGGGGAAGATAAAATTTGTACTGGTGGAAGATATCGGCCGGATGGTATTTAAAGCGATAGGCAGCGCCGAATTTCCCCTTGACTTGGCCGGAATTTAGTTTAATATGCTAAAGTGAAAAAATCAAAAACTCAGGTGTCTTGGCAGATTAAAGGTTTGTTCTCTGCCACTGCCTCTGTTTAAATCCCTTGTTTATATGGCAGAAAATGGTATAAGAAAGGAAGGCTTGGAAGCTGATATAGCAAGATACATTGCTATACTTGAAAAAGACCCTTCTTCAACAGTGTTTGCCCCTCTTGCAGAGTCGTTCAGAAGACTCGGCCGGCTTGATGAGGCTATTAAGGCTTCTATCGAAGGTTTGAAGATTCACCCTGGCCATCTGAGTGCAAGGGTTGCCATGGCAAGGGCATATTATGACAAGAAATTCTTTAAAGAGGCAATGGCCGAGATTGAGGATGTTTTAAGGGCCGCACCTGATAATATCCTGGCGCAGAGACTTTTAAAGGATATAGAGGCAGCAACAATGAATCAGACAACAGGGACGGTGAATGCGCAGATTGCAGAAGTTGAAAGGGAGGGGGAAGGGCAATGGCCGTCAGGCGATGATAGATTCTATACATTGACAATGGCAGAGATTCTGGAAAAACAGGGGTTTAAAAAGGACGCTGTAAGGATATACCATGCATTACTTAAAAAAGGAGACCATAACAGCAGTATAATAGGCGAGAGGCTTAATAGACTTAAAGGCGGGGTAGTTAGATGAGTTTCCAAGATATACTGAAGGGGACGGTTGATAGTATAAAAGGCGGGGTTGCCGGTACCATAATGGCCAGGGACGGGATTGCCATTCAGAATTATGTGAAGGACGGCTCTGCCTGCGATATGGATTCTTTAGGCGTGGAATATGCGAGGATACTGGAAGAGGCAAAAAAGGTATCTTCATCGCTTAAGCTCGGAGATGTGGAAGAGATGACTGTATCTGCTAAGGATTCCACGATAGTTATGAGGCTGATAAACAAGGATTATTTTATCGCGATAGTGTTTGGCGCTGGTGGAACTTTAGGAAAGGCGAGATATTTCTTAAAGAGGGCTGCTATTAAAGCCAGAAAGGAGTTTTAAATACAGCCCCGGATTTTGAAGAAAAAAAGGCTAATCGCCGTTCAGAAGAAGTTACTATCCTGGCATTTAGATGCCTTACTTATAACCACTCCGGAGAATATCCGCTATCTGAGCGGTTTTACAGGCAGTAGCGGTGTAATTATCGTAACTCCGGCTCAGGCTTTCTTTTTCACAGATTCAAGATATGCTGCCCAGTCAAAAGATGAGGTAAGCGGATTCAAGGTCAGGATATACAAGAAACAGATTAACGACATTGGCTACTTCATAGATCAGCTTAAGTGCAGACGGATAGGGTTTGAGGAGGAGGGGCTTAACTATGCGATATATCGCAGGCTGAAGGGACTCCTTAAGGGTAAGAGGCTGGTTCCTGTGCCTGAAGATATTGACAGGATAAGGGGGAGGAAGGATTCAGATGAACTGAATAATATGGAAAAGGCCGCCAGCATTGCATCCGTTGGTTTTGATGTAGCCATGAATTGTATAGATCCCGGCGCAGTGGAAAGGGATGTGGCTATTGATATAGAATTAGCGATGAAAAAAAGCGGGGCTGAGGCTGTCTCTTTTGATATTATAGTTGCCTCTGGTGCAAGGGCAGCCCTTCCGCATGGCAAGGCCTCTGACAAGAAGATAAGAAAGTCAGAGCTGGTTATTGTTGACCTTGGCGCAAGATATAAGGGCTATCACTCTGATGAAACATGCACATTCATAGTCGGCAGGGCAAGCAGGGAACAGAAAAAGGTTTACCAGATTGTCAAAGACGCCCATGATTCGGCAATAGAGGCTGTAAGGCCGGGGATTAAGGCATCTTATATAGATTCTGTGGTAAGGGATTTCATAAGGAAGGCGGGATACGGTAAATATTTTGGTCATGGCACAGGACATGGTATAGGCCTTGCAGTTCATGAATGTCCCAATATATCTCCTTACAGCAGCGATACAATAGAAGAAGGGATGGTATTTACAGTAGAACCGGGAATATATATACCCTGCTGGGGCGGCGTGAGGATTGAGGATATGGTGTTTGTTACAAGAGACGGATGCAGGGTCTTGACAAAGATGTCCAAGGAGATGACAGTGCTGTAATTAAGAATTAGGAATTACGAATTAGGAATTAAAAAAAATTGTAATTCGTAATTAGTAATTCGTAATTGTTTGTTCAGGAGGCTGAAATGGATTTTAAAGAGATAGAGGATATAGTAAAGTTTATAGAAAATACAGATATTGTTGAGTTTGAGCTTGAGAGGCCGAACGGCAAGATAAGGATAAAAAGGGGCGTAGTCAGGTCTGAAATTATTGAAGTGAAGCCGCCCGCTGTTTCTGCCGTATCTCCTGCTGTTGCAGCAGAGTATAAACCTGAAGAGCAAAAAACAGAAAAAGAGGCTGCTAAAGCTGAAAAAATAAAACATATTACATCTCCTATGGTTGGGACATTTTACAGGGCTCCTTCTCCGGAATCTCAGTCGTTTGTAGAGGTCGGTAGTATGGTTAAAAAAGGCCAGATAGTATGCATTGTAGAGGCGATGAAGCTTATGAACGAAATAGAGTCTGAATTCAACGGGAAGGTTGTATCTATCCTGATAGAGAATGGACAGCCTGTGGAGTACGGTGAGCCGTTGTTTGTTGTTGAGACGGCATGATGTAACGAAACCATGAGTAAAAGAGTTGGCTATCCAAATTACAAATAACAAGCATCAAATAGCAAATAAATTTCAATAAACAAAATCCCAAACAGTTTAGTCGTTCATGCATTGTAATTTGGAATTTGTTTGGGATTTGTTATTTGAAATTTGTAATTTTATATAACCTATGTTTCATAAAATACTCATAGCAAACAGAGGCGAGATAGCCGTAAGGATTATACGGGCCTGCAAAGAACTCAGCATAAGAACTGTTTCCGTATATTCAGAGGCAGACAGGGGCAGTTTGCATGCAAAACTTGCTGACGAGGCCATATGCATAGGCCCTGCAAAGAGCAAGGACAGCTACTTAAACAAATCCTCCATTATCAGCGCTGCTGAAGTAACGGATGCGGAGGCAATACACCCTGGTTATGGTTTCCTGGCGGAGAATGCCGAATTTGCAGAGATATGTGAAAACTGCGGCATAAAGTTTATAGGGCCGAGCGCCAACAGCATGCGGCTTATGGGGAATAAGATCCAGGCAAAGAAGGAAGTGGAAAAGATAAGGGTAGCAGTCCTTCCATGGAGCAGCGCAGGGATTAAAGATGAGAAAGATGCAGTGGATATTGCCCGCAAGATTGGTTTCCCCATCATAGTAAAGGCCGCCGCCGGCGGCGGCGGCAGGGGTATGAAACTTGTCCATACACCTGCGAGTTTCGGCAATGCATTTCATACTGCAAAGAATGAAGCACAGGCTGCGTTTGGGGATGGAGAGGTGTATATAGAGAAATACTGCGAGGCGCCGAGGCATATAGAGATCCAGATTATGGCTGATAAGTATGGAAATATTATCTATATGGGCGAAAGGGATTGTTCTATCCAGCGGAGGCATCAGAAGATATTGGAAGAGGCGCCATCACCTGTACTGGATGAGAGACTTAGAAGGAATATGGGAGAGGCCGCCGTGAAGATATCGAGGGCAATAGGTTATAGCAATGTCGGGACGGTGGAGTTTTTGCTTGATAAGAATATGAGGTATTATTTCATGGAGATGAATACGAGGGTCCAGGTTGAACATCCTGTGACAGAGATGATAACAGGCATAGATATAATCAAAGAACAGATAAGGCTTGCAGCGGGCGAGAGGATAAGGTTTAAGCAAAAACATATAAGGCTTAAAGGACATTCAATTGAGTGCAGGATAAACGCAGAGGACCCTGAGACATTTGTTCCGTGCCCCGGCAAGATTACAAGCCTTCATATGCCGGGTGGTCCGGGCGTCAGGGTGGATTCGGCGATATCCTGCGGTTATATCGTATCCTCCCATTATGATTCTCTTCTCGCCAAGCTTATAGTGCATGGAGATAACAGGGCAGAGGCCTTGAAAAAGATGGCGACGGCCTTGGACGAGGTGGAAATAGAAGGGGTTAAGACGAATATTCCATTACACAGAAAGATATTGCAGGACCATGATTTTATTGCCGGCAAAGTTGACATAAATTTCTTAACCAGATTTGCTTAGAAGTCTTGTATCTCTTTTACCCCGTTTGTTGTTATAAGGCCTCGCAATTAATGGCAGGAATACCGTGAGCATTTGTATTTAGATGGCAGTTTAAGGCTCCTTCCATTTCTAAGGGGTTTGCCCTCAGCCCATTTTACCTGATTAAACCATGAGTGACTGGAGATTGCTGATAGACCGGCCCAGAGATGGGTTGGAGAATATGGCGATAGACGAAGCCATCCTGATAAGCTGCAACGACAGTTTTCAGGGCTCTACTCTCAGGCTATACGAATGGAGTTCTGCCGTTCTTTCCCTTGGCTGTTTTCAGAAAGCAGATAACATAATTAACTGCTGCTCGCATGCAGGAATTCCCTTTGTAAGGCGTATTACCGGAGGCAGGGCTGTGCTGCACCTTGATGAGATTACATATTCAATAGTTTGCCGTGAAGAAGAGCCGTTATTCAATGAAGGTATATCAGGCGCATACAGGATTATAAGCAGATGCCTGTTTGAGGCATTGGCTGCAGCTGGCGTAAAGGCGCAGATGCACCCGGATAACGGCAGGGGTTATAGTACAAATAGGATTTCATGCTTCCATTCCGCATCCAGATATGAGATTATTACAAATGGCAAAAAACTTACTGGGAGCGCCCAGAGGAGATTCAAGAAGGCCTTCCTGCAGCACGGTTCAATCCTGTTCGGGATAGACGAGGAACTGGTTTCAAGGCTGTTTGGGAAAGGGGCCGTGTCAAGGATGACGTGGCTAAGACTTTACAGTGATATAAAAAAGGATGAGTTCAAGGCCGTACTTGCAGAGAAGATTAGAGAGGGCCTGAATATAAGATTTATACCTGGCAGGATGAGCGATAAAGAGGTGCGTTTAAAGGAAATACTTATGGCTGCAAAATATGCAGATGATATGTGGAATCTCCATGGTATTGATAAGTTTCATCTATACAGAGCGTCATAACTTTGCATCCCTGCGTTGCTTCTCGGCTCATCGCTGCGGCGTACCGCAAAAGTACGTCTCACTCCTCACCGGAGCCTGTTCCGAGCAAAGCGAGGAATCCTCTGCGAGATTAAACTGATATTACCCTTGCAGTGGCTTCGATAGTCTGCCTCGGCTTTGCCTTGCAACCGCGCCTTGGCCTGCTTGTTCTGACGCTCTGTATGCGCATCTATTTGTGACGCTGTGTATAAATAAGGGATTGGAACACCGCATCTGAGGGAAATCTATATATGGATGAAAAAAGCAAGATAATAGATAAGGCCCAGAAACTGATACAGAAGGGCTATATTGACAAGGCTATCGTTGAGTACAAAAGGTTAACTGAAAAGGACCCCAAGGACCCGACTATACGCTTGAGGATAGGAGACCTTTATGTAAAAATCGGCAAGAAGGATGAGGCCATCAAGGAGTACGGCGAAGTGGCAAAGATCCATACCCAGAGGGGTTTTTATCTTAAGGCAATAGCTGTCTACAAGCAGATACTTAAACTTGATGAAAATCTGATAGAGATACATTTCAAACTATCAGACCTTTATACCAAGCAGGGCCTCAGGGCAGATGCCATTGCAGCCCTGAGCGTGCTTACTGGTTTTTATGAAAAGAAGGCAAAGGTTGACGAGGTAGTTGATATCCTTAAAAAGATGGTAACAGTTGACCCCCAGAATGTCGGGGTAAGGCTTAAGCTTGCAGACTATTACCAAAAGAAGGGATTTACAGAAGATGCACTTGCAGAATACGGAATTGCCTTCAAAAACCTTATAGATGAGGGAAAACCGGATAAGGCCGAGAAGCTGTATCAGGGTTTATATGAAGCTAATAAAAAGGATGTAAGGATAATAGAAGGGTTTGCAGAGATATGCAGAATTAAAGGGGATAACAGCCAGATTGTGAGATATTATAAAGAGCTTGCGGTCCTCTATGGAGAAAAGGGTAATACTGAAAAGAAGAAAGAGGTATACAGGAAGATACTTGAGGTATCACCGGATGACATGGAGGCCATTGAGGTAGTTGGGAGGAAACAAGCAACAGTTGAAATGCCCTCAAGAGAAGCCGCTCCTTCAGAACCCTCATTAGGAGAGAAGGAAATTGAAAAGCCCCTTATATCGTGGCCAGAGGTCGATATCGAATTAAGCTCAGGGGCTGAAAAAATGGATACTGGAGAACCGGTCGCATCTGCACAGCCGCAAGAAGGGCTCATGATTTCATGGGATGAGATGATAGAGGAGCGTGAAGCTAAGCCTGAGGAGAGCGCTGCACCCATTGAGACCAAGGAGGCAGAGACGGCTGAAGAACAGCCGGTTGTAGAAGTAGAGGAGCCGGCCGTTGCTGGAGCAGAAGCCCAGAAGACAGATGAACCGCTGCTGATGGATGCAGATATTGAGAAATTTGCGTTTACTGCAGAAGAAAAGTCACCTATTGAGGAGGCTGCTGAAACACTACCACACGAGGCTATTGAGGCAGCAGAGGATACTGGAGGCGGGAGAACAGTGGAAGAGGCTGCGGTTAGTAGTGGTCTGGAGGGATTAGAAGAATTTATACCCGAAGGGGCAAAGGTGATGGAAGTGATAGAATCTCCGGCAGAAGAAGAATATGTTGACCTGTCTGCAGAACTGGGGCTGGAAGAAGCCCTGGATTTTCTTACAGAATCGTGGTCACCCGATGCGCGGGGAGAAGAGACGTTCACAGAATTTAAGCGCGGTGTAGAAAAACAGCTTGGCAAGGAGGATACTGAGACGCACTATAATCTCGGTATCGCATATATGGAAATGGGGCTCTACGATGATGCGATGAGAGAATTTAAGATAGCCCTGAAGGACCACGTATTTGAATTTGACTGTTATACCAGAATAGGCCTGAGCCTTATGACTAAAGGAGACTATGAGGAGGCTGTCAGTAATTTTTTAAAAGGACTCAAGGTTGGTGGAAGGACGGATGAAGAGAGGAGGGGTCTCATGTATGAATTGGGTCTGGCGTATGAGGCCTCAGGAGACTATCAGGAGGCATTGGAGGTCTTTAAATCCATATACGAGGGGGATAAGACATTCAGGGAGATTTCTTCCAAGGTAAAAGAATTGACAAAAAAGGTAAAGAAGGAAGACAGAGACAAAGATATCCCATCCATGGATGACATACTGGAGGTTGAACTTTTGTGACCGATTCCTTTGGAATTAACATGGCATGGATACGAAGGAATATTTTGAGATATTTTGCGAGGGTGGCGGAACTGGCAGACGCGCCAGACTTAGGATCTGGTGGGCAACCATGGGGGTTCGACTCCCCCCTCTCGCACCAAATAAGCGTGTATAGCGCAGAGAGCGTTCATAACGTTGTAGTGCGAACGCCACAAATGCAATAACGTAATAACGAGGAGTATTAGATGAAGGTACTGGTGGAGGATGTTAGTTCTGTAAAAAAGAGAATAGTAGTGGAAGTGCCTCCTGAGGATATTGGCAGGGAAATCGATGTTGTCTACAGGGAGCTTGGGGCTAAGATTGCAATTGACGGCTTCAGAAAGGGAAAGGTGCCAAAGGCGATACTGGAAAGCCGTTACAAAGACTATGTGATGGGAGAGGTTGCTTCGAAGCTTGTTGAGAATTCCTATCCAAAGATTATTAAGGAAAAGAACCTTTCCCCGGTCTCCCGGCCGTTGATAGACGTAAAAGGGGGCATTGAAGAAGGGCAATCTTTTTCATATACTGCAACTGTTGAGGTCAAACCGGTAATAACAGCGCAAGGCTATATAGGTATGCAGATTAAAAAAGAAGAGATATCAGTCAGTGAAGCTGATGTGAAAAATGGGGTAGAGATGTTGAGGGAGAGGAACGCATATTTCAGCGAAGTGGAAAGGCCTGTTAGGGAAATGGATATGGTAATAGTGGACTTTGAGTGTTTTGAGGATGGTAAGCCTATTAAGGATATGAAGGCGTCTGAATATCCAGCTGAAATTGGCACCAATACACTTATACCGGAACTTGAAAATGCATTAAAGGGAGTTGCTAAGGGAGAGGAAAAAGAGGTGACGGTAAAATTTCCTGATAAGTATCATAATAAAGAATTGGCGGGCAAGGAGGTATTATTCAGGGTAAAGGTAAAGGCAGTAAAGGAGAAGATATCGCCTGCACTGGATGATGAATTTGCAAAGGATTTGAAGTTTAACGATATTAATCATTTAAGAGATGAGGTTAGAAAGGATATAATAAGGCATAAGGAGGCAGAAGAAAGGGAAAGGCTTAAAGGGGAGATACTGGCAAAGCTTGTTGCAGCAAATAGTTTTGATATTCCACCTGCGCTTGTGTCAAACTATGCACAGACTTTTGTTTCAAGGGCGCTGGAAGAAATAAAGAAAGGCAGGATAAAACCAGAGGATGCAGGGGATATAAGCCCTGAGAAGCTGCAGGAAAGATATACTAAAATTGCTGAAACGAGGGTCAGGGAAGAGCTGATAATGGATGCCGTAGCGAGACAGGAGGGCATAACTGTCTCAGAGGAAGAAATAGATTTGAAGATGAAGGAGTTGGCTGCAGGCCGGTACCAGAGATTTGGTGAATTTAAAAAGAAGCTTCTGGAAAGCGGTGCTGACAGGGTAGTAACAGCAGGGATTCTTGAAGATAAGGTGTTTGATTTGATAATATCCAAAGCTAATGCGAAGTAAGAGGTTAGAGGCGGGAGGCAAAAAACCCTGTCTCAATCCTCAAACCGATACGGAGGCAAAATGACACTAATTCCAATGGTTATTGAGCAGACTGGCCGTGGTGAACGGGCATTTGATATCTATTCAAGACTACTTAAAGACCGGATAATGTTTTTAGGCACAGCCATTGATGATGATGTTGCAAACCTTGTGATTGCCCAGATGCTTTTTCTTGAATCTGAAGACCCTGATAAGGAGATACATATTTATATAAATTCACCAGGCGGGGTTGTTAGCGCAGGGCTTGCAATATATGATACCATGCAGTATATAAAGCCTGCTGTTTCAACAACCTGCCTTGGGCAGGCAGCAAGCATGGGGGCGCTTCTTCTGGCAGGCGGTACGCCAGGCAAACGGTTTGCCCTACCTCATTCAAGAATCCTGATACACCAGCCGCTGGGGGGCGCACAGGGGCAGGCAACAGATATAGGTATTCAGGCAAAGGAAATATTGAGGATCAGGGAGGAACTGAACCTCATCCTTGCGAAGCATACCGGACAATCTGTAGATAAAATAAGCAGGGATACGGACAGGGACTTTTATATGACTGGTGAACAGGCAAAGGAATATGGTATAATTGACGCAGTAATAGAAAAGCGGCGGTAGTTAATAACCCTGCCACAAAGGGGGCTTATGGGCGAGCTGTGACAGTTAAGAGAGGGAGGGCTGTATGATAGATAAAAAAAGAGGGAGTGATTCCCTGACCTGCTCATTCTGCGGTAAGAGCCAGTCTGAAGTAAGAAAGCTCATTGCGGGTCCTATGGTTTATATATGTGATGCGTGTGTGGAACTATGCAATGATATAATTGCTGAGGAGTATGAAAAAGAAGAGGTGCCGCACGCCAGAGGACTTACGGTCCCGAAGCCGTCGGAGATAAAGAAGATCCTTGATGAATATGTTATAGGGCAGGAAAAGGCAAAAAAGATTCTTGCTGTTGCAGTCCATAACCACTATAAGAGGATTGAAAGCAAAGAGAAGAAGTTCAATATGGGCGGGGTTGAACTTCAGAAAAGCAATATACTCCTCCTTGGCCCGACAGGTTCCGGCAAGACACTTCTCGCCCAGACCCTCGCAAAGATACTGAATGTCCCATTTACAATAGCTGACGCCACAACATTGACTGAGGCAGGCTATGTTGGAGAGGATGTTGAGAATATCATACTGAGTCTTTTGCAGAATTCCAATTATGATATAGATAAGTGTCAGAAAGGGATTGTTTATATAGATGAGATAGACAAGATATCCAGGAAATCCGACAGTCCGTCTATTACAAGGGATGTGTCGGGTGAGGGGGTCCAGCAGGCGCTGCTCAAGATAGTTGAAGGGACTATCGCAAATGTCCCGCCGAAGGGTGGAAGGAAACATCCACAGCAGGAATTCCTGCAGATTGACACCACAAATATCCTATTTATATGCGGCGGCGCCTTTGACGGCCTGGATAAAATCATCCAGCAGAGGGTGGGTAAAAAGACCCTCGGCTTTGGTGCGGATGTGAAAAGGAAAGATGAGAGGAATGTTAACGAGCTATTCCGCGAGATTCAACCGGAAGACCTTTTGAAGTATGGTTTAATACCGGAATTTGTCGGGAGACTGCCTGTGATAGCTGTTTTGGACGAACTGGATGAGTTTGCCCTCATAAGGATACTTACGGAGCCGCGTAATGCCCTTGCCAAGCAGTACCAGAAGCTTTTTGAATTAGAAAATGTTAAGTTAAAATTTACAGATGGCGCGCTTATTGCGATTGCAAAGGAGGCCACGAAAAGGAAGACCGGCGCGAGGGGGCTCCGTGCTATCCTTGAGAATGCCATGCTTGATGTGATGTATGAAATGCCGTCGCAGGTTAATATAGTTGAATGCCTCATAAATGAAGATGTTATATTCGGCAAGGGTAATCCTATAATGGTGCTCTATGAAAAGAAGGCAGAATCTGCATAAAAAAGCAGGGGATAGGGATTAAAGCTTTAAATGCTGGCGCGTTATCCCAAGGCTTCCTCTGTTAAATTAAGGCAAACCAAATGCTTTTTAAGGAAAGGAAGGATATGATTGAAAAGGTAAAAGAGATAACTGTTCCGCTTATTCCGCTCCGGGACATAGTGATATTTCCCTATATGGTGGTTCCCCTTTTTGTGGGAAGGGATAAATCTGTAAAGGCTCTGGAGCTTGCCATGTCGCAGGATAAGAGTATTTTGCTGGCAGCGCAGAAAAAGGCAAAAACGGATGACCCGGCACCGGATGAAATATATAAGTTCGGAACCCTGGGAAATATATTGCAGCTTTTAAGATTGCCCGATGGGAGCGTAAAGGTGCTTGTGGAGGGTAAAAGGAGGGCAAAGATAAAGGAGTTCCTTCCTTCTAAGGAATCTTATGTGGCCATCATCGAGGAAGTTAATGAGGAAGTAGACGATATGGTGGAAACAGAGGCGCTCATGAGAAATCTGACGCGCGCCTTTGAGACATATGTGAAACTCAACAAGAGGATACCGCCTGAGATGATAATGTCAGTAGGTTCCATTGATGACCCCAGCAGGCTTGCGGATACAATATCCGCGCACCTCGTAATAAAGCTCCAGGATAAGCAGGCGCTTCTGGAGCTCACTAATACCACGCACAGACTCGAGAGGCTGTATGGCCTTATGGAAGGTGAAATAGAGATACTTGAAACAGAGCAGAAGATAAGGCAGCGGGTCAAGAAACAAATGGAAAAGACCCAGAAAGAATATTACCTCAGTGAGCAGATGAAGGCCATTCAGAAGGAGCTTGGAGAAAAAGATGAATTTAAAAACGAGCTTCAGGAGCTTGAGGAGCGCTTAAAAACAAAGAGGATGAGCAAGGAAGCCACGAAAAAGGCTAAGCAGGAATTGAAGAAGCTCAAACTCATGTCGCCAATGTCTGCTGAGGCTACTGTGGTTAGGAACTATCTTGACTGGTTGCTTTTTCTCCCATGGGCGGAGGTAACAGAGGAGAAAAAGGATATTAATGAGGCAGAAAAGCGCCTTGAAGAAGACCATTACGGTTTAACGCAGGTTAAAGAAAGGATAGTTGAGCATCTCGCTGTCCATGGCCTTGTAGAAGAAATGAAGGGCCCTATACTGTGTTTTGTCGGCCCTCCAGGGGTTGGTAAAACCTCGCTGGCAAAATCTATTGCGAGGGCAACCAACAGAAAATTTGTCCGTTTATCCCTCGGAGGTGTGAAGGATGAAGCTGAGATAAGGGGGCACAGGCGGACATATATAGGGTCTATGCCTGGAAAGATAATACAGTTTCTAAAAAAGGCGGGTTCTAACAATCCTGTCTTTCTCCTGGACGAAATCGACAAGATGTCAACGGATTTCAGAGGCGACCCTGCGTCTGCGCTTCTTGAAGTTCTGGACCCTGAACAGAATCACACCTTCAACGATCACTATCTTGACTGCGACTACGACCTTTCCAAGGTGATGTTTATCACCACGGCTAACAGCCTTCAGGGGATTCCATACCCGCTGCTGGACAGGATGGAGGTAATAAGGATAGCCGGCTATACAGAGATTGAAAAGGTCAATATTGCTGCCAAATTCCTTATACCGAAGCAGTTGAAGAGCCATGGACTTTCTGAAACAAACCTCGAACTGCCAGAGGGCACAATGCTTGCAATTATAAGGAAATATACAAGGGAAGCTGGCGTAAGAAATTTGGAGAGGGAGATTGCCTCTATATGCAGAAAGGTTGCAAAAGAGGTTTTGAAGAAAGGCAAGGATATAAAGGTAAAAACCTCAGCGAGGAAGCTGGCTAAGTACCTCGGCATACCAAAGTACCGCTTCGGCGGCATCGAAGAGAAAGATGAGATTGGGGTTGCAACAGGCCTTGCCTGGACAGAGACAGGCGGGGAGATACTGTCAATAGAGGTAGCAGTGGTTCCTGGAAAAGGTAAACTCATTATAACCGGCAAACTCGGCGATGTAATGCAGGAGTCTGCACAGGCTGCGCTTACATATATACGTTCCAGGGCGGAAGTGCTGGGGATAGATAAAGATTTTTATCAGAAGAATGATATTCATATACATGTACCTGAAGGCGCGATACCAAAGGACGGGCCGTCGGCAGGGATTACCATGGCTACTGCAATTGCCTCCAGCCTTATGAAAGTTCCTGTAAGAAAAGATATTGCCATGACAGGCGAGATTACACTCCGAGGGAAGGTTCTGCCCATTGGCGGTCTTAAGGAAAAGACACTGGCTGCTCACAGGGGTATGATACCGAAGGTCTTGGTGCCAAAAGAAAATGAAAAAGATATAAAGGATATCCCCGATGTCATCCTTAAAAAAATAGAGATTTCTTTTGTAGAGCATATGGATGATGTGTTGAGACAGGCGCTGGTTCTTGAAAAACCTGAAGAAATATTTAAAAAGAAGGCAGAAAAGGACAGTGATGTTTATAAGAAGGAAGATGTATCAGGGGCAGTGCCCGGCGGAAATGTTATTACGCACTGAGCCTTTATTCACGGGGTTCACTGCAATTTCAAGCAACAATTTTCTTGACAGATTGAAGAAAAGTTTGCTATAGCATCTTACAATCTAATTCCTTACAGAGGAGGAGAGTATGACAAAGGGCGAACTGGTTGAGGCGATCTCAGGTACGGCCGGGATTACGAAAGTTGCTGCTGAAAAGGCAGTGAATGCCTTCACAGGTGCTGTAACAAAGGCTTTAAAAAAAGGTGATAAGGTAAGCCTTGTAGGCTTTGGAACCTTCTCGGTCTCCAGGAGAAAGGCAAGAAAGGGGCGAAATCCGCAGACAGGGAAGGAGATAAATATTCCCGCCGTAAAGGTTCCCAAGTTCAAAGCCGGAAAAATCCTGAAAGGTGCAGTAAGGAAATAGTGTTTCGCCTCGGATTGCAGAATTAGAGCATTGATACTGTGTGTTTTGTTCCTGATGGTGATGGCTTTTCAGACTAAATGAAACCAAATGTGTAATTTAACATATAAATGTTAAAAACCATTTTTGGCCGCATTTAATTTATTGTCACAATAGGTTTGGAGGCGAGGATTTAGAAATCAGGAAATGGAAGAATCAAATCCCATTTCCTGATTTCTGTTTAGTCTGTATTTTTCTTTTGCGGGCGGATAGCTCAGTTGGGAGAGCGCAGCCCTTACAAGGCTGAGGTCACAGGTTCAATCCCTGTTCCGCCTACCATTTAGAAACAGTGAATGGTGTAAAGTGGTCAGTGGTCAGTAAAAGTCATTAATACAATTTCTTTCTAATCACTATTCACTCATCACTAATCACTGTTGTTATGGGGCCGTAGTTCAATTGGTTAGAGCACCGCCCTGTCACGGCGGAAGTTGCGGGTTCGAGCCCCGTCGGCCCCGCCAGGTTCATAACCCTTCTTTGCTTGTTTCCAATCTTCAGGTTTGGGAATCAACAGCAAAGAAGGGTTTTTTGTTTGCTATCGGAGTATAATATATAAAAGCCGGGCAAGCGAAGCAAATTTATAATTTAACAGGGGTTGAGACAAAACATGATAAACATGTTTCATGTTTATAAGAGTTACGACGCTGCAGTATCGGCCTTGACAGATATAACCTTGAAGATTGATAAAGGAGAGTTTGTTTTTATAACAGGCGCAAGCGGGGCCGGAAAGACAACTCTCCTGAGACTCATGTTCTGTATTGAAAGGCCCACGCAGGGGCAGATTATAATAGCCGGGAAGAATGTATCAAGGTTCACTCATCGGGATATCCCGGCCTTGAGGAGGAAGATAGGCTTTGTTTTCCAGGACTTTAAACTGCTTAACAACAAAACAGTCTTTGATAATATTGCCATTACACTCAGGGTTACAGGCATGGGCAACAGGGATATAAACAAAAGGGCTCTCAAGGTGCTTTCTTATGTAGGGCTTCAGCACAGGGCAAATTTTAAGCCCCTTACACTTTCGGGTGGCGAACAGCAGAGGGCAGCCATTGCAAGGGCGCTGGCAAAGGAACCTGCCATCCTGCTTGCCGATGAGCCTACCGGCAATCTCGACCCTGAGCGGGCAATGGATACGATAAATCTATTTAACGAGATAAATGCAAGGGGGACAACTGTGGTTGTTGCTACTCACGACAGGTTCTTAATAGACAAATTTAATAAAAGAACCATTATACTTGATAAGGGAAAGATAGTGGGTTGAAATTTGCGGCTGACTATCTTAGCTCTGAAATACGAACTCATGACTCTAAACTGTAATAGGTAAGCGCGGGTGTAATTTGAACTATCTTAAGTGGTTTGCATATTTTGTTTCCGAGGCATTCCAGAATATAAGGAGTAATCTTGCAACATCCATTGTGACAACATTTACCATTGCAATATCCCTATCTGTATGCGGCTTATTTTTAGTCTTTTTTATAAATGTCAATAATATGTTAAGCGGTGTGGGCGGTCAGATTCAGATTACAGCTTACATTAGGGGCAACCTGCAAGATGATGCAGTACTTCATATCAAGGATGAAATTTCTGCCATGCATGAGGTGGAAAGCGTAGAGTATATTTCCAAAGAAATGGCGCTCAACATATTCAAGACCGAGTTGAAAGGGCAGAAGGGCATACTGGATGGTTTGGCTGCTAATCCACTTCCCGCATCTTTTGAGATAAAGGTTAAAGAATTGTTCAGGAGTCAGGATGGTATCAAAGGCCTTATATCAAAACTGAGGCTGATTGGCGGCATTGAAGATGTTCAGTATGGGAAGGAATGGGTTGACAGGTTCTTTGCATTTATCAGGCTTGTAGAGGTCTTTATCTTCATATTGGGTGGATTTATACTCTCAGCTGCAGCATTTATTGCATCAAATACCATAAGGCTCGCATTATATACAAGGAAAGATGAAATAGAGATAATGGGTCTGCTCGGGGCAACAAATATTTTTATAAAAACACCGTATTTCATTGAGGGAATACTGGAAGGTTTTTCAGGGGCTGTTCTGGCTGTTTCTATGCTCTATCTCGGTAGGTATATGATATTGATGGAGATACCGCCAATCTTTTCCCCCCTTGTTGCTGTGCCATTTTCGCCATTCTACTTTTCTCTCGGAGTGGTTGCTGGGGGAATCATCCTCGGTATTGCGGGAAGCGGCATAGCCCTCAGAAGGTTCCTTAAAAGCTGATTACCGATAATTCCCATGGCCTTAAAATTTACCATCACAGCAAAATTTTTGGTGTGGTAGTTTATAAGGCAATATTATAAAAGAACTTGCTGAAGCAGACAGTAAGCCGGATTCTGTCCCAGCAGGATTACTCCCGCCGGTGACGACCATTCATCTGGGATGCTGGTTGCCCAGCACCTCAAGCAACCAACCCGAAGGCGCGGACGGGCCGTCCTTCAATGCCTTCCTATTTGGTCTTGCTCCAGGAGGGGGTTACCGAGCCAACCCAGTCGCCCGGGTTGCTGGTGAGCTCTTACCTCGCCGTTTCACCCTTACCCCGATATACATCGGGGCGGTTTATTTTCTGTGGCCCTTTCCCTGAGATTGCTCCCGGTCGCCGTTAGCGACCTCCCTGCCCTGCGGAGTCCGGACTTTCCTCCAGCCCTTTACAGGCCAGCGGCCGTCTCATCTACTTCAGCAAGTTTGCCGCGTCTATTGCTTCATTGGCAAGCCTGTCTGCCTCTTTATTCTTATCCCTTTCTATGTGAATAATATCATATTTCTTGAATCCCATCAATATAGACATAGCCTTGCCATAGAGCGGTCTAAGTCCTTCACTCTTCACCTTATATTCGCCTTTTATCTGCCTTACCATAAGTTCCGAGTCGGCAAAAATTTTAATATCTGTTGCACACATTGCCTTTGCCTCTTCAAGTGCGATAATAAGCGCCTGATATTCCGCTTCATTATTTGTAGTTTTGCCGAGATATTTTCCTGTCTTCTTTATGACCTTTCCGTCTTCTGCTGTAATTATGATTCCAGCCCCGGCATTGCCAGGATTACCCCTCGATGCCCCATCTGTATAGATATTTACACTCTCCCTGTTTTTGAATGTATCGGCGAATTCGAGAAAAATGGAGCGTATATCCTGGCTTTTTGCCTCCGGAAAATCCTTCATTGTTCTGGCAATATCAAGGGTTTCAGCCAATCCCTTGAGGAATCTGTATTTAAGGTCGTCTTTCACATCGGGGGGTTAGTTTGAAGATTGCTGCCCGGCAGATTCCTTCTGCTGTTCTGAAGGCCCCGGCGACGGATGCCAGTAGAGTATCCTGTGACAGTGCGGACAGAAGATGAGGTCTGAAGAGCCTTTCTGTAGTTGTATATAAGCCTGGGGGGGTATGTTCATATAACAGCCTTGACAGGTGCCAGCTACCACCGGGATTATTGCTACACCCTGCCTTCTCTCCCTTATTGTTTCGTATTTTTTTATGACAGCCGGTGGTATATCTCTTGCGATTGCTGCCTTTTCGTCTTTTTTCCCTTTAATCCATTCCTCCTGCTTTTCCTTGCTTTCTTCAATGGTTCTGTTTTTTGCTGCAATCTCCGCCTGTTTTTCTCTCAGTTTATTTTCGTGTTCCTCAATTGTGGCCTTCTTCTCGTCGGTTTCATTGTTCAATCTGGCTATTTCATTTTCTTTCGTCTGCTTTTCCTTTTTTGCTGCATTCAACTCCTTTGTGGCAGCATTGAACTCCTTATCGTTTTTTATATTTTTAAGTCTTGTCTCGTTTTTGTTTATCCTTTCTGCACATACAGCAAGTTCATCCTCAAATGAGCGTTTCATATCCTCCAGCCCATCAAGTTCCCCCCTGGTAGTTTCCAGCCTTGCCTCATACTCTTTAACCTCTTCAGACAGTCTCTCTAAATCCGCATTGAGCCGCCTGGACTCTTCCTCTGCCGAATTTATCTGTATGTCAATCTCCTGTATCTTTTTAAGCAACGATAGGTTATTTTGCAAAGAGTGCGCCTCGGTTATATAGTTTTTTCCTGGTGGGCCCACCTGGACTCGAACCAGGGACCAACCGGTTATGAGCCGGTGGCTCTTCCAACTGAGCTATGGGCCCTTTCAAAACTTAAGTTCTCATAATAAAAAAAAATCACATCTTTGTCAAGATTTGCTTTGTGAATTTGTGAATATTTTTATGTAATTTGCTTTGTCGGGGTGTCAGGAATTATCGACAGACGTTAGATATAGCAGATCTGTTTTTAGAAACAGGCTCTAACAGCCTCTCTTGATAGAGAGATAAGATTCTGCCGCTGCCTTAAAGCTGTCCATATCGCCTTTTTTTTCAGACTCCTTTAGCGTTTTTAAAAGGGCGGTTCTGTCTTTTTTGAGCCTGACATCCATGAGCACTTTTTTACAGCAGTCTTCCAGTATCTTTTGGGGTTCTTCTTTTATTGACTCGTCGTCTTCAACAGATGCCTTTAACAGCCAGTTTTTTGCATCCTCAGAGTTGGCAAGGTCAACAATGTATGATAATTCAATCTTTCCTCCGTTTGCTTTCCCCATGCTATCTACAATAAGTTTGCCGGCCTCCTTTAAAAAATCTGTCTTGAACATCTCCACGGCGCTGCCGACAGATTCGGTATATAGCTTGGGGTAGGCAAGTATGACCTTCAGTATGGTTTCCTCTGCTTTTGTGGAATGGCCTTTGCTTATTATTTCACTGGCAGGCGGGGTATGCTGCTGCATCCCTTTTCTCGGCGCCGGTTCAGCGGCAGCCCTTATCGTTGATAAAATTACATCCGGCCCGATATGCAGCGTGCCGGCGATCTTTTCTATATATATACCCCGTTCCGCTACATTCTTCATGGCTGCAATATATGGCGCAGCCTCTTCCAGGAAAGAGAGTTTGCCGTCTGAGGTATTTGTATTAAATTTTGCCCGGAGTGTGCCCAGGAAAAAATCCATAACCGGCTTCGCATCCTGGATATATTCGGCCATAACTGCTGCGCCTTTTTTTACAAGTATCTCGTCCGGGTCCATGCCCGCTGGTATAATTACAACCCTGGCACGCATATCCTCCTCAACAAACATAGGGAGGCTTCTCATGGCTGCAGCTATCCCTGCCTTATCTGAATCAAAAAGGGTATATATCTCCTTTGTATATCCCTTAAGTTTTCTTATATGCTCTGTTGTAAGGGCGGTCCCAAGAGTAGCGACTGCATTTGAAAAGCCGTACTGGTGCAGCATCAAAAGGTCAAAGTAACCTTCCACAACAAGGACAAAACCCTTTGCAGATGCAGGGCCTTTTGCCTGATGCATTCCATATACGACCTCTCCCTTTTTGAACAGGGGAGATGTGGGAGAATTCAGGTACTTTGGTTCTTCATTTCCCATAGCCCTTCCACCAAAGCCTATAACCCTTCCCCTGGTGTCAGATATGGGGAACATAACCCTGTTTTTGAACCTGTCGTAATTGTTATTCCCATGCCTGTTTATTAGACCGGCCTTTTCAGCCAGTTCCAGGGATGTGCCTTTTTTAATAAGGAAGTTTGAAAGGGTGTTCCTACCTGGCGGGGCATAGCCTATCTTGAAGCTTTTTATGGTTTCAGGCTTCAGGCCGCGCCCTTTTATATAAAGCCTTGCCTTTTCTGCGTCAGGGGCTGTGAGGAGATACTGGTGATAATATTCAGATGCCGCATGGTTGGCTAAAAACATAAGCTCGCGCTGATTCTCTTCTGTTGTCGGCCTTCTATCCTGCGGTATATCTATACCTGCCTTTCTTGCCAGTGTCCTTATGGCCTCAGGGAATGAAAGGTTTTCCTGCCTCATCAGGAATGTAAAAGCATTTCCACCCGTGTTGCAGCCAAAGCAGTAGAATATCTGTTTTTCGTCGTTTACTGTAAAGGACGGTGTTTTTTCCGAGTGGAATGGGCAGAGTCCGGTATGGTTTTTCCCGCTCTTCTTAAGGGAGACATATTCAGAGATTATTTCTACTATATTGATACGCTCCCTTATCTCATCTATTTTATCCTGCGGTATTGTCATAGAGGCTGTCCTATCATCTTTGACATGTCTGCAATCCGGTAATAAAGATTCCTCACCATATTAAGCAGTACAAGACGGTTATTACGGAGCCTTTCATCTTCTGCCATGACCATTACCGTGTCAAAGAATATATCCACTGTCCCCTTCAGTGACGCAAGGGTTTCAAAAACCTTCCTGTAATCTCCGTCTTTCCAGTATCTGTTTATCTCAGGTGCGATTCTTTCTGCTGTTTCAAAGAGTTCTTTTTCTTTAGCGTCTTCAAAAAGGGATTTATCAGGTCTTTCCACTTCTGCCTCAAAGCCTTTAAGTATATTGGATACCCTTTTGAATGCAATGACCAGCGCACCGCATGCGGGATTTTTCTTAAACTCTTCCAGTGCCTTTACCCTCTTTACTGCATCATTTATATCATACCACGGCGCTGAAAGCACTGCATCCACAGTGTCAAAGGAATAGCCCTGTGGTAAAAGCTGATTTCTTAACCTCTCTTTAAGAAATTCAAGCACATCCCTTTTGATATCAGCGGCAGGCCTTGTAAGTTTTGCCTTCAGAAGGCCAATGGACTTATCAGCAAGACTGTCTATACTTAACGGGAACCCCTTTTCAGTTATTATGGCAATTATGGCAAGACTATGCCTCCTCAGGGCGTAGGGGTCTGCTGTTCCTGTAGGCACCAGCCCCACGCCAAAGCAGCCGCATATGGTATCCATCCGGTCTGCAATGCTTATTATGGCCCCAGGAATATCAGATGGCGGTTTAGTGCCGGCTGCGGTAGGCATGTAATGCCCGCAGATTGCCCTTGCCACATCCGGACATTCCCCTGAAACGAGGGCATACTCCATTCCCATGACACCCTGCAGTTTGGGAAATTCACCCACCATGCCTGATACCAAATCAGCCTTGCAGAGCATGGATGCGCGGCCAATGACCATTTTGTTGAAAAGCCTGGGGCCTATCTTGAAGGAATCGAATGCCTTTGGATTA
>Ga0209343_10002312_pt1 | contig 24778 bp, 20 predicted proteins | sample RifCSPlowO2_02_FD_184026 | JGI IMG/M metagenome (GOLD analysis project Ga0209343, IMG submission 184026) | Groundwater microbial communities from Rifle, Colorado - Rifle CSP2_plank lowO2_0.2 (SPAdes) (version 2) | ecosystem: Environmental > Aquatic > Deep subsurface > Groundwater | place... | reverse complement strand
CCAGTGCGGTGAAGGCGATCGAATAGCGCCCCACCCAGAGCAGGCCCGCGAGGCCGGCCAGCAGGCCCGAGAAGGTGTAGGCCATGACCAGGCGCTGGCGCACCGGGATGCCGGCGTACAGCGCCGCGTGCGGGTTGCCGCCGTAGGCATAGAGCTCGCGCCCTTCGCGGCGCCAGCGCAGCAGGTAGGCGCTGACCAGCAGCACGCCCAGCGCAAACCAGATCAGCGCGGGCAGGCCCAGCCAGTCCTCGCGCGGCAGGCCCTTGATGAGCGGGTGGATTTCGTGGTCGGAGATCCAGGCCCCGCCGCTGGCCACGAAGGTGGCGCCGCGGTAGGCCGAGAGCGTGCCCAGCGTGACCACGATGGGCGGCAGCGAGAACCGCATGATCAGCCAGCCGTTGACGGCGCCCAGCAGCGCGCCCACCACGCAGGCCATGAGCAGCAGCGCCGGCAGCGGCATGCCCGGCCAGGCACGCGCGGCCAGCGCGCAGAGCATGCCGGTGAGCGCCAGGTTGGAGGCGACCGACAGGTCGACCCCACGGGTGAGCAGCACCAGCATCTGGCCCATGACCAGGATCACGAGGATGGCCGAATCGTTGCCGATGTCGAGCACGTTGCGCCAGCTCAGGAACACCGGCGCGCGCCAGCCGACGGCGAGCACGATGAGGACGATGATGGCCGCGAGCAGCCACTCGCGGCGGCGGGTGTGGAAGTGGGAAGACAGGCTCATGCGGCCATCTCCAGCACGTGTTGGTGGAGCGCCTCGGGCTCGACGCCCGAGGCCGCGGCGACGATGGTTTCGGCGTCGGCCTGGCCCTGTTCGTAGGTGGCCACCATGCGGCCCCGGCGCATGACCACGGTGCGGTGCGCCAGGTGCATCACCTCGGGCAGCTCGCTGGAAACCAGGATCACCGCCAAGCCCTGCGCCACCATCTCGGCGATCAACTGGTACACGGCCTGCTTGGCGCCCACGTCAATGCCCTTGGTGGGCTCGTCCAGGATCACGATGCGCGGGTTCAGCCCCAGCCACTTGGCGATCACCACCTTCTGCTGGTTGCCGCCCGACAGGCCCGACAGCGGCGTGTCCTGGCTCTCGGTCTTGATGTGCAGGCGCGTGATCATGGACCCGGCCAGCGCGGACTCGCGCGCCTTCGACAACCAGGGGCCGCGAGCGAGCGAGGCGGCGTTCGTGACCGGGCCGGCCAGGCCGGCGAGCGTGATGTTGTGGCGCACCGAAAAGTCCAGGATGCCGCCCTGGCGCTGGCGCTCTTCGGGCACGTAGGCCAGACCGGCCGCGATGGCGTCGGCCGGCTCGCGCACCTTCAAGGCCTTGCCGGCGACGCGGATCTGCCCGCGCGCCAGCGGGTTCAGGCCCATCAGCGCGAGCATGGCTTCGCTGCGGCCCGCGCCCACCAGGCCATAAAAGCCCAGGATCTCGCCGGCACGCAGCGAGAAGCCCAGGCCGTCGAATTCGGTGGGGTGCGAGAGGCCTTGCACCTCCAGCACCACCTCACCCGCGCGGCGCGGGATGTGGGGGTAGATCTTCTCGATCTCGCGCCCGGCCATGAGCTTGACCAGCTCGCCTTCGCGCGCGTCGGCGATGCGGCCGTGGCCCACCGAGGCGCCGTCGCGCAGCACCACGTAGCGGTCGGCGACGGCGAAGATTTCGTCGAACTTGTGGGTGATGAAGAGCACGGCCACGCCCTGCGCCTTCAGGCCCCGCACCAGGCCGTAGAAGTCGCGGATCTCGGCCTGCGAGAGCGCGGCGGTCGGTTCGTCCAGGATCACCACGCGCGCTTTTTGCGACAGCGCGCGGGCGATCTCGATCAGGTGGCGCTGGGCCAGGCTCAGCTGCTTGACCGGGGTGGTGGCGGCAAAGCCGGCGCCCACCTGGTCGAGCACGGTCTGGGCTTCGGTGTTCATGCGCGCCCAGTCGATGAACGACAGCGGCCCCAGCCGGCGCATGGGCTGGCGGCCGATGAAGATGTTCTCGGCCGCGCTCAGCTCCTCGAACATCACGGTTTCCTGGTGCACGGCCACGATGCCGGCGGCCTGCGCGTCCTGTGCGCGAGCAAAGCGCACCGGCTGGCCCCCCAGCTCGATGCGGCCTTCGTCGGGCTGGTGCACACCCGTCAGCGTCTTGACCAGCGTGGACTTGCCAGCGCCGTTTTCGCCGATGAGCGCGAGCACCTCGCCGCCCACCAGTTCCAGGTCCACGCCCTTGAGGGCGTGGGTGGGACCGAAGCGTTTGTGAATGCCTTGCAGCCGGAGCCAGGCAGAGGGGTTCTCAGAGGTCATGGAGGCACATTGGAGCAAGAAACGACGACCTCAGGGCACCGAGGAACCGGCTTTGCCGGGCCTCTGGTGCCGTCCCCTCCCGCCGAAGGCGAGAAGGGGGAAGACGCGAAGCGGCGCAGGGGGTTCCTCAAAAGATTTTTGCGAATTTGTCCACGTTGGTCGCGTCGTAGGTAAAGGGCTCGGCCATGGCGGCTTCGCCGTTTTCGTCCAGCGTGGCCTTGCCGACGCGGCCCAGCGAAATCACCTCGCCCTTGGCGCCCTTGGCCGTGCCCTTCATGAAGGCGTGCACGGCGTGGATGGACGAGTAGCCCAGGTCGATCGGGTTCCAGATCGCGAACGACTTCACCGCACCGCTCTGCACGTGGCCGGCCATCTCGGAGGGCAGGCCCAGGCCGGTCACGAAGATCTGGCCGACCTTCTTCTCGTCCTGCACTGCCTTGGCGGCCGCGGCGATGCCGACCGTGGTGGGGGCGACGATGGCCTTGAGGTTGGGGTAGCTCTTGAACAGGCCTTGCGCTTCGCGGTAGCTCTTGTCGGTCTGGTCGTCGCCGTAGACCACGTTGACCAGCTTCAGGCCGCTGTACTCGGGCTTGGCCAGCACCTTCTTCATCTCACCGATCCAGATGTTCTGGTTGGTGGCCTGCGCGGTGGCCGAGAGCACGGCGATCTCGCCCGTCTTGCCCACCACCTGCTCGCTCATCTTCACCAGCTTCTCGCCGATCAGCGCGCTGTTCGAGGGGTTCAGCTGCATCAGGCGGCCTTCCTTCTTCACGCCCGAGTCGAACGAGATCACCTTGATGCCGCGGGCCATGGCCTTCTTGAGCGAGGGCACCAGCGCGTCGGGGTCGTTGGCGGAAATCACGATGGCCTTGACGTTCTGCGCGATCAGCGAGTTGACGATCTCGATCTGCCCTTCTGCCGTCGCCTTGGCCGGGCCGGTGTAGATGATCTCGACGTCCTTGAGCTCCTTGGCGGCTTCGAGCGCGCCCTGGTGGGCGGCGTCGAAGAAGCCGTTGCCCAGGCTCTTGACCACCAGGGCGATCTTGTCGGCGGCGAAGGCGGGCTGGGCCAGGGCAAGCGCCAGGGCGGCTGCGGTCAGTGCGAAGCGGGATTTTTTCATGTATGTCTCCAAAGGATGTCGTCGCGGTTGAAAAAGGCCGACCTGTCGGGGTCGATGTCCTGCCGTTGGTGATGGGAAACGCCAGCGGTCAAGATGGGTGGCCGGCCGGGGCGCCTCGCGCGCAGCCCCGGTCGGTGAAGGGGTTCACACGATGCCGCCGCCACCGCCCACGGCGGCCGGGCGCTCGCCGGCCACCCGCTGGCGGTAGCCACTGGCGCGGTAGGCGGCCACCGGGTCGATGGCGCCGCCAGCGTCCAGCCGCACGCGCTGCAGCAGCGGGGTCACGTCGGTCTGGAAGGCCTGCTTGAGCAGGTGGGTGGCGGTGAGCGCGTCGTTGGCGTCCTGCGCGGCGTCGAGCGCGGCGCGGTCCACCAGCAGGGCCTGCGCGTAACTGCGCTGCACCTGGATGGCGCTGGTCATCAGGCTCTCGATGGGATCGGTCACGTTGTGGCTCTGGTCCAGCATGTAGGCCGGGTCGAAGGCGACGCCTTCGTGCGCCGCGGCCACCAGCTCGTTGAACACCAGGAACAGGCGGTAGGGCGAGACGCTGCCCGCGTCCAGATCGTCGTCGCCGTACTTGCTGTCGTTGAAGTGGAAGCCCGCGAGCTTGCCGGCGGCGATCAGGCGCGCGACGATGAGTTCGATGTTCACGTTGGGCGCGTGGTGGCCCAGGTCCACCAGGCACTGCGCCCTCGGGCCCAGGGTCTGCGCGGCCAGGAAGCTCGATCCCCAGTCCTGGATCACGGTGGCGTAGAAGGCCGGCTCGCAGATCTTGTGCTCCAGCATCATGCGCCAGTCGCCCGGCAGCGCGGCGTAGATCTGCTGCGCGCTTTCCAGGTAGCGGTCAAACGCGCGGCGGAAGTGCTGCTGGCCGGGGAAGTTGCTGCCGTCGCCCACCCACACCGTGAGCGCCTTGGAGCCCAGCGCCTGGCCGATGGCGATGCACTCCAGGTTGTGCGCCACGGCCTGCGCGCGGGTGGCCGCGTTGGTGTGGCTCAGGCTGCCGTACTTGTAGCTGTGGGCCTGGCCCGGCTGGTCGCTGAAGGTGTTGGAGTTCATGGCGTCGAACGCCAGGCCGGCGCTGGCCGCGGCCTGGCGCAGCTCGCTCCAGTCGCTGCACTTGTCCCAGGGGATGTGCAGGCTGACGGTGGGCGTGGCGCGCGCCAGCTGCTGGATCACGCCGCAGTCCTGCAGCTTGTCGAACACGTGGCGCGGCTCGCCCTGGCCGGGGAAGCGGGCGAAGCGCGTGCCGCCCGTGCCCACGCCCCAGCTGGGGATGGCGACGCCGAAGGCCGCGACCTGCTGGCGCACGGTCTCGATGTCGATCTGGCGCCGGGCCAGCTGTTCGCCCAGGTGCTCGTAGTCGCTGTGCACATGGCGCAACTGGGGTCCGTTGTGCGAGGCGAGAAAGCTGCTGTCGATGGTCTTCATGTCTCTTCCTTGTTGAACGGGTGCCTGAGCACCCATCTCGTCCGTGGACGCCGCGGAACCGGCTTCGCCGGGCCGCTGGCGTCGCCCCCTGGGGGGTGACGCGCGCAGCGCGGCGCAGGGGGGGGGCTATCTCGTGAACGCCGCCAGGTTGCCGGCGTCCACGTTGAGGATGTTGCCGGTGCTCTTGGCGCTGAGGTCTTCGCAGGCGAAGAAGTAGGTGGCCTCGGCGATGTCTTCCGGGAACACGCTGCGCTTGAGCATGGAGCGGTCGCGGTAGAAGGCTTCGAGGTCGTCTTCGCCGATCTTGTTGGCCTGGGCACGCTCCGCGCTCCACTGGCCGGTCCAGATCTTGGAGCCGCGGATGACGGCGTCGGGGTTGACCACGTTGGAGCGGATGCCCAGCGGCGCGCCTTCGAGCGCGAAGCTGCGCGAAAGCTGGATCTCGGCGGCCTTGGCCGCGCAGTAGGCGGTGGCCTGGTTGCTCGCGACCATGCCGTTCTTGCTGGCGATCATGACGATGGAGCCGCCCGTGCCCTGCGCCTTCATCAGCTTGAAGGCTTCGCGTGCCACCAGAAAATAGCCCGTGGCCAGGATGCTCTGGTTGCGGTTCCACAGCGCCAGCGTGGTTTCGTCGATGGGCGCGGCCGAGGCGATGCCGGCGTTGCTCACCAGAATGTCCACGCCGCCAAACGCCAGGGCGGCGCGGCCGTAGGCGGCGATCACGCTGGCCTCGTCGGTCACGTCGCAGCGCACGCCACGCACGTGGTCCTTGCCATGCGCCTTGGCCAGGTCGGCGGTGACGCTGGCCAGCGCGTCCTCGTCGATGTCGGCCAGTACCACGCAGGCGCCCTCGGCCAGCATGCGCCGGGCAATGGCCTGGCCGATGCCGCCGGCCCCGCCGGTGACCAGGGCGACCTTGCCCACCAGCGGCTTGGGCTTGGGCATGCGCTGCAGCTTGGCTTCTTCGAGCAGCCAGTATTCGATGTCGAAGGCCTCCTGCTCGGGCAGGCCCACGTACCGATCCACCGCGTTGGCCTCGCGCATCACGTTGATGGCGTTCACGTAGAACTCACCGGCGATGCGGGCCGTGGCCTTGTCCTTGGCAATCGTCACCATGCCGATGCGCGGCAGCAGGATCACCACCGGGTTGGGGTCGCGCAGCGCCGGGCTGTTGGCGCGCTGGCAGCGCTCGTAGTAGGCGGCGTAGTCGGCGCGGTAGGCGGCCAGCAGACCGTCCAGCGCGGTCTTGAGCGCCGGGCCTTCGAGCGTGTAGACCGCCTCGGGCACGATCAGCGGGCGGATCTTGGTGCGCAGGAAGTGGTCGGGGCACGAGGTGCCCAGCGCGGCCAGCGGTTCGAGCTCGGCCGAGTTGACGAACTGCATCACCTCGGGCGAAGTGTTCACGTGCAGCAGCTTGGGGCTGCCCTGGGCGGCCAGGCCGCGCAGCACCGGCAGCACACGCGCCAGCGTGGCCTCGCTCGCCTCGGTGGCCAGCGTGTCGAAGCGTGTGCCGCCGAACACCTGCACCTGGCGGCGCTCGCGTTCCCGCGCCAGCCAGGCCTGCGCGCGCTCGATCAGGTCCACCGTGTTTTCGTAGCAGGCGCGGGACGACTCGCCCCAGCTGAACAGACCGTGGCCGCCGAGCACGATGCCGCGCAGGCCGGGTTGTGCGGCGTTGTAGGCGGCCAGGCGCTGGCCCAGCTCGTAGCCCGGGCGCAGCCAGGGCATCCAGCCCACGGTGCCCTCGTACACCTGCCGGGTGATGGCTTCGCCGTTGGCCATGGCAGCGATCGCGATCACGGCGTCCGGGTGCATGTGGTCCACGTGCGCATAGGGCAGCGAGGAGTGCAGCGGGGTGTCGATGGAGGCTGCGCGGCTGTTGAGGTTGAAGGTGCAGTGCGGCAGGTAGGCCACCATCTCGTCTTCGTGCGCCAGGCCGCGGTACAGGCCCTTGAGCGCGCGCAGCTTGTCCATGTAGAGCGTGGAGAAGCCGTCGAGCTTCATGGAGCCCACGTCGCCGCCCGAGCCCTTGACCCAGAGCACTTCGACGTCGGCGCCGCTCAGGGGGTCGCGCTGCCAGATCTTGGCCGAGGTGTTGCCACCGCCGTAGTTGGTGATGCGCAGGTCCGAACCGAGCAGGTTGGAGCGGTACAGGAGCAGGTGGGGCTGGTCCATGCCGGCGGTCGCGGCTTCGTCCCACTGGGGAAAGGCTGGGGGGGTGGCTGTGTTCATGGGACGGGATGCTAGGCCGCGCCCCCAGCCCCGGCTATTGATGGAAATTGATCAAATCGATAACGAAGTCTTATATTCCAGCCCATGCCCCACCGGCTGCGGGTGGCGGGCGCGCTGCGGCCCGGTTTTTGTCCGGGAATGTCCTGAGGAGAAATCAAGATGATGGAATTGAAGGTCCGCCACTTGCGGGTGTTCGAGGCGGTGGCCAGCTGCGGCAGCTTCTCGCGCGCGGCCGAGCAGCTGGCGCTGACGCAGCCCGCCGTCTCGATGGTGGTGCGCCAGCTGGAGCAGGAACTCGGCACCGCCCTGTTCGACCCGACCGACCGCAAGCGCCTGAGCGACGCCGGGCAGGAGCTGCTCGGGCACGCCCGCATCATCCTGGCGCAGGTGCGCGCGGCCGAAGAAGCCATGGCCTTCTACACCGAGAGCGGCAGCACCGAGGCCTCGCGCGGCCTGCGCGGGCTGCTGCACCTGGGCGTGGTGCAGACCGCCAACTACTTCGCGCCGCGCCTGCTCAGCGAATTCCACCGGCGCCACCCCGACGTGCACCTCAAGCTCACGGTGGGCAAGCGCTCGGAGATCCTGGCCATGCTGGCCGAGCGGCGGCTGGACATCGCCATCACCGGCTACCCGCCGTCCGAGGCCGACGTGGAAGCGCACAGCTTCGCCCGGCATCCCCACTGCATCGTGGCGCCGGTGAACCACCCGCTGGCGCGGCGCGGCGCGCTGGAATGGACCGACCTGCGGCAGGAAGACTTCATCTTCCGCGAGCCCGGCTCGTCGACCCGGCTGTTCCTCGAACAGCTGCTGCAGGCGCAATCGATCCAGGTGCGCCAGCGGCTGGAACTCTCGGGCAACGAGACGGTGAAACACGCGGTGATGGAGGGCCTGGGCATCAGCTTCCTGTCGGCCCACGTGTTCCAGGTGGAGCTGGAAGCCGGCCGCATCGCCGTGCTCGACCTGGCCGACATGCCCAAGTACATCGACTGGTGCTTCATCCACCGGCGCGACGTCACGCTCAACGGCGTGAACCAGGCCTTCAAGGACTTCGTGTTCGCGGAGGGGACGCGGATCGCGGCTTGTCTGGTGCGGGGATGAGCAAGGCCAATATCCAGGCAACAGTGGGCGCACACCCCAGAGTTACAAGGTCGGAACAATGTCCCACAACATGTGCGCGAACACGGGTGGCCAGAGGTCTTTGCGCCACACGTAGGCCATGGTGAGGACCAGGCCGAAGGTGAGGACCCACACGACACCCAGCGGGCCCTGATAGAGGTGATACAACACCCGCGCCAGCAGCGGCAATCCCACGGCCACCGACAGACCAAATCCACGCAGGCCACGCACCAGGACACCGAGCAGGAACACCTCCTCGAACGCGCCGTTGACCATGGCGAGCGCAATGCGCGAGGTCAGCGACGAGTCGTCGAAACTGAAGCCAATGGCGTCCGTCGCACTGGCTGCGTAGAACAAGGTTGTGACGATGGCCCCGAACAGCCAGCACGCCAGAAACAACCCCACACCGACCGCCGTGCCGCGCATGGTCGGGTGCGGATACAGGGGTCCCAGATCGAAGCTTCGCGAACGCAGATACAACAACGCGGCCGAAGCCAGCACCAGCTCGATGAAAACCATTGCCCAGTTGCCGTCTTCCGAGAAGTTGGCGTCGGGGAACCCGGCCAACAAGGCCTGAAACGACCAGAGAATGAAGAGCCCGAAACAGAGGGTTGTGACCGTTGAGGCCTCCGGGAGCGAAAGGGTGGTCTTCTTGTCAGTGGGCATGGACGGTCAGGAGCATCTGACACGGCCTTCGGGACACGGCCTTTGGTCAGCTTGCACGGTGGTTGGAGCTCGCACAAGCATAGGTCAAATGCCAGCAGAGGGCTTCCCTGCCCGCAGTCACCACCTCAGGCCCGGCTCACGAAAGCGCGGCCTCGTAGATGGCCAAGTCGGATTTGGAAAAACAGCAGAAGATGACGGACTGCACCGGACAGCCTGCTGCCAGCACCTGACGAACCGTCGCGACTGCCACCGTTGACGCTTCTTCGATGGGGTAGCCGAAGATGCCCGTGCTGATGCAGGGAAACGCCAACGATGCCACCCCGGCGGCAGCGGCCACCTCCAGCGACCGCCGGTAACACGAGGCGAGCATTGCTGACTCTCCATGCGCGCCGCCACGCCACACGGGCCCGACGGTGTGCACGATGAACCGGGCGGGCAGCCGATAGCCCTTGGTCAGCTTGGCGTCGCCCGTCTTGCAGCCCCCGAGCAGGCGACATTCGTGCAGCAGCTCGGGCCCCGCGGCCCGGTGGATGGCCCCGTCCACCCCGCCGCCACCGAGCAGCGACGAGTTGGCGGCGTTGACGATGGCGTCGACGCGCAGCTGGGTGATGTCGCCCTGGATGGCCTTCAGAAGCATCGGTCGAAAAGCCTTCTTCAATCAACCCTTCTTCGCCAGCCCCAACCGCTCAATGGTGGCCTTCTCGGCCTTGAAGGTGCGTTCGCCGTAGGCCGTGTAATCGGCGCTGTTCATGTAGATCACAGGCTGGAAGAACTTGTCGAGCGTGGCGAGCACGGCCGGGTCTTCCAGCGTCTTCTTGAAGGCGTCGTGCAACACCTTCACCACCGCCGGGGCCATGCCCTTGGGGCCGCCGATGCCGAAGGGCGATTCGCTGATCGTGTCCCAGCCGCTTTCCTTGACGGTGGGCACGTCGGGGAAGGCCTTGTTGCGGTTGCTGCCCAGCGTGGCCAGCAGGCGCAGCTTGCCGCTCTGCACATGCGGCACGAACTCGGTGGTGCCGCTCATCATGCGGATATGGCCGCCCAGGATGGCCTGCATGATCTCGGCCGAACCCTTGAACGGAACCGGGTTGAGCCGGATGCCCGCTTTCTCGCTGAACTCCTCGATGGCCAGGTGCGGCGTGGTGCCCGTTCCGGTGTGGCCGTACTCCAGCTGGCCGGGGTTGGCCTTGGCGTAGGCCACCATCTCCTTGAGCGTCTTGAACGGCGCGTCGGCGGTGCAGGCGATGCCGAAGGTGTAGCCGGTGAGGCAGACGATGTGGGTGAGATCGGCCACCGGGTCGAAGGGCATTTTCTGCATGTGCGGCAGGCGGTAGATGCCCAGCGGCAGCTGCGTGAGCGTGTAGCCGTCGGGCGCGGCGCCCACCATGGCGGCCGCGCCCAGCGTGCCGCCCACGCCGGGCTTGTTCTCGATGATCACGGGCACACCCAGCGTCTTGCTGGCGCTGTCGGCGAAGGCGCGCATGACGCCGTCGCTGCTGCCCCCGGCGGGCCAGGGCGCGATGAGCTTGATAGGGCGTGAGGGGTACTTGTCCTGCGCAAAAGCCGCGCTGCTGAACAGGCCGGGCGCGGCCACCAGGGCGGAGCCGCCGGTGGCGAGGCTCAAGACATGGCGTCGGCTGATGGAACGTTGGGTGGGTGGCATCGGTTTCTCCTGGGTTGGCGGTCACACAAGCCTCATGGCAGACAGCCACAGACATTAGCCGGCACGGCGGGCGCGTGGAAGCGGGAGAGCCCGGGGACCGGGCCGTTTCCCGTCACCCCGGCGACTGGGCCATGCGCGGCCACCCGCCCCGGACGCCACCCAACACCACCCAGCGGCTGGCGGGTTTCCCCGGATTCGGCCATTGACTTGGTTATTTAGAGTAACTATTCTGCGGAGCGCTTCGAACCGCCCACAAGAACCCAGGAGACCTGCATGCACCCACGCCCCCGCCCTCGCGGCCCCTGGGCCTCGGCCGCGCTCACCGCGCTGACGATCACCACGCTCGCGGCCTGTTCGTCCGTGCCCGCCTCGGCCCCCGGCACCGCGCTGGCGCCGGCCCGGCCGGCGAGCATGGCCGGTTGTGAGGCCCTGGCGGGCCAGCTCGCCGGGCTGGCCCACACCCGCATCCAGAGCGTCACGGCGGTGGCCGCGGGTGCGCTCAAGGCCGGCGCGCAGGACGTGGCCGCGCACTGCGTGGTGCTGGGCGCCATGCACGAGCGCGTGGGCGCCGATGGCAAGACGCCCTACGCCATCGGCTTCGAGATGCGCCTGCCGCTGCGCTGGAACGGGCGCTTCCTGTACCAGGGCAACGGTGGCATCGACGGCGCGGTGCTGCCCGCGCTGGGCGCCTTCGGCGGCGGGCCGATCACCTCCGCCCTGCACCAGGGTTTCGCCGTGATCAGCTCGGACGCCGGCCACGACAACCAACTCACGCGCGGCCCCGGCTTCGGCCTGGACCCGCAGGCGCGGCTCGACTACGGCTACCAGGCCGTGGGCAAGCTCACGCCCATGGCCAAGGAGGTGGTGCGCCGGGCCTACGGCAAGGCGCCCGACCGCTCCTACATCGCCGGCTGTTCCAACGGCGGGCGCCATGTGCTGGTGGCCGCCGCGCGTTACCCCGAGATGTTCGACGGCTACCTGGCCGGCGCGCCCGGCTACAACCTGCCCAAGGCGGCCGTGGCCAACATCTGGGGCGCGCAGCAGTACAAGAAGGTCGCCACCGACCCCAAGGACCTCGGCAGTGCCTTCACCCAGCCCGAACGCCAGACCGTGGTCCGGGCCGTGCTGGACCGCTGCGACGCGCTCGACGGCGCCCGCGACGGCATGGTGCAACACCCCAGCGCCTGCCAGGCCGCGTTCAACCTGGCCCGCGACGTGCCCACCTGCAGCGGCGAGCGCAACGGCAGCTGCCTGAGCAGCGCGCAGAAGGCGGCGATCGCGCCCATCTTCAGCGGCGCCACCACGCGCGACGGAAAACCCTTCTACGCCAGCTTCCCCTACGACGCCGGCCTGGCCAGCCCCGGCGTGGCCAACTGGGAGTTCAGCGCGCCGATCCAGCGCGACTCGGGCGCCGTGGGCCTCATCTTCGGCGTGCCGCCGCAGAACCCGGCCGGTTTCAACGGCGAGGCCTTCGTGCTCAACGGCGACGTGGACGCGATGCTCGCCTCGGTGCAGGCCACGGCCGGGCCGTTCACCGAATCGGCCATGGGCTTCATGACCCCGCCCGACGCCACCGACCTGGGCCGCGTGAAGGCCAAGGGCGGCAAGCTGCTGGTCTACCACGGCATGAGCGACGCGATCTTCTCGCCGCACGACACGCAGGCCTGGTACGAGGGCCTGGGCCAGCGCACCGGTGGCGATCCGTCGGGCTTCGCGCGCTTCTTCCGCGTGCCGGGCATGGACCACTGCCGCGCCGGCCCGTCCACCGACCAGTTCGACGCGCTCGACCCACTGGTGCAGTGGGTGGAGCAAGGCATCGCGCCCGAGCAGATCATCGCCACCGCGCGTGGCCCGGGCAACGCCGGCGAGCTCAACCCCGATGTGCCCGCCAGCTGGGCGCCCAACCGCTCACGGCCACTCTGCGCCTACCCCAAGGTCGCCACCTACAAGGGCTCGGGCAGCCTCGAAGAAGCCAGCAGCTTCGCCTGCCGCTGAACACTGGGCCTCACTTCGCCGCGTGCCGAGCAGCGAAGTCCACGTACCAGTCCAGGCAGGTCGGGTTGGCCATGGCCTCCTTGTTGATCACCTTCTCGAGCGGCTGGCCCAGCAGCAGCTTCTTGATCGGCAGCTCCTGCTTCTTGCCCGAGAGGGTGCGCGGGATCTCGGCCACCTGGAACACGGCGTTGGGCACGAAGCGCGGTGAGAGCGCGGTGCGGATGGCGTCGTTGATCTTCTCGCGCATGGCCTCGTCCAGCGCCAGCCCCGGGCGCAGCACCACGAACAGCGGCATGTAGCTTTCGCGGCCAAGGTATTCGAGGTCCACCACCATCGAGTCCAGCACCTCGGGCAGCGCCTCGACCGCGCTGTAGAGCTCGCTCGTGCCCATGCGCAGGCCGTGGCGGTTGATGGTGGCGTCGGAGCGGCCGTAGATCACGCAGGAGCCGTCGGGGTGGATGCGCAACCAGTCGCCGTGGCGCCAGACGGCGCCGGCTTCCTTTTCAAGATCGCCACCGCCGGGCTTGCGACCGTGGCCGGGCGGGTAGCTGTCGAAGTAGCTGCCGAGCAGGCGCTGGTTGTCCTTGTCGCCCACGAAGTACAGCGGCATGGAGGGGATGGGTTGTGCGCAGACCAGTTCACCCACGGCGTCGATCACCGGCTCGCCCTGCTCGTTCCAGGCCTCGACCGCGCAGCCCAAGAGGCGGCACTGCATGCGGCCCGGGGTTTGTGGCAGCTCCCTGTTGCCGCCAATGAAGGCACCGGCGAAGTCGGTGCCGCCGGAGATGTTGCACCACCAGATGTCGTCGGTTGCATTTCCCTCTCCCTCTGGGAGAGGGTCAGGGTGAGGGCTGGGCGCGGCGAGGCCCTCACCCCCGCCCTCTCCCAGAGGGAGAGGGAGTGGACTTCCTCGCAGCCGGCGAAACTGCGCCGTGCCCCAGTTCTGCGCGTCTTCCGACAGCGGCGATCCCGTCGTGCCCAGCGCCCGCACCTTGGACAGATCCCCACACGCCGCCAGGTCCACGCCCGCCTTCATGCAGTTCGCAAAAAACGCCGCGCCGGCGCCGAAGAAGCTCACGCCGAGCTCGGAGGCGAAGCGCCAGAGCACGGTCCAGTCGGGCTTGTCTTTCGAGCCGCCCGGATTGCCGTCGTAGATGACGCAGGTGGTGCCGTTGAGCAGGCCGCTGACCTGCGCGTTCCACATCACCCAGCCGGTGGAGCTGTACCAGTGGTAGCGCTCGCCCCAGCTGTTGGGTGCGTAGCTGCAGCCCACGTCGTTGTGCAGGGTCTTGAGCGCCAGCGCGACGATCATGGTGCCGCCGTGGCCGTGCACGATGGGCTTGGGCAGGCCGGTGGTGCCGCTGCTGTAGACGATCCACAGCGGGTGGTCGAAGGGCAGCCACAGCGGCTCGAAGGCCTGCACGGCTGCGTCGCTGCGGGCCGTCGCTTCGGCGAAGCTGGCGCAGGGTGCGGCCACGGCCAGGGCCTTCGCCACCGCGGCCGGGCCCTCGGCCAGGTTGGTGTGCAGGACCACATGGCGCAGCGTGGGCAGGGCCGCGCGCAGCTCGGCCACCACGCCCAGGCGGTCGAAGTCCCGCCCGCCGTAGGTCACGCCATCGCAGGCGATCAGCGCCACCGGTTCGATCTGTTTGAAGCGGTCCAGCACCGCGTTGGTGCCCATGTCGGGCGCGCACACGCTCCACACCGCGCCGATGCTGACCACCGCGAGAAAGGCGACCATGGTCTCGGGAATGTTGGGCAGGTAGGCGGCCACGCGGTCGCCGGGCCGCACGCCTTGGGCCTGCAGGTGCAGCGCGAGCGAAGCCACCTGGCGCCGCAGCTCGGGCCACGACAGCTCGACGCGCCGGCCCTTTTCGTTGCGGCTCTCGATGGCCATGAAGCCCGCCGCGTGCGCGGGGGCGACGTGGCGGAACACCTGCTGCGCGTAGTTCACCTGCGCGCCCGGGAACCACTGCGCGCCGGGCATCACGTTCTTCGCCAGCACGGCCGTGTGCGGCGTGGGCGAGAGCAGTTCAAAGTGGTCCCAGATGCTTTGCCAGAAGGCGTCGAGCTCGGTGGTGGACCAGCGCCAGAGCGCGTCGTAGCTGTCGAACCGCAGGCCGCGGTGTTCGGCCAGCCATTGCTGGTAGAGGCGGATCTGGGGGATGTGGGGCGCGGGTTGGCTCATGGGGCGGGCTTTCTGGGACAGGCACATTCTGATTCGCACCCCGCACAAACCGGTAAAGGGTTTGTACGGATGTTCAAGTTTTTTGTACAAACGTTCAATACCGACCATGGCAACGCGTCCTCTGTCGTCTTCACCCAAAGCCAAGCCGGCCTCGGCGCGCGGCACCCCCCGACCCGACCGGCAGATGGCGATCCTGCTGGCCGCCGAGAAGCTGTTTTCGCAGCGCGGCTACCACGGCGTGACGATCCGTGAGATTGCCGTGGAAGCGGGTGTGCCGCTGGCACTGGTGGGCTATTACTTCGGCCCCAAGCACGAGCTGTTTCACGCCATCTTTGTGCACTGGCAGGGCACCGCCGAGCAACGTCTGACACAGCTCCAGGACGTGACGCAAGGACCGGTCGGGCCGGACCGGTTGCGGCAGGTGGTCGAGGCGTTTGTGCGCCCGGTGCTGGCCCAGCGCGCCAGCGCCGAGGGCGAGTACTACGCGCAGCTCGTGGGGCGCGAACTCTCGCGCCAGACGCCCGAGACCCAGCGTGTGCTCAATGCATTTTTCGACCCGCTCGCCCACCGGTTCATCGACGCGCTGCAGGCGGCCCGCCCGGGCAGCCAGCGCGCCACCGCCGCCTGGGCCTACCAGTTCGCGCTCGGCGCGCTGCTGCACCACATCAGCGACCACCGCATGCCCGCGCTCTCGCGCGGCGAAAACGCCTCGAACGACCCCGCCGCCGGGGACCTGCTGATCGATTTCATCACCGCCGGCATCGCCGCCGTGCTGCCCCACGCCCCCTCCCCGCGCCGCAGAGCGCCCTCTTCATCCACCACCAGGAGACATGCATGAAACGTCGGATCTTCCAGGCCACTTTGCTGGCATCGGCCCTCGCCCTGGGCGGCCTGCAGGGCGCCCAGGCGCAGCAGACCATCCGGCTCACCGCCGCCGGCGGCCACCCGCCGGTGTTCCTGTGGGTCAAGCTGCTCGACGAGTTCTACATCCCCGAGGTGGACAAGCGCCTCGCTGCGGCCGGCGGCAAGCACAAGGTGGAATGGACCAAGGCCTGGGGCGGCACGCTGATCAAGATCGGCAGCGAGTCCAAGGGCATTGCCGACGGCGTGGCCGACTTCGGCTTCGTCGGCACGTTGTTCGAGGCGGCCCGGTTCCCGATGCAGAACGTGAGCTACGTGGCGCCGTTCGGCACCGACAACCTGGGCGCCGTCGGCAGCATCGTGGCCGACATGCAGAAGAGCATCCCAGCCATGGGCGACACCTGGACAAAGAATGGCCTGGTCTACCTGGGCGGCACCGCGCTGGACACCTACCACCTCTGGACCAACTTCCCGGTCAAATCCATCGACGACCTCAAGGGCAAGAAGATCAGCGCGCCCGGCCCTTCGGCCAACTGGATCAGGAACACCGGCGCGGTCGCTGTGGCCGGCTCTCTGCCCACCTACTACGAGGACATCAAGTCGGGCGTGTCCAACGGCGCCATCACCTTCAGCACCGGCGCCTGGGGCGCCAAGCTGCACGAGGTGGCGCCCTACGTCACCAAGGTGAACTTCGGCTCCATGTACGCGGGCGCCGTGGTGATGAACAAGCGCCGCTTCGACGGCCTGCCGCCCGAGGTGCAGCAGGTGTTCCGCGAGGTCGGCATGGAATACGACAAGCGCTTCGCTGAAGCGCAGCGCTCCACCGCCGACGCGCTGCTGCAGAAGATGGCCGCGGCCGGCGCCACCATCAGCGAGCTGCCGGCCGCCGAGCGCCAGCGCTGGGCCGACACCATTCCCAACGTGGCGCAGACCTGGGCCACCGACCTGCAGGGCAAGGGCGCGCCGGGCACCGAGATCCTCAAGGCCTACATGAGCGGCCTGAAGAAGAGCGGCGCCCAGCTGCCGCGCGACTGGTCGGTCAAATAATTTCTCCCGGAGCCCCCCATGAGCCTTTCCACGCCGGTCGACGGCGGGGCGGCGTCCCGCGTGGACGCCCCCCCGCAGGACGCCTACAACCTGCCGCTGCCCTTCGGGTGGCACCGCCTCACCCAGTCGCTCAACGCCCTGGGCACGCTAATGATCATCGGCCTGATGCTGCTGATCAACGCCGACATCGTCGGGCGCACCGGCTTCGACGCGCCGGTGCGTGGCGTGACCGAGCTGGTCTCGCTGTCCATCGTCGGCATCGTGTTCCTGCAGCTGGCCGACACGCTGCGGTGTGGCCGCTTCACCCGCGCCGACATGCTGCTCGATGGCCTCAAGCGCGACCGGCCGGTGCTGGCCGCGCGGCTGCAGGCGCTCTACCATTTGCTGGGCGCGCTGCTGATGGTGGTGATCCTCTGGGCCGCCTGGCCCTCGCTGATCGAGTCCATCGCCACGCGCGAATACGTGGGCGCTTTGGGCGACTTCACCGCGCCGGTCTGGCCGGTGCGGCTGATGATGCTGGTGGGCCTGTGCGTGACGGCGCTGACCTTCGTGCTGCTGGCGGTCATCGACCTGCGGCGCGGCCAGCGCCTGGCCGTCACGAGGCAGGGGGGTTCTCAATGAGCGCAGCCCGGAGGGCAGCCCCATGAGCGCCACCACCGTGGCCGTGCTGTCGCTCGCGCTCATGCTGCTGATGATCTGGGGCGGCCTGCACGTGGCGGTGGTGCTGGGTCTGGTCTCTTTCGTCGGCGTCTGGATCATCCGCGACGACGTCGGTGTGGCGGCCAACCTGCTGGCGCAGGCCTCGAGCGACGCCATCGCCAGCCACATCTTCGGCGTGGTGCCGCTGTTCGTGCTGACCGGCTTCCTGGTGGCCCGGGCCGACATCGGCAAGGACGCCTTCGAGGTCGCCAACCAGCTGTTCCGCCGCCTGCGCGGCGGCCTGGGCGTGGCCACCGTCGCGTCCAACGCGGTGTTCGCGGCCATCACCGGCATCTCCATCGCTTCGGCCGCGGTGTTCACCCGCGTGGCGGTGCCGCAGATGATGCGCTTTGGCTACCAGCCGCGTTTCGCGGTGGGCGTGGTGGCGGGCTCTTCCGTGCTGGGCATGCTGATCCCGCCCAGCCTGCTGATGATCCTCTACGGCTTCCTGGCCAACCAGTCGGTGGGCGACCTGTTCACCGCCGGCATCGTGCCGGGCCTGCTGCTGGCCTCGGCGTTCGCCGTCGGCATCGTGCTCGCGGCCTGGTTCAAACCCTCGATGGTCTACGCCGGCGGCAAGATGCCGGTGCCCGACGGACCGGACATGGGCCCGCTGACCATGGCGATCAAGCTGGTGCCCATCGTGCTGATGATCGGCGGCGTGCTGGGCGGCCTGTATGGCGGCCTGTTCACCGCCACCGAGGCCGGCGCGGTGGGCGCGGCGCTGGCGCTGCTGATCGCGGTGCTGCGCCGCAAGCTCACGGCCAAGGCCTTCTGGGAAGTGCTGACCGAGACCGGCCACGTGACCGTGGCCGTGAGCTTCCTCATCATCTGCGCCAGCATCTACACCCGCATGCTGGCGATGTCGGGCATGCCGCAGTTCCTGATGGAGCTGATCGGCCAGGCCGGCTTCGGTCCGTTTGCCTTCATGCTGGTCTACGTGGCGATCGTCATCCTGCTGGGCACCGTGATCGACTCGTCGTCCATCCTGCTGATCGTGCTGCCGCTGATGCTGCCCATCGCCGAGCAGTTCGGCATGAACCTGATCTGGTTCGGCGTGGTCACCGTGGTGGCGGTGGAGATCGGCCTGCTCACGCCGCCGTTCGGGCTCTCGGCCTACGTGGTCAAGAGCTCGCTGAACGACCCGTGCATCAGCCTGGGCGACATCTTCCGCGGCACCGGGCCGTTCACGCTGATCATGGTGGCGGTGCTGTTGCTGCTGATGGCCTTCCCTTCACTGAGTCTGGTGTTGCTCAGATGACCCCGCCCAACCCGCTCGACGGTTTCACGGTGGATCGCTCGGCCATCGTGCACATCGGCCATGACCTGCAGCGCCCCGAGTGCATCCTGGCCGAACGCGACGGCACGCTATGGGCCGCCGACGCGCGCGGCGGGGTGACCCGCATCGACCCCGATGGCGCGCAGGCCTTCATCGGCCAGCGCGCCGATGAAGGTTTCGCCCGCGCCGCCACCGACAGCACCGAGGCCTTCGAGGCCAAGTTCACCCAGGGCACGCTGCCCAACGGGCTGGCCTTCGCGGCCGACGGCAACCTGCTGATCGCCAACTTCGGCACCGATGCGCTGGAGCAGATGGACCGCGACGGTCGCACGCGCACGCTGCACGACCGCATCGCCGGCCAGCCCATCGGCAAGGTCAACTTCGTGCTGCGCGACTCGAAGGACCGGGTCTGGATCACCGTCTCGACCCGCGTGAACCCATGGACCTCCGCGGCCGCGCGCCGAGTGAGGGACGGTTACATCGCGGTGCTCGACGAGCACGGGCTGCGGGTGGTGGCCGACGGCTTTCACTTCACCAACGAAATCCGCTTCGACGCCAACGAAGAGTGGCTCTACATCGTCGAGACCACGGGACCGCACATCTCGCGCATGCGCGTGGTCGAGTCGCCGCAGGGCGCATCGCTCACCGACCGCGAAGTCTTCGGACCGGCCGACCTCGGCGGCTACCCGGACGGCATCGCCTTCGACGCCTTCGGCAACCTCTGGTGCACCCTCATCATGGTCGACCGCCTGATCGCGCTCACCCCGCAGGGCGAGGTGCGGCTTCTGCTGGACGACGGCGACCCGGCCGCCAGCCAGAACCTGGTGGCCAAGATGCGCGCCGGCACCGTGACCGCCGAGGACATGGCGCGCGCCCGCGGCACGCTGGCGCCCTGGATGGCCAGCATCACCTTCGCCGGCCCCGACCTGCGCACCGTCTGCATCGGTAGCCTGCTCGGCACCACCATTCCCTGCTTCCGTTCGCCCGTGCCCGGCCTGCCCATGGTGCATTGGCACGAGAACCCGTTCCATTGACAACACACAGGAGAGAACCATGCCCCGCACATTCGTCGACCTCTCGATCTTTCTGGAAAACGACGTGCTCAGCGATCCGCCGGCCTTCGCGCCCAAGATCCAGTACTTCACCCACGAGCACACCTTCGAGCAGATCGAACCCTTCTTCCCCGGCCTGAAAAAGGAAGACCTGCCCGATGGCGAAGGCTGGGCGGTGGAGCTGGTGCAGCTCTCCACCCACAACGGCACCCACCTCGACGCGCCCTACCACTTCCACTCCACCATGGACAAGGCGCTGGGCGAGAAGAAGCCCGCCATCGCCATCCACGACGTGCCGCTGGAGTGGTGTTTCCAGCCCGGCGTGAAACTGGACTTCCGCCATTTCGCCGACGGCTACGTGGTCACGGCCGACGACGTGGAGGCCGAACTCCAACGCATCGGCCACACGCTCTCGCCGCTGGAGATCGTGGTGGTCAACACCCGCGCGGGCTCGCGCTACGGCCACCCGGACTACGTGGCCGCCGGCTGCGGCATGGGCTACGAGGCCACCATGTACCTGCTGGAGCGCGGCGTGCGCCTGACCGGCACCGACGCCTGGAGCTGGGACGCGCCCTTCGTGCACACCGCGAAGAAGTACGGCGAGACGCACGACGCCAGCCTGATCTGGGAAGGCCACAAGGCCGGGCGCGACATCGGCTACTGCCACATCGAGAAGCTGCACAACCTGGAAGCGCTGCCGCCCACGGGCTTCATCATCAGCTGCTTCCCGCACAAGATCCGTGGCGCGTCGGCGGGGTGGACGCGCGCGGTGGCCATCTTCGACGAGAAGCTGTGACCCCCCTGCGCCGCCTTCGGCGTCACCCCCCAGGGGGCGATGCCAGCCGACCGGCAAAGCCGGACCGGCGGCATCCTTGGCTGGACCTCATCAAACGAAGCGGGTCGCGCAACGCGCAGCATGAACGCAACTGACAGGAATCACCCCATGGAACTCAACCACACCCACGACGCGCAAGCCCGCAGCTGGCTGGCCTCGGCCAACGATGCCGGCACCGACTTCCCCATCCAGAACCTGCCCTTCGGCGTGTTCCGTCGCGCCGGCTCGGACGAGGCCTTTCGTGGCGGCGTGGCCATCGGCGACCAGATCGTCGACCTGGCCGCCGCGGCGCGGGCCGGGGTGTTCGAAGGCCTGCCGCAACTCGCCGCGCAGGCCTGCTCGGGCACGGCGCTCAACCCCTTCCTGGCCATGGGCCCGGTGGCCTGGCGCGCGCTGCGCCACGCGCTGTTCGCCGCGCTGCGCCACGACGCCGATGCCCAGGTGGTGGGCCTGTTGCACGGCTGCCTGCTGCCGCAGGCCGAAGCGGAACACCGCGTGCCCACGCACATCGCCAACTACACCGACTTCTACACCTCGATCCACCACGCCCGCAACGTGGGCCGCGTGATCCGGCCCGACGCCCCGCTCACGCCCAACTTCCAGTGGCTGCCCATCGCCTACCACGGCCGCGCGTCGAGCGTGGTGGTCAGCGGCACACCGTTTCACCGCCCCATGGGCCAGGCCCTGCCCCCGGGCGCCAAGGCGCCCGTCTACGGCCCCTGCGCGCGGCTGGACTTCGAGCTGGAACTGGGCTTCTACATCGGCCCGGGCAACGCCCTGGGCGAGCCGATTCCGCTGGAGAAGGCGGAAGACCACATCTTCGGCGTGAGCCTGCTCAACGACTGGTCGGCGCGCGACCACCAGTTCTGGGAAATGGCGCCGCTCGGCCCCTTCCTGGGCAAGAACTTCTGCACCAGCGTCTCGCCCTGGGTCATCACCCTGGAGGCGCTCGCGCCCTACCGCGTGCCCTTCGCCCACCCGGCCGACGAGCCCCAGCCCCTGCCCTACCTGGACGCGCCCGCCAACCGCGACCACGGCGGCCTGGACGTGCAGCTCGAAGTGCGGCTGGAAACCGCGTTGCACCGCGCCAAGGGCGTGGCCCCCGATCGCCTCTCGGCCACCAGCTTTCGCCACCAGTACTGGACCCTGGGCCAGATGGTGACGCAGCACACCGTGGGCGGCTGCAACCTGATGAGCGGCGACCTGCTGGGCACGGGCACCATCTCGGGCCCCACGCCGCCCGAGGCCGGCGCCATCGTCGAGCTCAGCCGCGGTGGCACGGTGGCCATTGATCTGCCCGGCACCGGCGAGCAGCGCCGTTTCCTGGAAGACGGCGACAACGTGATCCTTCGCGGCTGGTGCGAGAAGCCGGGCGCGGCGCGCATCGGTTTTGGCGCATGCGCGGGCCAGGTGCTGCCTGCCGTGAAATGCCCCCCCAGCCGCGCTTCGCGCCCCCCGCCAATGGGCTGAAGGCCGCGGCTCCGGCATCATTGCAAACCATGACCCTGCCCACCCCCCCGCTCGAACACGCCTTCGACCTCACGGTCTTGGTCTCCGCGCCCATCGAGGCCGGCGAGATCACGGGCCTGAACAGCCGGGGCCGGCGCCGCATCATCCCCATCACCGGCGGCTCGGTCACGGGCCGGGTCAACGGCCAGGTGCTGCCCGGCGGGGCCGATTTCCAGCTCGTGGTGAGCGACACCTGCGCCGAGCTCGACGCGCGTTACCTGTTGCAGCTGAACGACCCCGAGTGGGCGGACGCCCACGTCTTCGTGCAGAACCGCGCGCTGCGCCGCGCCAGCGCCGAAGACACCGCCCGGCTGGTGCGCGGCGAGCCGGTGGACCCGGCCGCCATCCATTTCCGCTGTGCGCCCAGCTTCGAGGTCTCGCACCCCGCGCTGGCCTGGATGACACAGAGCCTGTTCGTCGGCACCGGCGCGCGCTTCCCCGATCGCGTGGAGATGCGTTTCTTCCGCGTGGCCTGAGGCGGATCAAGGTCCGCGCACCGGCCGCAGCGCCACGATCGCCGCAGCCCTGTCCCGCCGGCGTCACGCCCGCCCCGCGCCTGCTGCAACGCAGCGTGCGGGCCTTCAGGCCACCCGGCAGAATCGCGGCCACCCGACACCCGGTTTCCACCACCACAACAAGGAGTTTTCATGGGTCTGTTCCACTGGACGGAAAAATCATCGGCCACGCTCACCGGCGGCGGCGTCATCGGCCCCGACGAGCGCCTGCCCTGGCCGCAGACCGCCGTGATGGGCGTGCAGCATTTGATCGCCATGTTCGGCGCCACCGTGCTCGCCCCCATCCTGATGGGCTTCGACCCCAACGTCGCCATCCTCATGAGCGGCATCGGCACCCTGATCTTCTTCGTCATGACCGGCGGCAAGGTGCCGAGCTACCTGGGGTCGAGCTTTGCCTTCATCGGCGTGGTGATCGCGGCCAGCGGCTACGCCGGCCCGGGGCCCAACGCCAACATCGGCGTGGCGCTGGGCGGCATCGTCGCCTGCGGCGTCGTCTACACACTGATCGGCGCGCTGGTGCAGGCCATCGGCACGGGCTGGATCGAGCGCCTGATGCCCCCGGTGGTCACCGGCTCGGTGGTGGCCGTGATCGGCCTGAACCTGGCCGGCATCCCGATCAAGAACATGGCGCCCACCGGCTTCGACGCCTGGATGCAGGGCGTGACCTTCGTCTGCGTGGCGCTGGTGGCGGTGTTCAGCAGCGGCATGCTGCAGCGCCTGCTGATCCTCATGGGCCTGATCATCGCCAGCGTCATCTACGCCGTGCTCACCAACGGCCTGGGCCTGGGCAAACCGCTGGACCTGAGCGGCATCGCCAGCGCCGCCTGGTTCGGCCTGCCCAACTTCAGCGCACCGGTCTTCAGCGGCAACGCCATGCTGCTGATCGCACCGGTGGCCATCATCCTGGTGGCGGAAAACCTGGGCCACATCAAGGCCGTGACCGCGATGACCGGCAAGAACCTGGACCAGTACATGGGCCGCGCCTTCATGGGCGACGGCGTGGCCACCATCGTGGCCGGCAGCGCGGGCGGCACCGGCGTGACCACCTACGCCGAAAACATCGGCGTCATGGCCGCGACCAAGATCTACTCCACCGCCATCTTCTTCGTGGCCGGCATCATGGCCATCCTGCTCGGTTTCAGCCCCAAGTTCGGCGCGCTGATCCAGGCGATCCCATTGGCCGTGATGGGCGGCGTGTCCATCGTGGTGTTCGGCCTGATCGCCGTGGCCGGCGCCAAGATCTGGGTCGACAACAAGGTCGATTTCTCCAACAACAAGAACCTGCTCGTGGCCGCCATCACCCTGGTGCTCGGCACCGGCGACTACACGCTTCGCTTCGGCGAATTCGCCCTCGGCGGCATCGGTACCGCCACCTTCGGCGCCATCGGACTCTACGCGCTGCTCAACCGCAAGGGCTGAGCCCCGCGGGGCACCTCACGGCCTGTCGCTCATCGGGGCGGCAGGCCTTTTTTTCGCCGGCTCGCCGGCACCGATGCGGGCAAACCCTCAGCCCTGCAGCAACGGGCTGTTACCCCGGCCGCCACCCACCGCCCAACAATCGAAGCCCGAACCCCGTTTTCCAAGGAGACTCCCATGGGCAAGAAGCTGTTGATGATCTGCGGTGATTACTGCGAAGACTACGAAACCATGGTGCCGTTTCAGGCGCTGCAGGCGGTGGGCCACACGGTGCACGCGGTCGCACCCGACAAGAAGGCCGGCGACTGGATCCACACCGCCATCCACGATTTCGAAGGCGCGCAGACCTACAGCGAAAAACCCGGCCACCGCTTCACGCTCAACGCCAGCTTCGCCGACGTGAAGCCCGAGGCCTACGACGGTCTGGTGATTCCCGGCGGGCGCGGCCCCGAGTACCTGCGCATGCACGCCAGCGTGGTGGCCCTGGTGAAACACTTCACCACCAGCGGCAAACCGGTGGCCGCCATCTGCCACGGCGCGCAGCTGCTGGCGGCCACGGGCGACATCAAGGGCCGCACCATCTCGGCCTACCCCGCCTGCCAGGTGGAGGTGGAGCTCGCGGGCGCCATCTACGCCCCCATCGCGGTGGACCAGGCCGTGACCGACGGCCCCTTCGTCACCGCGCCCGCCTGGCCGGCCCACCCGGCCTGGATCGCGCAGTTCCTGGCGGTGCTGGGCACCCGCATCACGCATTGATGCACACCCCCCGTGCGAAGCCGCCGACAATGCGGCTTCGTCCGCCAACGCAGGAGTGCTGCCATGTGTGAAGTCTTCATCAGCGCCGACCCCGAGAGCT
>Ga0209343_10002308_pt1 | contig 24810 bp, 26 predicted proteins | sample RifCSPlowO2_02_FD_184026 | JGI IMG/M metagenome (GOLD analysis project Ga0209343, IMG submission 184026) | Groundwater microbial communities from Rifle, Colorado - Rifle CSP2_plank lowO2_0.2 (SPAdes) (version 2) | ecosystem: Environmental > Aquatic > Deep subsurface > Groundwater | place... | reverse complement strand
TGCGGATTCCACGACACTTGGACACTCAGCCCACGATCATTTGGACACTCGTTCCATGCTCACTTGGACACCTGATCCACGTCCACTTGGACAGGCAGTCGGAGCGCAGCGACGCAGGTTTGCATTGTTAGTCTGAAGTCTCTGTCGCCGTCAATTTCGTTGCGCGTCTGCGCATCGATTCGCCCTTCAGTTCGATCCGATAAGCGTTGTGCACCAGCCGGTCGAGGATCGCATCGCCCAAGGTCGGATCGCCGATCAGTGCGTGCCATTTGTCCACTGGCATCTGGCTGGTCACTAGCGTCGAGCGGTTGCCGTAGCGGTCGTCCAGCAGTTCAAGCATGTCGCGCCGTTGCGCAGCGGTAAACGGCGCCAGGCCCCAGTCGTCTAGGATCAGCAAGTCGGTCTTGGCATAACCCGCCATCAGTTTCGCGAAGCGGCCGTCGCCGTGGGCCAGGCCTAGTTCTTCCATCAAGCGCGGCAAGCGCAGATAACGCACGCTGTAACCGTCGCGGCAGGCCTTATGAGCCAGCGCGCAGGCGAGCCAGGTTTTGCCTACGCCAGTTGGGCCGCCGATGATCAGGTTCAGGCCGTCGCGCAGCCACTGGCCGCTACCCAGTTGCAGGATCAGAGATTTGTCCAGGCCGCGCGGGCTGCGGTAGTCGATGTCTTCCAGGCAGGCGTTATGGCGCAGTCGTGCGGCCTTGAGGCGAGTAGTCAGGCGTGCGTCTTCGCGCTCGGTCAGCTCGCGGTCGACCATCAGACCGAGGCGTTCGTCGAAGCTAAGATCGTTGATGTCAGGCGTTGCGTGTTGTTCGCCAAGCGCCTTGATCATGCCGTGCAGGCGCAGGGTTTGTAGCTTGTCGAGTGTCGGGTTGGGCAGCATTTTGGTGCTCCTTTTTCAGGTCAGTGGTAGTAGCCAGGGCCGCGCAGGTTGATGTGTTCTTCGGGCAGTAACGGCAGGTTTTGCTGGGCAAGCGGCAGCCGTTCCAGCCCTTGGCGCAGGATCGATTCCAGGCTTTTATAGCTGCACGCGCCCAGTGCCAGCGCTCGCTGGCAAGCGGCTTCCAGCCGCTCTTCGCCGTGCTGTTTGCTCAGACGCAGGATCCCCAGGCAGGCGCGGAAGCCGTGCTGCGGATGGATTCGGCGTTCGAGGATATGAGCGATGACACCAGCGGTGTTCGGCCCGGTCTGCTCAGCCCAGTGGATCAGTCGCTGCGGCGTCCATTCAGCATGTTCGCGGTGACTTTTGGGCATGTGCTCGGTTTGGGTGGTGTGGCGGCCTTTGTGCGGCGAGCGCAGATGGCTGGCCACACGCTGGTTGGCGTGGAAGCACTCGACGGTCTTCGCGGTTAGCCGCACTTCGAGTTGGTGTTTCACCAGCTGGTACGGCACCGAGTAGTAATGGCCGTCGACCTCGACGTGGTAGTCGATGTGCACCCGCACCTTTTTCCATTCGGCATAGACATACGGATGTTCTGGTAGCGGTTGCAGTGCGGGTTGGTCGATGGTCTCGAAGGCCGAGCGGCGTGAGCCGGGCAGCTTCTTGAAGGGCTTCTGATTGAGGCGATCCAGCAGCAGCGCGATGGCTGTGTTGAGTTCGCCCAAGGAGAAGAACTGGCGGTTGCGCAGCACCGCCAGGATCCACCGCTCGACGACCTGTACGCCGACTTCAACCTTGGCTTTGTCCTTGGGTTTACGCGAGCGCGCGGGCAGCACGGCTACGCCGTAATGCTCGGCGAGATCGCGGTAACTGGGGTTGATATCCGGCTCGTAGCGATGCGCCTTGGTGACGCCGCTGCGCAGATTGTCCGGTACCAGGATCTGCGATGTACCGCCGAGAAAGGCGAAGCAGCGTACGTGCGAGCCCAGCCAGTCAGGCAGCTTCTGCGACCAGGTGGCCTCGGCGAAGGTGTAGCTGGACGCGCCGAGGACGGCGACGAAGATCTGCGTCTGGCGGATCTCGCCGGTTCGCCGATCAATGACCGGCACGGTCTGGCCGGCGTAATCGACAAACAGCTTTTCGCCAGCACGGTGTTCCTGGCGCATGACCACGTCGACCTTGGCAGCCCAGAGGCGGTAGTGCTCGCAGAACCAGCTGTATTGGAAGCCTTGCGGATGGGTGAGCCGATACTCTTGCCAGAGCAGGGCCAAGGTGACGCCGGGGCGACGTAACTCGGCATGGACATGAGCCCAGTCCGGCATCGGACGTTGATCGCTAGGAACCGTCGGCGCTGGCGGGAACAGACATCGCTCCAGTTCGGCGTCCGACAACTGCGTGGGCCAAGTCAGCCCGCAAGCGTTGAAGCGGTGCAGGTAATTGCCGGCACTGCCGCTGCTGATGCGTAGGCTGGTGGCAATTTTGCGCACGGACAGGCCGGCATCGAACTTTAGGCGTAGTACCTCTCGGATTTTACGCATGGATATACGCTCCACGACGACCTCTTCGCTTCGAGAAAAGAGGTCGATGGTAGTGAATAATCCTGCGTTGCTGCCTGCCTGAGCGTGGGGTCGGATCAGTGAGAGATCACTGTCCAAGTGCTCGTGGAATCAGTGTCCAAGGGGCCGTGGAATGAGTGTCCAAGTCAGCGTGGAATCGCTGTCCAAGTGTTCGTGGACTGGGTGTCCAAGTGCGCATGGAATCCCCAGACAGCAGAAGCTGCTTCAGCAAAACAGGGTCGTCAGGAAGGGTTTCGGGCATTGAAATCATGCCGTGGATTATACCGGCTCAGGTCACGAAACGCGGGGTCAAAACCTGGTGTGGGCGGTTACGCCAGAGGTCGAAACCATCCAGCAGCCAGTTCAACTCCTGAACCGTCAGCACAATGGCTTCCTCTTGATCGTCTGGCGATGTTTTGAACCGCTCGGCATCAAGGCGCTTGAGCCACAAACAGAAGCCGTTGCGCTCCCAATACAAAATCTTCACCCGGTTACGCGACTTGTTGAGGAAGACGAACAGCACCGGGTCAAACACCGCCACCTTGATATCCAGCTCGACCAGGGCGGCCAGGCCGTCGATGGACTTTCGGAAATCCACCGGTTTGGGGTAGAGGTAGACTTTTTCGACTTTGGCGTCGGGGCGCATCATGGCGGCTGGCTCCAGAAATAAATCGGAGCACAGCATTGGCTGGCCTGCAGATCATTTGTAGATGAGGTTTATGGAGCGCTTACGATGCACCAGACCAAGAAGGGTAACCAATATTACTTCGGCATGAAGGCCCACATCGGGGTGGATGATGAGTCGGGTCTGGTACACAGCGTAGTCGGTACGCCAGCCAACGTGGCGGATGTCACTCAGGTCGACAAGTTACTGCACGGCGACGAAAACGTCGTTTGCGCCGATGCCGGCTACACGGGCGTCGAAAAGCGCCCCGAACATGAAGGCCGGGCGGTGATCTGGCAGGTCGCGGCACGCCGCAGCACGTACAAGAAGCTTGGCAAGAACAGCCCGCTCTACACAGCCAAGCGCAAGGTCGAGAAGGCCAAGGCGCAGGTGCGGGCCAAGGTCGAGCACCCGTTTCGGGTGATCAAGCGCCAGTTTGGTTACACCAAAGTTCGCTTTCGAGGGCTGGTGAAGAACACGGCGCAGTTGGTGACGCTGTTCGCCCTGTCGAACCTGTGGATGGCGCGCCGACACTTACTGGCGAATGCAGGAGAGGTGCGCCTGTAATGCGGGAAATGGCCGCCGCGAGGTGCTCGCGGCGGCTAAAAATCCAGAAAGAATGGGTGATTTGATCGTTTTTAGACGAATCGCCGTTTTTTGAAATTGGCAGGGCTGAAGTCAGCCAGAAATACGTGACTACTTCAGACCATCCCTAGTCAACCAGATCGCTATTGCCCCCGAAGATCGAGCCAACTAAGACAGCGGCTAAAATTAATTAGTACGAACTTCAGATGCTCACGATAGCGATTTAATCAGAATGAATAATTATAGGCTAAGACGAAATTATCTTGCGACATGGACGATCTCACGGGCGATGAGGTGTTGTAAGCCGATCGATTGGTCATACTTTGCTCGAAGGCATGCGAATACGCAGCATCGAACCTACCCGATTTTGATACTTGGTAGCTGAATCCCAAGGAAGCATGTTTCCGCAAAATACCCGGAACTAGCGCCAACAATCCCTCATCATTAAAGGGCTGCGTCGCCTGACGGTAACCTGCTCGCACTGTTAAATTCGGGGTAGCTACATACGAAGCCCCAATCGCCACTATTGTTTGATCCCTGGCATTTTGAGGAAGTCTTAAGTCGACATCACCAACATCACTGGAAAACCCTACCTTTATATCCTTCCAGGCATCCTTCCAAAAAACGCGAGACACATCAACAGCAACGAGTAATTTGTCCGTAACTTGGTGGCTCAGACCCACGTCAAGTTTGGCAGGGGTATTAAAGTCTAAAACACGAACCTCGCCCTCGATAGGCACATTACCGATGAGGCCATCTACCGCGGTAACAGTCCCCTTCCCTTTCAAATCGTTCATATGGCTTTTGAGCATGTAGGAGATACCCAACTTGGTCGTTGGCGTAATCTTATATAGCAAACCTAACCTACCCGAGTATCCCCAACCATCGACACCACTCGCAAGTTCCTTGTTTTGGCTAACGCTCAAATGCACACCCCGCGGGTCGGGTAAAGTGCCGATCAAGCCCAACAGCGAACCGGAAACACGCCCATCACCGGCGAGACTACCCAACTGGTTCGTTCCCAGCAAATAATCGAGATTCAAACCACTCCATTTTGCATCTAGCGATCCACCGATAACAAGACGATCGTTAATCTTAAAACTCACGGCAAGAGGTATATCAAGTATAAACAAACGACTGGCGTTCTCAAGGCCGGTATCAGCATCGGCGGCATAGCCCATTCCGCCAATATCGCCGCGAGACAAAAAACTGTCCTTTCCATACTCGACCCCTATCCCCGCTTGCGCGAATATGCCCGCGCCAAAGGTCCAGTTCGAAACTTTACGGATAAAAGCAAGCTGAGGGGCAACATAGGGGCCTCTATTATTAGAATGCCGACTTGATGACGCTTTCTCGCCTGTACCAAGATTAGTGGCGCTGATATCTGTAGTAACCAGATCTAGCCCTAGCAGTATTTCACCTGTCGCATCAGACAAGTCCATTGTCGCTGGGTTGACCATCATTGACGCGGGCCCGACATAATGAGCAACAGCCGTTCCGCCCATGCTCCTGGAAACCGCGCCAAAGCCCTCCAAAAAAACACCGTCCGTCGCTACCGCATGGCTTGACGCAATACCCAAGATCGCAGCACTAATTGTTTTATTGAGTAAATTTGTTTTTTTAATCATATGTTCCACCGTTTATAAATTTTTGTTTTTGGGATACAACATCACTAAAAGCAAACTGCCCGCAACCTTAGAAAAGCCCACACGAGCCGTGTAGTTCTACCAGCACGTTTCAACCAATATGGAGTACCGGCTTGAACATGACCCCTTCTTCCAAATCTTCGGCGGCTCGATTGATTTCCTCAAAAGGATAAAACTTAATTAGCTTGTCAAATAGAAACTTCCCCTGACGATAAAGCTCCACCAACCTCGGAATAAAAATATCTGAAATCGACTGACCTTCGACGATTCCACGAAGCTTACGATTGAATAGCAGGGAGTTAATGTCAACGGGGACTGTGGCCCCCATAGGCGGCGCCCCAACAATACCGATCTCACCGCCTATAGCAGAGCTGAGGATCGCCTGCGTAAGCACGGCGGGCAAACCGCTAGTCTCCAATACATACGGAACACCGTCAGCGAATATCTCTTTGATCGCCTCAATGGGATCGTTAGCGGCCGGGTTAATAATGTGCGTCGCCCCAAGTTCACTGGCTAGTTCCAGCCGGTTTTCCTTAACGTCGACAGCGATGATGGTAGTACAACCTGCTACAACAGAAGCCATCACGGCCGAAAGACCAACTGCCCCAGCACCAAAAATCGCAATAGCAGAACCGGCCGGTGGATTAAGCGCATTTAGAACAGACCCTGCACCGGTTTGAATGCCACAACCAAGAGGCCCAAGCAGCTCAAGCGGAACGTCTTTTGTAACCTTCACAGTGTTGCGTTCATAAGATAGCGCATATGTCGCAAAGGAGGACTGCCCAAAAAAACTTGCTCCCACCTCTGCCCCGTCGTGATCGTGGATGGTGCATTCCCCGGTTACCGAGCGCCCCATAAAATTAGGACCGAATGAGTTTGCACAACTGGTGGGGTCACCGGAAAGACAAGTGTCACAACGTCCGCGGGTATAAAATGTCAGGACAACATGATCACCCGGCTGAACCTTTTTGACCGCGGATCCCACCCTCTCAACTACACCAGCCCCTTCATGCCCTAAAACCATCGGAAGCGGAACCGGATAATGCTGATCGCGACAAATCAGATCCGTATGACACAACCCGGTCGCAACCAATCTAACGAGAACTTGATCTTCTGCGGGCTCATTAAGAGCTACATGCTCGAATAAGAATGGGCCGTTTTTTTTACGGACTATTGCCGCTTTGATTTCCATTTCCATCTCCTTCTGTTACCGGTTTTACTCCGGTTTCCCCCGCGGCGGCTATTCCAGCACTACAGCCGCACCTCAGTGTGTTCTCGAGCATAAATAGACGGTCGTTGCCCCACCACATTTGATCGCCCAAAAACATCGTTGGTACACCGAATACTTTACGTTCGATGGCGGCCTGGGTATGCTCATCATACGCATTTGTTGCAGCGTCGCTGCTGAGAAACTCCTCGAAAGCAGCGCGATCCCACCCTAGAGTCCCGCACACTAGGGCAAGCAGGCTTTCCGAGTCCAGAGCCATACCTTCCCCCCAAACTGCATTGAACACTGTATTCACGTAAGCAGCAGTCTGCGTTTCGGCACCCGAGTAATAGAGCCCAGCATTCATCCGTTGGCTATTGTAATTGGCAGGAAATAAAAATGGTAATCCGTACAGCTCGGCCCAGCGTTTTAAATCCACCATCAAATAGGCAAGTTTGACTTTCAGATCGCGATTGGAGGGGCCTACGTTTCCGATGGCGATTTTGGCTCGCGCCAAATCAATCGAGTGATAGTGAATGGAAAAGCTATAATCGCGAGCTAGCTTCGACAAGCGATGGTTAGCCAAGTAAGAAAAAGGGCTCAAAAAGTCGAAATAGAAATCAACAGTCACAATCAAACACTCCAAAAAACTAAACCAACCAACAGTGGGTCGCCTCATCAAGGATGGCACCCATCGTCGGCTTGATACGCTGGCTTCATTCGGTATTCCTAAAGCCTGCCTTCACACCCGAGTCTGCGAGACTAGCAGTCTTAGCTAAATTTTCCGAACTGGCGACGCCTACTAGTAGCGCAAGAAATATGATTAATCTAACATATTTCAAATCGTTCAGCGTCTTTTCCAGCATCTCGCCAGACCAATGGAGTTGGACTACTTCAATTCCTTGCTGTATTTAGCATGCAGTGCGGCCCAAGCCTTGCCTGACTTAAGGGCGCCAGCAATATAGTCTTCTGGGACGATGTTATAGGGCGGACGGCATGGTCCAGCTGTGAGCCAGCCAGCTGCATCCATGCGTGCCTTTTCAAGTCCGATGTTGTATTTCGAGAACTCCGAAAAGTCGCCATGCGGAAACAATGTCGAATCGGCTGAACGCATATCATCGGAGATGGCTTTGGCTTTGGTCCAGTCACCATTGCTCTTGGCCTGCTCCACAACGTCACGCAACATGATGGCGGTGGCGGGGCCGCACATGACCCCGCTTGACCAGAATGCGGTTACGCGCTCGGGATTGATGCGTGCGGCCGCGTAATAGTCATCCTCGTGTGGGAGAAAACGTATGTTGGGTGCCAGTTTAAGGTCCAAATCAAGCATTCCGATCCCTAAATACTTGGCAGTTACCACCTGCGGAATTTTGGACATTTCTGCCCAAAAGGGGCGAGGGAAGTCGAACTTGAAGGCTTCTGGGTTGGCGTAAATCGCAATGGCAGCCTCTGGCACAGCCTCTGCGACATCACGATAGAACTGGACCGCTGTGGGTAAATCCATTTTTACCCACATAGGAACACCGAGCATGGTGCCGCTTGCCCCAATATCCATAAGCTCGCGAGTCTGGCGTATAACTTCGCGGGTATTCAAGGCTGTAGTACCGCAAAAATAAGGCACGCGACCACGAACAGTTTCGACAATGGTCGAAACATAATCACATTTCTCCTCCCAAGTTAATGTAGCACACTCGCCGAAAGTACCCATACTCAATATTCCGTTGACGCCAGCCGCAATCAGTTCTTCAACTATGCGAGCAGTCTCGTTTAAGTCAACTGTGTTAGTGCTGCGCCAGTTAGAAGCATCCGGAGTAGCCGGCGTTGGCATAATAGCCCAGACACCATGGATATCCTCGGCAGTAAGACGCGCTGGTTTCATAGTTTTATTCGACATGGAGACACTCTTGGTTAGGTAAAAAAGCTGGAACTAGGTTAGTCAGAATCGTTGTCCAATCGCGAGCGACGCCAAATTACGGATCTAGAATTACCGTAGCTGTAGCCTCTTGGAGCCCAATTACTACCCTGATACGTTCGGTTTTAAGGAAAAACTTCCGGATATCAATACTAACGAGCCAGTCGCTCGTCAAGTCAACATGAACTTGCAGTGCCGGCCCCCATGCATGATCTGCATCGAACGACTGAGACTAGCATCCTAATTCGCCACGATCCTTGTATAATCTATTCCAGCCCCGATGTGAGGGTGAACCGGAGCAAAATCGGGAAAATTAATACTGCAGGAGCATAAGTAATTTTCCCCAACGCATATCTGGAAGAGAGCCTGCGCCTGTAACTTTGGTTGTAGTTTTAACTCAATTTTACATCCAGGCCGTAGCCAGCTGTTTCGACGCCATGGCCAAAGATGTCTCCAACGTAGTACTCCGCTTCGTCTATGGCCTTGGCACCTCGCCAGCCGGGCTCAATGAGCCAGCCGGAAGGTGTTGCGCCATAGAACGTCAGCGCCTTGTCGTTAGCATGAATGCCAAGTTGCAAGGCAATGTCAATGTCGTTCTTTACAAACTGTTGGTGGGTGTATCCCAGATCCTCTATGTCTGTGTACTCAAGCATCACGTGATTGAGCCTCTTTTCAGCGGGCATGGCACCAAACCCAATGGAGTGGTCACGACCGTTGCAATGCATGAACGTTAGTTCGCCAGTCATGCCGTTGGGCAGCGGGATCCGGTATTCGACGTCCCCACGCAAGCCCAGAAGACTATAGAACTTGTGAGCCGCTTCGACATCGGTCTGGCGAACGATGCAATGACCCAGGCCCTGGCCACCAGTCACAAACTTGCCGTGCAGGGGACGGCCAGGATGGAACGGGTTGCTCATGTCGATCCGGGGCCCCCAGAATATCTCGGTCGGGTTGCCGCCTGGATCTACTGTCTTCATCAGGCCCAACACCATTCGTTCCTGAGCCTCGGCTTTATCGCAGACGCGAACATCGTAACCGGCGTCAATGAGTTTTTGACCCAGAGCCTCGAACTCCGGTTTTCCGGACACACGCCAACCCAGGTATTCCAGGTCGTCCTGGCCGTTATGATGGACCACGATTCGATGATGCCAGTAATCCATACGTAGATAGAAGCGGTCCTTCTCACCTTCATCAAGAACTTGCAGGCCCAGCATATTCGTGGCGAATGATTTCCACGCATCAGGATCCTTGACCGAGATGCCCATGTATCCGAGTTCAATAACTGCAGGTTGCTTACTCATAGTTTGATTCCATGGAGTTAGTGCTTATTAGAAGGGATACTGCTGCTCGAAAGGCTCGATGGTCAGCCACTTGAGCTCTGTGAACTCATCGATCACAGCACGGCCGTCGAAGCGCCCGTAGCCGGTGTTCTTAGTGCCTCCGTATGGAGCCTGCGCCTCGTTTTGGACAGTCGAGCCGTTAATGTGCACTGAACCATATTCGATGGACATGCCCACGCGCAAAGCACGGTTGATGTCGCGGCCAAATACGCCCGACGACAGGCCATAGGCGCTGTCGTTGGCAATGCGAATGGCCTCTGCTTCGCCGTTGCAACGGATCACCACAGTGATGGGACCGAAGGTCTCCTCATCGTAGATCCGCATGTTAGATTTGACGTGATCCAGGATCGTGGCCGGCATGACCGCACCTTGGGCCATGCCGCCGCAGGCAACTGTGGCTCCTTTGTCGATCGCGTCCTTGAACAAACCATTGATCCGCTCGCCTGAATTTGGCGAGACCATTGGGCCGATGATGCAGTCGCCAGTTACGCATGGGTCGCCCGCGCTCAAACGCTTGGTCTTTTCGGCAAACTTGGCGACAAATTCGTCGGCGATCTTCTCATCAACCACCAAGCGCTCAGTGGACATGCAGATCTGACCTTGGAACAGGAAGCTACCGAACACCGCTGCCTTGACAGCCGCGTCGATGTCCGCGTCATCCAGAACAATAAGTGGGGACTTGCCACCGAGCTCCAGCAGGCAGCGCTTGAGGTGTTGCGCGGCCTTCTGCGCGATAATGCTGCCCACGCGGGTGGAGCCCGTGAAGTTGATGCGTCGGATCTCCTTGGCTGAGATCAGTGCGTCGGCGATCTCGGGCGAACGGTCAGGCGAAGAGTTGAGATAGTTGAGCACGCCAGCAGGCAGCCCGGCTTCCTGCACGCACTGGGTGATCAGGGCATGCGTCGCGGGACTAAACTCAGAACCTTTGAATACCACCGTGTTGCCGCAGACCAGCGGATAAGCGATGGCTCGTGCCGCCAGCACTGCGGTGCCGTTCCACGGCACGATGCTCAGGATCGGACCGACCGGCTGACGTAGCGTCATTGAGAGCGTGTCAGACTTGTCTGTCGGAATAGTTTCCCCCTGAATTTGTGTAGCCAGCGATGCCGCTTCACGGAACACATTGGCTGACATCTGGACATTGAAGCCGGCCCAAAGAGCGGAGGCTCCCACCTCCTTGGCCATCACTTCGATAAACTCGGGTGTTTTACTTTCCATGACCTCAGCGACCCTCAGCAGAAGGCGGCGACGCTCCGAAGGTCCAACAGTCTTCCAGGTCTGGAAAGCCTCTTGGGCAGCTTGCGCGGCCTTTAACGCATCCATCACCGTGGAGTTTGCGCACTCCGTCATCACCTCACCACTGACGGGGTGCTTTCGCTCGAAGGTCTGTTGGTCACTGGAATTGATCCAGACGTTGTTGATAAACAATTTTGTATTCATGCGGTTTGACCAAAAAATGTAGTTATAATTTCAAGATAGGCGACAAACCTACTTGCGACCGAGCGCCATCCCACCATCGATGTTAATTACAGTGCCGGTAATGAATTTCCCTTGATCTCGCGACGCCAACAACAAATAGGGTGCCACTACGTCTTCGGCCTTGGCTGCAAATCCAAGAGGCGTTAGACCCTTGATCATGTCCTCGATACCGGGCATGTTTTTCATGTGAGTTTTGTCGAAGCCGGCGCTTGCGGGACCGCTCAGAGACGTCACGGTGCCGCCCGGTGCAACGGCGTTGACGCGAATGTGGGGAGCCAATTCGTAAGCCAAAGCCTTCATCATGCCCAGGACCGCATGCTTGCTGGCGATGTAGCAAGAACCACCACCACCGACCGCATGGGACGACACTGAAGCGGTCATCACCACTGATCCGCTAGTCTTTTTCAGTTCCTGCAGGGCGGCCCTGATACCGCTGAAATAGCTCTTGACATTGATGTCGAATATCTCATCAAAACTGCTCGATATTTTCTCCCAAGGCTCTTCGATGCCGAGCATGTAATCCCAAATACCGGCATTTGCAATGAAACAATCGAGATGGCCGAATCTATCGGTTGTTTGCTTTATCAGCTTCTCATTTGTTGCATGGTCCCGGACATCGCCCACGACGATCTCGAGTGCGTCCTTGAACTCATTGCAAAGGCTCGCCTTTTGCTCCTCGTTTCGTACGAGAGCGGATACGCAATAACCGGCGGACTTAAAGGATCGAACCAGTGCGAGACCAATTCCTGAGCCGGCACCGGTTATCGAAACGACTTGTTGATTGCTCATACACACAAATTTCCTTTTGAACAATGGGACCGCTTGTAGCAGTCACCATTTGTAAAAACGATCATTGGGTCACATAAAGACCATCACATTGTGCGTCTGGAATGTGCGCTCTGGATAATCAATCAATCGCTGAACCAACTTACGCGCTCCATCTTCGCCGCGCTTCCATTTATCCTCCCGAGTGGCATAGAAGACATCGACTTGATTGCCGCGTCGTGCTCGGTGAACAATGAGGTTGGAGCGAATGTGAAGCAGATCTTCATTTTCGTCCATTGCAGCCTGGATATTTGTGATGAAACGAGTAAAGCGCACCTTTGGACTATTGCCCCAGTTTTGCGGATCCAGTTGATGCGCTACGCGAACTTCCAGTTGTTCATAATTCTCGTTGAAAATGTTCATGGTTTCATTGAGCTGGTAACGGCGCTCGGAAGCTGAGCGCAGTTCGCGTGAGATAATCTGATATTTCACCTCTGAGTCCACGCAGTGCTCTAACCAGGCGCGGTAAGCCTGAATGTCTAAAAGATGCGCTTCCCGGGTTAGCAACGTGGTAGCTTCTTGTTGCAAAGCCTCGTCGCCGGAATTGAAGAAACGAAGAAACTCTTCGGCGTCGTGGGCGGAGACAAGCTTGTCTTCTTGAATATTAATCATCATGGTCCCTCTCGTCTGTTAGCGATCAGTAGTCTTTGTCAGTTCGGTATGCCAATTTTTAGAGGCATCCTCGAATTCAGCCCAGCTAGAGCTGCTGATGTGCGCGCCGTAAGCCCGATAGAAGCCACGATAACTGGTCTCGCCAATCGCCGATTTGCCGACGACGCCAGGATAAACCTCGTCGCCGTATACGTCCCCGCCGAAACCCAGGTTGGAAACCAGATCGCCATCCCTGGATTGATATTTCTTGGCGTTTTGCGATTCCGTTTCCATATTGTCATTGTCATCGCTTTCCCAGAAGCCAGCAGGCCCAAACGTTCTCTGAACCGCGTCGACCAAGCGGCGCTTTAGATCCTCGGGCATGTCTTTTTCGACCATGGCGTAGGTCCATACCTCAGTGGTATTTGCGTCGATCGGGTGCCATACCTTGAAGACACCCGAGCAGGTCAGAAAACTGTTGTTCGGGAAAACGGTGCCGTTGAGGTGGCTACGATAGATTCGTGCGCGAACCTCGCCAATTTCTTTGTTCAGCCGTTCCTGCTTAGCACCGCCGAAGGCCATCAATTCCGGAACCAGGTCTGCGCTGTGCACGCCTGAATATCCGTCCCACAACACACCCATGCCGCTGCCGTATTTGGAGGTCATTTGCAGACCTGCACCTTCTGGGGGCAAAGCTGCGTTGCCAGCTAACGACGAGAAGACCGACTGCCCTGAGCGAAGCGAAGACGCATGCGTCCAACCCACGTGGTATGCATCCCCCACAAAGTTTTCCGCGGGCGCTTTCCAGTTAGCCTTGATTATGACCTTGCCTGGAGGACCGATCAGTTCTAACCCACCGGAATGCTTATGCATGGGCTCCAGGTACCAGCCAGCGTCCCCCAGGTAGTCTATGAGAGAAGGGGCTTCCTCATCGAAGCAACCATAGATGAAGCCATGGAAGCTCTCCACACGAGCGACTTCTTTCAACCCCATACATTTCTTGTCGAGCGCCTCGCCATACAGCTCTTTTTCGAATGGAACGCTCTGCAGTTCACCGTTGAAGCCGAAGCCCCAGCCGTGATAGCTGCAAACGAAACCTTTAGCATTACCTGCTTCTGCGTGCACCAGCGTCTTGCCACGGTGACGGCAAACGTTCAGAAAAGCACGAATCGAACCGTCGTTCTGCCTGGAGACGATAACCTCATCAACCCCCATTTTTGCCGTAACATAGTCGCCAGGGGATGGAATCAGGCTGTCATGAGTCAGGAAAAGCCAGTTCCGAGCAAAAATGGTTTCCAGTTCGCGCTGGAAAAGTTCTTCGTCGCCATGAATCAGGTGTTTTTGGGTCAGCCCAGATTCACTCACCAAGTTTTTATTTTTGTAATTCATATTTTCACCTAAAAAGATCGAATGGGGGGATTACGCTCTAGGGTCCGGGGTGCCTCCTATTAAAATTCTCAGCTCAAATCAATCATCACACGCTGGCCCTCAATCTTCACTGGGTATGTTTTGATGTTCTGTGTCACAGGGGCGCACAAGGCCATGCCTGTGCAAACATCAAATCGACCTTGATGCAAAGGACATTCAATTTCTCTGCCTTCTAGAAAACCATCACTCATGCGGGCGGCACCATGTGTGCACAGGTTGTCGGTAGCGTAGATTTCGCCTTCCACTTCATACAGCGCTAGTTCCTTGCCTTCGACTGTCACGCCGAGGACGTCACCTTCAGGGATGTCATAAAGAGCGACTGCGTCAATCCATTTTTCTGTCATAAAGCTATCTTCAAATGGGGTAAATGATGGAGTTAGAGATCATTCAGCTGTCGTAAATATTCAGACGCGGCTGTTGTTAGTGACGCTCATTTGAGTGTCTTCCTGATGAATTCTCGATGTACAGAGGTGCAGGGTCGGGGACAATTCAGACCCCACTGGGATAGAAGGCATCGGCATAAATATGTTCGGACGATATTCCAAGATCTTTGGCGACGGTGCAAAGAGCTTCAACCATCGCTGGTGCGCCGCACAGGTAGGCCCTCCACCCAGCCAGCGAGGGGATGTCTTTTTCAATCACATCGGTAATTAGGCCGGCTCGCTGGCCCTCATTAATCGGGCCCGTCGCGATCACTGTATGGACAGTCAGTTGAGGGTGGATAGCGGCGAGTTCGTACAATCGGTCTGCGTCGTAAAGGTCTTGCTGACTGCGCACCCCGAAATAAAGGTGGATGGGGTTCGTCATACCCGACTTCAGCGCGCCGCGAACAATCGACAGCACCGGTGCGAGCCCGGTCCCGCCGCCCACACACAGCATCGGCCCGGTGTGAACCTGACGCAGATAGGCCGTACCAAGAGGCCCACTCAACTTAATGCTTGTACCTTCGCGGACGTGCTCGAAAACATACTCCGTGACACGCCCACCCGGCACTTTGCGAATCTGGAACTCCATTTCTTGGTCATCTGGCAGACCTGCCATTGAATATGGACGCACATGTTCGGGACTGAACTGTAGCATCGCGTACTGTCCGGGTGAGAACTCAAAGGGCTTGGCGAGGCGGATGCGGATGCGGCGGATATCGTGAGTGGGCGACTCGACGGCGACCACCATACCCTTAATGATTCGCGCCGGATGGGTGACTATTTCGTCGGCTTCTATGATTTCGATTGCGCAATTGCGAGTGAGTACCGATTGACAGGCGAGCACATAATGCTCGTCAATGAGGTTTGGGTGCCCGCTTTCCGCCTCCGAATCAATGACACTGCCATCTATAACCCGGCAGCGACAGGTTCCGCAGCGCCCAGACAAGCAACTGTAGGAAATAGCCACACCGTTCTCGCGAAGTACTTCCAGAAGGTTGGCACCGGGCCTAAAGGATAGGCGGCGATTGTTCGGTTGTATGAGGAGTTCCATAGTCTGGCTTCGTCATTATAAGATTTGTAAGACACATCCTCGTGAACATGCTCTTATGTGTCAATAAAGCATAGATGAACTGATGTATCACCAATGTGAATATTGCCAGCCAGAATATTTCATAAAAACGGCAGCTCGCTCAGAGAGTTTGAGCAAACTGCCGTTTTTGCTTGCGCTCGGCGGCCAGAACGGGTGGCCACGCTGGCGTTGATGTTCTGCACATAAAAAGGCTCGCATCAGTAGAGCGGCGTGCCCTTCGATGCTAAGGCCAGGCGTATCAGTCAATGTCATCAACTTAAGCAATTTTCCTATAAATATCATATAATTAGCGCTCAAATAAGCGCATAGTAGAACCCCCTTTTGGCCTCTCAATCCACACCGCTTGACACCGCCCAGCAAACCCTGGCTTGAAAATTGTACAAAAAATAACCAGCCCGCTCGATTGCCCCGCCTTCATCGATAGCCACCGCCAGCATCCTCACGACTTTACCCGCCGACGCCAATTGACCTTCAAGAACCTCGTCCTGTTCTTGCTCAATCAGCCGCGCACCGCCCTGCAAACCGAACTCGATCAGTTCTATCGCGTGCTCAACCAGGCCTCGGTCGAATCACGGGTGGTCACCGCGCAGGCTTTCAGCAAGGCGCGCAGCAAGCTCAAGCCCGAGGTCTTCGAGAGCCTCAATCAAACCCTTCAGCAACAGATCGATAGCCTCGGGCTGCGCCAGACGTGGCGCGGGCTACGCGTACTCGCCATGGATGGCTCGAGCGTTCATTTGCCGCTGGAGACGGCCATGACGCGCTTCTTTGGTAGCCACTCCGAGTTTCCTGTTGCCCGTCTATCCATGCTCTACGATGTCGCCGACGGCCAAACCCTGCACAGCCTGATCGTGCCATCCGAGGTCGGCGAGCGCGATTGCGCCCATCTGCACCTCGATCATGTGCCCGCTGACAGCCTGACGCTGTTTGATCGCGGCTACCCCGGGCACTGGCTCTTCGCACTGTTCGAGCAGCAACGGAGGCACTTCCTGATGCGTCTGTCTTGTAGCTACAACGCACAGGTTCAAGAGTTTCTCCGCTCGGGTCAGGTCGAGGACACGCAGTTCTTCGCGGCCAACCATCCCGAGGCGCGCCTGTTCTGTACCGAGGCTGGCGTCGATCCGACGGGCCGGGTTGAATTGCGCCTGATCCGGGTCGAGTTGGCCAGCGGTGAAAGCGAAGTGCTGCTGACCTCCCTGCTGGATCGACAGGCCTTCCCGGCCAAAGTGTTCGCGGACCTCTATCACCGCCGCTGGGGCATCGAAACGGACTACCGACGCCTCAAGCAGACCCTCGGCCTGGACAATTTCAGCGGCCGCAGCGTAACGGCCGTGAAGCAGGACTTTCATGCCGCGCAACTGCTGAAAAACTTGGCGCTGCTGATGCAGCACCTGCTGCAACCGGTCATCGAGCAGCGCCATAAAGACCGCAAGCTACGTTGGAAGATGAACTTCACCCAAGGGGTATCGCGCCTCAAGAACACCCTGGCCGACCTGCTGGTACGCCCCTGTGTGCAGAGTCTGGGCAACTTGCTGGAGTTGATGGCCAACAGCCTCAGCGCCGTGCGTCCGGGGCGCAGCTTCCCACGCAAGCGTAAACGCGCGGCCAGCCGTGGTTGTGAGGGCTACAAACCGACACGCTGAGAACCCGCACCACCGCCCGAAACCACCTGCAAAAAAGCTGACCAGAAGCGGTCGGCACTTGCTCGCCTGGAAAACGCAAAACCCCGTTCGCTAAGGCGAGCCGGCGTAAATTACACTGCCGCCAGGGTTACACATGCACTGAGTCGGGGAGTAAAACTGGTGGCAGTGCTGCTGCAACCCAGCGCTCAACCCCTGGGGGTGCTTGCTCCGGAAAGGGCGGGGGCTTTAGTTGATGACATTGGCGTATCAGTGCGTCCCACCGTGGCCAAATCAAATCATTTCAGTTGGTGAAACGTCGTTTCGCGTCAGCTGCGCAGCGGTGGCGGATGAACGAAGTAGAGCAGTTCGCTGACCCAGTGCAGCAAGCCTTTGACCGGGCAGGCGTTCGGCAGGTGCAACTTGATCCGATCCTTGTATTGCACGACCCGCACGGCCAGCTTGAACAGCTTCAGGATGATCGACATCGGCTGCGCCCGGGCCAGTTTGGTATGGCACAGCGTGTTCTCGTGCAGGCTGTACGCGGCGCAGAGCATAGAACAGCCACAGTAGGTTTTGGCCCAGGAGCGGGCCTTGCAGTCGAGATCGTCATAAAGCCGTACGGTGCCCGTGCGACGGCCGTTGTCGAGCCGGTTCTGGCGCAGCGTACGCGCCTTGGTGAGCAAAGGCTCGGCCTTGGGGGCAACACTTGGTTGCACGCCAGGTCGAAGATGAAGTCGAGCTGCATGATCGCGCAGGGCCATCTGCTCGGGATGGGTGAAGTGCCCGTCACTGCGAGGATGATGTGCCCCTGCGGATTTTTGGGCTATCGCTCGGATGGGACTGTCCATTCAAGCAAATCTAATCCATTGAAGAATAAAGATAAGCCGTATAGTGTGAGCAGGGCGACTTATAAGTAGCAGAGATAGTTGTATATACACTCATACGTGAAACTCAAGACAGCTTTCCGGAATTTATCTGCTATGCCTTGGAAAATGTGGTCGGCCGAACGAATGGGTATCGCACTGGCGATCCTTGCTGCCCTTGGTTTTTCCTTTAAGGCGATTTTCGTCAAGTTGGCCTATGCCGCCGCGCCGGTGGATGCGGTCACGCTGCTGACTCTGCGCATGACCTTTGCGTTGCCGATAGTGCTCTGGGTCAGCCTTTCACTGCGCCGCTCCGCCCCGCCGCTGACGCGCAAGGACTGGGGCCTGCTGATCACGCTGGGCCTGCTCGGCTACTACGGAGCGAGCATCCTCGACTTCATCGGTCTGCAGTATATTTCCACCGCGCTCGAACGCCTGATTCTGTTCATCTACCCGACCATTACCGTACTGATCGGCGTGCTCGCCATGGGCAAGCGCCTGGAGAGACGCCAAGTGGCTGCGCTGTTGCTGTCCTATGCCGGCATCGGTCTGGCGTTCGCCCACGACCTGCAGGTTGCGGAAGACATCAACGCCGTGCTGATCGGCGCGGCCTTCGTCTTCGGCTCCGCGGTGTCCTACGCGCTGTATAGCGCCGGGGCAGAGATCGCGGTGCATCGCCTCGGCACCCTGCGCTTCGCCGCGCTGGCGATTTTGGTTTCCACCGTCGCCACGCAGTTGCACTTCCTCGCCACCCAGCCGTTTACCGCCTTGATCCAGCCCGCCCCGGTCTACCTGTATGGCGCGGCGATGGCGCTATTCTCGACGGTACTGCCGGTGTTCTGGCAGTCAGCCGCAGTTCGCCATATCGGCGCGGCACGCACCGTGCTGATCGGCACACTGGGCCCGATACTGACGATCTTCTTCGGTTGGAAGTTGCTCTCGGAGCCGGTTTCCCACGCGCAACTGGCCGGTGCCGGCCTGGTACTGGCGGGCGTGCTGCTGGTCTCATGGCGCAACAGCACGTCCGTTCGGCAGGAGAATGCTGCCCAAGCGACCTCCGCCGAGGGCACAAGAGCAATAGCACGCTCTACTGCCAACTTGTAGATATATATGGACTTCTCTACAGCTGCAAGCTTTGAATTGTTGAAAGTCAGCGCTAAACGGGCGGCCGCGGAAACTGAGTGCAACACCTGACCATTCCGGTACGGTGCTGCCCCTATGTCCTATTCCGAACTCAGCGTTGCAGAGCGCGCCACGATCCAAATCGGTCATGTCCAAGGCTTCAGTCAGAGAAGGATTGCCTGCCTGATCAACCGATCCCCCTCGACCATCAGCCGGGAGCTGCGTCGTAATCGCCAGGCTTGCGGCACCTATTCGGCCCACGGAGCCCAGCAGCAGATGCGGCGCCGGCGCCAAGCCTGCCGCCCCAGGCGCAAATTGCTGCCCGGCAGTGAGCGCTTCGAACTGGTCGCTCATAGCTGCGTGAGCGTTTGTCTCCCGAGCAGATTGCCGGCAAGCTGCGCAGTATGAACATACCCAACCTCAGAGATGCCTACGTCTGTCGCGCGACGATCTATAACGCGATCTACGCCCTGCCCGTCGGAGAGCTGCGCAAGGAGCTGATCATCTGCCTGCGCCAAGGTAAGACGACACGCAGGCCGCGTTCTGGCGGTGTAGATCGGCGCGGCCAGATTCCCGAGATGGTCAGCATTCACGTGCGCCCGCCGGAAATCGAAGACCGCCTGATGCCCGACCATTGGGAGGGTGACCTGATCAAGGGCAAGGCCAACGCCTCGGCAGTGGGCACCTTGGTGGAACGCACCAGTCGCTACCTGATGCTGGTGAAGATGAACGACGTGACGGCGACCTCGGCGATGGAGGGCTTCAGTGCCGCGCTCAATCGCATGCCGCTGGCGATGCGCAAGAGCATGACCTACGACCAGGGGCGGGAGATGGCGTAGCACGCCCAGATCACCCAGAGAACCGGTGTGGCGATATTCTTCTGCGATCCTCATAGCCCTTGGCAGCGCGGCAGCAACGAAAACATCAACGGCCTGATCCGCCAATACCTGCCCAAGGGAACGGACTTGTCGGTACACAGCCAGGAAGAGCTGAATGCCATAGCGCTGCAACTGAATATGCGTCCGCGTAAGCGCTTCGACTTCAAGTGCCCGATCGAAGTCATGGGTGAGGTAATGCAGGAAGCCATGGCTATGCAGCATGATGCTCCAGCTTCAATTCAATAACCGTGTTGCACTCAGCTCCTGCAACCGCCCCTTCTTCCTGGAATCCTTCAAGGGCCAGCGAGAACTGCCCCGGCCACCTCGCAAACGCGGAGGGAGTGCCAAACGACGCGGGTTGTCTGCCGAACAGATCCCGGTGTTGGTGGTGAGAGATCGCAGTGGTCAACAGGCTGACTTCAAGCTTGAAAAACTCGATGCGGCTCACGTCGGGGAACGGCTACGCCCCCTGGTTGATGTGGACGCGATTCTTTGTACCGACAATGCAGGTGTCTATGCCCACTTTGCCAAAGCAGCAGGCATTACTCCTCAACCGATAAACCCGAGCCAGAAGCGCCGGGTTGATGGGGCTTTCCACATCCAGAACGTGAACGCCTACGATAGCCGGCTCAAGAGCTGGATGACTCCTTTTCATGGTGTGGCCACCAAGTACCTAACGAACTATCTGGGCTGGCGGCGCCTACTTGAACGCTACAAAGCGCAGCTCAACCCATTGATTTTCTTGGGAGAGTCGCTGGGGTATACGGACATGCAACAGTTAACTCAGACAGAGCCTAAATAATTGCCTTACAAGACTAATGCCCTAATTTTTTCCTTATCTCGGCATATCCCCACCTTGAGCTCCTTGCTCCAACGGGCACCGAAGAGCTTCAACTGGGGCAGCGTGAAATGGAAGTCGGCGGCGCCCCTCTGGCGGGGCTGCACGCTGCACTCCTCGACCTGGGTGTTGAGCATCGCTACCGCCTCGTCCATGTCACGGGACCTGAGCCATGGGCGCATGGCGAAAGGCAAGGCGCGATGGACCGGGTTAGAGGACGTGTCGTTGGCAAAGGGGATCGGACTGGTCATGGCATCGCTTCCTGGGCCTGCCTCGTTATGCCGTCTGGCAGTTCGGGGGCCCCTGTCTTGTTGTCATCGGAGGTAAGTTGGCAGACAGACGTCTGCCTGCCCACAGGACACCTGCAGCAGCGCCGCAGAAACATGGCAGGTTCAGTCGATTGTTGTATAACCAGGCTCGCGGAGCGCCCGCAGCCCCGACTCGGCGCAGGCCTCGTCCTGCTCCTCGCTGGCTCCGGAAACGCCAATGCCGCCGATGCATTCACCATCGAGCAGGATCGGCAGGCCGCCGCCGAACACCACCAGCCGCTCGCGTCTTGGCAGGCCGATGCGCAGGCGCGGGTTGTCACCCAGCACTTCGAGCCAGTCGCGAGTGGAAAAGCCGAAGCTCGCCGCAGTATAGGCCTTGTCCTCGGCGATACCCTGCGAATGCAGGAAGGCGCCGTTCATGCGTAGATAGGCCAGCGGCAGGCCGGCGCGGTCCACCACGCTGACGTGGATGCGCACGCCAAGCTCCTCGGCATGGGCCACGGCGGCGCGGGCGATGGCAGAGGCGGCTTCCCAGTGCAGCGAGCGCTCGGTCATGGTTTTCATGCGCCGGGCACCCGGGGTTGTGCAGGGGCAGGTAGGTTCATCGGCCGAGGGCCTTGGCGCTTTCGCCGCCGATGCCGAAGTGGTTGCTCGGCATCTCGGTGATGATCACTCGTACCCGTTCGATGGGCGCGTCCAGCGAGCGCGACATGGCCTCGCTGACTTCGCGGATCAGGGTTTCCTTCTGCTCGTCGCTGCGACCTTCGAGGATGTACAACTGGGCGATGGGCATGCCTCGTCCTCCAACAATGGGGGCGGCCGACCGCGCAGGCCGGCCGCGGGGGTTCAGATAAAGCGCGCGGACACCGAGCCGAGGCCCTGGTAGCGCACGGTGATGTTGTCGCCCGGCGCCACCGGCACGGCGGCGGTGATGCCGCCGGTCATGATGAAGGTGCCGGCCGGGATGTGTTCGCCGCGCTCGGCCAGCAGGTTGGCCAGCATCGCCACGCTGGACAGCGGATGGCCGAGCACCGCGGCGCCGGCGCCGAGCTCCACCACTTCGCCGTTCTTCTCCATGACCACGCCGAGGGTGCGCAGGTCGACTTCCTCCAGGCTGGCCATGCGTCCGCCGGTGATGAAGCGGGTCGAGGAGGCGTTGTCGGCGACCACGCTGATCAGGTCGAACTTGAAGTTCTCGTAGCGCGAGTCGATCACCTCGACGGTGGGGATCACGTAGTCGATCGCCGCGATCACGTCGCCGAGGTGGCAGCCCGGACCGTGCAGCGGCGCCTTGGTCACCACCGAGATTTCCGCCTCGATTTTCGGGTGGATCAGCTTGGAGCAGTCCACCACGCCGCCGTCCGGCACGCTGAAGTAGTCGGCGAGGAAGCCGTAGATCGGCGTTTCCACGCCCATCTGCGCCATCTTCGCCCAGGAGGTCAGGCCCATCTTCAGGCCGACGATCTTGTTGCCGCGGGCTTCCTTGCGCCGGCGGATTTCCCACTGCACGTCGTAGGCGTCGGCGAAGGTCATCGCGGGGAAGTCGTGGGTCACCTTGCCGATGTCGTGGACATTCAGCTCGGCGTTTTCGATGTGCTCGGCCAGGGCCAGCACCTGTTCGCGGGTCAGGGTACGGTTCATGCGCTCACCTTCTGCTGCTGACGGGCCCGGGCCATGTCCAGGGCGAGGTCTTCGATCATGTCTTCCTGGCCACCGACGGTGCCGCGCCGGCCCAGTTCGACCAGGATGTCGCGGGCCGACACGCCGTATTTCTTCTCGGCGCGCTGGGCGAACAGCAGGAACGAGCTGTACACCCCGGCGTAGCCCAGGGTCAGGGCGTCGCGGTCGACGCGGATCGGCTGATCCATCATCGGCACCACCAGGTCCTCGGCGACGTCCATGATCTTGTACAGGTCGATGCCGGTTTCCACGCCCATGCGCTTGCACACCGCGACGAACACCTCCAGCGGGGTGTTGCCGGCACCGGCGCCGAGGCCGGCGACCGAGCCGTCGATGCGCGCGGCACCGGCTTCGATGGCGGCCAGCGAGTTGGCGATGGCCATGCCCATGTTGTGGTGGCCGTGGAAACCGACCTCGGTGGCTGGGTTCAGCTCGGCGCGCAGCAGGCCGATCTTCTCGCTGACTTCATCGGGCAGCATGTAGCCGGCCGAGTCGGTGCAGTAGATGCAGTTGGCGCCGTAGCTTTCCATCAGCCTGGCCTGTTCCAGGACTTTCTCGGCGCTGATCATGTGCGCCATCATCAGGAAGCCGACGGTGTCGACACCGAGCTTGCGCGCCATGCCGATGTGCTGCTCGGAGACGTCCGCCTCGGTGCAGTGGGTGGCCACGCGGATGGTCGAGACGCCGCAGTCCAGCGCCATACGCAGGTGCTCGACGGTGCCGATGCCGGGCAGCAGCAGGGCCGAGACCTTGGCCTGCTTGAGCTGCGGGATCACCGCGCGCAGGTACTCCTCGTCGCTGTGCGCCGGGAAGCCGTAGTTGATCGAACGGCCGCCGAGGCCGTCGCCGTGGGTGATCTCGATCAGCGGCATGCCGGCGGCATCGAGGCCGGTGGCGACCGCGACCATCTGCTCCAGGCTGATCTGGTGGCGCTTGGCGTGCATGCCGTCGCGCAGGCTCATGTCGTGCAGGATGACGCTCTTGCCGTGCAAATTCATGGTGCTACTCCTCACGCGAACGCGATGTCGCGACGCGGCAGTTGAATGGTGCCGGCGGCGATTTCCTCGGCGAACATCTCGCCGGTGCGCAGCGCGGCGGCGGTCATGATGTCGAGGTTGCCGGCGTACTTGGGCAGGTAGTCGCCCAGGCCTTCGACTTCCATGAAGATCGACACGCGGTTGCCGTCGAACACCGGGCCGTTCTTCAGGCGGTAGCCGGGCACGTATTTCTGCACCTCGGCGATCATCGCGTGAACCGAGGCGGTGATCGCGGCCTGGTCCGGCTCGCTGTCGGTCAGGCAGTGGATGGTGTCGCGCATCATCAGCGGCGGCTCGGCCGGGTTGATGACGATGATCGCCTTGCCTTCCCTGGCGCCGCCGACCTGCTCGATGGCGCCGGCGGTGGTGCGGGTGAACTCGTCGATGTTCTTGCGCGTGCCCGGGCCGACCGAGCGCGAGGAGACGGTGGCGACGATCTCGGCGTAAGCGACCGGCTGCACGCGGGACACCGCGGCGACCATGGGGATGGTGGCCTGGCCGCCGCAGGTGACCATGTTGACGTTCATTTCCAGGCGGCCGACATGCTGCTTGAGGTTGACCGGCGGCACGCAGTAGGGGCCGATGGCCGCCGGGGTCAGGTCGACCATCAGCACGCCAAGCGCATTGAGCTTGCGGCTGTTCTCGGCATGCACATAGGCCGAGGTGGCGTCGAAGGCGATGCGGATGTCGTCGTCCAGCACGTGTGGCAGCAGGCCGTCGACGCCTTCGGCGGTGGTCTTCATGCCGAATTCGCGGGCGCGCTTGAGGCCGTCTGAGTTGGGGTCGATGCCGACCATCCACACCGGCTCGATCCACTCGGAACGGAGCATCTTCATCACCAGATCGGTACCGATATTGCCGGGGCCGATAATGGCC
>Ga0209343_10002307_pt1 | contig 24810 bp, 29 predicted proteins | sample RifCSPlowO2_02_FD_184026 | JGI IMG/M metagenome (GOLD analysis project Ga0209343, IMG submission 184026) | Groundwater microbial communities from Rifle, Colorado - Rifle CSP2_plank lowO2_0.2 (SPAdes) (version 2) | ecosystem: Environmental > Aquatic > Deep subsurface > Groundwater | place... | reverse complement strand
GCCCAGAACTGGCGTTCGCTATCGATACACAGCAGGCCCAGCAACACGTCCAGCGACGCATCCTGGTGCCGCGGCTCCCAGGTGTTGTTGGCGTGGTCACGCGAACACAGGCACCAGTGGCCATCGGCATGCGGCACCAGCAGGGCGATGTCGATCATGCCGCCGGTCGGGTCCACATTGCGCGAACAGCAGGGGCTCTGGATGCGGTAGGTATCGCCCTCGCGCAGCACCTGCGGATGCACATAGCGGTAGCGTACGCGCTCACGCAGGGCCCGCTCCATGCGGCGCACCATCAGGTCCACCACCTGGGCGCTGGCCGGGGCCATGACGGCGGTGGCCCTATTCACACCGCTTCCTCGGTCTCGGGCAGCAAACCACGCGGCGCCGGTACCAGTTCAATCTCCAGGCAGCCGACCACACAACCGTCGAACTGCACCAGGTAGACCGGCTCGTTCAACTCGGGCGCATGGCCGATGTTGACCACCTCGCCGAGCGAGCCGCGCGCGGCCAGCAGCGCATCCAGTGGGCGGTCCGGGTAGCTGCCGTCGTTGAGCAGATCGTCCAGCGCAATGACGCGCTGGCCCCAGGCATAGGCCGGCTCGCGCGGTTCGATGCCGGGCATGGTGGTGGCGTTCATAGGACTTCTCCGGTTGGTTTGGCAGACCCCAGCGTCTGCAGGACGGCGGCCTTCGCGCCCAGTTGCTCCAGCACCTCGTCGGGCAGGTTGTCCAGCGTGCACAGCTCCTTGGCGCGCATGCCGACGCGGTGGCCGGAATCGACAAAGTCCACGGCGTAGATGTAGAACTGCTGCAAGAAGGTGTTGATGTTGATCACATAGCCAATCTCGCCCTTGTGGACCAGCACCTCGCCGATGTCGCGGCCGTTGTAGGTGCCGTCGTTGCGCACCACGGAGCGGGCAATCACCCGCTCGCCATAACTAAAACGCGGCGGGTAGGCCAGTTCGATCTCGGCATCGTCGCGGTTGATATCAGCCATGGTTCGTTCCAATCGGACTTGCGTCGCCCGCCTGGCGTGTGCGCACGGCCTGGCGTACTTCAGGCTCCTCGTCGTCGCGCATGGTTTCCAGCGTGGCGGCATCGGCGCGCTGCGCCACCCCCCAGCGCACACGCCAGTCCATATCACGGGACAGGCGGGCCAGCAGTGCAACCGGTAGGCGCTCGGCTACCACGCGCCGCACTTCGGGCTCGGTGTCATCGGCCATGCGCAAGAGCGCGGGCATCTCCAGCCGCTGCGCCACGCGCAGGCGCACCGCCCGGTCCGGGTCGTTGGCCATGGTCGGCAAAATCGCCAGTGCCAGGCGTTGTGCCACCAGCTCGCGCACACCATAGTCGGGGTCGTTGCGCAGCGCACCCAATTCGGCCGGTGCCAGGCGCTGGACCACGCGGATGCGCACCTCGCGATGCGGGTCCTGTGCCATGCGAGCCAGCTGGGCCTGCGGCAGGCGCAGGGCCACCTGTAGGCGCACGGTCTCGTCCGGGTCGTCCATCAGGGCGGGCAGGCGGAACAGGCTGGCACGGCGCGCGGCAATGGCACGCACTTCAAAGTAGGAATGGGCCAGTTGCTCGTCACTCAGCGTGGGGTGCCAGCGGAAGAAGCGGTCAATGCGCCGGGCATACACGTCCTGCATGCAGGCGTGTCCCGGTTCACAACCCAGCCGCTCACCCCGCGCGCGCAGGTGGGCATAGTCACAGTCACCGCAGTGGAGGGGGCCACCCTGCCAATGCTGCGCCGGTATCTCGTCCTGCGGACGCAGGTCATTGGCTAATCGGAGACTGTCCGCAGGCATGGTGTTGTCTGCCGTGTCAGTGCGCCACTACTGGGGCAGCCGGTCGGCCACGCCCAATGGCGCTGATCTCGATCTTGGTCACGCCCACCTTGGGAGCCGTCTCGGCGCTGCTGCAGGCGCAGGCTTCCTTGTTGGGGTCGATAAAGGAAAGGCCCGACGTGGTGGCGGTCTCCACAAAATCGACCGTGATGCCGTTGAGCATCAGCCGACTTTCCGCAGCCAAGAACAGGCGCACGCCACCGACCTCCAGCAATTGCTCGCCCGCAGCGGGAGCGGCCTCGGCGCTGAACTCGGACGCGTAGCCAGAGCAGCCGCCCGGGGTGACCGCCAGGCGCAGGCCGGCGCCCGCGGGCAGGCCCGAGAAGCGCACGATGCGGTTGATGAACTTGGCAGCGGCGGGGGTGATGGCGACGTTGGGCGACATGATGATCAGACCTTCACGATGCAACCGTCCACCGGGCAAACGGCCACGCACTGGGGTGTGTCGTAGTGACCATCGCAGTCGGTGCATTTCTTGGGGTCGATGACGTAGGTGCCGTTCTTTTCGCGGATGGCGACGTTGGGGCATTCGGGCTCGCAGGCTGAGCATGCGGTACAGGTTGAAATGATGATTTTGTGGGCCATGGTGACTCTCCTGTGGGGTGGTGTGGATAGCGGGGATTGCGGGGAATTCAGGCAGCCAGCGCAACGCCGCCTGCAAGATTGGTGAAGGCGCCCTGGCGGATTTGCGCATCGCCGCGGGCCTGGTGCACCACCGCGCCACTGGCAATGCGGGCACGGTAGTCGTTGAACCAGTCCAGCGCGGCTTTCTCAATAAACTCGCCCACGTACTGGTCCACCGGCTCCACACCGGCGGCGGTCAGTTCGTCCTTGGGGCAGGCGCCAATCTTGGCCACCAGCACGGCGTGGCAGTCGTTGATGGCGCGCACCACGGATGGCAATTGCTCGTCGTCGCCCGCGCCGCCCTGGCAATACTGGTCCACCCGGCGGTGGCCCACGAACAAGGCTTTGGCCGCGGACACTTCAAACACCTGGAACTCGGTCACATGGCCAAAGTGTTCGTTGACGCGCCCACCGCCCTTGGTGGCTACTGCTACCAGGACCTGCAGATCGTCCGCCACCTCAACCGCACTGGCCGCTGCCAGGGCTTGCTGCTTGGCGGCCTGCTGCGCCTGGCGCTCCACTTCCACCTTGTCCTGGTAGAGCTTGCGCTTGTCCAGGTCGTAGACCACGGCCATCTGTTCCAGCTTGTCCAGCGTGAATTCCTCGCTGCGGTCTTCGCCCAACAAACCAACCGCATCGGCGCGGCACTGGCGGCAATGGCGCATCAAATTCGCGCCGCCCATGCAGGCGTCCTGCACGGCCTTCAGTTCGGAGGCGGTGGGGCCACGCTGACCGGTCAGGCCGAACACCGTGCCGTGCTCGGCCTCGGAGATCAGCGGCATGATGTTGTGCAGGAAGGCACCGCGCTTCTTGACCTCGCGGTTCACTTCGATCAGGTGCTCGTCGTTGACGCCGGGGATCAGCACCGAGTTGATCTTGGTCAGCACGCCGCGCGCGGTGAGCATCTCCAGGCCCAGCATCTGGCGCTCGTGCAGGATCTTGGCGGCCTCATAACCGGTCACGCGCTTGTGCTGCCAGAAGATCCAGGGATAAATCTTTTCACCGACGGCGGGGTCCACCATGTTGATGGTGATGGTGACGTGGTCCACGTTGTACTTGCAGATTTCGTCCACATAGTCCGGCAGTGCCAAACCGTTGGTGGAGATGCACAGCTTGAGGTCGGGCGCTTGGCTCTGCAACATGCGAAACGTTTGGAAGGTCTTGGCCGGGTTGGCCAGCGCATCACCGGGGCCGGCAATGCCCAGCACCGTCATCTGCGGAATCTCGCTGGCCACCGCAACCACCTTGCGCACGGCTTGTTCGGGCGTGAGCTTTTGCGAAACTACGCCGGGGCGGGATTCGTTGCTGCAGTCGTACTTGCGGTTGCAGTAGTTGCACTGGATGTTGCAGGCCGGGGCCACGGCCACGTGCATGCGGGCAAAGTGGTGGTGGGCTTCTTCGGAATAGCAGGGGTGGTTTTTGACCTTGTCCCAGATCGCCTGGGGCATGTCGTCCGGGCCGTCGGACGAGCCGCAACTGGCCTTGCCCTCTGCGCCCTGGGTGCTGCAACCGCCACCGGTTTCCGGCACATCGAGTTTGGCGCCCAGAGGCTTGATTTGACCAATGCTGACGTAGGTCTTGGCGGGCATAGCCCCGGCTGGCGCGCTGGCGTGCATGGAAACCCTTCTCGCGTCCGACAATGGCCGCATAAGGGTTCAATAGCTAAATCCATGCCACCCGGAAACGGCTGTTTTTGGGCTGGGTTTGTCGGATGTGGGACACGGGGAGGGGTGGTGGGGGCTGTGTTTTTAGGAGTGGGATGTCAGTGATGCTACAAAGATGACATTGGGGGGCTTGGCGTCCGGAATGGCTTTTTGTGCTTGCGCGCGGTCGGCTAGCGGGTTTTGGGGTCGGATTCCAATAAGACCGCGAAGCGCCCAAAGGGATGCCCAACGGGCAGGTCTTTTTGGACTCTGACCCCAATACCTGCGGGTTCATGGTTAGGGGCTTGGAGATCGGCGCTGCCATGATTGCTCTGTTATTGATAGCTACTTGCGCAATGGATACGAGGGCTAGCGGTCGATAAGACACTCAGACATTGCCGCAAAGCACCGTTGTGCTGAAGTGCGGCGCGGATCTCACGCCCGAGCCCGTGCAAGGGTTTTGGCCAAGTGGCGCGTACTACCTTCGCGCGGATCGTCTTGGTCGTGCAACAACTGTATAAAATAACAGTTTTGTTGATGGGCGTTACATGCGAAAAACATCCACTCGTACCGATTCGGTCAACCATATCGCCGTCTTTCAAGAAGCCAGCATCCGCCGCGTTTGGCACAACGAGGAATGGTGGTTTTCCGTGGTGGATGTTTGTGCCATCCTGACCGCGAGCCCGGATGCCGGTGCGTACTGGCGCAAACTCAAACAGCGCCTCAATGCCGAGGGTGGCCAACCCGTGACGTTTTGTCACGGGTTGAAACTGCTGGCCCCAGACGGCAAGCAGCGCGAGACTGATTGCGCCAATACCGAAGGGCTATTCCGCATCGTCCAGTCCATCCCATCACCCAAGGCCGAGCCGTTCAAACGCTGGCTGGCGCAGGTGGGCTACGAACGGGTGAAGGAGATCGAGAACCCCGAGTTGGCCAGCGCCCGCGCCCGCGAGCTGTACCAGGCCAAGGGCTACCCGCAGGCGTGGATCGAGAAGCGGCTGCGATCCATCTCCGTGCGCGGGGAGCTGACCGACGAGTGGAAGGCGCGAGGCGTTGCAGAAGGCAAGGAATATTCCATCTTGACCGCCGAAATCGCCCGAGCCACCTTTGGCATTACGCCCAGCGAACACAGCCAGCTCAAGAAACTGGATATGGTCAAGACCGGCAACAACCTGCGGGACCATATGACCGACTTGGAGTTGATCTTCACCATGCTGGGCGAAGCCAGTACCACCGAGATTGCCCGGCGCAGCGATGCCCTGGGTTTTGTGGAGAACCGCACATCCGCCAAACAGGGCGGCACCATTGCCGGTAATGCGCGCAAAGCGCTGGAGGCCAAAACGGGCAAGGCGGTGGTGAGCAAGGCCAATTACCTTGCGGCACCGAGTGCGCCGGATTTGCTGGGCGATGCAGCGCCTGCACAGCCCGGCAAGCCCAAAACGCGAGCGAGGGTGAAGGTGGCTAAGGGCAGCACAGAGTAAAAAAAGCGAGACGTAGCCCAAATGCCTATCTTCAAAATCTCCGGCGCGAAGCTAAAAAAGCTGAACAGCCTGGAATAGGTAGTGGGGCTGATTGAGCAGTCTTACAAGAACGTTATTTAGCCAGGCGCTCCCAGACGAATTGCTACTCTATTGATAGCTTCTTGCGTAATGGATACGAGGGCTAGCGGCCAATTTTTCATATAGACAGTGCCGTGGAAGAGGGTGATCGTCCATTTCGATGGTGGCGGCCTCTGATGGGCACCAAGGCGATCTGGAAAGTCTTGAATGCGTGGCACATGGCAGCCCCAGTCCAGATCCGGCACCCCAGCGGGAGATACAAAGTCGTCGGAGAGTCAGGGCAGGCCGTGAATTCATAGTGTTGGTTCAGCACGCTTAACCTGCCCAGCGGTCTTGATCGCTCCTTGCAATGCCAGGGTGGGAGCGAATGCGCCGCTGATGGCCGCGTTGAACGCCAGAAAATCGCGTTTTGAAAGCGTCACGAGTGATTCCTGTTCCAGAAAAATTCGCGCTTTGTCCCTGGCCGCACTCCGAACAAAGTCGGCCATGCTCACGCCCGTGAGGCTTGCCGCACAGGAAACCAACTCCTCTTCTTCGGCGCTCAGCGTCAGTTCAAAGCGGGTGACTATTGCCATGTGCGACTCCAATGCCAAAGACAGAATTTTGCCGTACTGAATTCAAGTGCGTCAATTAAACGCTGACCGAAGGCATTGACTGGTGCTCTTGCGAGAAGAGCACAAAAATTCGATTACCCGATCAGTGGTGCCGGGCAACGGCAGCCCGTATTTCATTCGTCGGGGTCGGGTTGGGCGGCTAGGTCCGAAAAGGTGTTCGCCATGGCGGAAAAGGCGGGATAAAAGCGGGACAGGATGTCAGCCGCAATGCCCGATGCGATGTCGGTGTTGTAGGTGTGCGATGTCAGGTTGCGCGCCTTGATCATGTCCATCCATGCATCTCCGTCCTGAATGAGGGCGTCTTTAAAGGCCTGGCGCGTGGCATTTTTGGAGTCGACCAGGCCCACAAAGCCCTGCGCGTCCAAGTATTCCTTCAGCACGTTCCACGCCAGTTCATGGGTGAATTCAAAGGCGTGAATCACGCCTAGCAGTTCCAACTTCGAAAGTGGGCGCCGCTGGGCGAGTTCCACAGCCTCAGCCAGCATTTGCAGGGCTTTGCGGTAATTGCTGAAACGCTGCTTCCAGCGGTTGTCGTCGGTCATGGTGCTCACCTGTTTCAGGCGAGTCTACCCATCCACAAGTTCTCAAAACTTCCTCACCTCAATCCCATTCTTCTGTAACGCATACCCCATCTGCCGTGGCGATATCTTCAGCAGGCGCGCGGCCTTGGCTTGCACCCAGCCGCAGCGCTCCATGGCCCAGACCAGGCGCTCACGCTCGCCTTCCGGTTTGCCGTCAGGGGCAGTCGCCGGGTCGTCGAGTGGGGACGCCAGGGCCGCAGCGTCAGCGGGGCTGTTGTCAGCTTCGGCCGCAGCCGAGGCCGCCGTGGGTGATGATGCGGGCGGCTGCGTCATCGGCACTTCGACGATGGGTATCTCGGCCAGTCGAACGCCTGGCGTCACCGCGTCTTCCCGTTCGATGTGGTGCAGCACCTGGGTCAGGCAGCGGTTGCCCTTGCAGGGAAAGGCCAGGTCGGTGATGACACTGTCGTGCGCCATGGTGGCGGTGCGCTCCACGCAGTTCTCCAGCTCCCGGACATTGCCGGGCCAGTAACAACTGGTCAACACGCGCACTGCGGCGGGGCTGAACTGCGCGGCGCGCGCGTTCTCCAGGTTGAAGCGGTCCAGAAAATGCTGGGCCATGACGGGAATGTCGTCGCGGCGCTCGCGCAGGGGTGGCAGCTGGATGCTGACCACGTTGATGCGGTAATACAGGTCGGCGCGGAATTCGCCCGCCTGCACCATGCGCTCCAGGTTGCGGTTGGTTGCCAGGATCAGGCGCACGTCCACCTTGACGACGGAGGTGCCCCCCACGCGCTCAAACTCGCGCTCTTGCAACACCCGCAGCAGCTTGGCCTGGAAGGATGCCGAGATGTCGCCAATCTCATCCAGGAACAGTGTGCCGCCATGGGACATTTCAAACCGTCCCTTGCGTTGACCTTGCGCACCGGTGAACGAGCCTTTTTCGTGGCCGAACAGTTCGCTCTCCAGCAGCGACTCGGTCAGTGCTGCGCAGTTGACGCTGACAAAGGCTTCGCGTTTGCGGGGGGACAGGTTGTGCAGGGCGCGTGCAATCACTTCCTTGCCGGTGCCGCTTTCGCCGCGCAGCAGCACGGTGGTGCGTGCGGGCGCGACCTGGTGCACTTGCGCAAAGACCTCCTGCATGGGCGCTGAAATACCCACCACCTGGTCAATCTGTTTGACGGGTTTGAGGGCCTTGTGCATGCGCCGCGCTTCGTCCTGCATCACGTCGTGCGCGGCGCTGACGCTGCGGTGCAAGAGCAGGGCCTGGCCCATCAGCGTGGCCACCATCTTGAGCAACTGCAAGTCGTTGGCAAAGGCCCGGCTCTGGTCTGGGTTCAGGCAGTCAATGGCCAGCACGCCCAGGGTGCGGCGGTCGGCGCGGATGGGGGTGACCAGCATGGCGACCGCGACGCCCGGGCTCTGGTCGGCCCCGCCGGTGCGGTTCAGAAACAGGGGCTCGGCACTCACGTCGGGCACGATGACCTGGATGCCGGTGGCATAGACGCGGCCCACAATACCTTCGCCGGATTGAAACTGTAGGCGCTGCTGCTCTTCGCGGGTCAGCCCTACGGCGCACAGGCCGCGCAGGTGCCCCGCGGGCTCGGCCAGCACAACAAAGGCGCGCCGCCAATCAAAGGCGTGCAGCAAATAGTTCAATGCCTCACGAAACGTCTTGGCGACATCCAACGACGTTGCCAGCGTCTTGCTGACTTCGTAGATCGCATTGAGCTCACGCCGGGATTCCATCGTTTGTGTGTTCACTTTTGTGATCTCCGGTTGGCGCGACGTATTGCAAACGCAACGGTCACTACAAAGTGCCACGCAAGAATCACACCAGAAAAACGATGCCATCGGACACCGCGCGCCGCCACGACCGGGCATTTCGCGACAAACATGACAAGGCGGCCACTCCGCCCACTGCGATGTGCATACAAAAGCAACAATCGGCGCGCAAAAAGCCCTGAAAACGCGGCCATTGGCATGGCACCGAAATTGCAAATAGGTGGGCGTCAACCCATTCCAGGAGCCAGCCATGTCAGACCCCAACCGCGACAACGCCATCTCCAGTGCCACCCGGCCTGTGTACCTTGACTACGCAGCCACCACGCCGGTGGACCACCGCGTGGCCCGCAAGATGATTCCCTACCTGACGGACCTGTATGGCAACCCGGCCAGCCGCTCCCATGCCTTTGGTTGGGCTGCGGATGAAGCGGTGGAGTTGGCCCGCGAGCAGGTCAGTTCCCTGGTCAATGCCGATCCGCGCGAGATGGTCTGGACCTCGGGCGCCACGGAGTCCAACAACCTGGCCATCAAAGGCGCCGCACATTTTTACAAGGGCAAAGGCAAACATCTGGTGACCGTGGCCACCGAGCACAAGGCCGTGTTGGACAGCATGCGCGAACTGGAGCGCGAAGGCTTTGAAGTAACGGTGCTGCCCGTATTGCCCAGCGGATTGCTGGACCTGGTCGTGTTTGAAGCGGCGCTGCGCCCCGATACGGTGCTGGCCTCGGTCATGTTGGTGAACAACGAAACCGGTGTGATTCAGGACGTGGCCAAGATTGGTGCCATCTGCCGCGCCAAAGGGGTACTGTTCCATGTAGACGCGGCCCAGGCTGCGGGCAAGGTGGCCATTGATCTAAGCCAGCTGCCCATCGACATGATGTCTTTGTCGGCCCACAAGATGTATGGCCCCAAAGGGGTTGGCGCGCTGTATGTGCGGCGCAAGCCGCGCGTGCGCATCGAGGCCCAGATGCACGGCGGTGGCCACGAACGCGGCATGCGCTCGGGCACCTTGCCCACGCACCAGATCGTCGGCATGGGGGAAGCTTTTTGGTTGGCACACGAAGCCATGGAATCCGACAACGCACGCATCCGCACGCTGCGGGACCGGCTCTGGGCCGGCTTCCAGAAGATGGATGCGGTGGTGCTCAATGGCGACGAGAAGAACCGCGCCGTGCAGTACCTGAATGTGAGCTTTAACTACGTCGAGGGCGAGTCGCTGCTGATGGGCATCAAGGGTGTGGCGGTGTCGTCGGGCTCGGCCTGCACCTCGGCCAGCCTGGAGCCCAGCTATGTGCTGCGCGCCATGGGCCGCAGCGACGAGCTGGCCCACAGCTCGGTGCGCTTTTCCATCGGCCGCTTCACCACGGTGGAAGAGATTGATTTCACGATTGCGCAGGTCACCCAAGTGGTGACCAAGCTGCGCGCCATGAGCCCACTGTGGGACATGGTGCAGGCCGGCATTGACCTCAACTCCATCCAGTGGTCTGAGCACTGAGAGCGGCGCACGCCGACTGATTCCCATCCAAAGTCAAACGGAGAACACCCATGGCATACAGCGAAAAGGTCGTAGACCACTATGAGAACCCCCGCAACGTCGGCGCCTTTGATGCAGCGGACGACAACGTGGGCACCGGCATGGTGGGCGCGCCCGCCTGCGGCGACGTGATGCGTCTGCAGATTCGCGTCAACGCCCAGGGTGTCATTGACGATGCCAAGTTCAAGACCTATGGCTGCGGCTCGGCCATCGCGTCCAGCTCGCTGGTCACCGAATGGGTGCGCGGGCGCACGCTGGATGAAGCACTGGCGATCAAGAACGCGGATATCTCTGAGGAGCTGGCGCTGCCGCCGGTCAAGATCCACTGCTCCATCCTGGCCGAAGACGCGATCAAGGCGGCGGTGGCCGACTTCCGCTCGCGCCACCCGGTGGGCGGTGGGACGCTGGTCTCCGAGCAACCCGCCTGCGCGTCCAGTACGCGCTGATCCAGGCCCCCATCCGCCCCTTCCACGGCCCTCTCACCCGCACAACCAAGGAGTCACCATGCAAGCAGCTCTGACCGTCGATAGCACCAGTCTGCCTGGCGCCATGCCCAGCCAGCTGGAATTCACCCCCGCCGCCGCCGCCAAGGTGGCCGAGTTGATCGTCGAGGAAGGCAATGCGGAGTTGAAGTTGCGCCTCTACGTGACAGGTGGTGGTTGCTCGGGCTTCTCTTACGGTTTTGCCTTTGACGATGCGGTGGCGGAGGACGACACGCTGATCGTCACCGCAGGTGTGGCCCTGGTGGTGGACGCCATGAGCCTGCAGTATGTGCTGGGTGCGCGGGTGGACTTTGAGGATGGCCTGGAGGGCTCGCGCTTTGTCATCCACAACCCCAATGCGCAGACCACCTGCGGTTGTGGCAGTTCATTCTCGGTGTAAGGAGTTTTGCCATGACCGTCTCCCTGACGCCTGCCGCCGCCCGCCACGTCGCGAAATCCCTGGCCAAGCGGGGCAGCGGCATAGGCCTGCGCCTGGCGGTCAAGACCAGCGGCTGCAACGGCTTTGCCTACGCGCTGGAATTCGTGGATGCCGCCAACGCCGAAGATGAATGCTTCGAGACCCACGGCGTCAAGGTCATCGTCGACCCGCGCAGCCTGGGCATGCTGGCCGGCACCGAGCTGGACTTTGTGCGCGAAGGCCTGAACGAAGGCTTCAAATTCAACAACCCCAACGCCAAGGCCAATTGCGGCTGTGGCGAGAGCTTCGCTGTATGACTTGGCTCCCCCCCGTTGCTTGCTCACTGCGTGTAGCCGCATACCCCCTCAGGGGGCAACACCAGCGGTCTGGCAAAGCCAGTCCCGCGGTGTTCCTGGTATGGGGAACTTCGCGTCGGTAACGACTTCGGATCTACAAAGATGGCACTTCTCCAAATTTCAGAACCCGGTCAAAGCGCCGCGCCGCACCAGCACCGGCTGGCCGCGGGCATTGACCTGGGCACCACCAACTCGCTGATTGCCACCGTGCAGAGCGCCGTGGCGCGGGCGCTCCCCGATGAAGACGGTGCGCTGCTGCTGCCGTCGGTGGTGCGTTACCTGCCGGGCAATGGCATCGTGGTGGGCCGCGAGGCGCAGGAGAGTCAGGCCGATGACCCCGAGAACACCATCGTCTCGGTCAAGCGCTTCATGGGGCGCAGTCTGTCGGATGTGAAGGAGGCCGTCAGTCTGCCCTACCGCTTTACCGATGGGCCCGGCATGGTCGGCATCTCCACCGTGTGCGGCGAGCGTTCACCGGTGCAGGTGTCGGCGGAGATTTTGACCGCCTTGCGCGAGCGCGCCGAAGTCTCGCTGGGCGGCCCGCTGGCGGGTGTCGTCATCACCGTGCCCGCCTACTTTGACGATGCGCAGCGCCAGGGCACCAAGGACGCCGCGCGCCTGGCCGGGTTAACCGTCTTGCGCCTGCTCAACGAGCCCACGGCGGCGGCCATTGCCTACGGCCTGGACAAGGCGGCCGAGGGCACGTTTGCGATTTACGACCTGGGTGGTGGCACGTTCGACATCTCCATCCTGCGCCTGACGCGCGGCGTGTTCGAGGTGCTGTCCACCGGCGGCGACTCGGCCCTGGGAGGCGACGATTTTGACTATTGCGTTGCGGAATGGTTTTGCGCGCAGCACGGCATTGCCGGCCTGGCCGCTTTGCCGCCTGGCGCGCAGCGCAGCCTGCTGGCAGCGGCGCGCAAGGCCAAGGAGGGGCTCTCCGCGCATGAGACGTCGGCCCTGTCCCTGGCCGACGGAGACGGTGGGGCACGCCAAGCCATTTTGTCGCGCGCGCAGTTTGCCGAGCTCGGAGCGCCGCTGATCGCTCGCACGGTGGCATCTACGAAGCGGGCACTGCGCGACGCCAAGCTGTCTATTGACGACATCACCGGCGTGGTGCTGGTGGGCGGCTCCACCCGCATGCAGCTGGCCCGCGACGCGGTGCGCGACTTCTTCAAACGCGAACCGCTGGTGGACATTGACCCCGACCAGGTGGTCGCCATCGGCGCGGCCCTGCAGGCCAATGTGCTGGCCGGCAACGGCGGCAGTGGTGACGACTGGTTGCTGCTCGACGTGTGCCCGCTGTCGCTGGGCATAGAGACCATGGGCGGCCTGGTGGAAAAAATCATCCCGCGCAACTCCACATTGCCGATTGCACGGGCGCAGGAGTTCACCACTTTCAAGGATGGGCAAACCGCCATGTCGCTGCACGTGGTGCAGGGCGAGCGCGAGGCCGTGGCCGATTGCCGTTCGCTCGCCCGGTTTGAGCTGCGCGGCATCCCCGCCGCCGTGGCTGGCTCGGTGCACATCCGCGTGAGCTTCCAGATCGATGCCGACGGCCTGTTGTCCGTCACGGCGCGCGAGCAGACCACCGGGGTCGAGGCCCATATTGCGGTCAAGCCCACCTATGGCCTGGCCGACACCCAGATATCGGCCATGTTGCAAGATGCCATCGGGGCCTCCCAATCCGACATGTTGCTACGTGCCTTGCGTGAAGCGCAGGTGGACGCGCGGCGCATGCTGGACGCCACCGAGGCGGCGCTGGCGCAGGACGCCACGCTGCTGTCGGCACTGGAATCCAGCGCCATCCGCAAAGCCATGTTCCGGGTGGCCGACATGCTGGAGACGGATGCGCCGCTGGACGCGCTGCGCATGGCCACGCAGGCCCTGGGCGCTGTGACCGATGAATTTGCCGCACGGCGCATGAACGCTTCCATCAGCCAGGCGCTGGCCGGGCGCACCGTGGACAGCCTGGGTTAGGAAACCACCATGCCACGCATCCACCTGCTGCCCCACCCCGACCTGTGCCCCGAGGGGCGCGACCTGGAGGTTAAGCGCGGCGTGTCGCTGTGTGAGAGTCTGCTCAAGGGCGGCGTGGCCATCGAGCATGCCTGCGAGATGGTGAGTGCGTGCGCAACCTGCCATGTGTACGTGCGCGAAGGCGGCGCCTCGCTGGCCGAGCCCGACGACGAAGAAAACGACCAGCTCGACCACGCCTGGGGCCTGGAAGCCCAGTCGCGCCTGGCCTGCTGCGTGCGCCTCAAGGATGCGGACATCACGGTGGAGTTTCCCAGGCACACGCGCAACCATGCGCGGGAGCATTGAGCGGCACAGTTCATATGAAAACGGGCCGCTAGCCCTCGTGGAATAGTCGTAGGTAGCTATCAATTAAATAGCAACACTTTCCCAAAAATGTCGTTAATCACGCACAACGCACTGAGGGCGACCGAATTCTTGGCATCATTGGACAGGCTCCCTAGAGTCTTACTTGTCTTCTAAATTGCGGATAGTCCAACCGGCTTGCTAGTGAATTCTGGAGAGAGTGTCTTGAAAACTGCGCCTGCCTTCGGCTGACAAATGCCTCGCGCTGTATGCTGACGCAAATCCAGCAACGCGAAACGCCATGTCCGAAACCACGTCACGGTCTCAAGAGCAAACAGACAAAGTTCTCTTTGGACTGCTTCAGTCGAGAGGCATAGCGTACGCGTGGGCAGCCAGCCCGTCCGCCCGCGAAGCTCTCAGAGCAGAGTGTCGTCGGCTTTTTAGCGACACGGAGTTTCAGGCCCGCCTTGCGGCTTATCTTTCTAACAACCCGGTCATCGCGCAGTCGATAGAAACTGCCATTACCCAACTTGCATTTTCTGCGGGCGTTCCATGGCAGCAGGCGAAACCAATATTGCAACCTTTGGCACGCCGGGGCCAAAGCCTTGCGCGGTGGCTGCCAACATTCCTCATTGTGGACGGACCACTCGGTCGTCTGCTCAGGCAAGCACCTTCGCCGCTCGTTGAAAAGTTGAAGGCCATGCCGACGGCTTTCCCATTGATCGCCAGTTCGCGAGATGCCTTCAACAATGACCTGTTCCGCAAAGTGCGGAATGGTTTTGCACATTGGTCATTCATTTGGAACGATCTTGGCGAATCGGAGCAGATTGAAATTTTCCACTTCGAAACCGGTGCGCTTGAGGTCCAACTATCACTACTCGAAGCGGAAGCGCTTCACTACCTCTCTGCATCGGTCATTCAGGTTTTGGACGAAGAACTGGTACGCAAAGCCAGCGCCTTGAACCAAAGTCGCTAAAGAATCCCCAGCTCCAGCTAAGCCCGCCAATAGCCCGGCTTTTGCCGATGGTGGCTTACAGCCAAAATAGTCACCGTGTTCCCAGTCACCTCATAGACGACCGAGTAGGGAAATCGATGGAGAACGCGCCGCCGGTTGCCTTCGTCGTCTACGGCCTTGCCCAAAGGCGTTTTTCCCACTTGCTCTATGGCCTCAAACGTCTCGGAGCGAAAGGCATCGGCAATCAATGCGTTTCGTTCGCGGTACCAAAGGAAAGCGTCCCGTATATCGCCCTCCGCAGCGGGCGCAATCTCTACGACGTACCCCGTCACAGGGTGTTCAACCGGGCACGCGCTTCAGCCCACGGCACAGCCTTCGTGGATTCCGAGCGGAGCTCATCTTTGCGCCGCCGAATTTCCTGGGCCCAAGCCATGGAGACCGATGGCTCATCGTCGCCGTCCAGGCTATCGAGAAGTGCCAGCACCACGGCGGATCGCTCCTGGGGAACCAGTGCGAGTGCTTCGTCGATGATGTGATCTAGATGCGTGTTCATGGGCCATATCTTACTAGCGCACCTATTTCCGGTGTTCCCCCAATTCACGCGTCCGCTTTGCCGGGCGTTCGGCGTGAGGGCGCATTCGTTCATCTCTTTCCATGATTCGCCCAATCAAATCAAGCTAAATTTTGGCTTGATCGTGCTAATATTTGGCAATGTCCATCGCCTCCGCCCTGTTCACTGATAGCCAATCTCGCCTGTTCCAGTGGCTATTTGGCCAACCGTCGCGCAGTTTTTATCTGAGTGAGCTGCGCCGCTTGACTGGTTTGGGCAGCGCTTCTTTGCAGCGCGAACTCAACCGCCTGGCGGATGCCAGCCTGGTGTCCAGCCAACGGGAAGGTAATTTGCGCCGCTTTCGGGCCAATCCCGACAGCCCGGTTTACCCGGAACTGATCAGCCTGGCACGCAAGACTTTCGGGCCCGTCCCGCTGTTGCAGCAAGCACTGCTGCCGCTGGCGTCCAGTCTGCGCGACGCCTGGCTGTTTGGCTCAGTTGCCAAGCAAAACGATACGGCGCAGAGCGATATTGATGTGATGCTCGTCGGCGAGAACTTGCTGCTCGGCCAGGTGCTGGAATTGCTGATGCCGTTGGAGGCCCCGTTGGGTCGCAAGATCAACCCGGTTTGCTACACCCCTGCGGAGTTCGAGCGTCGTCGCGCGGAACCCGATTCGTTCATCAACCGCGTTCTGGCGCAACCTGTGATCAGTTTGATGGAGAAAGACCATGAGTCTGGCGGCGCTTGAGAACTTGCTGCGTATTGGTCAACTCAAGGCCGAACCGCGCAACCCGGCAGAGGTGCAGCGCATGCTGGGCATGGCGCGGACCCGTTTGCTGGATGCAAAACTTGCGAGCCTCTCCAACGAGGGCCGCTTTACCAGCGCCTACAACGCAGCACATGCGGCCGCGCTCGCGGCTCTGCGATGGCACGGCTATCGCAGTGAAAACCGATTCACCGTATTCCAGTGCCTCACACACACGGTGAATTGGCCCGCGTCGCAATGGCGGGTGCTGGATGCTGCTCACCAAAAGCGCAATTTGGCGGAGTACGAGGGATGTCTGGAAGTGGAAGAGTCCGCCATTGCAGAGCTGTGTGCCTTGGCAACGCAACTGGTCGATGACGTTGCCAAGCTGACCAATACTTAGACTTTCGCGAGGCGGCCCATGTGGGCATGGTCTCGCACTACACCCCCCAAACTAGAGAGGAATTTCGATGAAGAATATTTGCGTCTACTGCGGCTCCAGCCCCGGACGATTGGAAGCGTATTCCGACACGGCGCGCTCGCTGGCCCAGGCACTGGTGGAGCGCGACCTGGGCTTGGTCTATGGTGGCGCCAGTGTGGGCATCATGGGGCTGGTGGCAGACAGCGTGCTGCAGCTCGGCGGGCGGGTGGTGGGTGTCATCCCCGAGGCGCTGGCGCAGAAGGAACTGGCGCACAGGGGCCTGACCGAATTGCACGTCACCGCCTCCATGCATGCGCGCAAGACCCTGATGGCGGAGCTGTCGGACGGCTTCATTGCCCTGCCGGGCGGCATCGGCACACTGGAAGAAATCTTCGAGATCTGGACCTGGGCCCAGCTGGGCTTTCACGCCAAGCCCTGTGGGCTGCTCAACGTGGCGGGCTACTACGACGGGCTGATTGCGTTTCTGGACCACGCTGTCGCGGAGCAATTCGTCAAGCCGCTGCACCGCTCCATCCTGAGCGTGGAGCAGGAGCCCGCCGCGCTGCTGGAAGGCTTTGCCCGTTACCAGGCACCTAGCCTTCCGAAGTGGGTGGACAAGGCCCAGACCTAGCCGGCCCAGGGCAGGGCGGTGTGCGCCTCTGTCCGAAACAACACATTCCCGACAACCGCAGTGCGTGGCCTGAAGCAGCCACTGGGCCAAGACCCGACAAACCCGCCGGGAAGACCGCCCGGATGGGCTGAAAAAGTCTCCAAAACCGGTGGCATGCACCTTGCAGTGAGGGTAGCAAAGGACGCTACACCATGTCACCGCACCCCACCATCAACGACACCACGCTACGCGATGGCGAGCAGACGGCTGGCGTGGCGTTCACGGTCGATGAGAAGTGCGCCATTGCCTGCGCACTGGCCGCAGCCGGTGTGCCGGAGATGGAGATTGGCATCCCCGCCATGGGCGAGGAAGAGGTTGCCTGCATCAACACCATTGCGGCGCTGGAGCTGCCCGCCGCATTGATGGTCTGGGGTCGGCTGACCGACGCCGATCTGGCCTGCGCGCTGCGTTGCCAGGCGGACATCATCCACCTGTCGATTCCGGTGTCCGACATCCACCTGCAGCACAAGCTGCGCCAGTCGCGCGCATGGGTGCTGGAGCAGGTGACGCGTGTGATCGAAAAGGCCGCGGCCAGCGGGCGCAAGATTTCGTTGGGCGCGGAAGATGCGTCGCGGGCCGACACAGGCTTTCTGACGCTGGTGGCCAGCCGGGCCCAGGCCTGTGGCGCCAGCCGGGTGCGCCTGGCCGACACCCTGGGTGTGCTGGACCCGTTCACCACCTATGAGGCGGTTGCGCGCCTGCGCGACGCGGTAGACATCGAGATAGAAATCCATGCCCACAACGATCTGGGTTTGGCCACGGCCAACACCTTGGCCGCCTTGCGCGCCGGTGCCACCCATGCCAACACCACGGTCAACGGCCTGGGTGAGCGCGCTGGCAATGCGGCACTGGAAGAGGTGGTGATGGGCGTGCGCCACCTGCACCACGGCGACACCGGTGTGGACACGCAGGCGCTGGTGTCGATCTCGCACCTGGTGGCGTGCGCATCCGGGCGTCAGGTCGCTTTCAACAAAAGCATCGTGGGCGAGGCCGTGTTCACCCACGAGTCGGGCATCCACATCGACGGGCTGCTGAAGAACGCCTCCACCTACGAGAGCTTTGACCCGTCCGAGCTGGGCCGCCAGCGGCGCACGGTGCTGGGCAAGCATTCGGGCTCGCAGGCGGTGCGCCAGGCCTATGGACGATTGGGTATGGTGTTGGACGACGATGCACTCACGGGGCGGGTGCTGGCGCGTATCCGCAGCCATGCCATGTGCGCCAAGCGCGAAGCGACGCCGGACGAATTGCGCAGTTTTTTACGCGATTCCCTCGTCCCCTTTTCCCCGCGCACCGTCCACTCGCTGGCACAAGGTTCGGCATGAAACAAGACGCTCTGCGCTCCTCCTGGTGGTCGCTGGTGCGCGAGGATGTGCGCTGCGTGATCGAGCGTGATCCGGCCGCGCGCAACCTGCTTGAGGTGTGGACCATTTATCCGGGTGTGCACGCCATTGCGTTGCACCGCCTGGCGCATGCCCTGTGGCTGCGTGAATGGCGCTACCTGCCACGCTGGATTGCTTTTATTGCGCGCTGGTGGACCCAGGTGGATATTCACCCAGGCGCCTGTATCGGCACGCGGTTTTTTATTGACCACGGCGCCGGTGTTGTGATTGGCGAGACGGCCGAGATTGGCAACGATGTCACGCTGTACCACGGGGTGACCCTGGGTGGCACGGCGTGGCGTATCGGCAAGCGCCACCCGACCCTGGGACATCAGGTCGTGGTCGGGGCGGGGGCCAAGATTTTGGGCCCCATTCAGATTGGTGATCGCGCGCGCATTGCGGCCAACTCGGTGGTGATTGAGGCGGTTCCTGCCGATGCAACCGTTGTTGGCATTCCGGGCCGGGTGGTGGCACCGCGTCGGCGCACCACACACGGTTTCGATCTGGACCATCACCTGATTCCCGATCCGGTCGGCAAGGCCATTGCGTGCCTGTTGGACCGCGTTGCGCAACTGGAGCGCACGCAGAGGGTCGCGGCCGATGTCGCCTGCGGCGACTGTGACGAGTTGTGTATTGAGCCGGTATTCAAGCATTCCTTCCTTCAACCATCCACCCTGGAGTAAGCCCGATGGAAAACTTCCTTCAACAACTCAAGGAATTGTCCTCAGCCGAGGATTTCTTGCAGTACTTTGGCGTGCCATTCGATCAAAAAGTGGTCCATGTGAATCGGCTGCACATTCTCAAGCGGTTTTTTCAGTACATACGCCAGGAAAACCTGTTGGTGCAAACCAATGAACTGGGTCTCTACACCGCGTACCGCGAACAGTTGGCCAAGGCCTACGCAGATTTCGTCACCTCAACACCCGCGCAAGAAAAAGTGTTCAAGGTGTTCCAGGACACCCATGGCCGCCAGCATGTGCCGCTGGACAGCCTCAAGGCGTCGCTGCCACGGCGCGTAGCAGCTTAAGGAGTATTGCCATGCACATCGTCGTTTGTATCAAGCAGGTTCCGGACTCGGCGCAGATTCGCGTCCACCCGGTCACCAACACCATCATGCGCCAGGGGGTGCCGGCCATCGTCAACCCGTATGACCTGTTCTCGCTGGAAGAGGCGCTGCGCCTGAAGGACAAGTTTGGCGGCAAGGTGACCATGCTGTGCATGGGGCCACCGCAGGCCGAAGAAGCGCTGCGCAAGTGCATCAGCTTTGGTGCGGACGACGCCGTGCTGGTGACCGACCGGGCCTTCGCTGGCGCCGACACCCTGGCCACGTCGTACGCGCTGGCCGCCGGTGTGCGCCAGATTGCCAAGGAGCAGGCGGTGGACATTGTGTTCACCGGCAAGCAGACCATTGACGGCGACACGGCACAGGTCGGCCCCGGTATTGCCAAGCGCATGGGGCTGCAGTTGCTGACTTACGTGTCGCGCATTGTGGAGGTCGATGAGGAAAGCCGCACCATCACCGTGGAGCGGCGGGCCGAGGGCGGTGTGCAGGTGCTGAAGACCGCGTTGCCCTGCCTGATCACCATGCTGGAGAACACCAACGAAATGCGCTTTGCCAACCTGCCCGCCATGATCCACGCCGCCGCCTACCCGGTGCGCAAATGGAGCAAGGAACAGGCCGGTATTGAGGACCTGGAAAAGATCGGCCTGAAGGGCTCGCCCACCGTGGTCAGCAAGGTCTTTGGCCCGACCCCGCGGACCGAAAAAGTCGAAATACTGGATCTGGAAACCTCCACGCTGCGCGACGTGTCGCTCAACCTGCTGCAAAAAGTCTTCACGCGCCATCCGACGCTGGAATCCGATCTTCTAATGAAGGAAATGTCATGAGTGAAGCCCCCAAGCCCAATGCCGCCGCTGCGGCACCCGCCAAGCGCCCGGCCGGACGTGGCCGCAACACGGAACTGCCGGAACACCTGAAGGCCTACAAGGGCGTCTGGGTGTTTGTTGAACACGACCGGGGCCATGTGCACAGCGTCTCGTGGGAACTGGTCGGCGAGGCCCGCAAGCTGGCCGACACGCTGGGCAGCACGGTCAGCGTCGTGGTGTTGGGCGGCATGGACGAGGCCCTGGAGAAATTTGCGGCCGAGGCCTTCACCTATGGTGCCGACAAGGCCTATATCGTGCATGACCCGGTGCTCAAGGGCTACCGCAACGAGCCCTTCACCAAGGGCCTGACCGACCTGGTCAACAAATACCAGCCCGAGATTCTGCTGCTGGGCGCAACCTCGATGGGCCGCGATCTGGCGGGCTCGGTGGCCACTACGCTGCTCACAGGCTTAACCGCGGATTGCACCGAGCTGCGCATCGACCCAGTATCCAAGGCCCTGGCCGCCACGCGCCCAACCTTTGGCGGCTCGTTGTACTGCACCATCATGACGCTGGCCTACCGGCCGCAAATGGCCACCGTGCGGCCCCGCGTCATGCTGATGCCGCCCGCAGACGCCAGCCGCACGGGAGAGATCACCTACGACACGCTGGGCATGGTCGAGACCGAGATCGTCACCAAGTTGCTGGACTTCATTGCCGATGCCAACAGCAACAAGATCAACCTGCCCTATGCAGACGTCATCGTCAGCGGCGGAAAGGGTTTGAAGAACCCCGAGAACTTCAAACTGGTGTTCGAGCTGGCCCGCGTGCTCGGTGGCGAAGTGGGCGCCACGCGCCCCTGCGTGCAGGCTGGTTGGGTGGAGGCCGACCGCCAGGTCGGGCAGACCGGCAAGACCGTGCGCCCCAAGCTCTACATCGCCGCCGGTATTTCCGGCGCGGTGCAACACCGGGTCGGCTGCGAGGGCGCGGACGTGATTGTCGCCATCAACACCGATGCCAATGCCCCGATTTTTGACTTTGCGCACTACGGCATCGTCGGCAACGCCATGCAGGTGTTGCCCGCGCTGACACAGGCCTTTGCCGCCCATCTGGCGCTGCGCAGTCGGCAAGTAGCTTAAGGAGGTCGAGATGAAAAAACCATCCCAATTCGATGCCATCGTGGTCGGCGCCGGTCCCTCTGGCAACGCCTGTGCCTACACCCTGGCCAAGGCCGGCCTCAAGGTGCTGCAGATCGAACGCGGTGAATACCCGGGCAGCAAGAACGTGCAGGGCGCCATCCTGTACGCCAAGGCGCTGGAAGAGATCATTCCCGACTTCCGCGATGACGCGCCGCTGGAGCGCCACATCATCGAGCAGCGCATGTGGCTTCTGGATGAAACCTCTTTCGTCGGCACGCACATTCGCAGCGAGGACTACAACAAGCCGCCCTACAACCGCTACACCATCCTGCGCGCGCCGTTCGACAAATGGTTCAGTGCCAAGGTGCGTGAAGCCGGTGCCCTGCTGATCTGCGAAACCACGGTGAACCACCTGATCATGGACGGAGACCAGGTGGTCGGCGTGAGCTGCGACCGCCTGCAGGGCGAAGTCTTTGCCGACGTCGTGATCCTGGCCGATGGAGTGAACTCCACGCTGGCCCGCAAGGCGGGCTTTCACCCCGAGATTCCGGCTGGCAATGTGGCACTGGCGGTGAAAGAAATTCTCTTCATGCCGGAAGAGACCATCCGCCAGCGCTTCAACGTCGGAGAAGAATCCGGCGTGGTGATCGAGATGGTCGGCCGCATCACCGACGGCATGATGGGCACCGGTTTTCTCTATACCAACAAGGAGTCCATCACCATAGGCGTGGGCTGTATGTTGGGGGACTTCAAGAACAACCCGAACCGCACCAGTCCCTACGCGCTGCTGGAGCAGATGAAACGCCACCCTTCCATTAGCCCGTTGATTGAAGGCGGTGAAATGAAGGAGTACTGCGCTCACCTGATCCCCGAGGGCGGCTTCCATGCCATTCCGAAGATCTACGGCAACGGCTGGATGATCGTGGGGGATTCGGGCGGCTTCGTCAACGCGGTGCACCGCGAGGGCTCGAACCTGGCCATGACCACCGGACGGCTCGCCGCCGAGACGGTGATTGCGGCCAAGGCCGCCAACAAGGGCTATCGCATGGAATCGCTCAAGGCCTACAAGACCGCGCTTGATGCCAGCTTCGTGATGAAGGATTTGTACAAGTACCGCGACATGCCCGCCGTCTTGCACAAGAACCCGCAGTTCTTCACCAGCTACCCTGACATGGTGGCGCAGGCCGCCCGCACCATGATCACGGTGGATGGCGTGGACAAGAAGACCAAAGAGCGCGAAATATTCGCGAGCTTTCGTAAGACCCGCAAGCTCACCGGCCTGGTGGGTGATGCGTACAAACTCTGGAAGGCCATCCGATGAACACCATCACCGTCAATGTTGAAGAAAAGCTGTTCCAGAACCGTTACCGCGTGGACGCGGGTCGGCCGCACATCACCATCAAGGACGCCGACGTCTGCACCAACGTATGCGTTGTCAAGAGCTGCACCTTTGTCTGTCCGGCGTCTTGCTACAAGACCGAGGGCAACGGCAGCGTGACGTTGATCACCGACGGTTGCCTGGAGTGCGGCAGCTGCCGCATCATTTGCTCGGAGCACACCAATGTGGATTGGGAGTATCCACGCGGAGGCCATGGGATTTTGTTCAAGTTCGGTTGAACTTGACGCGCATGGCTGAGCGGATGGCTGTTAATCCCGCGCCTGGTGGCCATTCGGGACCGATGCCACCTACACACACCTAAATATCGATGTTTCCTGCACGCAGGGCATTGGTTTCAATGAATTCGCGCCGTGGCTCCACTTCGTCACCCATCAGCATGGTGAACACACGGTCAGCTTCAATCGCATCATCAATTTGCACTTTGAGCAAACGGCGCACGGTGGGGTCCATGGTGGTTTCCCAAAGCTGTGAGGGGTTCATCTCACCCAAGCCTTTGTAACGCTGGCGCGAGGTGGCATGTTCAGCTTGGGCGATCAACCATGCCATGGCTTCGCGGAAGTCACTGACGCGCTCTTCTTTCTGGCGTTCGCCTTCACCGCGCATGACTTTGGCGCCTTCGCCGAGCAGGCCACGGAAGGTGTTGGCGGCTTCGGCCAGTGCAGCGTAGTCGGCGCCATGCACAAAGTCTTGGGTGAGCACACTGCTTTTGACGTTGCCATGGTGGCGGCGGCTGATGCGCAAAATGGGTTTGTCGGTGCGCACGTCGAACTCGCCAGCCACTTCGGCATCGGGCAGCTTGGCCTGCAACGCAGCAGCAGACGTCTCTGCATCGGCAACGGTGTCCAAATTCAGCACCACGCCGTCGGCCACCGAACGCAGCGCTTCCGCATCCATGAAATTGCGCAGGCGTGCAATCACGGATTGCGCCACTTGGTGTTTGCGTGCCAACTCGGCCAGGGTGTCGCCGCTGATGGTCGTCCCGTTGTCGCCACCGGTGTGTACGGCTGCGTTGACCAAAGCAATGCGCAGCAAAAAAGTATCCAGTGCAGGCGCGTCTTTAAGGTACAGCTCTTCCTTGCCGGCCTTGACTTTGTACAGCGGGGGCTGCGCAATGTAGATGTGGCCGCGCTCCACCAATTCGGGCATCTGGCGGTAGAAGAAAGTGAGCAGCAAGGTGCGGATGTGCGCACCGTCCACGTCCGCGTCGGTCATGATGATGATGCGGTGGTAGCGCAACTTGGCGACGTTGAAGTCGTCATTGCCGGTGGTGCCACCGGCCTTGCCGATGCCGGTGCCCAAAGCGGTGATCAGCGTCAAAATTTCGTTGCTGGTCAAGAGCTTTTCGTAACGGGCTTTTTCCACGTTCAAAATCTTGCCGCGTAGCGGCAAAATCGCCTGGAATTTACGGTCGCGGCCCTGTTTGGCAGAACCACCGGCGGAGTCACCCTCGACGATGTAGATTTCGCACATCGCCGGGTCTTTTTCCTGGCAATCGGCCAGCTTGCCGGGCAGCCCCATTCCATCCAGCACGCCTTTGCGGCGGGTCATGTCACGGGCTTTGCGGGCGGCTTCGCGTGCGCGGGCGGCTTCGATGATTTTGCCGACAATGATCTTCGCGTCTGCTGGGCGTTCTTGCAGGTAGTCGTACAGCAGCTTGCTGACAATGTCTTCTACCGGGCCACGCACTTCGGAGGACACCAACTTGTCTTTGGTTTGGCTGCTGAATTTGGGTTCAGGTACTTTGACGCTCAGCACGCAGGTCAGGCCTTCACGCATGTCGTCGCCGGTGACCTCGACCTTGGCTTTTTTGGCCACTTCCGTGTCGTCAATGTATTTGTTGATGACGCGGGTCATCGCGGCACGCAAGCCCGTCAAGTGGGTGCCGCCGTCGCGTTGGGGAATGTTGTTGGTGAAGCACAGCACCTGTTCGTTGTAGCCGCTGTTCCACTGCATGGCCACTTCGACGCCGATGTTGGTGTTC
>Ga0209343_10002303_pt1 | contig 24817 bp, 27 predicted proteins | sample RifCSPlowO2_02_FD_184026 | JGI IMG/M metagenome (GOLD analysis project Ga0209343, IMG submission 184026) | Groundwater microbial communities from Rifle, Colorado - Rifle CSP2_plank lowO2_0.2 (SPAdes) (version 2) | ecosystem: Environmental > Aquatic > Deep subsurface > Groundwater | place... | reverse complement strand
ATACCCACTCAGTACACCCAGAGGGTATAAACCCGCAGAAATGTGTAAATGTCAAATGAAATCCCCACAAGTGTACTATATGGGAATTTATCATGGAAAGGATATAAAGTTAATCACTATTTAAGCATTACAGGATTGTTTGTTCAATATATGTTGAGCTTCGCCTGACACATGGAAAAGCTTTGCTTTTCCAATGCATAGAAAAGCTTTTGCTTTTCTAATGAAATATTCCAAAATCAACTGAATTTTTTCTACTTTCCCCTCGGTATCAGGAGGAAAGAGAAAAAAACCTGCATATAGAAAACATGGGAAGTATTCAAAAACAGGAGTTTTTCAAGGCCATCATACTGTCATCTCTTCAAAATCTTTTTCTCCAGTAAAGTATAAACCAAAAATCCTATTACAATAACACCAAGCTCCATCAGTACAATCGTATAATCAAAATAGAACAGCATGAAAAAGGTGCTCAAAGCTCCCAGCAATGCAAGAACAGGAAATTTTCCAATATTTATCGGCGACCTGAAAGCCCGCTTTTCTTTCGGTCTTCTGAACCGAAGCCATATCAGAGAAACATTGACAAAGAAATAAACAATAAAAATTCCTATGTCTGTCAAAGATGCTATTAGTTTTATATTGCCTGGCAAAGCAACCAGAACAGCAAGCAGCATCACAAGGAAGATAGAAATATACGGTGTTTTTCTTTTTTTATGCAGCCTGCACAGGATTTTAGGCAGTGCTCGGTTTTGTGCTGTTCCGTAAAGTATTCTGGATGTCACTATCAGAATTATCAAAACAGTATTGCCGGTTGCAAACAATGCTATGATTGACATTATAATGCCTGCATCTGGCCCAAATGCCTTGGATGTTATGTCTGTCATCGGAGCATGTGATTCAGAAAGAGCTTCAGCACCTGAAACAGAAACAGCAGCAACAGAAACCACCATATAAATCGCAGTTGATATAACAAGAGCTATAACTAATCCAAGAGGAATAATTTTCCTGGCTTTTTTAGCTTCTTCAGATATGTTTGCTATGCTCTCGAAACCAATGAATGCAAAAAATATCAGGGCAGTTGCAGATATAATTCCTTCAAAGCCCATTGGAGCATAGAAATAGTCAATTTTCGGGTTGAAAAACATAAAACCAATAACAACGATTATTACAAGACCCAATATTTCAATGATCGTTGATATTATATTCATTTTAGAGCTTTCTTTCATGCCGTAAAAATTAATCAAAGACATGCAGGCTATCAGAATAATAGCACCAGCAATCTTTGGGATTCCTGTTATATTGGACAGGTATCCACCAAAACCCAGTGCTACCACAGCACTGGAAACTATGCCGGCAATAAGCAGAATCCATATAACTATAAATGAAAGGTATTTTTTGTTAAAAGCTTTTTTTGTGTAGACATATTCAGCAGCTTCTTTTGGGTACATACTTGATAATTCAGCATAACTTAAACCTGTAAAACATGCTATTAGAGCAGCAAGGCCAAAAGCAAGCCATAAAGCATTTCCAGCCAAAGCAGCACCCTCACCTATCAGCGCATAAATCCCTGCACCCAGTATTATGCCGACACCATACATTACAATCTCAAACAGGTTTAATTCGCGCTTTAGCTTTGTCACATGCTTCTTCATATTAAATTATAATCATCGGGATTGATATTTAATATTTTATATAGTTGTTTCTTTATCTGTATTATCACCTTCTCTGCTGTATCCAGAAATTCTTTAGCTACATCAAAGGACATCAATTCCTTCATCAGCATCCAGCTATTTTCGCCAACTCAGAAACTTTTTTCGTACCCACATACATCTGCCTGTTTATTTCCCACGTTGGCACGCTTGTTATACCTTCGCATGCTGGATTGTCGAAAGAATGATCATTGTTTGAATCACAATTTACAAAATTAATATATTTCATGCTGTCTCCGAACATTTTTTTCTGTTCCTGACAATGAGGACACCATTCTGTTCCATAGAAAATAGCATTACTTTCAGTTAGGCATTTGGCTTTTTTATCAACTGCCGTGACCTGACCAGTCGGCTGAATAGACAAGACAGTAACAAAGATAGTTGCCAGGATTATAATACTTATGATAACGACTTTCCTGTATTTGCCAATACTAAAATTTTCCATATAATTTTCCTCGCTTAATATTTTATTACAAAGACCTTTAAAGTTTATCTAATGCTCTGACAGATTGATTTTATTATACATTTTATGTCTCATAATTAATTTGTCTCAGTACTAGAACGATGACAGCAGCGTGTAAACTGCTTTCAATACCATAATAATCCATATCCATGATAAGATTCCTATAAAAAGCCCCTGCACAGCTGTGATCAGAATAAGTGCTGAAACCGTATCAGTCCATCCCATCCAGTCTGCAAAATATCCAGCAATTGCACTAGTGAATACTGACCATAAGCCTTTTGCAAGAATTATAATGCCGATCCAGAAAAAAAACGGATTTCCAGATATGCTGGCGCCAAGTATCAGACCAAGAGCACCTATCAGGTCAAGCACAGCAAGAATTTTTAAGGCAATCATATAATTACTCCAAAATGATAACTTTAAAAGCTTTTCACTTATATAGATATTCTGTCAGGTGATATAAAAATGAATCAGAAATCGTTTTATATAGCTACAAATGAAGTACATGGTCTGGATGAGCTTCAGCGTGGTGTTGTCCATTATCTGAATGGAGATCATTTGGCTTTGGAGGGACCGGTTGGCTCAGGAAAAAATCAGTATGTATATGCTCTTGCAGAAATACTGGAACGGGAATTTATAGACATTACGTGTTCTGATGAAATGACAGAATCAGTTTTGGTAGGATATCCTGTTTTAGCAGCTAACGGCGGTACACATACAGGTTATGTAAACGGAATTATAACAAATGCCATGGATTATGATAACCTTTCTTTTCTGGATGAGGCTAACCAACTTTCCCATGACTTGCAGAAAAGGCAAAATAGTGCACTGGATGAAAGGCGTTATTTAATGAGGCGCGATGGAAAAAAAGTAGAAGGAAAAGAGAACTTCAGAATTATCATAGCTTACAATCCAGGAACAGCACCAAGAAACAGGCATGATCTGGATGAGTCTTTTTCAGACAGATTCAAACATATATATGTTCCATACCCTGTTGTAGATGCTGTTGCCAGAATATGCATGATACGTTCTGGAATAGCTGAAATGGATGATATATTTGTTGAAGGCATTGAAAAGCGATATGTCTGGGTTAATGACGGCAGACCATATTTTGCTGTTTCAAAAAATGGGGATTTGCTATCTCTTCCAGGAAAAACTCCAACAGAGCTTCCGGAGAGATATATAGAATATTATTTTTATACAGATAAAATTAAACAACAAGGTCTTTCTACAGATGATCCGGACAAAAACATGATGTTTAATTTAGCTCTTTCTTTTTCGAGATTTGCTGAAAGGGTTCGTGAGGTTTCAACTAAATCATCTTCAGGAGTATCTCCGGAAGTCAAACGTATATTAGAAAATGTAGGTGCTTTAGCTGGCATTGAATTGAATACGCCGACACCACGTACTGTTTCAAGAGCACTTGCTTATGCTGATTCTTTATACAAAATTGGTTATGATCCAAAAAATATTGAACAGGCAGCTATGGAATGCCTGACTGAAGATGTGCTGGCTGGTGTTTACAGGCATCAGTTAATAGGACAAAAAACAAAATATGATGTTCTTAAAGAATTAGCAAAGACTACAGTTATTGGTGACAAACAAGCTCAGGAATTTGCCATAGATTTTGAGAGGAAGTGATTGTTATGGCAGACAGGATCGCACAGCTGTTTGTTGATGCTGGTCGTGAAGATGAATATGCTGAATACAGAAAATTGTTTCTGCAGGCAATTGAGCAAACCGATAAATCATATCTTGTCCCTGAAATTGAAAATATACTATATAGTGTTTCTCAGATTAGCCTTGATACAGGCCTTTATTTTTATGAAACCATGGAAGGTCTTGTTAACCAGTCCATAACTCCAGCAAGGACCGAAGCATTTTTAGATATTATGAAAAGGATATCCAATAAAAGATATTATGATACAAGAAAAAACTGTGACACAGCTTTATGCGATATATTCAAATATTTTTATCGCATGCATACTAGAAATGTCGGCGTTGCTGACTATTTTATACAGGCAGTAAAATCATCATCAAATTTTCCAGATTTTATTGAAGATATGGAAGGCGTATGTGATTATAACGACCCCAAGTTCGTATCATGTATGCAATATTTGAGTTTAATACCTTCACGTCTAAATGATCTGTTAAAACTGGATGTTTCTCCGGATGTTTTTGCAGCAGTTTATGATATATATAATGACGTAAAAGTTGAAGACAGAATATATGATATTAATAATCAAATACATGATAAAATGATTGAAATGATTGAAATGATTCTAAGTGGTGTTATAGATCATGATACGAAAGAGGCGTATCTATGGTCATATATTCTCGAGGTTTTTGACAGGGCAATCAAGCAACCGTATTATGATATGTTTTTAAGGGATATTCGTGTTTTTAGGCCATCTATCTACACGGTTATAGATTTTATTGAGGCATTTGAAAGACATTTAACAGATGATATGAATCCCGCAGAAGAATATGAACGTGCATCACATTTATGGAAAAAAACAGACTCGAACTATTTTCCATATGTATGGAATAATGGCATGTCTGATGACTTTTTATCAGAAGCTGAAGATTATTTAAGAGCTGGTAATACTCTGTTTGATTATTTAATGCTTGATGCAGCAGGAGCTGAAAGAACAGTAAAATATATGAAAATGAGCAGACATTTTCTTCAAAGAACAGTGTGTGATAATGTAATTGCTGCGTTACTGTTTAACTCATATCCAGATGGCAGTACTTTCCACTTAAAATTTTCTTCGGGTACAGATTTTTTTTCATTTGGTATTGACCGTGATAAGTTTTGCTCTGTTCTGGACAGCGTATTAAGACAGCCACAACAAGAAGCTGAAGCAGCCATACTTTCTATACGTGAATTTATTAATGTTCAGTATTACGGGATTTTCTCAGGCATGGTAGATGAATGTACTACTCAGGGCTATGATATAGCAAGAACTATTCAAAATTTAACAACAACATCCGGATTACCATATTCCGGTCGTAGCTTATTATTTGGTTTTCCTGATTTTTTAGATGAAATAGGTGATACATTATGAGTGGAGATAAAGAAGGACATAGTGATGAAACTACAGACTTAGCAGGTGTATGGGTAGAAAACATTGTTTCTGAATACAGCTCATTCCTGAATGACTTTATTGAACCACGTTCATTTGATACAGGGAGGTTTTGTGCTTACATATATTCTGGTGATACGAAAGATGTGTTTGCGAGAAGGCTTGAAATAATGAAAAGATTAGGTGTTCCGGATGATTCATATCCTTATATTGCCAATAAAGCTCTGGCAGATTTACTTTCAGAAGGAAGAATATATCCGGATGATGCGAATAAATTTTTAGGAGAATTATTCGAACGGAAAGCATATTTTCCAGTTATAATGAAGAATTTCTTAAAAGCTGTGTATACTGACAGCCTTGATATATGGCTGCGTGTTTTCAATAACTATGTTAATTCATTGTCAACAACAGAGTCTATTGACCCGAAACAGATAGATCCTTCTAAATTATATGGATTTTCTCTTGAGAGTGCAATGCCTTATATAAGGGCAAATGTTTTTGACATGGTAGGTAATATGCCTATAGGATCTAGTGAAAAGAAGTTTCAGGTTGCACAGCCGCTTACAGATGGAGAAATAATGTACCTGCCTTCCGGAATATCATTTTTTAATGACGACATATCCCAGCCATTCAGAAACAGAGACCTGACAATTTATATTGCCGGTGCATTGCATGAAGCTGGTCACATACGCCGGGGAAGTTTTGTTGTTGATTTCACAGAATTTTCCAGGAGATATGATGATCCGGATTTCTTTCACAGGTTATGGAATTGTTTTGATGATGTAAGGATAGATGCTCAAAATATGCAATATTTTTCAGGTATGGGTGATGCAGCCAGGTCTAACCTTTATGCAGCTTCAAATAATTTTTTTATGCAGCGATTTGTCCAGCATGTTTCAGAAACTTCACATGTATATTCTGAGTATATGCATTATTTGATATGCAATGTTATTTTTGTGGAGATGAACAGAGATGCCTGTGAATTTAGATATGAGATACCTGAAAGTCTGGAGAATTTATTATCCAGTGTTTACTCACTACAGACAAAAAAGTCTCTGAGGGAAATTATTGACGAGATAAAGCAGGACATGAGTAAGATGACTTTAGATACTGCCCTGGATTCCATTAGAATGGCTGCTTATGCATATACTGCGATTGAGCAGCATTTTCCTATTGAAAGTCCTGTCAGAGAAGATTTCCCCGGTCTGGATTATGTTTTTGGAAAAGAACTGAAGCAGGCTCCCAAGTATGGTAACTTAAAACTAAATAGCCCGGCACAGCTGGATGAAAAGCACGTTTCAACTACAGAAATGGAGTATGAGTCAACTTTGGAGATGTTTCTGGAGTTTCTGGAAATGTATGCCAGGCCCGGTAGAATAGAATATGTTCAAAGTATGCCACTGGATTTTTTTAGCGTTGATATGTCAGGTGTTCACTGGTTTCCTGAGTGGAACTACGCGCATAGGTCTTATTCTGAAAAAGCAGGTGTTATGCATGGTACTGCAACAGACACGGATAAGAAATTCGTCCTGGAATTTGAAGCTGCATACAAAGATGTTGTAGATGCTGTTGTAAGAGAATTCAGGTTATCTAATTTGCAGCAGGAGTCAATCAATAGGAGAAGTATAGAACCGGATGAATTTAACATGGATTCAGTTGTAGAAGCATATACTGATATACAGGTTGATGTCAAGCCCAGTGACAATATATACACCTCTCCTCATAAAATTTATGACCGGTGTTCTGTGGCAATCTTACTGGATAAAAGCACTTCAAATATGGAGCCTGTTAAAATGAAAAATGGCGAAAACAAAACTAAAATGGATATTGTGAAATACGCAACGCTTCTAACATGCGAGGCTATCAATTCATCCGGCGATAAATTTGGTGTATATGAATTCTGTTCAGATGACTATCTGACTTATGTCAATGAAGTTAAGCCATTTGATGAACCTTATTCAGATGATTCAAAAGCGCGCATAGGCGGAATAAAACCGAATGGCTCAAACAGGGATGGCGCGGCAATACGCTATGTATGTAAACAGCTGAAAGAGACAGAATCCGAGGAAAAAATTCTTTTCCTCTATACTGATGGAGATCCTGTTTATGAAACAGAAGAAGAATACGACATGGAAAAAAAAGACAGAAGAGCAATTGAAGATGTAGCACATAGCCTGCAGGAAGCAAGAGAACAGGGCATTCATGTCGTATATATAAGTGTTAATACCATACCACCGGCTTACTTATCTGAATTTGCAAAATACGCCGAGACTTATCATTTTGTTTCAGATCCAATACAGATTCCGGAAATACTACTGGACTCATATAGAAATATTTTAAGAAGATAGTATAGTGAATGACATGATATTTTATACAAGTTTTTGGCGTGTCATCCACCCAAAAACCTCAAAGCCCGTGCTCGTTCAACAGCTGGTCTATGAATTCGTAATCTTTTCTATTAACCCTTCCTTTCCTTCTTAAAAAATAACGAGGATTATAGTTACCTATTCCAGCCCGTTCCACAATCGTTTTTTCATCAAGTCTTTGATAATACACAATTCTTCCATCTAAAGTTGTTTTCAGGGCTCTTTTTCCATCAACTTCTACTATTTCAGTCATCATATTTTTTCAGGGCTTTTTATAAAAACATATCTATATTGGGATCATTTGCATTCCACATTTCAAGTTGTCCACTACAGTTCTCATTACCGTAAATCAGAAATCCTTCATTGAATTCAAATCTTGGCGATGTAATAATCAGATACCCGTCATAGATGTTTCCCCAATTCAGTGCTTTTTCATGATATACGATGTATTGGTTATTATCCTTTCTTATTGGTTATTATCCTTTCTCTCAGCCATATGATAATTCTTCTCCACTCACTTTATCATATAATTTTCTTTTCCAATATGGCTCATGTTTTTCATTTATAGTATCCAACCAAAGACATTAATGTCACAACAACAGCATCGTGATCTCTGAATGGTTTTTCCATATAACATCTATAGTCTTTTCCCATCACAAGTCCATATTTTTTATCGAAGGTTTTTTTTGGTTCTGTTGATGCAACGACAACAACAGCTTTATGATTCAATTTTCTTATTAGTTCAGCCAAAGGGTTTCTATGTTCATTCAGATCATAATCAGGATCATATGGTTCAACAACAACGCAGTCATATTCATTTACAGCCAAGCGTTCGTTAGCTTCATCCAACGACCACGCAAAAGATACTTCATATCCTCCTATGTTGAGTTTCCTGGTTTCGTATCCCCACTGCGTCGGATCATCAATGAATAAAACACTTTTTTCTGGCATGGTTTTTTCACCCATCTGCTTTATTACAGCATTTTAGCTCGTCGCTTTATCGCCTTCCAGGAGAAAACCAAGGTTTTCTCCTTAGGTTAACCTCTTTCCTATTTTTGGCGACTTCGCCACATATTATTTTTTTCACAACATTTTCGCCCTTTGCTTTATTTATCATCGTATCCTTAACTGTACTCTTTTCAAATCAAAGCATTTTCGCCTTGCGTTTTATCGCCTTGCTGTTGATGCGAATCTCGCTTGTATCAGCAGCAATCTTGTCTATGATTTTTTCAGTTTTGTCAGCCCGCTGTTTCAGGTTTTTAGCTGTGTTTTCAATATGCTTTACGCTTTCTGTCAGAGCATTCAATTTTTCTCCAGCTGGCTTCATGCTGTTATCTGAGTGATCTTTTATTGTTTTTATTCCGTTTTCCCATTTTTCATGATCAATTCCTTCATTGTCGAATCTGCCAATAACCCAACCGATTATAAGGCCGATGACAGCTGCTATGAAAATAAATCCGATGTTAATTTTCTCATTTTGTACAGGAGCAACTGTTTCATAGCTTATTGTACCTTCTATTGGTTCATCAATTATAATCAGCTTATTATAACTAGCTCCTGGTTCCAGTATAGAATTTTTAAGCAGGGAAAATATTCTGATGTCAGCTGAAAGCTGAATTTCACGCTTTATACTGGTTGTGCAAAGCTCACAACTGCTGGCAATATGAACGGATTTGTACACATCGCCTTTCACAATATTGTCAATAACATAATGTATTTTAATATAATAATCGCGGAATCCTGGTCTTTTCTGGGTATCTGTAATTTTTATTTTATATGCGTTTTTGTCAACCTCTTCAAGCGAATGAGGAACTGATTCATTGGATCCAAGAATTTCTATTGTTGTGTTTATTAATGAGGTTGATACAACTGAATCGCCCTCGCTTGTATATATCTTTATTGTCGGTGCATCATAATTCGAAGGTGTACGAAGAATAAAAGAAACAGTGTTATCCATTGATCTGGCCTGAATAATGCTTTTTTCATTCATATCTAGAATCAGGCATCCTACACACCCGATATTTGTGTTTGTTGCAATCACTGAACCTGCATATGCAGTAGGCAGTGCAAAAATAAACACAGCAATTAAAGCTGCTGCAATAAAATGAATTTTCATAATATCTATTATTAGTATGGAAAAACATTTAATACTATGCCTTAAAATAGCGAAAGATTTTTAAGCTTTTGCATTCTATTCTAAAAACAGGCATAGAATTACGTTGAACAACCAAAAACGAACGATAAACTTAAATACTTCACTATTCAGTAATATATTTGTTGTCAATGTACAGACGATGATCAGGATGATGAATATGTTTGAAGAAGAATACACAGCTCCGTTGAAAGGAGAGCCACTGGAACTGAAATTTAGAGGACCATATAAATTTGCTGGTGAAACCCACCGACATGCTATAGATGAAATTACAGGCAGAACTGTTGAACTCAATGATTATGAGGCTTTGGAGTTGCTGGGCAAACATGGTCATGCCACAGCAAGTCAGGTAAGAGTTTTGAGGGAAGATGGAAGACATGTTTTTAACGGACCGGATGTGCCAGTTCCACGAAATCCTGTTATTGCTGGTTTATATGTACAAATAAGAAATGCTTATCCGGTGCTTGATGAAGCAACAGGGCTGCGTCCAAGAATAGATATTTTTGCCTAGATGCAAAAAAAAGGTTTGAGGAAAAGTTTAAATATTTTACATGTTATAACATATTATGACAGATATAAAACTGTTCATAACAAAGCACGCCAATGACAAAATGATGTGGCTGGGTATCAATAAAGGACAGGTAAAAAGAGCTGTTGTTTTTGGTTCAAAATTCCGGCAATATGACGGATACCTTGCACGTTATAGTTCTATATGTGTTGCATATAAAAAAATAGGGCAAAACCGATATTTGGTAAAAACAGTATTCAATATTTAATGGGGGCAAAGAAAATTGGGTCATCCAAAATGGAGACTGAAAAATCTATATGAGGTGAGTAATATGAAATGTAATGAATGTGGCGGAAAAATGCTGAAGAAAGTGGTGGATTATATTTTCTTAGACGAGAATTTAGGCAGGTTTTCAGCTGAAGTCTGTAGTTTATGCGGGGAACAAGTGTTTGAAGAGGGCGTCATAGAAAAGGTAACACAAAATGCAAAAGAAAAAGGGCTTTGGAATCTTGGTTCCAGTGTAAAAGTCAGCAGAATAGGAAACAGTATGGGTATAGTTGTAACAAAAAAGCTTGCTCAATTTCTCCGCCTTAAGCCAGGAGAAACTGTTACGATTTATCCGGAAAACAGACACAGAATCATAGTTGATATTGAAAACAAATGAGTGATACGAAGACTGAAAAGTCATCACAAAACAAACCCAATTAAAACACAGGGCTGCTGATAAGCTTAAATAGTTTACTGTATAGTGATTAAATATCTTGGAAACTAAAGTTGGTCTGGATATGACCGAAAGAGTACAAAAAATTGAAATGGCTCTAATGGAACAAAGATGCCAAACTTTTTGAATCATGTAATTGGGCATATCTAAGGTGTTGGTTATGAACCGAAGAGAATTTTATTTAACAGTGCTGGGAACTATAGGGGCAGTTTTAATAGGTAATAAAATTGGGACAGAAAGAACTGAAAGAAGATACGAACAGAAAGTCGGCGAACTTGAGGATCAGGTCGAAGTGAACAATTTTTTAATGGAATTGCCTGCTTTTTATAATGGAAACCCGGGTGATTTCGTACATGAATATGTGAATACTTATAATGATGGAAATGTGCATAATCCGGGTGAAGTTATGGGAAATGCATTGGGGTTGCCCTTTTCAGGACCAGATGCTGCCAGATGTATGGATAATGTTCAAAACTTTCAAATATACGATATCAGAAAAATTGATGAAAATCCCAATTCTGTTGGTAGCCGTTTTATGGTTGGTGTAGAGTTGAGATATAAAGATATTGACGGATCAAAATATGAATTGAAGTCTCACCGTGACATGGAGCAATTGTATGATGTTTATAATGCTCCAGTAGAATTAGAAAAAGTGGATAATCAATGGAAACTCATCGCAGTATTCCGATAATAAGATATATTTTTAATTTTAATGTTTTAGTTCAAAACAATTCTTTGGTCTTCTTTCTCCCTTTTATGAATTCTTCGCTGTAGCGAAAAGGCTTTTTTGGTGTCTGCGGTGAATATGGATATCCTGGGCTTGAAGGATTTGTAAATCTTGCTGGTTGTTGTAAATATCCCCGTCTTGATTGATCATATCCTGATTGTCGTGATTGATTATATCTTGAATTTTGTTGCTGATTATATCCTCGTGGCTGCTGTACATATCTCGGTGATTGTGATGCTGGATGTCTTACTGGTTGATCATATCCTTGTTGCCCAGTTGGCTGCATTCTTTCAGCAGTTAATTGCTGTTCCCTGAACCATGCATTTCTTTGCTGGTCCTCTAATTCTACTTTTCGTTTTTCATCATTTTTTTCACTACGCCTCTTCAAAATATATAACGGAATCATGATCACAGCTAACCCGCCTGCACCCATTATTATTGTGCTTCCTATACCGGATATTGAAGATACAAGACCACCTGAGATACCACCCTTGCCGGCAACACCTGGCTTATTCAGATATGGAGAAATGTAAGCAGCAGAAATATTGATTATGAAATAGATGCCAATTGCGAGTATAATAAGCCCGACAACAGCATTCCTGATATCTTTAGAGGCAACCATAATAATAATCACTATGAGTCTTATAAATATTTGTCAATGATTTCAAAAATTTCTTTTTTCATCACCGGGTTAAGCGAAACTTCTAATCCGTATGATGTTGGTTTGGCAAGAAGCAGTCCTGTTTTTATCATTCCTTCACCGAGCTTTTTAGCGTGTCCTGACAAATATTTTGGAATCCCTTTCTGAAGATTATCAAAACTTGTATGTTTTCCACCCCAGTATGTATGCCTTGCAAGCTTATCCAAAATAATTGCTTTAAGCTGATTATCAGTAATATTCATATTTATGAATATTTAAACTAAACTATTTAAAGTATTGTGTGCAGTGAAATCATAGTGGGAAAAATTCACGGGTGATATTTATGAAGTCAATGGAACCATCGTTATTCGTCAGATTTTTTGGGAATGCACCGATAGTTAAAGTAATGGATTTTCTGATAGAAAACAGGCTTTTTGATTACAACAAAACTGAGATGGCCCGGGAAAGTAATGTAGGCTGGTCAACTCTGCACGGACTATGGCAGGTTTTGGAAAAAAACAAAATATTAATCAAAACACGGACAATTGGAAGAGCAGAAATGTACAAATTGAATCTGGAAAATCCCATAGTGCAGAAACTTATAGAACTGGATAAGGACTTTTCAAAGCATTACGCAGGGCATGTCAAAGTGCCTGCAAAATGCCAAATTTGTGGCAAGAGATAATTCACAATGCAGTTTAATTTTTTTCATTCCTCTCACTTAATAGGGGGAATGAAAATTCATCAACGAAATTTCCGAAATTCCATATCATCTATTAAAATTATATTCCTCACATCTTCCATTCTGCTTCCATCAATTCTCGTATACGTTTTGCTTTAATCTTTCCGATTCCTTCAACTTTTTGCAATTCTTTTTCATCAGCTGTAAAAATTCCACGGCTGTTTTTGAAATAATTCAGCAATCGATGTGCATTCAGCGTACTGATGCCAGGCAGTCCAGTGACTAAAAATTCAATTTCTTGTTTTTGTGTCTTGCATTTCTTCTTTCCTCGGAGAACAACTGGCTTTTTCAGGTCTAATTGCTCACGCTTTGCAATTTGAAAAAGAAACTCAGCAGTATCAGCAAATCCGTGAGTGTGAATCACTGGTATTTTAAAATCCAGCGAAATCGAAGCTATTGCACCGCGGATAGCATTCGGGTGCATATTTCGTTCAACAGCACGCACATCCCCTTCAATAATAAAAAATGGTGATTCAAAACAGGATTTGATCTCACTGGCCTGCTTAAACAGCCTGCCGTCAATAATGCTCTGGACAAAGTCATTAGCTGTTTTGCGTTCACATGCAACATCACTGCTAAGCAGAAAATCAGCAATTTTCAGGGATTTTATTTCAACCTCGCATTTTTTAGCAAGCATTTTTGCCAGTGGCGTTCCATCTTCCCGATGATCCATGAAAATTTTTACATCCGGTTCCATATAGAGGATATGACTACAAAGTTTAAATTACTTAAGCCTAATGTGTGGGATGAAGATTATTCGCACTTAAAGCAGCCGCCGACAATACCTGCATTGCCTGAACAGATTTTTTTGGGAGGGCATCGCATTTTGCAGTCAGGATCATTTTCATCACAAGGTGTTTCACAAACAGGTGTGATACTCGGACCTCCATTTGAATCCCCACCCGAACATGTCCCATCTAGACAGCAATCTTCGCCACAGCAATCGCCGAGTTTAAATACTGTCAGATGATGATCAACAAGTCTCTTTCCTTCATTCCAGCATCTTTGATGTGCAATTGCTTCACCATATGCTCTCGCTCCAATTTCATCACACAGGTAATTGGGCCAAGGGAAACATTCTGTTAAACCGCCAGCTGTGTATTCTTGGTAGCCTGTACCAGTAGGGCAATCTATTTTACACATACAATCACTTGAACAGATTCTTCCTGTTCCACATGCTTCACCTACTTCTTTTCCATCACAATATGCATCTACACCCGGGCTACATTCTTTGCTACAGACTTTTTTCGGTCTACATTCATCTACTGGATTTGAACTTCCACATCTACCATTATTTGTATCACACTTTCCATCACAATCTATGAAATCATAAATACCTGTATAGGTAGTTAGTAAAGGTCCTTCACAGCATTTACAAAATCTATTATAACAGCCCACTGGCTTTGTACCGCTAAAACAACCTGAATTATCACTACAGTCTCTGTCATCTATAATATAATCATTACCATTACATATAGATCCTATCCAGTTACATGTTTTCTCTTTTGGGTCCCAGACTCCAGCTTTAGCACAAGCCTTTTCAGCATTTCCGCAAACAGGATAAGGGTTCTCCTGGCATCCGGTTAAAGTTGTTTTAGGGCATTTTTCTGGATCAAAATTATCAGGTCCACCATAATGTTCACTACAATCATGACCCACGGTACTGTAATGTTTACATAATTTCTCTCCCATATTATCATATATCCAACCTTTTTCCGCACATAATTGCGGCATTCCATCATCAACATCATCATCTTTTCCTATTTCTAATTCAATGCAACTTTTCAGACAGTTACAACAATCATTATAACTAGCACCAGTACTAATACACATACACCTATCCCATTGTCTAATGTAAACATTGTTCTGTGAATACCAACACATGGCTCTACAATAATCATCAGACCATAATGCAGGATCTCCGGAACAAAACGTATTGACAACTTCAGTATTACAAGCCAGTTGCGCATTTTCAGCATCATATTCATCGCATTTTCCTAATCTCGGGTCTTGACACAGGTGTTCTATTTCATGTACTATAAGGCAACAACTTTTTCCTTTTTCTGGATTCGTAATTATATCTGTATTCGTACAGTCAAAGGCTTTGCGAACATCTTCGTATGGGATCTCAACAGCATCATCCCCACTACCTATAATGTTACAGTTATCAATACCAATACATATTCTACATATATTACCCTCCAGTGGTCTAAAATACATTGCACAATCAGACGGAAAAGCACATGCTGAATTGTCTCCGCATATTTTTTCAATATCTTCAGGAATTCCACAATATACCTTTATTTTTTTACAGTTACATGTGTCTATGTCCGGCAAGTAATTTCCATTACTTCTTTCTTGTCCAAGAATATCACCACCCTGTTTTTCTATATTGAAATCATTTCCGCTACCCTGTATCAAGCCCATCATTTTCCCGGCAGGTACAAGCAATCCGGCAGACTGAACAATAAAAACAATAGAAATTATAGCAGCAAGAACAATCAAGCCAATAACAAGAGATTTTGTACTTAAACCGGACTCTTTTGACATAATTATTATTATGATTACCTGTTAATAAACTTTATTATCCTGAAAAATACATATTGATTATGGAAATTTTGAGCGTGATTTTGTTTTTAGTAGGCATAACATTGGTTGCTCTTATATTCAAGAAAGCAATGTCCCCGGATAATTTAAAAAAGAATATGCGGTCTGCTGCTTTTGTTTCATTGCTGCTTGTAGTATTCGGGTTCTTCATCTCCATGTTTATTTTTTATTCTGCACTCAGCCTTGCAACTGTTGCATTCAGTTCGCTGCTCCTACTGCCTTATAATATGAATGTTTTTCACATGCGCGCCAAATGCGCTTCACGAAAGTGGTCTCATATCTTTCACAGGCACAATGACCTGATAAAATTCTATCTATATTCGTTTTTCGGCATGGCAGTTGCATATGCAATGCTTTTTGCATTATTTCCACCTGACCTGAGTGATCATTTATTTTCTAGCCAGATGTCAGCAACAGGCCTGGCAGGTAATTTTTCAAATCCCGAAATTTTTTTTGAGATAATTTCAAACAACCTTGTTCTGGTTTTTGTTGCATTTGCGCTTTCTATTTTCTATGGTGCAGGCAGCCTTTACATTTTAAATTATAATGCATCTTTGCTTGGCATGCTCTATGGAAATGTTTTTCGCATATTGATATGGTCAGTTCCCAGCATATGGCTTGTTAATCCTATTTTATACCTGCCGCATACTATTTTAGAGATTATAGGATATCTGCTTGCAGCTGTAGCAGGCGGAATATTATCAGAGATTAATTTAAGCCATATCAATCGCAGATATTTACTGGATTCAATTACCCTGCTCATTATATCCATTAATATAATCCTGATGGCTGGTTATATTGAAGTTATTCTGCCGGGTATGTTTGGATAAATTATTGATAAGAGGATCGAAAAAAGATGTGTGAAATAGAGAATTTGTAGCTAGTCAAAATAATCCACCCTTTTCATATGGTCTTTAAAGTGTCGAACTTGAGGTATAACTTATGCAGTTATCAGTATTTGTTGTCAACTCACGAAATCTCCCAGATTTTTCTCCTGCATTGATTTCATAATTTTCTTCATCTTCCTTTCTTTATGATAACCTGACCAGTAGTATGCTTCATCTCGTGTTCCCTTTGTAATAAGAACCATAACCTTGCCTTGTTTTGTTCTTGCTGTTCTTCCAGCACGCTGGATTTTCCTGATGCCACTAGCTACTGGCTCATAAAAAATTACAGCATCTGTCTCAGTTATATCTATGCCTTCTTCACCAACCTGTGAAGCTATCAAAATATTGAAAAATCCCATCTTGAATTCATTAAGAATTCGCATCTGTTCTTTCTGACTCAATCCCTTACCTTTTTTCTTAGCCTGTCCTATAAATTCAACTGGCCTGCAACCGGGAATAGTTTTCAGGAAATCATGAATATATGATATTGTGTCACGATACTGTGCAAATATCATTATTCTACTGTATACTGACAAGCTTTCCTGCAAAATTTCTTCCAGCTTTGAAATTTTTGGATGTTCCTTATTTTTGGCAATCATACTATTTACTTTAATCGAAGCCTGCTGGAATAAAACATCACTATACAGCCGTTCAGCAGCTTTTGTTCCGCCGCTAAATCCCTCATCCTGCAGCTGCTCAATATAATGCTTTAGTGCATGAAGACACTGGGTTTCCAGAAGAACAAGGGCATGGTCTATTTTTAGAATCTCGGCTAAATATGACATAATCGTGTAATTTGATCCGGACCTCTTCATCGAGAGTTTTTTCTGCAATGCAATGATTTCGGATTTTAATAAAAAGTTGGGCCTGAATCCCCATTTCTCCAGTTCCTGAATTCTGTTTTTTTTAATCTGCTCCAGAACCAGTTGAATTTCCTTTAGTTCATCATCCAGCTCGACAAAAATACTTTCATGATCAACTCTTTGCACATATGGTGCAACATCAGGATCATCCCTGTTCCTTATTTCAACAAATTTTATAAACAATTTTTCCCTGACTTCATCTATTTTATATCTCTGGCCACCGGGTGATGCTGTTAATCCGAGAATCAGTGGATTTTTTGCTGTTGCCATATATTTGTCAGCAATGTGTGTGTAGGCATACTTTTTCACAGAGTGATGTGCTTCATCAAAAATCAACAAAATAAAATCTGTCAATTCAAGTATGCCGGCTTTTATATCATTTCTTATTGTCTGTGGAGTTGCAAAAATAATTTCAGATTTTTTATACATCTCCTCCCTCTTTTCCGGCTTAGTTGTTCCTGTTATTACAACTTGTTCTGAAGGTCCAAATTTAATAAATTTCTGAAAACTTTTGCAGTGCTGTTCTACCAGAGGTCGGGTTGGAGCCATCATAAGAATTTTGCCATCCGGATATTTTTCCAGACGATAAGCAGCAACAAGTGCTGCTATCGGTGTCTTTCCAATGCCTGTCGGCATAACAGCAAGCAAGTTTCCATCCAGTGCATGTTTGGCTATATCTGTCTGGTATTTTCTGTTTTCAATTGTATTCGCATTGATCCATGAATGGTTTATGTAGTTCATTGTAGAAAGATGTATTTATCTGCATAAAAAATTTTCTATCTCATGAGATATCCGCCATTTACATCAATTACTGCACCTGTGATGTAGCTGGCTGCATCTGATGCTAGGAAATAAAAAACATCTGCAACTTCTTCAACAGAACCATACCTGCCAACAGGTATCTGCGATTTGTATTTTTCCTGCTTTTCTTCAGGCAGTGTTGTTGTCATTCCTGTATTAATAAATCCTGGTGCTACACAGTTTACTCTTATTCCGTATGGAGCAAGATTTTTAGCAAAATCTCTAGTGACTTTTATTATACCGGCTTTTGATGCCCCATATGAAGGGTCTGTTGTTGGTTCTATTCCTTTTATGGATGAAATATTTATTATAGAACCACCACCATTCTGGTTAAACATAAAATACAATGCAGCAGATGAGCAAACAAGAGTACCAACGAGATTTATATCAACAGTGTCTCTCCATGCTGCAATACTTTCCATAAAAAAACTTTTCCAATCATGAGGATCCGTATTTCCATCTGTTATGTAATCTATAACATCCTGAGTTTTTCTTCCTGATTTTACACCTGCAATATTTGCAAGCACGTCAAAAGAGCCTAATTTATCATATATATCTGAGAATATATCTGGAACACTTTCTTCGTTTCTAACATCACATTCATATGCAAGACATACACTATCCTGATGGTTTTTCATTAAATCTTCTGCTATTGCTTTAACATTACCATAATGCCTTGAAATCAATGCAGCATTATAGTTCTCTGAAACAAATCTTTCTGCCACAGCTTTTCCTATTCCGCTGGATGCGCCGGTTATAATAATTGTTTTTGTCATTCTTTTCTCCTCACATTTTCGGACCATTCCCTAAAAATTCAAAATAATCATTAAATGCACTTTTAAACCGCGAATCAATTCTACATGATGTTTGCACTCTTTCAAGATATTCCGGGCTTGTATAAAAATTATGATGCATATCTGCTTGAAGCGCCTTGATTTTTTCATTATCAAGCGATGGATGATTATAAACCAATGTGTTTCTATCATGATTTTCCAAATCAGGATCAAGTTTATAACCTTTTTCAAGCATTTCTTTGTAAAACCTGCTTAAAGGTATGGGAGTGAATATTCCTACGTTGAATATATGAATTGGAATATATTTCAGTTTTCCAGCATCTCTGATAATTGTTTCTTCGGTTTCCCATGGAAATCCTATAATATAATACCCTTGGTTAATAATGCCTGTATCAAGTGCATTTTGTAAAACCCTTACAGTTTGTTCAGTAGTTGTAAATTCATTGTCTACCCTTTTACCCATAATTTCCAATGAATTGTCATTTGTTGATTCGACACCCCATGCAATTTTATAACAACCAGCTTTTTTCATTAATTCCATGAGTTCTTGGCCGCTCCTACTATCAAGAGTTGCTGTGTTGCTCATGCAATACCAGTGAGCACCCAGACTCTGGTCTATCATTTCTTTACACAGTTCTGCAGTTTTTTGTCTGTCAGCTGTAAAATTCAGGTCCATGAAATAGAATGTATCCACACCCTTTTCTTTCAGCTCAAACATTTCCTCTACAACTCTTTGTGGTGATCTAAACACTACATTATTTCCCCAGAATCCTGTACTGTCACAGAATTTGCATGTATTATAGCAGCATCTGCTGTATTCAACAATAGCATAATTTGGGTCTTCTGACATTGGTGGCAGTGAAATTCCTCTATAAACCTGATTTAAAATAACAGGGAATCGCATTGCATTCGGCAGGAAATCAAGGTGTAGGTTTCTTTGTCTGTTTCCTGTGTAGAAACCTCTATGATTTTCTCTGATTACAAGACCTTTTATATCTCTATATTTTTTCTCATTTTCTATTTCTCTTAAAAATTCCCTGAATGTTTCTTCACCTTCTTTAACAACAAAAAAATCAAATGGATCTTCAATTTTTTCACAGAGATATGATGGATATCTGTTGCCGGCAATTGTCATAGTACCGGGCAGTCTTTTCTTAAGTTCAGCTGCGATTCTTTTTCCCATTGGGTATTGACAAGTATACATGGAAAAGCCCGCAATATCAGGTTTATATTCAGTTATTCTTTCAATCATTTCTTCTTCAGTAATGGGAACAATTCTTTCCTGATGACATTTTAGCGGAACGAATAACTCAACATCATGGCCCTGTTGGCTTGCAACTGCTAAAATCATTTCCAGTCCATAGGGTTCACTGACAGCATGCTGTATTTTTGGGTCAAGTGATAGATTTTTTTGCGGATAGATGCCAGCTATTTTCATTTGACAACCTCCAGTTCAAAGTATATCTCAGTATAAAGATTCCAGAGAAATATATTCAAAAATTTTTTCAGTGGTATGTAATTTATTATTTTTTTATTGAGAGTCCTTAGTTTAGTTTTGGATGTTGTTTTCAGTTCCCTTTTTCTGACTTTGAATCTGGCTTTGCTGTAAAAATCATATGTATATCCGTCTGTAAAATATTCAAATGTATTTTCACTAAAAAACCTTACATGAGTGGGATCCCTGAAAGCTCCTTCATATCTATAATAAGGAACATATATCCTGATTATACTTCCTGGTTTGCATATTCTATGGAATTCTTCTAGCAAAGGAATCATATTTGTAATGTGCTCCAGAACATGCTCAATAATTATTTCAGAAACAGAATCTGACCCGAATGGCAGGGGTGTTTTTTCAAGATCCCAGATTATATGAACATTAGGCAGATCTATTTTGTCCAAATTCAGAAAGCCTTCATAATTTTTTGCTCCGGAACCCAGATTTAGTTTTATATCACTGCCTTCTATAATCTCACCCTTCGAAGGTCTGATATTGTAAGTTTTGGATAAAATTCCGGTGGGCTTCATTATAGTTATTATATAAGAATTAAAATAACTGTCTAATCCCATGTGAATATATATATGCAATATTCACAATATATTATCTATTTTATATATTCAGTATATTTTCTTTAATTTATATATATTTAGATTGAAATAATATCAAGATACATATGCGGAGAAAGGTAATTAAACAGGGACATAATACACTTACTATTACATTACCGAGTTCTTGGGTCAATAAGTTTAACATAAAAACAGGTGATGAGTTGGATGTACGGGAACAGGGAAAAATACTTTCAATAGGAACTGAAAAATCTTCAGGCACATCTTCTGTAACAATTGACATATCTAATCTTACACCACCTATTATATGGCGATATATTCTGTCGGTATACAGGGCAGGATACGATGAAATACGTGTTATCGGATTTGGGAAAAGCAAAAAAAATATCAGCTCGTCATTCTCACCGAAAACAAATCTGGATTATCTTCTTAATAATAAAATTACTATGACGAGCCCTACTGATGCTATTATATTTTCAACATCTTCAAGCATGCGCACAGGATATGACTTTGACTGGAACATGAATCCTGTTGAAACAATTACCGCGTGTGTCAACAGGCTGATTAATGTTGAAATAATCGAACAGAAAGAAAACTACTGCGTAATAAAAGAACTTGGCGAAACAACCTATAAAGAGTTTGATAATGCTATAAGGAGAATTTTTATTTTACTGAATTTTGAAGCTGAGTATATAATGGCTGCGATTAAGGGAAATAAAAACGAAGTTAAGCATATACATATAGTGGATACAAATCTTGACAGATTTGAAGATTTTTGCCTCAGGGTTTTAAATAAAAGAGGATTCTCAGATTTTAACAAAACACCTGTTATGTTCACCGTGGTTTTTTTACTGGAAATGATGGGCGATGAACTCAAGAAAATCGGACTTCATCTTCTGGAGAACAAAAAAATAAATACAAAGTTTATGATAGAACTGTTTGATGTTCAGATGAAACAAATAAACCGTTTTTATAAACTGTTTTATAATTTTAACAAAGAACATGTTCTTGAAATATATGATGAAGATAAAAAAGGTTCCGAGCTTATAGCAAAATACTATAAAAGACTCAATAATGATGAAAAAGAACTGCTTCATCACTTTAAAAAAATAGGAACATTTGTCCTGAATCTCACAGAACTTAAAATTGACATGGAGTCATGAGTCCGTATCCGATTTTATTGCTCCGAGCTTTTCATCAATTATGTGTTCAGCCAGAGCGTCATCTAATTTCGCCCTGTATATGCAATCATGGGCAAATGATAAATATACGCCCCGCGAATAAGCATGACCAAGCTCTCCGTTCAGAACCTTTTCTATAAATTCTGTTATATCATCCGACATTTCTACCAGAAGCATTAATTCATCATATCTATCCCTGCTTTTCATATAAGGATCTATATTCCTCACATTTCCGAGTGTTCCGGGTACTGATTTTTCTATAAATTTTTCAGACTCTTCCGGATCCATTAGAAAATATTTTCTTATATAATCATTTTGTGAAAGTTCTATAGCATCAGCTTCTGATTCAAAATAACCTATACCACGCTTTAATAATCTTATTACCTTGTTTGCAGGAACAAGTTTTATTCCAAGTGAATGGAATCTTTTTTTCAACCACACATCTGTTTCAAATCTGTCATAAATCTCCTCTCCAACAGATGCGGGGTCTTTTGAAAGAGATGCTCTTGTGAGCGGTATTTTTATCTTATTTGCAGGGCCTGTGTTTTTCAGGCATTTTTCATTGAAGCGGAATACAACATCATTTTCATCATAGTACGCACAGAGAACAGGACCTGTCCTTTTCTGCATATATTTTTTGCTTATGTTAATTTCCGGATTTGAAATATCGGCTGTTATGAGCGGCTGTTCATCTAAATTATATAAAGTCATTGTATTCTCCATATCCAACAACGAATTGCTGGATCCGGGAACAAGGACTTTATCACCTGGTTTTGCATAGTAAAAAATAATCTCGCCATTGGTTTTCAGAATCATTGCTCCATAACCATAAAATTCGTAAATTTCCTGTACTGGCAGAATAACAGTTCTCTGTTCATGACCCATGGTACAGCCAAAAACTTTTTTTCCGTGCTTTGTTTCCAGATTAGACAAAACAGTTATATTTGGAAGATGCGGATGTTCAGCTCCGCTATAAACAGGATTTCTGGGAGTTATCCCCAAGGCTTTATAATGATCTGAAAAATATGGAACAACATCTTTTTCAAATAATCTTTCTTTTATTTTATATTCAATGCCCGGCTCAATATTAATAATTCCGTTTCCATTATTTGATATAAGCTTTTCACCATTCATATCAATATTAAAAACCCTCATTTTAATACCTCCTTGCAACAACTCTCCATGTTTCTACTAATGTAATATGTCAGTTCAATCATAAAATTCATGCATGTCACCCCATTTAGCAGTTTTGCAAATATCTTCAATAATTTTGTTCTTTTTTACAGAAGAAGAAAATGGTGTTGCAGGTTCCAGATCCTGTTTAACACACTCTAAAAAATGTCCCAGCATATTATAATAAGCTTTTTCTTTGCCTTCATAAACACTATGTTCATGACCATTGCTTCTATAAACAATTTTGTTTTCATCAAAATTTACGGTTATATCACCTTCTCCTTTATCAAAAGTAATTCTAAAAAGTTTTGTTTTTTCATCAAGAAACTTCGCTACTTCAATATGTGTAATACAGTTGTCGTCAAAACCATTTCCTGAAATTCTGAAATCCATTTCACACGCTGTTTCAGTATCAAAAGCACTTTCATCATAGTTATAAAATCTAACATCACGAACCTCGTTTATTTCAGCTCCTGTAGCGTAAACCAGGCTGATAAGATATGTTCCTGTATCTCTCAACAGGCCTCCTCCTGCATCTTTACGAAGTATTGTATCCCGAAGCCTGTTCATGTATACAGGTTTTCCATCTGCACTATAGCCTATTATGTCACGCTCTTTTCCTTCTCTGATATAGCCTTCTACTGATATAATGCGACGACCAGTAGACTTTAGGTATTGTGGCAGCCTTTTTCCAAGCTCAATACATGCACCTTTATAAAGATAGTGTGCTGTCTCCATACAAACAACTTCAGGGTGGGTTTCATCAAGAAATGCCATACCTTCAATGTCAGATAAAACAGATACGAGGGGCTTTTCGCATATCACATGTTTTGGATTTTGCCTGTTCAAAGCTTTTTCTGCATATAATCTCTGAGTATCATTGGTTGAAGCAATATAAACAGCATCAATTTCATCCAACCGAGAATCATTAAAATCTTCTATAGTATAGTATTTCACATTATCACTTTTAATTCTCTGTGCAAGATTTACGCTAGCTGGCAAATGACTTAGTGCATTTAATCTGTCATCCCTCTTCTTTACTCCGGCTACCCAGACAAGTGATGCTCTATCTGGTTCGTATTTTTCAAGTTCAGGATAGGAATAGTTTACAACAACATCCCCGCATCCGATAATTCCAATTCTTAATGGACTCTCCATAAAATCAAAATGTCAATGATTTGGTTTATTTTTATTCCATATTCTGAATAAGTGCATCATATTGAATTGAATAACAATATGGGTTGATTTCATTCTGTGCATGATTTAGCTAAAAGTTAAGTATAAAGTCAGGACAATTAGATATCATTAAAACACGGAGAGTGATCCAATGAAATCTAAT
>Ga0209343_10002300_pt1 | contig 24827 bp, 24 predicted proteins | sample RifCSPlowO2_02_FD_184026 | JGI IMG/M metagenome (GOLD analysis project Ga0209343, IMG submission 184026) | Groundwater microbial communities from Rifle, Colorado - Rifle CSP2_plank lowO2_0.2 (SPAdes) (version 2) | ecosystem: Environmental > Aquatic > Deep subsurface > Groundwater | place... | reverse complement strand
GGCTTCGCAGCGTTCAGTCCCGCTGAAGAAATGTCGGCGCCCCGGCTACAACCAGCCGTACTCGGCCATCGACAGTGGTTCGCCGTCGCCGACGATGAAGTGGTCGAGTACCCGGACATCGACCAGCTCCAGCGCTTGCTTCAGGCGCTTGGTCAGCACCCGGTCCGCCTGACTCGGCTCGGCCACGCCCGAGGGATGGTTATGGGTCAGGATTAGCGCCGCGGCGTTATGCGCCAGTGCACGCTTGACCACCTGGCGGGGATAGACGCTGGCGCTGTCGATGGAGCCGTGGAACAGCGCCTCGAAGGCCAGCACCCGATGCTTGGCATCGAGAAACAGGCAACCAAACACCTCATGGGGTTCGTGGCGCAGCAGCGCCTTGAGGTAATCGCGCACCGCCTGCGGGCTTTCCAGCGCCGAGTCGCGGCGCAATTGCTCGGCCAGATGCCGGCGGGCCATCTCCAGCACCGCCTGCAACTGGGCGAACTTGGCCGGGCCCAGCCCCAGACGCCGGCTGAAGGACGGCAAATCCGCCTGCATCAACGCACGCAGCCCACCGAAGTCAGCGAGCAGATGGCGCGCCAGATCCACGGCGCTCTGCCCGGCCACGCCGGTCCGCAGGAAGATCGCCAGTAATTCGGCGTCAGTCAGGCTGGCGGCCCCCTGGGCCAGAAGTTTCTCCCGCGGGCGTTCCGCCGCCGGCCAATCGCGAATGCTCATAGCACCTCCATGTCGAGCCTGAGCCTGCCACCCCTGAACAGCCCTGCGGCCTTGGTCTGGCAAGCTCCTGGTGCCGCTTTTCCACTGCGGCTGCTGTGCTATCTTAGCCCATCTTTTTGCGCGGCGACTGGCCTGGCGGCCTATCGGACTTGGGACTCTGTCCCACTGCAAAAGCCCGACGGTCTGCCTGGCAGGCATCACCGTTGCGGCGTACATCCACCCAATACAAGGCAGGCCTATGCAGCGGCTATATCGAAAACGCATCGTTCTCGGCGTGGGTGGCGGCATTGCCGCCTACAAGAGCGCAGAGCTGGTTCGCCGCCTGCGCGATCTGGGCGCTGACGTGCATGTGGTCATGACCCGTGGCGGCCGCGAATTCATCACGCCGCTGACCCTGCAGGCCCTGTCCGGCCACCCGGTCCACCTGGATCTGCTCGATCCCGCCGCCGAAGCCGCCATGGGCCATATCGAACTGGCGCGCTGGGCCGACCTGGTGCTGATCGCCCCGGCCACCGCCGACCTGATGGCGCGCCTGGCCCAGGGTGTCGCCGATGACCTGCTGACCACCCTGGTGCTGGCCACCGACGCCCCGGTAGCCCTGGCCCCGGCGATGAACCAGGCCATGTGGCGCGATCCGGCCACCCAGGCCAACGCCCAGCTGCTCGGTGAGCGCGGCATCCGCCTGTTCGGCCCGGCGGCAGGCAGCCAGGCCTGCGGCGACGTCGGCCTCGGCCGCATGCTGGAAGCCGACGAGCTGGCGCAATGCGCCGCCGATTGCTTCCAGAACCAGGCTCTGACCGGCAAGCACGTGCTGATCACCGCGGGGCCGACCCAGGAAAACATCGACCCGGTGCGTTACATCACCAATCACAGCTCCGGCAAGATGGGCTTCGCCCTCGCCGAGGCCGCCGCCGAAGCCGGCGCAAGGGTCACCCTGATCAGCGGCCCGGTGCACTTGCCGACCCCGGACCGGGTCAGCCGCATCGACGTGGTCAGCGCCCGCGACATGCTCGCCGCCTGCGAAGCCGCCATGCCCTGCGACCTGCTGATCGCCGCTGCCGCCGTCGCCGATTACCGCCCGGAAGTGGTCGCCCAGCACAAATTGAAGAAAGACCCGGCCAGCGGCGACGGCCTGCTCCTGCAAATGGTGCGCAACCCGGATATCCTCGCCACGCTGGCCGGACGCGCCGACCGACCGTTCAGCGTCGGCTTCGCGGCCGAGACCGAGAACCTGCTGGGCTATGCCTCGCGCAAGCTGCAGGACAAGAACCTCGACCTGATCGTCGCCAACGACGTGGCCAACCCGAGCATCGGCTTCAACAGCGAGGAAAACGCCATCACCGTCATCGATCGCGACCTCCAGCAAAGCAGCTTCGCGCAGACCAGCAAAGGCAAGATCGCCCGCCAACTGGTGGCCTTTATCGCCGACCGCTTGCAGCGCGCCTGATGCCCCCATTCACCGACCGCAGAGCCTGAAATGCACGCCTTACAAGCCAAAATCCTCGACCCGCGCCTGGGCAGCGAATTCCCCCTGCCGCAGTACGCCACCCCGGGCTCCGCCGGCCTCGACCTGCGCGCCATGCTCAAGCAGGAACTGATCCTCGAGCCCGGACAAACCGTGCTGATCCCCACCGGCCTGTCGATCTACATCGGCGACCCCGGCCTGGCGGCGCTGATCCTGCCGCGCTCGGGTCTCGGCCATAAGCACGGCATCGTCCTCGGCAACCTGGTCGGCCTGATCGACTCGGACTACCAGGGCGAGCTGATGGTGTCCTGCTGGAACCGCGGGCAAAGCGCCTTCAGCATGGCCATCGGCGAGCGCATCGCCCAGCTGATCCTGGTGCCGGTGGTGCAGGCGCACTTCGAGCTGGTCGAGCAGTTCGACGAGAGCCAGCGCGGCGCGGGCGGTTTTGGCCATTCCGGCAGTCACTGAGTGCCACTTTCAAGACCAGCTGCGAACAAGACCAACTGCCAACAAGACGAGCCGCCAACAGGATGAACCGCCAGGGAGACGTTCGATGAAACGCTTCAAGCGCACCGCCAAGGAAGCCGCCACCAGCCCGGGCATGCAATTGTCGAGCACCGGCAAACAGACCGCCAGCGCCCTGTTGCCAGGCCTGTTGGCGGTCATCAGCGGACTGGTTCTGGCCGGCGCGCTGCTCTGGTTCGGCCTGTTCAACAGTGTGCAGCAACGGCAACAGCAGCAACTCACCCAGGCCTGGGGCGGCGCCCAGGCCGCCGCGCTGCAACAGGCACTGCTGCAACTGGCCGCCGACACCCGCGCCGCGGCACGCAATCCCGCGTTGCTGCAGGCCGTGCAAAGCCGGGACAGCCAACAGCTGCGGGCGGCCGAACGCAACCTGCGCTACTGGGATGGCGTGATCGATGCGCACCTCAATGCCCGCGGCGAAGCCGTTCAGGACATGGGCCGGGACGCGCCGATGAACTTTGCCGCGCTGGACATGCTGCGCCGCGCGGAAAACGGCCAGACGCCTGCTGCCGAGGCCTACAAGATCGGCCAGCGCTGGCTGGTCTACAGCGTCGCGCCACTGCGCCATAGCGATGGCCAGCCCGCGCAGGGCACGCTGCTGCTGGCCGTCGAACTGAACCGCCTGCTGGCCAACTTGCCGCCGCTACCGGCCGACGTCGGCCAACTGCAACTGCTTCAGCAATTCGGCAATAGCGCCGGCCAGGTGCTGACGCACCGCGGCCAGGCCCAGGGCGAGGCACAGTACTTCGATAGCGGCAACCCGAACTGGCAACTCGGCTTCACCCCGGGCCCGCGCCTGACCGCAGCGGCCTTCTCGCCCACCCTGCCTGGCCTGGCGACGCTGCTCGCACTGGCGGGCGCCCTACTGGGCCTCTACCTGGTGTACAGCGGCCAGCAACGACGCCTGCACCAGGATGTATTGCAACTAGAACGACTGGTTAAAGAACTCTCAGCCGGTAAAGCCGTCAAAGCTTTCAGCCTGAGCCTGCCGGCGCTCGACAGCCTGGTAAAACTCCTGACGCGCCTGTCGCGTCACACCAGCAAAGCAACGGAAGACCCCAACAGCGCCGGCAGCGCTTCGCCCGCAGCGGTACCCAGCCAGACGGCCGGGTTGATCGATCCGCTGTTTCAAGACACCGATATCCTCGATATCGACATTCTCGACGAAGACCAGGATCTCCTGGGACTGGAGCAAGCCCCCGTTATGAACAGCCTAAACTCAGCACCAAAAGTGCCCGCCGACATCTTCCGCGCCTATGACATTCGCGGCGTGGTCGGCAGCAGCCTGACGGCGCAAACCGCCTACTGGATCGGCCGCGCGATCGGCTCGCAGAGCCTCGCGCAGGGCGAGCCGAATGTTGCTGTGGGGCGCGATGGCCGCCTGTCCGGCCCAGAGCTGGTCGAACAACTGATTCAGGGCCTGCTCGACTGCGGCTGCAACGTCAGCGATGTCGGCATGGTGCCAACTCCGGTGGTCTACTACGCCGGCCATATCCTCGCGGGCAAATCAGCGGTGATGCTCACCGGCAGCCACAACCCGCCGGATTACAACGGTTTCAAGATCGTCATCGCCGGCGACACCCTGGCCAATGAACAGATTCAGGCGCTCAAGACCCGCATCGACACCAACGACCTGGTCAGCGGCGTCGGCACGGTCGAGCAGGTCGATGTGCTGGAGCGCTACTTCAACCATATTCGCGACGACATCGCCACGGCCAAACCGCTGAAGGTAGTGGTCGACTGCGGCAACGGCGCGGCCGGGGTAATCGCCCCACAGCTGATCGAAGCCCTGGGCTGCACGGTGATTCCGCTGTTCTGCGATGTCGACGGCACCTTCCCCAACCACCACCCGGACCCGGGCAAGCCGGAGAACCTGGTCGACCTGATCGCCAAGGTCAAGGAAGAGCAGGCCGACCTCGGCCTGGCGTTCGACGGCGACGGCGACCGGGTCGGCGTGGTGACCAACAAGGGCACCATCATCTACCCGGATCGCCTGCTGATGCTGTTCGCCAAGGACGTGGTGTCGCGCAATCCCGGCGCCGACATCATCTTCGACGTCAAATGCACCCGCCGCCTGACCCCGCTGATCAGCGGCTACGGCGGCCGGCCGGTGATGTGGAAAACCGGCCACTCGCTGATCAAGAAAAAGATGAAGGAAACCGGCGCCTTGCTGGCCGGCGAGATGAGCGGGCATATATTCTTCAAGGAGCGCTGGTTCGGCTTCGACGACGGTATCTACAGCGCCGCTCGTCTGCTGGAGATTCTCAGCCAGGACAAGCGCGACGCCGAACAGGTGTTCGCCGCCTTCCCCTGTGATATATCCACCCCGGAAATCAATATCCAGGTTACCGAGCAGAGCAAATTCAGCATCATCGACACCCTGCAGCGCGACGGCCACTGGGGCGACGCCAACCTCACCACCCTGGACGGTGTACGCGTCGACTACCCCAAGGGCTGGGGCCTGGTCCGCGCCTCCAACACCACGCCGATGCTGGTGCTGCGCTTCGAGGCCGACACCGAGGACGAACTCGAGCGCATCAAGGAAGTCTTCCGCGCGCAACTGTATAGCGCTGCACCCGATATCACTTTGCCGTTTTGATTGAGATTAGCCATGGAGACCCGCATGACCCTCGAACGTGATGCCGCCAGTAACGTCGCCAAAGTCCTGTCCGAAGCGTTGCCGTACATTCGCCGCTTCGTCGGCAAGACCCTGGTGGTCAAGTACGGTGGCAACGCCATGGAAAGCGACGAACTGAAAACCAACTTCGCCCGCGACATCGTGTTGATGAAGGCGGTCGGCATCAACCCGGTGGTGGTGCATGGTGGCGGTCCGCAGATCGGCGACCTGCTCAAGCGCCTGTCGATCGAGAGCCACTTCATCGACGGCATGCGCGTGACCGACGCACAGACCATGGACGTGGTGGAAATGGTCCTCGGCGGCCAGGTCAACAAGGACATCGTCAACCTGATCAACCGCCATGGCGGCAGCGCCATCGGCCTGACCGGCAAGGACGCCGAGCTGATCCGCGCCAAGAAGCTCACCGTAACCCGCCAGACCCCGGAGATGACCACCCCGGAAATCATCGACATCGGCCACGTCGGCGAAGTCATCGGGGTCAATACCGACCTGCTCAACATGCTGGTCAAGGGTGACTTCATCCCGGTCATCGCGCCGATCGGCGTCGGCGCGCAAGGCGAGTCCTACAACATCAACGCCGACCTGGTTGCCGGCAAGGTCGCCGAAGCCTTGAAGGCCGAGAAACTGATCCTGCTGACCAACATCGCCGGCCTGCTGGACAAGCAGGGCGAGGTGCTCACCGGCCTGACCACCGAACAGGTCGACGGCCTGATCGCCGATGGCACCATCTACGGCGGCATGCTGCCGAAGATTCGCTGCGCTCTCGAAGCGGTTCAGGGCGGTGTAACCAGCGCGCACATCATCGACGGCCGGGTGCCCAACGCGGTGCTGTTGGAAATCTTCACCGACAGCGGTGTCGGTACCCAGATCTGCAACCGCAAGCGTCACTGAAACCGGCAACTCGCAAATCAGCCCGACTGGCTCGGGCTGATTCGCCCCTTGAATAAGCCTGCCTGTCACTTGCCGTTCTGCGGCTGTGCGTCGAAGCTCTAGCGATCTCACCGACCAAGCAGAGCCTCGCCATGACCACCGCACCGTCCCGTGACGCCTTCCGCTTCTTCCACTCGCTGCGAGTGCGCTGGGCCGAAGTCGACCCCCAGAGCATCGTGTTCAACGGCCACTATCTGACCTATGCGGATGTCGCCATCACCGAATACTTTCGCGCCCTGGACATCGCCTACCCGGCCGACCTGAGTCGCGACGGCGGCGACTTCTTCGCGATCAAGACGGTACTCGAGTATCTGGCGCCGGCGCGCTTCGACGACCTGCTGGAGATTGGCGTGCGCGTTGGCCGCCTGGGGCGCTCCAGCCTGAGTTTCAACCTGGGCATCTGGCGCGGGGACGAGCCGCTGACTGCAGGTGAAGTGATCTACGTGCATGCCGACAGCGCCAGTCGCAGCAACCGGCCTCTACCGCAGTGGTTGCGCGACAAGGTGCGCGGCTATGAGCACTGCGCGCCGCAGGAATAGCCCGATAGGCCGATCGAGGGTGTGAGCGCCAGCTAGCGCCGCTTGCCCAGCAGCTCGGCGAGACGCTGGCGATCGGCAGCGAAGCTGGCCTGCGCCTGTTTGCGCGCTTCCTGGTAGCGGGCAATGTCCTTGTACTGACGCAGCTGTTCGTCCTTCTGGTTGTCGATCTGCGCCAGCAGGTGCTCCGGCACTGCCCGCCCGGCACGCTCATGATCCGCCGCCTGGCTCTGCAAGTTGTCCTGCTGCAGGCGCGCCGATTGCAAGTTGCTGCGCGCCACGCCGATCAACCCGTCCAGCTCGGCGAGCTTGCGGTCGCGTGCCCGGTCGATGTCCTCGGGCGTGCTGTACAGGCGCAGCAGCTGGGCATCGGAACTGGCGCGGGCCTTGTCGGCCAGCAACCGCTGCATTTCCTCGGCGCCCGGGGCCGGCGGGACGACCTTGATCACCCGCCCCTGGTCATTGAGCACCTCGTAGCCCTTGCCAATGAACTCCGGCGGCACGCCCTGCCGACCGAGCACGGTTACGCCCTGATCATCGGTATAGCGATACAACTCGGTGGCGCCGGCAACAATCGGCAGCAGCAAACCGAACAACAGCGAACAGCAGAGCAGAGCCGGTTTGCGCATCGAGACAACACCCTAGGTCGAGGAGTTAGATTCCATATTCGGCACGGTAGGCTTGCACCGCTGGCAAATACTGCTTGAGTTCGGCATCGTCTGCCAGGTATTCCAGCACCAGCTCGAGCGACACGATGCTCACCACCGGCATGCCAAAATCGCGCTCGACTTCCTGGATCGCCGACAGCTCGCCCTGGCCACGCTCCTGACGATTCAGCGCAATCAGCACACCTGCAGCCTGCGCACCCTGGGCCTGGATGATCTGCATCACCTCGCGGATCGCGGTGCCGGCGGTGATCACATCGTCGACGATCAGCACCTTACCGGCCAGCGGCGCGCCGACCAGGGTGCCACCTTCGCCGTGATCCTTGGCCTCTTTGCGATTGAAACACCAGGGCACATCGCGCTGATGATGCTCGGCCAGGGCCACCGCGGTGGTCGCCGCCAGCGGAATACCCTTGTAGGCCGGACCGAACAGCACATCGAAGGGAATACCGCTGTCGACCACCGCGGCGGCGTAAAACCGCCCCAACCGGGCCAGCGCCAGACCGCTGTCGAACAGCCCGGCATTGAAGAAATACGGGCTGGTGCGCCCCGATTTGAGGGTGAACTGACCGAAGCGCAGAACCCCGCGCTCAATGGCAAAACGAATGAAATCGCGCTGGTACGCTTGCATGAAAAGTCCCGGACGGCACGGATTTAGCTAGGAATTTAGCTTATTGGAGACGAGCTCGGGTATCATACACGCACGTGTTTTTAGGGGCCATTTATGCGGATCATCAGTGTGAACGTGAATGGTATTCATGCTGCAGTCGAGCGCGGTTTGCTCAGTTGGCTGCAAGCACAGAATGCCGACGTCATCTGCCTGCAGGACACCCGCGCCTCCGCCTTTGAGCTGGACGACCAAGCCCTCCAACTGGATGGCTATTTCCTCTATGCCTGCGATGCCGAAGTACCAAGCCAAGGTGGCGTGGCACTGTATTCGCGGTTGCAACCCAAGGCGGTAATCAGCGGCCTCGGCTTTGAAATGGCCGATCGCTACGGGCGCTACCTGCAGGCCGATTTCGACAAGGTGAGTATTGCCACCCTGCTGCTGCCCTCCGGGCAGGACGGCGACGAGAGCTTGAATCAGAAATTCAAGTTCATGGACGACTTCACCACCTACCTGGACAAGCAGCGCCGCAAGCGCCGCGAGTACATCTATTGCGGCTCGCTCCACGTGGCGCACCAGAAGATCGACGTGAAGAACTGGCGCGACTGCCAGCAATCACCGGGCTTCCTGGCGCCGGAGCGGGCCTGGCTGGATGAAGTGATCGGCAGCATGGGCTATGTCGATGCCCTGCGCGAAGTCAGCCGCGAAGGCGACCAGTTCAGCTGGTGGCCGGACAGCGAGCAGGCCGAACTGCTCAACCTGGGTTATCGCTTCGACTATCAACTGCTCACTCCCGGCATGCGCCGCAGCGTGCGCACGGCGCGCCTGCCGCGCCAGCCACGCTTCTCCCAGCATGCGCCGCTGATCGTCGATTACGACTGGATTCTCAGCGTCTAACGCGACCAGCAGGGACAAAAAAGCCGGCATCGCGCCGGCTTTGTTGTTTCTGCTGCCAGGCCTATTTCACCACGCGCCAGCAGACCGGGTAGCGATAGGCTTCCCCGGCATTGGCCTTGATCCCGGCAATAATCGTCAGCACCAGCGCGCTGATGCTGACCAGCAGCATCAGCGGGAAACCGATCACCACCCAGGCCAATATGCCGCAAACGATCATGGCCAGGCTGAAGGTGATCTGAAAGTTCAGCGCCTCCTTGCCCTGCTCGTTGACGAAGGGGTCGAGGTCCTTCTTCAACTGCCAGACGATCAAGGGTCCGATTACATTGCCGATCATCGGCACCAGAAACCAGAAGAACGCCGCATAGTGGCAGAACATCGCCCACTGTCGAGCCTCTGGAGTGGGGGCCGGCACAAGATCCTGCGGTTCCATGGTTACCCTCCTTAGCAGAACGTCAAATGCTCAATCGGCCAATGCCGCCTGCTGCAACTCGAACAATTCGCTCACGCCCTTATGCGCCAGCGCCAACATGGCGTTCAACTCTGCCGGCTGGAATGGCGCGCCTTCGGCGGTGCCCTGCACCTCGATAAAGCCGCCCGCACTGGTCATTACCACGTTCAGGTCGGTTTCCGCGGCGGAATCTTCCAGGTAATCCAGATCGAGCACCGGCTCGCCCTGGTACATGCCGACCGACACCGCGGCGATCATCTGCTTGAGCGGATCGCCGCCTTTCAGACCGCCACGCTTCTTGATCACTTTCAGCGCATCGATCAGCGCCACCATGGCGCCGGTGATCGACGCGGTACGGGTACCGCCATCGGCCTGGATCACGTCGCAGTCGACGTACAGGGTATTTTCACCCAGCTTGCTCATATCCAGCGCGGCGCGCAGCGAGCGACCGATCAGACGCTGGATTTCCAGGGTGCGCCCGCCCTGCTTGCCGCGACTGGCTTCACGCTGGTTACGCTCACCGGTGGCGCGCGGCAACATGCCGTACTCGGCAGTCAACCAGCCCTGGCCCTGGCCCTTGAGAAAGCGCGGCACGCCCGATTCGACGCTGACCGTGCAGATCACCTTGGTGTCGCCGAACTCCACCAGCACCGAACCTTCGGCGTGCTTGGTGTAGTTGCGGGTGATACGGATCGAGCGCAACTGATCGGCACTACGGCCACTGGGACGTTTCATCAAGGAATACCTACTCTGAATAGAAATCTGCGGGCCATTATAGGGGGCGTGCGCCAGCAACGACATGCCGAATTGGGAGCGACCGACGCACTGCGCTACAATCTCGCCCTTTAACCATGAAAGTCGCGCAGCGACACCCCCTCCTTGCCCCCTTCTCCCTCAGGCAGAAGGTGGCGCCTAGCGCCGGATGAGGGCAACGGACGTGCCGTGCACGGCTTTCATGATTCCGCGCGCCCTACATGGCACGCCCGTCAGCACCGACTTTCCGCGAGGTTCGCCCATGATCCACAGCATGACAGCCTTCGCCCGCGCCGAGCAGGCCGGGACCAATGGCACCCTGAGCTGGGAGCTGCGCTCGGTCAACCACCGTTACCTGGAGCCGCACCTGCGCCTGCCGGACGCCTTCCGCGACCTCGAAGGCGCAGTGCGCGAGGCGCTACGCAATGGCCTGTCGCGCGGCAAAGTCGAATGCACCCTGCGCTTCGCCGAAGACAGCGCCGGCCAGCCGCTGCAAGTGGATCGCGAGCGCGCCGCCCAACTGGTCGCCGCCGCAGAAAGCGTCGCCAGCCTGATCAAGCATCCGGCGCCACTCAATCCACTGGAAGTCCTGAGCTGGCCCGGGGTGCTGGTCGCCGATGCCGCCGACCCGCAAGCACTCAACAAAGCCGCCCTGAGCCTGTTCAAGCAAGCGCTGGACGAGCTGAAACAAAGCCGCTCGCGCGAAGGCATTGAACTGGCCAAACTGCTTACCGAACGCCTGGACAGCATTGACGGTGAAGTAGCCGCCCTGCGCGAACTGGTGCCGCAGATGCTTGCCATGCAACGCCAGAAAATCCTCGACCGCAGCGCCGAGTTACAGGTCGAACTCGACCCGCAGCGCCTGGAGCAGGAGCTGGTGATACTCGCACAGAAAAGCGATGTCGCCGAAGAACTGGATCGCCTGAGCACCCACGTCAGCGAAGTGCGCCGTGTACTCAAGAGTGGCGGCGCAGCCGGCCGACGCCTGGACTTCCTGATGCAGGAACTCAACCGTGAAGCCAACACCCTCGGCTCCAAGGCCTTCGACACCCGCAGCACCCAGGCCGCGGTCAACCTCAAGGTGCTAATCGAGCAGATGCGCGAACAAGTGCAGAACATCGAATAAAACTACTGCGCTAGGCTATGCCGCGTTGAAACGAAGCAAAGCGGAGTAACAGCCAAAGGCTGGCCCGCAAGGGGAGCGAAGCGAATAAATCAGGCTCGAAATGCTCATTTACAGTCGTAAACTCCGCTTTCTCGCCTGATTTCGCCTTGCCTAGCCGTCGCTCGCTACGTTTTAAAGACCTGATTAAAGAACAGCTAGTCCCGGGAAATTCTTATGGCCATCACCACCGGCACCCTCTACATCATTTCCGCTCCGTCCGGCGCCGGCAAGACCAGCCTGGTCAAGGCGCTGATCGACAGCGAGCCGCAGATTCGCGTGTCGGTCTCGCACACCACCCGTGCCATGCGACCTGGCGAGGTGGAAGGGGTGAATTATCACTTCGTCGGCCGCGAGCAGTTTCTCGCGATGATCGACAACAGCGAACTGCTCGAGCACGCCGAAGTCTTCGGCAACCTCTACGGCACCTCGCAAGCCTGGGTCGAGCAGACGCTCCACGAGGGCTTCGACCTGATTCTGGAAATCGACTGGCAGGGCGCCCAGCAAGTGCGCCGCCTGATGCCCCAGTCCAAGTCCATCTTCATCCTGCCGCCGACCCAGGAGGCGCTGCGTCACCGCCTGACCAATCGCGGCCAGGACAGCGGCGAAATCATCGAGCACAGAATGCGCGAGGCGGTCAGTGAAATGAGCCACTACGTCGAATACGACTACCTGCTGATCAACGACGATTTCGCCCACGCGCTCAGCGACCTGAAGGCCATCTTTCGCGCCAACCAGCTACTGCAAGGCCCGCAACAACAGCGTCACTGCGGCCTGCTCAGCGAGTTACTGGCCTAAAAGCAGCAGCACCCTGTAAGCTTTGAACTGCACGCAGAGCAGCCTCGAGCAGGGGCTCTGCACATGCTGCTTATGACGTAAGCTTATAGATGGTGAAAACAAAGCTTTCATTAATACTGGTTGTTTTTTAAACTACTCAGTCCGCTCGCCCCTCCGGGCCAGCCTTATTTTGCATTTGCTACGAGGAAGACCATGGCTCGCGTTACCGTCGAAGATTGCCTGGATCACGTTGAGAACCGTTTTGAACTGGTCATGCTCGCCACCAAGCGTTCGCGCCAGCTCGCCACCGGCGGCAAAGAGCCGAAACTCGCGTGGGAAAATGACAAGCCGACCGTGGTCGCCCTGCGTGAAATCGCTGCCGGCCTGATGAGCTACGACGTCATCGCCCAAGACGAAATCATCGAAGAAGAGCCGCTGTTCGCGGCCTTCGAGGATGAGGCCAACGAGCCTCTGTAAGCCTATGCCTGGTCGAAGTCGTACGGCGCAGGGTCACAAGAATCGGCAGGGAGATCATCCATGCCGAGCATAGACGCCTTCGCCGATCGACTTTCGAGCTACCTGGACAACGACCAGGTCAACCTGGTTCGTCGCGCCTACTTCTACGCCGAACAGGCCCACGACGGCCAACGCCGCCGCAGCGGCGAAGCCTACGTCACCCATCCGCTGGCGGTGGCGAATATCCTGGCCGACATGCACATGGACCATCAGAGCCTGATGGCGGCCATGCTGCACGACGTGATCGAAGACACCGGGATCGCCAAGGAAGCGCTGAATACCCAGTTCGGCGAGACCGTGGCCGAACTGGTCGACGGGGTCAGCAAGTTGACCCAGATGAACTTCGAGACCAAGGCCGAGGCGCAGGCCGAGAACTTCCAGAAGATGGCCATGGCCATGGCCCGCGATATCCGCGTGATCCTGGTCAAGCTGGCCGACCGCCTGCACAACATGCGCACCCTGGAAGTGCTGTCCGGCGAGAAGCGCCGGCGCATCGCCAAGGAAACCCTGGAAATCTACGCCCCGATCGCCAACCGCCTGGGCATGCACAGCATGCGCGTGGAATTCGAGGACCTGGGCTTCAAGGCCATGCACCCGATGCGTTCCGAGCGCATCCGCGCCGCCGTGCGCCGCGCCCGTGGCAACCGCAAGGAAATCGTCAACAAGATCGAAGAATCGCTGACCCATTGCCTGGCGCGCGAAGGCCTGGAAGGCGAGGTGCTCGGTCGCGAAAAGCACATCTACGGCATCTACCAGAAGATGCGCGGCAAGCGTAAGGCATTCAACGAGATCATGGACGTCTATGCCTTCCGCATCATCGTCGACAAGGTCGACACCTGTTACCGCGTGCTCGGTGCCGTGCACAACCTGTACAAGCCGCTGCCCGGACGCTTCAAGGACTACATCGCAATCCCCAAGGCCAACGGCTACCAGTCGCTGCACACCACGCTGTTCGGCATGCACGGCGTGCCCATCGAGATCCAGATCCGCACCCGCGAGATGGAAGAGATGGCCAACAACGGCATCGCCGCGCACTGGCTGTACAAGTCCAACGAGGTCGACCAGCCCAAGGGCACCCACGCCCGCGCCCGCCAGTGGGTCAAGGGCGTACTGGAAATGCAGCAGCGCGCCGGCAACTCGCTGGAATTCATCGAGAGCGTGAAGATCGACCTGTTCCCCGACGAGGTCTATGTGTTCACGCCCAAGGGCCGGATCATGGAGCTGCCCAAGGGTTCGACCGCGGTCGACTTCGCCTACGCGGTGCACACCGACGTCGGCAACACCTGCATCGCCTGCCGCATCAACCGCCGCCTGGCGCCTCTGTCCCAGGCCCTGGAAAGCGGCTCGACCGTGGAGATCGTCAGCGCCCCGGGCGCCCGACCGAATCCGGCCTGGCTGAACTTCGTGGTCACCGGCAAGGCGCGCACGCACATTCGCCACGCCCTCAAGCTGCAACGCCGTTCCGAGTCGATCAGCCTCGGTGAACGCCTGCTCAACAAGGTCCTGGCCGGCTTCAACAGCCATCTGGACAAGCTGATCCTGGAGCGGGTGCAAGCGGTGCTTGGCGAATACCGCCTGGAAGTGATCGAGGACCTACTGGAAGACATCGGCCTGGGCAACCGCATGGCCTATGTGGTGGCGCGGCGCCTGCTGGCGGAAGGCGGCGAGGAATTGCCGAGCGCCGAAGGGCCACTGGCAATCCGCGGCACCGAAGGCCTGGTGCTGAGCTACGCGAAATGCTGTACGCCGATTCCCGGCGACCCGATCGTCGGCTACCTTTCCGCCGGCAAGGGCATGGTGGTGCACCTGGACAGCTGCCGGAACATCGGCGAGATCCGCCACAATCCGGAGAAGTGCATCCAGCTGTCCTGGGCCAAGGACGTGGTCGGCGAATTCAATGTCGAGCTGCGCATCGAACTCGAACACCAGCGCGGCCTGATCGCCCTGCTGGCCGGCAGCGTCAACGCCGCCGATGGCAACATCGAGAAGATCAGCATGGACGAGCGCGACGGCCGCATCAGCGTCGTGCAACTGGTGGTCAGCGTGCATGACCGCGTGCACCTGGCCCGGGTGATCAAGAAGCTGCGCGCGCTCAAGGGCGTGATGCGCATCACCCGCGTACGCGCCTGAGCAGATGCGCGCATACGCACTCATGTAGCCTCTCGACCCAGCACATTTACTCAATTCCCTGGTGGGCTAAAGCCCGCCGAACCTCGACCAATCAGGAGTCCCCCATGAGCAAGAGCGTTATCAATAGCGACAAGGCCCCGGCAGCCATCGGCACCTACTCCCAGGCAATCAAGGCCGGCAACACCGTCTACCTGTCCGGGCAGATCCCGCTGGATCCGCAGACCATGGAACTGGTCGAAGGCTTCGAAGCCCAGACCGTGCAGGTCTTCGAGAACCTCAAGGCCGTAATGGAAGCCGCTGGCGGCTCGTTCAAGGACGTGGTCAAGCTGAACATCTTCCTCACCGACCTGGCGCATTTCGCCACCGTCAACGAAGTCATGGGTCGCTACTTCCAGCAACCCTACCCGGCCCGCGCCGCCATCGGCGTAGCGGCACTGCCGAAGGGCGCCCAAGTGGAAATGGACGCGATCCTGGTCCTCGAATAAGTCCGCCGGCGGGGCACCGCGCCCCGCCACCCTTCTTGCACAAGGAATGGCTCATGCGCCCCCTTCTCGCGGTGTTACTCGGCGCCTTGCTGCTCGGCGGCTGTGCCGGCAAGCCCGGCGACCCCAGCGGTACCTGGATCAACCAGGCGGCGATCGATGCCGCCACCGAAGGCGGCAACCTGCGCGAAGCACTGCTCGCCTATGGCCCCAACCTCGAGTGGCGAATCCAGCCGCAACGCCGGCTCGCCACTTACAGCAACGGCTTCGAGCAGGGCGAAGGTCAATTGCTCGACGAGGGCGACAGCCGTTGGCGGGTCGATTTCTACGCCGACTATCACGAATCGCTCAGCCTCAGCGACGAGGAACTGCTGCAGGCCGCCAGCGACACCTGGCCGGAGCAACGCTTTGCCCGTCCGGCAACGCCTGCAGCAGCGGATGCCCCGCTGGGCAGGAGCTTCGAGCAAGCGCTCTACAGCGCCTACCTGGGCGGCAGCTGGACGATCAGGCAAGGCCTGGGCGAAGGTGGCCTGGTGCTGTTCCGACCTGACGGCCGTGTCGAGGGTCTGCCCGGCGCCGAGCGCTATGCCCTGTGCCTGGCCGGCGACTGCGCCGCGATGAGCGGCGAATTCGACAGCGTCTGGCTGCAACTCGGCGAACAGGGCCAAACCTGGCTGTTCGAGCGCGATGACCAGCACCTGAGCATCTTCGCGGCGCTCAACCGCGCGCAAAGCGATGAAATGCCCGATTATCACAAGGGCGAACTGCGCTGGCGGCTTGAGCGCACCAGCCGCTAGCCCGGCTTGCAGCTGTGGGTCATATGGAATAACCCGCCGACCTCAAGACTGCGCCAGTACCGCCGCGTAGCCCTCGCGGTAGCTCGGGTACTCGGGCGCCCAGCCCAGGGCGCGGGCGCGGGCGTTGCTGCAGCGTTTGCTGCCGGCGCGACGCACGCTGGACTGCTCGGCCCAGTGGCTGACGCCCAACTGCCCGCGCAACCAGGCCACCACCTCGTGCAGCGGCGCCGGCTCATCGTCGACGCCGAGGTAGCAGTCCTCCAGCGTCACCCCACGGGCATCGGCTTGCAGCAGGCAGGCCAGCAAGCCGGCCGCATCGTCGACATGAATCCGATTGCCATACAGCGGCGGCTCGCTCGCCACCCTGTAGCCCTGGCGCACCTGGCCGAGTAGCCATTGCCGGCCCGGCCCGTAGATGCCGGTCAGGCGCACCACGCTGGCGGCAATACCGCTGTGCAGGGCCAGTTGCTCGGCTTCGCGCATGATTCGTCCGGAAAAGCCCGCGGCCTCGGCCGGCGAAGTCTCGTCGACCCACTCGCCAGCCTGCTGGGCATAGACGCTGCTGCTGGAGACGAACAGCAGGCGCCTGGGTGCCTGCCCATGCTGCGCCAGCCAGCCGAGCACCCGGCGCAGGCCGTCGACGTAGGCGGCGCGGTAACCGGCCTCGTCGGATACGGTCGCCGCCGCGCAGTACACCAGGTAATCCAGCCCACCCGCCGGCCAGCTCGGCGGACAGCCATCGGCCTGCAGATCCCCGGCAACCGGCAGGATCTGCATGGGCAGCTTCTCGACCGTCCGCCGCAGGCCATACACCGTCCATCCCGCCTCGGCCAGGCGCAGGCCCAGCCGCGTACCGACATCGCCGCATCCGGCAATCAACAGACTCGGGCAAGTCGACATGAAACTCTCCCTCAATTCACTGGCCACAGTAATTCACTGGCAGACAGTCTAGCCCGGTTGGTTGATTGCAATGCAAAGGCTATGCTTGGCAGCAACTTAATGGATAAACACTATGACCCTCACCGAGCTGCGCTACATCGTCACCCTCGCCCAGGAACAACACTTCGGCCGTGCCGCCGAGCGCTGCCATGTCAGCCAGCCAACCCTGTCGGTGGGGGTGAAGAAGCTCGAGGACGAACTCGGCGTCTTGATCTTCGAGCGCAGCAAGAGCGCGGTGCGCCTGACCCCGGTCGGCGAAGGCATCGTCACCCAGGCGCAGAAGGTACTGGAGCAGGCCCAGGGCATCCGCGAGCTGGCCCAGGCCGGCAAGAACCAGCTGACCGCACCGCTGAAGATCGGCGCCATCTACACCGTCGGCCCCTACCTGTTCCCCCACCTGATTCCGCAGTTGCACCGGGTGGCGGCGCAGATGCCGCTGTATATCGAAGAGAACTTCACCCACGTGTTGCGCGACAAGCTGCGCACCGGCGAGCTGGACGCGATCATCATCGCCCTGCCGTTCCAGGAAGCCGACGTGCTGACCTTGCCGCTCTACGACGAACCCTTCTATGCGCTGCTGCCGGCCGGTCACCCCTGGGCGGCGATGAAGACCATCGATACCAAGCTGCTCAACGACAAGAGCCTGCTGCTGCTCGGCGAGGGGCACTGCTTCCGCGACCAGGTGCTGGAAGCCTGCCCGAGCCTGCGCAAGGGCGGCGAAGAACACGCCCAACACACCACCGTGGAATCCAGCTCGCTGGAAACCATCCGCCATATGGTCGCCTCCGGCCTCGGCGTGTCTATCCTGCCGCTCTCGGCGGTGGACAGCCACCACTATGCCCCCGGGATCATCGAAGTGCGTCCGCTCAGCGCCCCGGCGCCGTTCCGCACCGTGGCCATCGCCTGGCGCGCCAGTTTCCCGCGGCCGAAAGCCATCGAAATCCTCGCCGACTCGATCCGCCTGTGCTCGGTGGCCCAGCCGCAAGCAAAAACCGCCTAAGGCGCGCCCCATGACCGAGCTCGCTGCGGTTTCCGTCACCGCGCTGAAAGGCGTCGGCGCCGCCCTGGCCGAAAAACTCGCCAAGGTCGGCCTGGAAACCTTGCAGGATGTGCTGTTCCACCTGCCCCTGCGTTACCAGGATCGCACCCGCATCGTGCCGATCGGCGAACTGCGTCCCGGCCAGGACGCCGTGGTCGAAGGCACGGTGGTCGGCGCCGATGTGGTCATGGGCCGCCGGCGCAGCCTGCTGGTGCGCCTGCAGGACGGCAGCGGCAGCCTGTCCCTGCGCTTCTACCACTTCAGCCAGGCGCAGAAGGAAGGCCTCAAGCGCGGCACCCAGGTGCGTTGCTACGGCGAAGTGCGCCCCGGCTCTTCCGGCCTGGAGATCTACCACCCGGAATACCGTGCGCTCTCGGCCAGCGAACCGATTGCCGTGGAACAGACCCTGACGCCGATCTACCCGAGCACCGAAGGCCTGACCCAGCAGCGCCTGCGCAGCCTGAGCGAGCAGGCCCTGGCCCGCCTCGGCCCGCAGAGCCTGCCGGACTGGCTACCGCGCGAACTGGCCCGCGACTACCGGCTCAGCCCGCTGGATCAGGCGCTGCGCTACCTGCACCGGCCACCGCCGGACGCCGACCAGGCAGAACTCGCCGAGGGCCGCCACTGGGCGCAACACCGTCTGGCCTTCGAGGAACTGCTGACCCACCAGCTGTCCCTGCAGCGCCTGCGCGAAAGCGTGCGCGCCCAGCAGGCACCGGCATTGCCGCTGGCCAAGCGCCTGCCGCAGCAGTACCTCGCCAACCTGGGCTTCACCCCCACCGGCGCGCAACAACGGGTCGGCGCCGAGATCGCCTATGACCTCAGCCAGGACGAGCCCATGCTGCGCCTGATCCAGGGCGATGTCGGCGCCGGCAAGACCGTGGTCGCCGCCTTCGCCGCCCTGCAGGCGCTGGAGGCCGGCTATCAGGTCGCCCTGATGGCGCCCACCGAGATCCTCGCCGAGCAGCACTTCCTCAATTTCAGCAAATGGCTGGCGCCACTCGGCATCGAGGTCGCCTGGTTGGCCGGCAAGCTCAAGGGCAAGGCGCGCATAGCGGCGCTGGAACAGATCGCCGGTAGCGCGGCCATGGTGGTCGGCACCCATGCGCTGTTTCAGGACGAGGTCAAGTTCGCCCGACTGGCCCTGGTGATCATCGACGAGCAGCACCGCTTCGGCGTGCAACAGCGCCTGGCCCTGCGCCAGAAGGGCATCGGCGGACGCATGTGCCCGCACCAGCTGATCATGACCGCCACGCCGATCCCGCGCACCCTGGCGATGAGCGCCTATGCCGACCTCGACACCTCGATCCTCGATGAGCTGCCGCCCGGCCGCACGCCGGTGAATACCCTGGTGATCGCCGACAGCCGCCGCCCGGAAGTGATCGAACGGGTACGCTCGGCCTGCAACGAAGGCCGTCAGGCCTACTGGGTGTGCACCCTGATCGAGGAGTCCGAGGAACTGACCTGCCAGGCCGCGGAGACCACCTTCGAAGATCTCGTTGCCGCGCTCGGCGGGCTCAATGTCGGCTTGATTCACGGGCGCATGAAGCCGACGGAAAAGGCCGCGGTGATGGAGCAGTTCAAGCAGGGCCAGTTGCAACTGCTGGTCGCCACCACCGTGATCGAGGTCGGCGTCGACGTGCCCAATGCCAGCCTGATGATCATCGAGAACCCCGAGCGCCTGGGCCTGGCCCAGCTGCACCAGTTGCGCGGGCGGGTCGGCCGCGGCAGTGCCGCCAGCCATTGCGTACTGCTCTACCACCCGCCGTTATCGCAATTGGGTCGGGAACGGCTTGGCATCATGCGCGAGACCTGCGATGGTTTCGTCATCGCCGAAAAAGATCTGGAGCTGCGCGGCCCGGGGGAAATGCTCGGCACCCGGCAAACCGGCCTGCTGCAGTTCAAGGTCGCCGACCTGATGCGTGATGCCGATCTGCTGCCGGCCGTGCGCGATGCCGCGCAAGCCCTGCTGGAACACTGGCCGCAGCATGTCAGCCCGCTGCTCGAGCGCTGGTTGCGGCATGGCCAGCAATACGGCCAAGTGTGAACCCGTTCACAGGGCATCCGTCGCCTCACCCCTCGCCCCAGCGACCTGCTGTTTATACTTCGGGCACTTGCGCCCCCCTTCGAACCGGATCTCGATATGAGTGATGTAGCCCTCGCCCCAGACACCGCAGCAACCCCGCCGCCGGTGATCGTGCAATTGCTGGATAAACTCGGCCTGGCTTATCGGGTACACGGCGAGCGTGCCGGGTTACCCGCCACGCAACGGGTACAGGCGGTGCTGCTCGAAGATGCGGTTGGCGCCTTGCTGGTGCTCTTTCCACAGAGCCAACTGCTCGCCCTGGATCGCCTGGCCGAGCTGACCGGGCGCACCCTGGTCGCGGTAAAACCCGAGCGCCTGCAACGCATGCTCGCCAAGCATGCCCTCGGCGTATTGCCCGGCCTGCCGCAGTTGACCAGCTCGCCCTGCCTGTACGATGAGCGCCTGCTGCAAGTGCCGAGCCTGTTCATCGACTCCGGCCAACCCGGCGTACTCCTGGAAATAGCCAGCGAGGTCTTCAAGAGCCTGCTGAGCAAAGCCAGCGCCGCCCGTATCGGCGAGCCGTTGAGCAACATTCGGCTCAACCTCGACCGCCCTGACGACGACCGCGCCGAGATTACCCAGGCGGTGCAAGCCTTCACCGCACGGCGCATCCAGCAACGCCTGGAAGAAACCATCGAAATCCCGCCACTGGCGGAAACCGCGCAGAAGATCATCAAGCTGCGGGTCGACCCGAATGCCACGGTAGACGACATCACCGGCGTGGTCGAAACCGACCCGGCGCTGGCCGCCCAGGTGGTCAGCTGGGCCGCCTCGCCCTATTACGCCGCACCCGGCAAGATTCGCTCGGTGGAAGACGCCATCGTTCGTGTGCTCGGCTTCGACCTGGTGATCAACCTGGCCCTCGGCCTGGCCCTGGGCAAAACCCTCAGCCTGCCCAAAGACCAGCCGCAACAGGCCACGCCCTATTGGCAACAGGCGATCTACACCGCCGCCGTGATCGAGGGCCTGACCCGGGCCATGCCGCGCGCCCTGCGCCCGGAAGCGGGGCTGACCTACCTCGCCGGCCTGCTGCACAACTTCGGCTATCTGGTGCTGGCGCATGTCTTCCCGCCGCACTTCTCGCTGATCTGCCGGCACATGGAAGTCAATCCGCACCTGTCGCACAGCTACATCGAGCAACATCTGCTGGGCATCAGCCGCGAGCAGATCGGCACCTGGCTGATGCGCTACTGGGACATGCCTGAAGAACTGGCCATCGCCCTGCGCTTCCAGCACGACCCCGAGTATGCCGGCATTCATGCCGCCTACCCCAACCTGGTGTGCCTGGCGGTCAACCTGCTGCGCAACCGCGGCATTGGTGCCGGCCCAGCCAGCGAGATTCCGCAGAGCCTGTTCGACGCCCTGGATCTGAGCCGCGAGAAGGCCGAAGAGGCAGTGACCAAGGTCCTCGCCGCCGAAGTCGCGCTACGCGAACTGGCGACCCAGTTCCATCCGCTGCATTGAGGCCGCAGCCCCCCGGAGTTACGCCGGCTTGTGCAGGATGGCGGGCCGCGTAGGCTTGAGCGCAGCGATACCCATCGCAGGTCGACAGCTGCAGAGGCGGGCCCGGGCGGCGACCCGCGGCGGCCCACCCGCTTGTAGCCCGGACACATCCCGGAATCGCAGGGCAATACGGGCTGACACAGCCCGAATTGCATGACGCTTGTCCAGGCTACGCAACCGAGCCTCTGCGCACCTAGCGCTTGGCCGCCTTCCTGAGCAGCGCCCGCCGCTCGGCGAACAGCTGCGGCAACACCTGCACGCAGCGCTCCAGCAACAACGCGACCGCCGGCTGCTCGTAGAGCGCGGCGTATGCGGCCAGTTGCGCGCTGGGCATCTGCCGGTAGGCATAGAGCATGAACGACTCCACCGCCTCGACGCTCGAGGCCCGCAGCGCTGTGGCCTGGCTCGCGGTCTGGCGGCTCAGCGCTTGCTCGTCGAGGCTATCGCCACGCGCCATGAGGGCCAACAGCGCCTGGGTCTTGCCCACTTCGTAACGCAGCAGGCTGGCCAGTTCGCTGGTGTGCGCGGCGCCATCGAGGCGCTGCACCAATGCCAGACGCTCTTCGCGCGGCGGCCGCTGGGCCAGTTGTGCCCGGTAGCTGGCCAGTGCCGCGCCGCCGTCCTCACCGACCGCGCGTTCGGCCTCGCTGAAGCGCTGGGCCACGGGGCTGTCGAGCACGCCCTGGATCTGTTGCAGCCGGGCCTGGTCGAAGGTGTCGGCGAGCTGCCTGGCGAGGTCCAGGCACAGCCCATCGGCGGCGAAGGCGTCGCCCAATTGCGCCTGCTGCCGCTTGTTCAACCCACGCTGGAGCAGCGGCGCACTCTGCTCGCAGAGCAGGCGAATGCCGGCCAGCTCGAACACCGGGGCAAAGGCTGCGACTCTGGCCGGGGCGGCGTGAGCCAGGTTGCTGAGGAGGAGCAGGGCAAGCAGCGACAAGCGCATTAGCTGGCATCCACGATGACGGTGCTCCAGCCTAGCGAATGCAACCGGCGCCGGCCAGCGGCACAGGCTGGCGAAGGGGATCAGGCCGCCTTTTTCGTGCTGCTGTTCTTTTTCGGCATCAGGTACTTGGTCAAGCCCTGGAACCAGATCACCAGCGCCGGGTTGCCCTGGATCTGGATGTCCTTGTTCTGGATGCCCTGCATAAAGGCCAGCTGCTTGTTCTTCGCGCTCATGGTGGCGAAGCCGTAGGCGGCATCCTTGAAGCCCAGGGCAAAGGCCGGCTGGCTGGCCGGGCCGCGCTTGCTGCTGATGCGCCGGTCCTTGACGATGAAGTGCCGGGCCACCTTGCCATCCAGCGTGTGCAGCTGGAATACCATGTCGCGGTCGACCAGTTGCTGCTGGAAAGCCGGGTTGTCGCGGCTGGCCTTGGCCATCAGGCGCCCCAGCATCCACAGGAGAAAACGGAATTTCATGCGCACGGCCTCGACGGGTGAAAGGAATTGGCGGCGCATTGTAGTGTTTTTTGCGGGGGACTACAGCCCGGCAGCGAAGCCGGCGGGAAGCGCGGAAGACTGTCGAACGGCGACTGCCTGAACAGCCTCGACAGTGTGTGGAGGAAACCCGGAGCCAGTCGGCTCCGGGCTGGCGAGGCTCAGTTGACCGCGTCTTTCAGGGACTTGCCCGGTTTGAAGGCGACGGTGTTGCTGGCCTTGATCGTGACCGGCTGACCGGTTTGAGGGTTTTTGCCGGTGCGAGCACCGCGGTGACGCTGCACGAAAGTGCCGAAGCCCACCAGGGTCACACTGTCCTTGCGGTTCAGTGCACCGGTGATTTCTTCCAGTACGGTGTTGAGTACACGATTAGCCTGATCTTTGGTCAGATCCGCCTTTTCGGCGATGGCGGCGGCGAGTTCCGGTTTACGCATAAATGCCCCTTTGACGGTTTTTTGTTGTTGTGTCCGTGCTGCTCATCCAGAACAGCGCCCAAGGCGCCGCAACAGCTCTGCGCTGCGGCAGACCACAGGGAGAATGGCATGTGATCAAGACCTGCGCCAGTCTTGTCCGACAGTTTAACCGGACAATTTGAGGGTGTTTACGACAGAGCGGCCGGCATTCACGCCAGCAGCGCCGGCAACTGCTTATTCAGCGCGAGCTTTTCCTGCACGGCCGTACCGGTCAAGGCATACCCGAGCAGGTTGCCGGCGGCATCGCGGCACAGCGCCCGGATGTCGCTGCCGCTGCCCTCGACCGTCCACTCGCCCGGCCTGTCGCGCGGCGGCGGCGAAACCACCAACGGGCACACCGGGGTCTTCACCGTGACCGGCATCGGCCCGTAACTGACGGCGCTCGGCTTGCCGGCCAGGGTCTGGGCCAGGGCGCGAGCGCAGTGCATCAGCGGCATGACGTATTGCAGGTTGAGGCCATCGACCTCGGCGCAATCGCCCAGGGCATAGATGTTGGCGTGGGAGCTGCGCAGTTCACGGTCGACCATGATCCCGCGATTGACCTGCAGCCCGGCCGCTGCGGCCAACTCGGTGCGTGGACGCAAGCCGACCGCCGAGAGCACCAGATCGCAGGCGATCAGCGTGCCGTCGGACAGGCGCCCTTGCAGACCCGCGCCTGTACGGTTGAGGCTGGCCAGTACCGGGCCGAGGTGGAAGCGCGCCCCGAGGCTTTCCAGGCCCGCCTGCACCGCCGCTGCCGCCGCCGGATGCAGCAGGCCGGGCATGACCTGCTCGCAGGGCGCCACCAGCTCGACCTGATAACCACCGAGGCTGAGGTCGTTGGCGAACTCGCAGCCGATCAGGCCAGCACCGAGCAGCAGCACACGCTTTTTCCCGGCCGCGGCGGCGCGAAAGCGGGCGTAGTCTTCCAGGTCGTTGATCGGCAGGATCGCGTCCTGGGCGTCGCCCGCGACCGGCACCCGAATCGGTTCCGCGCCCCAGGCCAGCACCAGGTCGCGGTAGGCCACCGGCTCCTCGCCGATCCACAGGCGCTTACGCCCCGGATCGATGCCGGTAATGCGCGTATGGGTATAGATCTCGGCCTTGAGCTGTTCGGCCATGGCGCCGGGTTCGGCCATGCTCAAGCCATCGGCGTCCTTGTGCTTGCCGAAGCCGGTGGACAGCATCGGCTTGGAGTAGGAGCGGCCATCATCGGCGCTGATCAGCAGCAACGGGGTGTCGCTGTCCAGCTTGCGAAACTCCCGGGCCAGGTTGTAGCCAGCCAGGCCGGTACCGACTATCACTACGGGTGTAACCACGGGCGTC
>Ga0209343_10002299_pt1 | contig 24831 bp, 23 predicted proteins | sample RifCSPlowO2_02_FD_184026 | JGI IMG/M metagenome (GOLD analysis project Ga0209343, IMG submission 184026) | Groundwater microbial communities from Rifle, Colorado - Rifle CSP2_plank lowO2_0.2 (SPAdes) (version 2) | ecosystem: Environmental > Aquatic > Deep subsurface > Groundwater | place... | reverse complement strand
CATGGCTGAGCCCCACATGGCTGTAGCTTCGATCGAACAAGCAATCGGCAAGCGCTACGCCTTGCGTTTCGAAACCATCGACGGGCCGCGACCGCACTTTCAAGCCCACCTGAGATTGAGCGACGGCAACCCGCTGACCCTTGATGTGACACCCGCCCCTATTCCGGTCGCACAGTGGTTACCATTGGTACTCGCCCTGCAACTGGCCCTACTACTGTTATGCACCTGGGTCGGCGTGCGCATGGCGATTCGCCCGCTGACGCAACTGGCCGATGCCGTCGAGCAGCTCGATCCGGACGCCCCGCCCCCACCTCTGGACGAGAACGGTCCACGGGAAGTGGCCTATGCCGCGCGCGCCGTCAATACCCTGCAAGGCCGCATCGCCGCCTACCTGAAGGAGCGCATGCAACTACTGGCGGCCATCTCTCACGACCTACAAACCCCCATCACTCGCATGAAACTGCGGGTCGAACAGATGGAGGCCTCGGCGGAGCGGGAATCCATGTGGAGCGACCTCAATGAGATGCAGCATCTGGTGCGCGAGGGCGTGGCCTATGCCCGTAGCATGGAGGGGAGCCGAGAAGCACCGTGTCGGGTGGATCTGAATGCCTTTCTCGACAGTCTGGTGCTCGACTATCAGGACAGCGGCCAGGCGGTCAGCCTCGAAGGGCACAGCGGCGCGCTCCTGGAAACCCGGCCCTATGCTTTGCGGCGGGTGCTGAGCAACCTCATCGACAATGCCCTCAAGTTCGCCGGCAGCGCCCATCTACAGGTACAGGACAGTCAGGGCAGCGTACGCCTGCAAATACTGGACGACGGCCCCGGCATCGACGAGGCGGAACTGGAAGAGGTCTTCAAGCCCTTCTACCGGGTGGAGAGTTCGCGCAACCGCAGCACCGGTGGCACCGGCCTCGGCCTGGCCATCGCGCTGCAGCTGAGCGAGTCCTTGGGCGCCCGCTTGAGCCTGAGCAACCGCGAAGGCGGTGGGCTTTGCGCGCAACTGGAGCTGAATGTAACGCCCTGAACCGGGGATACAGAGGGATACAGCACGCCTCCTGGCTGACACATCCGGGACAAGCCGCCCGGCGAGCATGGGCAGCCTAGCGGCGGCATTCCGCCGACCGCGCGCATGTCCAAGGTCCCTATCCATGAGTCGCATGCCCACTTCTGCCTGCCCCACCAGCTTTATCCTCTCCGCCCTTAAAAGCGTCTTTAGCCATATCGATCGCCTCGGCGTCTGGAGTGCCGACCTGCCGCTACGTCTGTTCCTGGCCTGGGAGTTCTTCGAGGCCGGCCTGGAGAAGTGGAACGGTCAGAACTGGTTCGGCCATATCCAGTCGGCCTTCCCCTTCCCCTTCAGTCTGTTTCCGGCCGAGCTGAACTGGCAGCTATCGATGTGGATCGAACTAATAGCCCCCCTGCTCCTGCTGTTCGGATTGGGTACCCGCCTGGTCTCGGTGGTGCTGATGGCGCTGACCCTGGTTGCCATCGCGGCGGTGCACTGGCCGGCGCAGTGGTCCAGCCTGTCCGAACTGCTGATGGGCTACTCTATCAGCGACAAGGGCTTCGGCAACTACAAGTTGCCGCTGATCTACCTGGTCGCCCTGCTGCCGCTTTTCCTCAAGGGCGCCGGTCGGCTCAGCCTGGATGAACTGCTACGCTACAGGCGCTGATCCACAAGCGAAAATGCCCGCCACCTGCAAACCGTTCGCTTAACGGTTGCTTAATCTGTTTCACACCCATATCAACGAGATCGCCCAGCTCATCCACGCCGAGGTCCATCATGCCATTGACTAAAGGGTCTGCATTCGCACCGCGCCGATAGGCCCGCCGCTTGCTGGGTATACGCAGCCCCATCCGTCGAACGCGGTTGTTCGGATAAATTTAGATGATGAGCGACATGCTCAATTAGATGGCATGTGTAATATTTTCCTGTGAAGTCGATGCTCGGACGCAAATGACTTCAAAAGCTTCGCGCATCAGGAGACACCTGTCTCGCTTGCTTGAAGACGCTCAGGCATTCCACTGCCGTTTGCACTCCATCAGGAAATCGACGAAAGCACGCAGGCGAAACGGAACATGACGACCGTGCGGGTACAGCAACGTAAAGGGCCGGGACCTCCCACCGAACTCCTGGAGAACCTCCACCAGGCTCCCCTCCTCCAGTTCCCGCGCAACGATGAAACGATAGGTCTGAAACAGCCCTGCGCCACTCTTGGCCAGGGTCACGCCCCCGAGGACATCGTCGGAGCAACAATAATTGCCGGCGGCAAGAATCTCGCGCTCCTTCCCATTCTCGCTGAACAACCAGGGGATGCGACGGCCACTGCTGGGCAATTCGAACTGAATACAGTCGCAATCGCCAAGGTCTTCCAGGCTCGATGGAACGCCGGTTCGGGTCAGGTACTCCGGAGTCGCCACCACGACCAGTTGAGCATCTTCAAGGTGGCGTGCAATGAGCGTCGAGTCAGGCTGTGTACGCACCCGGATCGCCAGATCATAACCCTCCCCCACGAAGTCTATGTTCCTGTTGCTCAGGTGGATGTCGATCTTCACTCCCGGGTGACGCTCCCTGAAACGGGGCAGCAGTGGAAGGATTCGGTGGTGGCCGTAGGTAGTAGGAATGCTGATGCGCAACTCTCCCGTAGGTTCGAGCTGCTTACCCATCACTTCACGTTCAGCCTCCACCAGTTGGGTCAGCGCCTGGCGGCACTGTTCAAAGAACGCACGGCCACTTTCCGTCAACCTAATGCTGCGCGTCGTTCTCACGAACAGACGCGTCGCCAGGCGCTCTTCCAGCCGGGAAATCGAACGACTCACAGCCGCTGGAGTGACGCCAGCGGTATGCGCGGCAGCGGTAAAACTCCCCTCTTCCGCCGCCAGGCAGAAGAGTTCGATGCTGCCGAGCTGAAGATCATCAAAGTGGCGCGTCATGATTAATTACACCAAGTATCAACTGAAGTGTCAGATCCTATATTTATCTAAATTCCGAGCACAAATATAGTTCATCCAACGACGACGAAACCGGTGTTTGCTGGACTCGGCCTCAACGCGTGAGTTGCCTGTCTGTACCTTGTACCGGCCATGGCCGGCACTCAAGTCGAGGCAGTGAGTTAGACGAATAGCTACCTGAAGAGCCGACCGCTTTGCCGGTCATCAAGCTAACCAGTCAAGAGAATTGCCCCGATGAACCTCATTTATGTCGCCGACCCCATGTGCTCCTGGTGCTATGGCTTCGGCAAGGAACTGACATCCCTTACAGAGGCGTATCTCGAACTGCCGCTGCAGATAGTTGTAGGAGGCGTACGAGCCGGTGACACCGCCATCATGACCGACGAGCTGAAGCAGTTCCGGCTCGCCCACTGGGCGCGCGTTGAAAGCGCCAGCGGCCTGTCCTTCAACCGCGAAGCCTTTATCGCCCTTGAAAACTTCGTGTACGACACCGAGCCCGTCTGCAGGGCTGTGGTGACGGCCCGGAAGCTAGCACCGGACATGGCAATATTGCCAGTATTCCGTCGCGTTCAGGAGGCCTTCTACGTACAGGGGAGAGACACCACGAACGGAGAAGTGCTGGCGGAAGTCGCGGCGCACGCCATGGCCAAGCAGGGCTATCCCATCGACAGAGAGACCTTTCTGGCGATCTGGAAGGACGAGGCGACCATTGCCGAAACCCGGCAGGATTTCCTCAAGTCGAGGAGCTGGGGCGTCTCCAGCTTTCCGGCCTTGCTGCTGGAGGTGAGCGGACAGCTGCACACCGTGGCTGCGGGCTATATGGCTGCCCGCGAGCTGGAGCAGAACCTGCGGCTGGTCCTCGAGCGAGTGGGCTACCGCCCCACTGCGACGGCCTGAACCCAGTCGGAGGCTCGCCCATGAAGGCTGCTGTCGTCACCCGTTTCGGTGGATCGGAGGTGATCGAACTTGTGGACCTGCCCACCCCCCGACCGGGGCCTGGGCAGGTGCTGATCAAGGTTCTGGCGACGATGGTGCATCGCCTCGATCATTACATCCGCCAAGGTGATATCCCCACCAGCATGACGCTTCCGCACGTCCTCGGAACGGCCGCTGTAGGCGAGATCGCCGAGCTCGGGCCCGGAGCGGTTATCCACGCGGTCGGGGACCGGGTGATTGCCATGCCCGGCTATCCAACCAATCCGGCCGAGTGGTCTATCCGCCCTGCCACCGCCGCACCCAGTTATGCCCTGCTCGGCCTGGATGCCTCTGGAACCTACGCCCAGTACATCGCGCTACCCGAAACCTGGGTGATTGCGGATACCTCCGGGCTGCCTCCTGAGCAGGCCGCAACACTGCCGCTCACGCTCATGACGGCGATTCGGGCGGTTCAAACCGTAGGCGAAATCAAGCTCGGCGATAAAGTACTGATTCATGCAGGCGCCTCGGCAACCGGCTCCATGAGCATTCAGGTCGCGAAAGCCCTCGGCGCCATGGTCGCCACCACCGTACGCAGCGCAGCTGCAACGTCCGTCGCTCGCCGGGTCGGTGCAGACAAAGTGATCGATACTGGCGAAGAGGACTTTGCCGAAGCCATCCAGCAATGGACCCGAGGCGAAGGTGTCGATGTGGCGATCGATTGCCTCGGCGGACCCGATTTCGAGCGCACCATCGATGCCGTACGCCCATTCGGCATCGTGGTCGCCATGGGATTCATGGCCGGTCCGGAAGTCAGCTTTGATATCCGTCGTTTCTTCAATGCCCAGAAACAGATCAGAGGAACCTTGATGGCCGACATCGAGGACCTCAGAACCTGGATGCATCGCGTTCGTGCCGGTCACATACGACCGGTGGTGGACACAGTGCTTCCACTCAGCGAAGCCGCGCAGGCCCACCAGCTAGTTGCGGCCAACCGGGCCAAGGGCGGCGTAGTCCTGCTGCCCTGGTGCCACTAAACCACCCTCTCCATGGAGGTTCATCATGCCCTTTGTAAGCGTTCGCATCACCCGTGACGGAGTTACCCGGGAGCAAAAAGCCCAGGTCATCGCGGAGATCACCGACACCCTGCAACGAGTGCTGGGCAAGCGCCCTGACCTCACCCATATCGTCATCGAAGAAGTCGATACCGATAACTGGGGCTATGCCGGAATGACCACAACCGAGTACCGAAAGAACGAACAGGGGTGACGTTCACCTGAACCAGACCCGGCCAGTCACGGACCGGCCGGGGCCCTAACCGACACCAGTGAGTTGAGCACCGATATGAGCATTACCGTTGCAGTCATCTATCACAGCGGCTATGGGCACACCGCCCGCATTGCGCAAGCCGTTGCCCGCGGGGTGGAGAGTACGACCAACACCCAAAGCCTGCTGATCCGGGTCGAAGACATCGACCGGCATTGGCAGACTCTGGAGCAGGTCGACGCCATCGTGTTTGGCTCGCCCACCTACATGGGCAGCGTTTCAGCCCAGTTCAAAGCCTTCATGGACGCCACCTCGCACCAGGTTTTCGCCAAAGGCGGGCTCTGGGCCAACAAGGTCGCCGCCGGTTTCACCAATGCTGCGTCTCGCTCGGGCGACAAATTGGCAACGCTGCAGCAACTGAGCATCTTCGCCGCCCAGCACGCCATGCACTGGGTCAACCTGGGCCTACCTCCGGGGCACAACAGCTCGACGACCAGCGAGGACGTGATGAACCGGGATACGTACTTCCTTGGAGTGGGGGCGCAGTCCAACTACGACGAGGGTCCGGCGGTCGCGCCCAAGCATCCCGACATCTTGACTGCCGAGCATCTGGGAGCCCGTGTGGCACGCGTATCCCATGAACTGGCAGAGGGTCGTCGCAGTCTTGCCCAGCGTCTGGTCGCCTGACCGACCACGGAGGTCACCCCATGAGTACAGCTATTCGCATCGACGTCCTCTCCGACCCGGTTTGCCCATGGTGTGCAGTCGGCCTGGGAGCCTTGGAGCTCGCCATTCAGCGTCTGCCCAAGATTGTGGCAGTCGAACTCAACTTCGAGCCGTTCGAGCTGAACCCGGATATCCCTGCGGGCGGCCAGAACGCAGTCGAGCACATAATGCAGAAGTACGGCAGCAGCGCGGACGATATCGCGCGCAGCCAGGCCAGCATTCGCGATCACGGTCGAGAGGTGGGCTTCCACTTCGACCTGGAGAAGCGTACGCACTTCTTCAACACCTTCGATGCGCATCGCCTGATGCACTGGGCCAGGGCCGAGGGGTGTCAACGCCGTCTCGCCCACGCCCTGTTCCACGCGTATTTCACCGACGGCAAAGACATCAGCGATCATGCGACGCTGGCCGAACTCGTCGACGAGGCTGGTCTGCCCAGAGATCAGGCGCGCGAGGTACTGGCCTCGAATCGATTCGCCAACGAAGTGCGCGAGCGCGAACGTTTCTTCACCCGCCGGGGCATTCACGCGGTGCCTGCGCTAATCATCGATGGCCGGCAACTGATCACCGGCGCGCAATCGGTAGACTACTTCGAGCAGGCTTTGCGACAGGTCGCGGCTCAAGCGGACCGCTGAACCAGCATTGGCGCCAGCGATGTGCCCCGGTCTGAAGTGCCCTCCCCCTGCGCCACCCGGCCGCGACTATTCTCTATGCCACCCGAGAGGAAGCCTGCATGCGACACGACATCAAACACCTGGAATGCGCCCTGTCGGCCTATCCGCGAATCGCCCTGCTGGAAGGCCCAACGCCGATCCAGAAGCTGTCGCGGCTCAGCGCCTTGCCCGGCATGAGAGGGTGCAACATCTATGTGAAACGGGACGACTTGACCGGCTTGGGCGGTGGAGGCAACAAACTGCGCAAGCTCGAGTTCCTGCTGGGTGAAGCGCTGGCCTGCGCAGCCGATACCTTGGTGACCTGGGGCGGACTGCAATCCAATCATGCCCGGCTGACCGCCGCAGTCGCCGCCCGCCACGGCCTTGCCTGCGAGTTGATCCTGACCCCGTCGCCGATTCGTGGCGATGACGACTATCGCCACAATGGCAACGTGCTGCTCGACGAACTCTTCGGTGCCAGCGTTCATCGACTGCCCGCGGGGGCAACCGCCGCGACCTATGCCTTGGAGCTGGTCGAGCGGCAGCGGCGACAAGGCCGGAAACCCTTCCTCATGCCTCTGGGTGGCTCGAGCCCGCGCGGAAGCTTGGGATATGCGGCCTGCGCGGCCGAAGTCCTTAGGCAAGCCGACACCCTCGGCCTGCAGTTCGACCGGATCATCCTCCCCAACGGCAGCAGCGGAACCCATTCAGGCCTCTTGGCAGGCCTCACTATTGCCGGTTCATCAATCCAGGTGCTGGGTTATTCCGTACTGGGCACGGCAGGGGAAACGCTTGAAGTGACGCGGGACAAAACCCGGGATGTCATGAAGCTACTCGGTAGCAGCACGGAGTTGCCCCCCGAGGCGGTGCAAATCGATGGTTCTCAACGAGGAGACGCCTACGGCGCTCCAACGGCCAGCATGCTCGCAGCCACCAGAACCCTGGCCTCCCAGGAAGGACTGCTGACCGATCCGGTCTATGGCGGTAAGGCATTCGCCGGCTTGCTCGAGTCCATTGCCAGTGGCGATCTTCCCGCCGGCAGCAATGTTCTGTTCATCATGACCGGCGGAATACCCGGGCTGTTCGCCTATAGAACCGCCTACGCCCGATAGGCGCAGCCCCGGCACGTTCGCACCGCTTGTGCGGTGGATCAACCGTTTAGCAGCGGTCTGCGGGTGGGGCCTACGCTCCTCTGGCCTGATGGCCTATACCCATGCAAGTGGGAATGGTCATCGGGCCCGGGCGTGTGTCGATCCACTGACGATAATCTGCGATATGCCTGTACCGTCCGCCCAGGGCGCCCGAGCATTCCCCTTAACGATCCACCCCAGAACGGCCCCACTCGTGGGCAAGAGTACTCATTCAATTAGTTACACTGCGTATCAACTGAAGTTAAAGACGCATGGTTTATCCGCTAATCAATCATAAATATAGTCCACCTCACTAGCAGCTCACCAGCAGAACCTGGCTGCTACCAGCAAGTCCCCTGACCATCCCCGTGAGGAAACAGATCATGAGCAAGAAAACCGTAGTCATCACCGGCGCATCCAGCGGTATTGGCCTGGGCCTGGCCAAGGCCTTCCTCGACAACGGCTACAACGTCGTCGGCAGCGCACGCTCCACTGAGGGTCTGAAAGAAGCGGCCAATCGCCTGGGCAACTCCGACAATTTCGTCGGTGTTGCCGGTGACGTTGCCGATCCGTCGACCGCTCGCAACCTCTTCGCTGCGGCGATCGATCGCTTCGGCAGTGTCGAAGTTCTCGTCAATAATGCCGGCTTCTTCCTGCCCAAGCCCTTCATTGAATACACACCCGAGGATCTGGAAGCGCTCCTGGATACCAACCTCAAGGGCGTGGTCTACAGCACCCAGGTGGCTGCCGCCCACATGATCGAGCGCGGGCAGGGGCATATCGTGAACATCTCCGCTGCGGTCGCCCTCCAGCCCAATATAGCCGTTCCCGCAGCGCTTCCGGTGCTGATCAAGGGTGGGGTCAATCAGCTGACCCGTGCGCTGGCTCTGGAACTGTCGCCGCACAACATCCAAGTGAATGCGGTCGCGCCTGGCATCATCGATACCCCCATGCACGATCCGAGCGCACGCGACTTCCTGAACAACCTGGCGCCCTCCGGCCGTGTCGGCACAGTCGAAGAAATTGCCGAGGCGGTTCTGTACCTGGCCAAGGCCAACTTCACCACCGGCGTCGTGCTTGCAGTGGACGGAGGCATGAGCACTGGCAAGTGGTAATTGAGTGAACAAGAAAAGGGAGGCATGGCCTCCCTTTTCTTGTCTCTGCCGCCAAATAGCGGCTCCTTATGCTGAGCGCAGCCGATGCCTATCAACAGCAAGACGCCGAGTCCAGCCTGGAAAACAGCAGACTGTGTCAGGGCACGAGTCACCGCTGATTTGACGTGACATCCTCTGTGGGAAGCTGCGTCAGCCAACAATAACCGCTCACGAGAGGCCTGCCGAACATGCTGATCACGCAACTACTGGGAATCGATTTCCCGATCATTCAAGCGCCGATGGTTGGTGTTTCGACACCGCAAATGGCTGCGGCGGTGTCGAATGCCGGTGCGCTGGGCTCGATAGGCATCGGGGCCAGTTCGCCGGCCCAGGCCGAGGCGATGATCAAGCAGACGCAGGAACTCACAGACAGGGCATTCAACGTCAATGTCTTCTGTCATCAACCCGCTCGGCTCGATCCGGTGCGCGCGCAGCATTGGCTTGAACACCTGCGCCCATTGTTCGCCGAGTTCGATGCCGAGCCGCCGGCTAGCCTGCGTGAGATATATCGTAGCTTCGTTGATGATCCTGAAACGCTTCAGGTCTTGCTGGATACCCGCCCCGAGGTGGTCAGCTTCCACTTCGGGCTGCCCAAGCAGGACTGGATCGATCGGCTGAAGGCCAAGGGTGTTCGTCTAGTTGCCACAGCGACTTCGCTGGATGAAGCACGTCTGATTGCGACTGCCGGACTCGACGCAATAGTGGCCCAGGGAGTGGAAGCCGGTGGCCACCGGGGGGTATTCGAGCCTGTGCAGGATACATTGATTAGTACATTCGCCCTGGTGCGTACCCTGGCGCGGCAGTCGAAGCTGCCGATCATCGCGGCGGGCGGCATCATGGATGGCATGGGCATCCGCGCGGCAATGCAATTGGGGGCGGCCGGCGCCCAGTTGGGTACGGCCTTCATTCTATGCCCTGAGTCCGCCGCCAACGCCTCGTACCGTGCGGCCATGAAGAGCCCGAGGGTGGAGAGTACGGCTATCTCGGCAGTCATTTCCGGCAGACCCGCACGAGGCTTGGTCAATCGCCTGTTCGCCGATGTCGGCAGCCCGGAGGCGCCCGCATTGCCGGACTACCCGATAACCTACGACGCCGCCAAGGCGCTGCACGCCGCAGCCCTCGCCAAAGGTTGCGACGACTTTGCCGTGCAATGGGCTGGACAGGGTGCGCCTCTGGCGCGCGAGCTGCCGGCAGCAGATCTCGTCGCAATCCTTGTACGCGAGCTGGCGGCGCAGGATTAATCCGATATCGGCCTGTTTGGCCTTCTTGTTCTGCTGGTTTTTCCTGAGGCTAGCAAGGCATTGCTGGCATCGATATCTACCATCATCCTGATGAAGTTCTCTTAAAAAAAACCGGGCGTAACATCTGCTCCGTACCCAGCCAACAACTTCCCGGAGCACACAACCATGAAACACCAACTTATCCTCGGTTTTGCTTTTTCTGTACTGGCCGCCAATGTTTTTGCGGCTTCCGCTGCTCAACCAGTTGTTGCCGAAGGCGGTGCCGATCGTCTGATCGAGAACCGCGTCGCCGAAGGCGGTGCCGATCGCCTGATCGAGAACCGCGTGGCCGTAGGCGGTGCCGATCGCCTGATCGAGAACCGTGTTGCCGAAGGCGGAGCCGATCGTCTGATCGAGAACCGCGTGGCCGAAGGTGGCGCCGATCGTCTGATCGAAAACCGCGTGGCCTAAGGTGGTTCCGACTGTCTGATTGAGAACGCCGCATGAGTAGTTCGCAACTGCTGCTAGCACGAAAGCCGGCCCCCTTGGCCGGCTTTTTTTCACATATCGTTTAGACCAATCAGGAACAAATCTCAAGGTTCCTTGTGAAGGCGCAAGGCCGACTTCACCGACCGGGAAAGATCCGTCGCCTTCGAGGTTACAGCCCTGTTTTGTGCTCCTGCAGAAGTTGCTGGATAACGCCTTCCTGCCTCGCGTACCCCCTCCCACATGCAGATAACAAATGCAGCCGTTGGCATCGATAAAGTAATGCGCCGGCCAGTAGTGATTGTTGAAGGCCTTCCATACGCGGTACTGGTTGTCGATTGCCACGGGATGCTGAATTTCCAGCCGCCTGATGGCCTGTCGCAGTTGTCGACGATCCGCTCAAATGCATACTCGAGCGTGTGCACCCCTACCACCACCAAGCCCTGCTCCGCGTAGCGCCTGGCCCATTGAATGATATAAGGCAGACTGTTGCGGCAGTTGATGCAGTCGTATATCCAGAAATCCACCAGCACCACCTTGTCGCGCAGATCGACCAGGTCCAGCGCGGGGCCATTGAGCCACTGGGTAGCTCCGGCCACGGATGGTGCCGGCCCCAGATCCGGCAGCTCTCCGGGGCTGGCTGCATCAGCATCGCTGGACAGTTGTTCGAAGAAAGCCGGTACAGCCACCTTGCGCTCCAGCGTGGCTGCCTGGCGGGAGGAGCCGACACTGGCCAATTGGCTGCTGGCGCCACTGGCAAGGCCGATGACGGCCAGCCACTCCACCGCTTCGGTGCCACGGCGTTGCCGAGCCCGAAGCCGAGCAGCAGACTGGTGGGCGCGCTCGGGCCTTCGAGCATGGCGCCCGATAGGATCAGGCCAAGGGTGCCCAGAGCAGGCCGGCAGCACAGCCCAGCAGCCAGGCCGACAGCGCCGGCGGCAGGCGTCGCCGTGCAGCCCATTCCCAGCCATAGCCAGGGCCAAGACAGCCAGGTGCCGATGCGGGTCGGCAGCAGAGCCAGTGCAGAGGCTGCCAGCAAACCCAGGGCCAGATAACGGCCCCATTGACTGACCCCGATGGCCCAGTCGCTGGAAACGACCGCCAGGCTGGCCAGCACAGCAAGCCCCGAAGCCAAGCCGAGCAAAGTCAAGCTGGGGACCCATACCGGCCCTCCTGCGCGAGAAAGCAGCAACGGCAGTACGGAAAGGATGCAGGGGCTGAACAGTGTCAGCACCCCGCCGAGAACGGACCTCTTCGAGTACGGGAAAACCGCCCCACACTCAGAAGTTCAAGATCGCTTAGACGATCTGCATTGAACTCTGTACGTTCAGAACCCAAGAGCGCGACGTCAGAAGCAACACTATCACCGCGCCAACGTACGGCACGCGGGGTCTATTAGGGGGTGATTCAACAGTCGCCTAAATATCCTCAACTTCAACGCAACCACAAACTTCACTCTGGATCATCTTTTTATGGCCGTTTGATTGAGCCCACCAATAAAGAGAGTTCATCCAATCACAGGAAGCCTACACGATGAAAATTAATACTCACGAGCACCGCAGCTTATCTAAAGAATTATCGCTTGGTAACAAAACCATGGCGATTGGAGTCTACGGCACTTATTTCGCCCTTGTGGTCATATACTTCTGGTTCGGCGGCATGAAGTTTACGCACTATGAGGCACAGGGACTGGTCCCACTAGTGGGCAACAGCCCCATCTTGGGATGGACCTATGCGATTTTAAGCGTAGATACCTTTTCTCGCCTGCTCGGCGTCCTAGAGCTTTCGATCGGTGTGCTTATTGCGGGACGCCTGCTGTCACCAAAACTCTCACTGATCGGTGGAGCCTTGTCTGCCGGGTTGTTTCTTACGACACTGAGCCTTATGTTCTCGACGCCGGGAGTGATTGAGGCCGGTCTCGGTTTTCCAGCCATCACAGTCGCCCCAGGCCAATTTCTCCTTAAAGACCTAGGTTTGCTGGCCGCCTCGGTATTCGTGGCCGGACATTCTCTGAGCGAGATGGAAGCCTCTTGAACTGACGGTATTCCTCTAGAAATGGGTTGAAGTCGCCATGTGTATCTGGCTGACTTCAGTTCCCTACAACGCTGAAAGCAGGGCGGCCCAAACGCCCTCATGTCATCCGTCTTTTCTTCTTTCCTTAGCCGCCTCGAGTACCTCGGTGGCGGCTATTTTTCCGCAGTACGGCGTTACCAAGGATGGGAGCAGGAGGCCGCAGCCATCCCGCAGTCAGCGAAAGCACGCAGGTACAACCCAATATGGCAATCAAGCGGCTCTGGTATGGCCGGGACCTGCTAGCCGGCCCCCTTTTCCTCACCTCCTGCTGGACGCTGAGCTGCTACTTCGTCGTCCAAAGCGGATGACTATCCATCAGCGCCGCCGCCCACTCCACGAAGGCCCGCACCCTTGCAGACAAATGCCTTGTGTATGGATACACGAGGTTGATCGGCATGCTATCCAACTCCCAACCTGGCAGCACCTCAACCAGTCTTCCCGCCTGAAGATGTGGGCTTGCTTCCGCGCGCGGAACCGAGACGATGCCGAGGCCCGCCAACCCGGCAGTAATATATGCGCTGCCATTGTTAAAACGCATCGCCGGCAATTGTTCGATCACAAAGTGGTCATCGCCACGATGAAGTGCCGAGGATAGCTGCCTGCCTGAGGCGGGAAATGTGAACCCGAGGTAACGATGGTGAAGCAAATCGGCCGGCTTCAGTATCGGCGTCGAACCCAGCAAATAGGTCGGCGAAGCGCATAGGCAAAACCGCATCAGCCCGACCGGACGGCACACCAAGTCCTGGTCAGCGACCATACCACCTCGAAAAGCGCAGTCGATGCCTTCGTGCACGAGGTCAACCACACGCTCGCTGCAACCGATATCCAGCTGAATCTGCGGATGTCGCGCGGTGAACTCCGGAAGCGATGGGATAACCAGGCAAATACCGACTGGCGAGGGCATCTCAACCTTCACCCGGCCACGAACAACGCTACGGCTCTGCGCAACCGAAGCCTCTAGCTCGTCGAGATCATCCAGTAGCAAGCGTGCACGTTCATAGTAGGCGGTGCCATCCGTGGTCGGGGAAACTCGTCGAGTGGTCCTATGCAGCAGTTTCACCCCAAGCTGCGATTCAAGTGCTTGAATCTGCCCGGAAATTGTCGTTTTTGCCACGTTCAGCACTGCTGCCGCCGCAGTAAAACTGCCCACTTCAACGATGCGGCAGAACGCACGCATTGCCTCTAATCGATCAAAGGCCATGATTGTCCGTATTTCCGTTTAGTGAAAACGAGTTTAGCCAGTTTATCCGACGCATGATGATCAATAAAGTTTCTCCAAGGCCGAATTCCGTCGGTCCTGTGGAGAAAAAATATGAGTTCAAAACGCCTCAACTACTACCAAGCAGCGCCTCAAGTAATGAAGGCGATGCTTGGCCTCGAGAAAGCCGCTTCGGAATCGGTGCTTCCCGGGCCGTTGCGTGAACTTGTTCGAATCCGAGCTTCTCAGATCAACGGCTGCGCATACTGCATAGACATGCATACCACTGACGCGGTGAAGGCTGGCGAAAGCCTTCGCCGCCTGATGGCCGTGAGCGTATGGAAGGAAACGCCCTTCTTCAGCGAGCAAGAACGTGCCGCTCTGCTGTGGACCGAGACGCTAACGCTGGTTGCGACCACTCACGCGCCGGATGAAATCTACCAAGAAGTGGCAGCCCATTTCAGCGATCAAGAGTTGACTGAACTGACGTTCGTCATCGCCGGCATCAATGCCTGGAATCGTTTTGGCGTTGGTTTTGGAATGCAGCCGGAGTGAACTCAATGAACATGTATGTCAAAGCAATTTTCTTCACGGCCGCAGGGCTTCTGAGTTCCGGTGTTATGGCCCACGGTACCGGTAGTGAAGGAGAAACCGTCACTCCGATCGCGCAAGCCGTTGTTCCTCCCCAGGTTTTTAAGCATGCGACGGCGGTTCGTGTGGATTACGCACCCGGCGCTACCTCGACAGCTCACCGGCACCCTGGACACGTGTTCGTCGTGGTTCTGAGCGGAGAGATTGAATCGGCCGTTGACGGATACCCCCCTCAACGATTCAAGGCCGGTGAAGCTTGGTATGAAAGTCCAGGACAACTGCATCGGGTATCCCGCAATGCAAGTAACTCCGAGCCCGCATCACTGGTGGCGTGGCTGCTGTCCGACGGTAAAAAGGAACTCGTCCAGCCGGTTACATTGAAGAAGTAACGCTCAGCACGTGATCAATTGCGCCCAGAGTCGGGCGCGCTCACCGGGTGCGAAGCGGTTGGCTAGCGCCCGTACTCCTGACATTAAAAACCACTGTTAGCTTAGAACTTATTCTTGCTTTTGGAGATACTGATGAAAATGCTCAAAGCCCTCGTTATCTGTGCTCTTGTCGGAGTTGCCGGTGCTGTTCTCGCAGAAGGCGGAAGTGACCGACTTATTGAAAGAATCGAGACTCGACATGGCGGGACTACCAGCAAGTGATACTTGCTAGTCGGTTAAATCCAAGTTGGATCGATGCCAAGGACGGCTCCCCGCATACATAAGTCATTGCACCTAAGAACTTCTGATTGGGGCTGATAAATCCTTCCCCGTCTATAGAACTTTGCAGAAAACTAATGCCGATGGTGCCTTCAGATGCCCAACACTCTACATTATCAAAGCGCCATGCTGCGGAAAGCTTGCTTGTCAACCGGCAACAAAATCCCGACTTTCGTATTGCTGGCAGCCCTGTCCCTCGTACTGACTGCCTGCAAGGAAAGTGCGGCGGATACCGCCGTGTCAAACGCAGCACCGACAGTTGATGTTGCACGCGTGGTGCATAAAGAAACGCAGCAGTGGAGCGAGTTCAATGGGCGTATTGCGGCGACGGACGCCGTTGATATTCGCCCGCGGGTAAGCGGTTACATTCGCCAGATTGCCTTCGAGGAAGGAGGCGAGGTGAAGCGCGGTGACTTGCTGTTCGAAATAGATCCACGCCCTTTCGAGGCCGAACTCAATAGCGCCCAGGCGCGCCTGGAGCATGCCCAGGCGGCTCTGACGCTGGCCAAGGCCCAAGATCAGCGCGCCCAGCGTCTACTGCCAGCCAACGCCATCTCCAGGGATGCGGTCGACACCAAGCGAGCGGCCCTGATGCAGAGCGAAGCGGCGGTTCGGGAAGCGAAGGCGGTCGTTGCGGTCGCCAAACTGAACCTGGAGTTCACCAAGGTCCGCGCCCCCATCGATGGCAAGGTGAGCAATGCATTGTTGACTTTGGGCAACCTTGCCGTTGCGGACCAGTCGGTGCTCACTAGGATCGTCTCGATCAACCCCGTCTATGTCTACTTCGATCCGGACGAGAAAAGCTTCCTTAACTACGCGCAAACAGGCCAGGAAATCGGCAAGCCACGCCTTTCCGTCCGTGTAAGCCTGGCAAACGAAGAAGGTTTCCCCCACTCCGGTACTGCGGACTTTCTGGACAACGTTCTCGACCCCCAAACCGGGACCATTCGTGTACGCGCCACACTGGACAACTCGCACCGAAAATTCACCCCAGGCCTCTTTGCCAGGGTGCGACTGGCGAACATAGAGAAGGCTGAGGCCATCCTGGTCGACGATAAGGCGATCCTGACCGATCAGAACAAGAAGTACGTCTACCTGCTGAACGCGGACAACATGGTCAGCCGCCAGGACATCGTTCTTGGTGGGCTCACCGACGGGGGCCTTCGCATCGTGGCGAAAGGACTTTCGAAAGATGACCGCATCGTCGTCAACGGCTTGCACAGGATTACCAGCCCGGACGCGGCCGTTGCTCCAGTCGAAGTCACGATGTAGTCCGCGGAAAGAACGGTGAGCCAGATGAACCTCTCAAAGCCATTCATTGAAAAACCCATATACGCAATCGTGCTTTCTCTGGTGATCTTCGCCCTTGGCCTGGTATCCATTCCCTTGCTGCCGGTCGGCGAGTATCCCGAGGTGGTGCCACCGAGCGTCGTCGTCCGCGCCGTCTACTCCGGAGCCAACCCGAAGGAAATCGCAGAAACTGTCGCTACCCCGCTGGAAGAGGCCATCAACGGGGTCGAAGGGGTCATGTACATGAAATCTGTCTCGGGCTCCGATGGCACCTTGCAGATCATCGTCACCTTTCAACCCTCGGTTGACCCCGACACCGCCGCGGTGAGAGTCCAGAACCGAGTCAGCCAGGCCTTGAGCCGACTACCGGAAGAAGTGCGGCAGTACGGCGTGACCACGCAGAAACAGTCGCCCACCCCCTTGATGTACGTAAGTCTGTACTCAGATGACCCGAAGTACGATTCGCTGTACCTCAGGAACTACCTCACCCTGAACGTCAAGGATGAACTCTCGAGAATCCAGGGCATCGGTGATGTCGGCTTGTACGGTGCGGGCGACTACGCCATGCGGGTATGGTTGGATCCGGACAAGCTGGCCTCGCGCGGGCTCTCCGTCGCCGACGTGGTGGCGGCGATCAGGGAGCAGAACACCCAGGCATCCGCTGGCCAGCTTGGCGCAGAACCTTCACCCAGATCGACGAACTTTCTGATCCCCATCAGCGTGCGCGGCCGCCTGAAGAGCGAAGAGGAGTTCAACAAGATTGTGCTCAAAGTAGGTGAGCAGGGTCAGGTTGTGAGCCTTTCGGACGTGGCGCGGATAGAGCTCGGCTCGGGCGATTACACCATGCGGGTACAGAAGAACGGACAGCACGCCACAACCGTGGGGGTGTTCCTTTCTCCAGGAGCCAATGCCCTGGATGTGGCCGATGCGGTCTATGAAAAACTCGACAAACTTTCCGCGGACTTTCCGGAGGGCGTCAAATACCAGGCTGTCTGGGACCCCACCACCTTCGTGCGAGACTCGATCAGCTCGGTGAAGGCGACCCTGATCGAAGCCGTTGTTCTGGTCGTGCTGGTCGTCATTCTGTTCCTACAAACCTGGCGTGCATCGCTCATCCCGCTTGCGGCGGTACCGGTATCGGTGGTCGGCACCTTTGTGTTCCTGCTTTTGCTGGGCTACTCCGTCAACACCCTGACCCTTTTCGGCCTGGTACTTGCGATCGGCATCGTGGTCGATGACGCGATCGTGGTGGTGGAAAACGTTGAACGATACATCGCGACGGGAATGACACCGAAGGCAGCCGCGCACAAGGCGATGCAGGAGGTCTCCGGCCCGATTATCGCGATCTCACTGGTTCTGTGCGCCGTGTTCGTGCCGATGGCCTTCCTCTCGGGGATTACCGGTGAGTTCTACAAACAGTTCGCCGTCACCATCGCCATTTCCACCGTCATCTCGGCCATCAACTCGCTCACCCTATCGCCAGCCCTGGCAGCGAAGCTGTTGGTTCCCCACTCCGCGCCAAAGGATAGATTCGAGCGCTTGATCGACAAATGCTTCGGCTGGCTGTTCGGACCGTTCAACCGCTTCTTCCTGAAAAGCGCTAATGGCTATGGCTCTTCCGTGACCAAGCTCCTCGGCCGTCGCGGTATCTTCCTATCGTTCTACGTGATTCTGCTGGGGGGGACGGCGTTGCTGTTCAACCAGGTTCCGGCAGGCTTCATTCCGACCCAGGACAAGCTCTACCTGTTCAGCGGTGCCCAATTACCAGGGGGTGCCTCTCTTTCCAGGACGGCGGATGTCGCGCGCCAGATGAGCGATGCCGCGCGCGCCACCGAAGGAGTAGAACTGGTATCCGACTACATCGGCTTCAACGCCTTGCAGACGGTAAACACTCCGAACGTCTCCGCGTCCTACGTGGTACTGAAGCCCTTTTCCGAGCGGAACAGAAGCGCCGAAGAAATCACTGCCGAATTGAATGAGAAGTTCGCCAGGATCAAGGGCGGCTACACCTACGCACTGATGCCGCCCCCAATCCAGGGGCTTGGTAACGGTTCGGGGTATTCCCTGTACCTGAAGGACCGTGCCGGGCTCGGTTACCCCGCCCTCAATGAGGCCCTGACCAGATTCCAGGCCGAGATTGCCGCAACGCCGGGGATGTATTATCCGGTGACCTCCTACCAGGCCAATATCCCCCAACTCGAGGTGGTCGTGGACCGGGTAAAGGCAAAGGTCCAGGGCGTTTCAGTGAAGGAGATATTCGAAACGCTGCAGACCTATCTAGGCGCGGTGTATGTCAACGACTTCAACAAGTTCGGCCGGGTGTATCGCGTGATGGTTCAGGCCGACTCTGCCTACCGGCAGACAGTCAGCGACATCGAGAACCTGCGAGTGCGCAATAGCAACGGGGCAATGGTGCCGATCTCCTCGGTGGTACGCATTGAGCAAAGCTTCGGTCCTGATCCTGTCATCCGCTACAACGGATATCCTGCCGCCGATCTGATCGGAGGAACGGATCCGAAGATCCTGTCTTCCTCCCAAGCTATCGAGAAGATATCCGCAATCGCGGCGGAGGTACTGCCGCCGGGGATCGAGCTGGAGTGGACAGACCTCAGCTACCAAGAGGTCACCCAGTCCAACTCCGCGTTCATGGTCTTCCCCGTTGCGATCCTGCTCGTGTTCGTAACCCTGGCGGTGCTTTACGAAAGCTGGATATTACCTTTCTCGGTCATCCTGATCGTACCGGCCTCAATCTTTTCAGCACTTGTCGGTGTCTGGCTGACTGGTGGCGACAACAATATCTTCGTGCAGGTGGGGCTTGTCGTGTTGATGGGGCTTGCTTGCAAGAACGCCATTCTGATCGTGGAGTTTGCGCGTGAATTGGAGATACAAGGTCGAACGACGATCGAAGCCACCATCGAGGCGTGTCGCCTGCGTCTACGCCCGATCATCATGACATCGATCGCCTTTATCGCTGGATCCGTGCCTCTGCTGTTGGGACAGGGAGCAGGGGCGGAAGTCCGCCTGGCAACAGGGGTCACGGTATTCGCCGGCATGCTGGGCGTTACCCTCTTCGGGCTCTTCCTGACCCCTATCTTCTATGTGGCCATGCGCAAGCTATCCAGAGAATCTCTCGCGCGCCCCCAGGAGGACGAGACTTCCGCCCTCACGACTCACCGCTAACTGCAGCGGTGTGACGCCGCCCGCCGCCGCCGTTTTACTGCGTCAGTGGGAGGATCCATGCAGCCTGGGTCAGGTGGCGCCGAACTGGTGGAAGCTATAACCAGAACTACACTTTTAACCAAAGAAGGCAGGGTCGCCCCCCTGCAAAGTAGGCCTCTGCCTTCTCTGACCAGCATGAGGCAGCGTCAGCGGCAGAGGGTGATCCTTATCCGTCATTCTGCTTTAGATGAATGGCGGATTCTGAAATCAGATAGCCAAGTAGCACAGGATGCTCTCGGAAACTTCAGCACAAGTTTCTCGCAAACGGAGATCGTCCATCCAGGACACAACACTCACAAATTCACGGTGTTACCCAAGAGGGTGCCGTGGGCTCATTTCAAGGAGAACAATCTTGAAACGCATAAATCTCTCCGCCGTACTGCTGGTGGCTATGAGTTTTCAAGCCAATAGCGCCGACCTTGCCGAACACACCTATAGCCACTATGTGGACGCGAATGGGCAAATTAGCCTGCCCGTCGATTACCGCAAGACTTGGAGCCATCTCGGTTCTTGGGTCGTTGGCGACAAACAGGCGCCTGGTTATGGGTTCCACGATGTCTACACACAGCCTGAAGTTGTTGAGGCTTACCGCGAAACTGGAGAGTTCCCAGATGGCGCGGTACTGGTAAAAGAAATCCGCAAAGTGGAGGAAGGTGTTCAAACTACAGGGGTGGCTCAGTGGGCCGGGGAAAATGTACAGTGGTTTATGATGATCAAGGACCGGAAGGATCGGTTCAAGGGCAACTCTAATTGGTCGGAAGGCTGGGGCTGGGGACTATATGAAGCCAAAGATCCGAAGACCAACATTTCCAAAGGATTCCAGACGACTTGCTTCGGTTGCCATATACCCGCCAAAGAGTCTGACTGGGTATTTACCCGAGGCTATCCGACTTTGGTGAAAGTCCCTGAGTAATTCAGCGGGATTGCTAGCGAAACCCCGCACAAGTCAGCCACGGGCAACCTATCGGCGACTGAATCGCTTTTTTTGCCCGGCCTCGGCAATAGATTTCACCAGAAACCCGGTTTTGACCGGGTTTTTGCGTTTTACAGACGTACCGCACCTGCATCAACAAGCAATTACCGACGGGTCATACATAGGGTCGACAGGGCGAACAGTGTGACCGGTTGTGCGGTGTGCTTGGTCAGTCCCCGGAAGCGCTCCTTCACGCAGCCCAACTGCCGCTTGATCACCCGGAACAGGTGTTCGACGCTGGTCCGCACCTGCGCCTTGACCTACTCGATTTCGCGCCTGGCATTGTTTGGGGCACTGTGCTTACTTAACTGCTTGTAGGTGCTGCGCTGTGCAACGATCTGCCCGATGACCTCGCGCCCTTGATGCTCAGGACGTTTCTCCACTCTGGTGTAGCCGGATCGGCACAGACCACGTTCTCCTCACCATGCTGGAGCATGTCGACCTAAGGGGCATCGGCCGCGTTGGCCGTCTTACCCACGACGCTGTGCACCAAGCCGCACTCGGCATCGACACCGAAGCACCGCGGCCGGTTAATGCCAACGGACTCGCGCCCAGGCATAAGTGATGTCGCCACACCTGGTTGGAGCGCATGACAGCGAACTCGCGATGAAGATTTTCGCCTAAATCGGCGTCCGGGATCAGTAGACACCTACACTCCGCCAAAGGCCTTCTTTCTAAGTGTAAGCTCCTTGGAAAGCACTGTGGTCGACGTCTGATATAATTGCTTTAGGCATCGGAGACTTCGACGTGGCCGGCTCAGCACCTGTGAGATGCCCAGGCAACTTCATCTCTTATTAATCCTGCGTGCGAGGAGTACACCATGCCACTCTCTCTTCGAGGTCTTTCCGCGTTCGCGGTGAGCTCTCTCCTTTGTGTTACAGCCAACTCACAAAGTGCCGATGACGTAAGTCAACCTCCCGCCATACTTCCGTTGCAATCAGAAGCTGCGCCAAAGCTGATTGCTTACCCCCCGCTTGCCGAGCCTTTGGCTCGCGGGGTAGTCATCGTCCAGTACCGGGCGGAAAACATTCGCATCATGCCAGTGTTCGGCAAGGAGGCAGCCGATGTGTCACCGCGCCTAGGACACCTGCACGTGACCGTGGACGACTCCCCAGGTACCTGGGCGCATACCAGCGGCGATCCGATCATTGTTGTCGGGCTGAAGCCCGGCCCGCACAGGATTCTGCTCGATGTGGCCGACCCGACTCATAAGATCCTCACCAGTACGGCAGTTACTTTCACGGTTCCGTAGCAGAAGCCTATGGAACCTGCCATGAACTAACCAAAGCAAAGTCCCCGCGTGAGGTACTGGTCTGTCCCGGAACGGATGGACAGGTAGTTAAGAGTTTTGGACTACCTCAATCTTGTCTACTTCAATCGCGTAGAAAAAGGCGGTCACTTCGCAGCCTGGGAAGAGCCAGAACTGTTCAGTACCGAGGTGCGTGCCGCATTCAGGTCATTGCGCTGAACACCCGACCCGGGTGCTCGACTGTGAGGCCATGGTCTGCATGCACTTCGGCCGCCCGGATTGAATCTGTTGTGGGAGCAAACACTCAGCGACCCCCGATCCCGATCGGCGTGCTTAGCGTGCGGCGCCCGGAAAAGTGGGCTTCACGGCAGTGAATACATGGTTTACGTCCTGAACAAATGTATGGACTTCGCCCAGCCGTTGCCCGACAACAGCCAGATGCCCATCACTAGCATCGGCTACAAGGCTCGCTTCAAGTATCCACCGTTCAAGAGCCTTCCTGGGATCTCATCCAGTCTCGGGGGCTGTGGCCTGTCTTGCGGCGAAACGCTCGAGCCAGAGCCGAGGGACTTTCATAACCCACCTCGTCGGCGATGAGTGCTATCGGTCGCCCTTCGCGCAGGCGCTTCTGCGCGACGCTGATGCGCCAACTCAGAAGATAATCTGCAGGTGTCTGCCCTATGACGGAGCGGAAATGAGCGGCATAGGCGGCACGCGACATGTTCGATTCGCTCGCCAGTTCTGCAACCGACCAAGCACGATGAGGTGCGTTGTGCATCTGTATCAGAGAACGCGCCAGCCGCACATCGGCCAGTCCGGCCATCATTCCGGTGTTCAACGCCCGATGGTCAAGGAGATGCCGCAGCAGCAAGATGATCAGTAGCTCGAATAAGCGATCAAGCACGGCCTCCCTGCCACAGTGCCCGGCGGCCGCCTCACCGAACAACCACCTCAATGTATCGGCCAACAACGGCAGCTCATCGAGGGGCAACACCAATAGATCAGGTAACGAAGCAGATAACGGGTTGCTGGCACCGCCATCGAACTCCATAGACGCACACACCAGTTGGGCACCCGCGGATTCATCCGCGATCAATTTATGCCGGCCTGGGCGCGGCATAAAAATCAGGCTGGGCCGGGTAAGCAGCAGATCGCCCCCATCGGGGCGCTGCAAAGTGACGCTGCCCGCCTGCAGCAGATGAAAATGGCCGCGCGGGTCGGCGCCATCGTACGCCGCCACGCCGCACAATCTGCCATTGTGAAACAGCCTTGCACGGACGCCGAACTGTGACAGTAGGGTGGACAAGCGATCCATATGGGGGCTCATGGAGCGACATAGACGATCGGTATCGTATCACCGGTAGTTTGGGGCGATGCATGATCTCGCCCTAGGCCTATGCCCAGCGCGCCCAAGGCTTCTGGCCACGCTGGCGAAATGAGCCCGTCAGCAAATCGCCCGGTGTGAGTGGCAACACGGACGCCCCCCCTTAAAGACGGAGCGTGCTTGGCCTGTCCCGGATCCTTCTGCCAGTCGCAGGGCGCTAGGCCCGAGTGCCCAGCACCACACCCTGCACGCGCAGGCTTTCCAGTAGAACCCTGCCCGAGGGAAGAATCTCGCCTGTGGAAACGCCAATGGCTTTGGCCAACGCGGCCAGATGCTCGCGGCCGCTGCTGTCACGCGTCTGCAGTGAGGAGAGCAACGCATAAGCCAGCGGCGCGAGGCGCGAAAAATGCACCCGTTGGTCCGTTCGACGCTGTATCAGGATTATGGTCGGCTCGGTCGGCGCAGCTGTCGGCAGGTGATTTGGGCCGATATCGCAAACCGGCCAGCGGTAGGCCAAGGGCCAGGCCAGATTCGACAGCAGCGGCACGCCCTCGAGCAGGTCGCCCTCGGGGTCATGGGCCGGCTCGCGGCTGTCGCTCAGTAGCAGCGCGCTTTCCATCCATTCGTAATGGGCCAGTTCCGCCAGCCAGTGCGGCAGGCCCAGGGTATCGCCCGCCCCCTCTTCCAGGTAACTGACGAACTCCCCCGCTAGTTCGGTGAACAGCGGCGTCTGACAGCGGTAGTCGGCGTAGAAGGCGTGAACCAGCGCTTGCCAATGCTTGGCCCCGAGGCTGGCGCGAATCACCGGAAAGCCACCACCCAGCAAGGACTCCAGGTTGCCGATGAACAGTTGGCGATAGACCGCCAAACGGCGAGCCTCGATACCCGCGGGCTCCGGCTGAAGCGGATCACGCATAAGGCTCGCCAGCGTCATCAGTTGCTCGTGAAGAGATTCAGGCATAACGCACCTCCGGCAACGCATGGGTCGCATGCTGAAACATGCGAATCTTATCCACCTCCACCAGCAATTCGCTCAGCGGAGGGAAGTTGAAGTCGCGCTCCAACAGCGTCGGCAGGACACCGAAACGCCGATAGGCCTGCTCCAGCAAGGCCCAGACACTGTCCTTCACCGCTGCACCATGGGTATCGATCTTGAGATCTTCGGCCTCGTCGTAGTGGCCAGCCACATGCAGGTAGACCAACCGTTGCGGCGGAATCGCGGCCAGGTAGCCCGCTGCGTCGTAGCCATGATTGATCGAATTGACGAAGAGGTTGTTGACGTCCAGCAGCAAGTCGCAGTCGGCCTCCTCCAGCACCGCACGGAGGAAGTCGATCTCGCTCAGCACCTGATAGGGCGCGGCGTAGTAGGAGACGTTCTCCACCGCGATGCGCCGGCCCAGGGTGTCCTGTACCTGGCGGATACGCGCGGCGACATGCTGCACTGCCTCGTCGGTGAAGGGCAGCGGTAGCAGGTCATAGAGCTGGCCGTCATCGGAGCAGTAGCTCAGGTGCTCGCTGTACAGCGCGACGCGATGGCGATCGAGGAACAGGCGCGTGCGTCGCAGCAAATCCTGGTCCAGGGGGGCCGGCCCGCCCAGGGACAGAGACAGGCCGTGGCAGGTCAGCGGAAGGCGCTCGGTGAGCCGCTCCAGTTGTTCGCCGTAAGCGCCGCCGACACCGATCCAGTTGTCGGGCGCGCACTCGA